>Ga0233425_10000323_pt1 | contig 124824 bp, 122 predicted proteins | sample Watercolumn_Towu_2_FD_181712 | JGI IMG/M metagenome (GOLD analysis project Ga0233425, IMG submission 181712) | Freshwater microbial communities from Lake Towuti, South Sulawesi, Indonesia - Watercolumn_Towuti2014_140_MG | ecosystem: Environmental > Aquatic > Freshwater > Lake | place...
CGTGAGAAGGGAGGTAGAGGGCTTGATCTACGGAACAAGGTTAATCCTTAAGGGTGGGTTCAAGCTCTCTCCGCCTCAAGTGATGGGAGCTAACCATCACGGAAAACAAGATACAAGGTTGGGTTAGGCGCAGCTCTTTGCGCCGTAACCCAACGCTGAGGATGTTGGGTTACGCGATAAAGCCGCTAACCCAACCTACCAAACATTCAATCAAGCGGAGAAACAACCATGAGCTTTGAAGAAGACCTGGAATCCCTCGAGTCCGCGGAAGACTTTCTCGACTATTTCGGCCTGCAGTATGAGGCTTCCGTGGTGCACGTGAACCGCCTGCACATCCTGCAGCGTTTCCACGATTATCTGTCCAAAGGGGCCGACGCCATGCCCGCCGACGAGGAAGCCAAGAAGGCGGTCTACAAGACCCTGCTGGTGCGGGCCTACCAGGATTTCGTGGAGTCCGACGCCCTCACCGAGAAGGTGTTCAAGGTGTTCCACATGCATGAACCCCAGACCACCTTCGTTTCCATCGACGGACTCTTGGGGAGTGCGCCCAAGGCCAAGACCGAGGAGCCGGCGTCGCAATGCTGCGGCGGCAGTTCGGGCCAGGCCTGCGGGCACTAGCCGCCTATGGAACAGCCACAGAGATTCGACTACGGCGACGAGGTGCGGGTCGTCCGCAACGTGCGCAACGACGGCACCTATCCGGGCCTGGATGTCGGCGCCTTCCTGGTGCGGCGGGGCAGCACCGGCTATGTGATGAACGTCGGCACCTTTCTGCAGGATCAGGTGATCTACTCGGTGCATTTTCTCAACGAGCAGAAGTTGGTCGGTTGCCGCGAGGAGGAGCTGATCGGCGCCGACGAACCCTGGCAGCCGAGCCGCTACGAATTCCGCGACAAGGTGCGTAGCCGCCTCAAGCTGGCGGTGCAGGGCGAAATCGTGGCGGATGTCGGGGATGAGGGGGAAATCCTCAAGGTGCTGCGTGACCACGATCCCCAGCAGGTTTATTACCACGTGCGCTTTCCCGGCCGCACCCTGGTGGTGCCGGAGAGTTCGCTGTTGCCGGCGAACGATCCTGGCGACGCGCAGGTTGATGAAGAATGAGAGCCGCGCGGTTCGCCACGATCGTTTCCCTCACCCCATCCCTCTCCCAGTGGGAGAGGGGGTAAATCGAAGAGGAACCCCATGAGCCCGAGTTTTGAATCCGCTCCGGAGATGCCTTTCATCCGCTTGCGGGCGGCGCTGGAGCTGTTCGGCAAGCCGCCTTTCGAGCTCGACCCGGAGCAGGCCGAGAAGGCGCGCCGCCAGGCCGCGCGGGAATACGAGGTGGAGAGCCGCATCCTCAATGCGCCGGAAGCCGCCGGCGTGGTGGCGGTGGAGGAGGAAGTGGAGCGCGCCTATGCGGAAATCGCGGGTCGCTATCAGGAAGTTCCGGCGTTCGAGACGGCCCTCGCGGCCAACGGTCTGGACCCGGTTAGCCTGCGCCAGGCGCTGGCACGCCAGTGCCGAGTCAATACGGTGCTGGAACGGGTGACCGCAGCCGCGGACGAGGAGGAGATCGGCGACACCGAGGTCGGCATCTACTACCACAGTCATTTCGACAGCTTCCAGCAGCCGGAACGGCGCGAGGCCTTCCATATCCTGATCAGCATCAACGAAGACTTTCCGGAGAACACCCGGACCGGTGCCTTTGAACGCATCACCAAACTGGCGGAGCGGCTGGTGCAGAAGCCCAAGCTGTTCGAGGAACTGGCCCAGCGCCACTCCGAGTGTCCCACCGCCATGCGCGGCGGCCGCATCGGCATGGTGCGGCGCGGCCAGCTGTTCGCCCCGGTGGAGGCCGCGCTGTTTTCCCTGCAGGCGGGGCAGATCAGCACCCCGGTGGAATCGGAGATGGGCTTCCATCTGGTGCTGTGCGCAGCCATCCAGAAACCCGAGACCATCTCCCTGAAGAAAGCCACACCGCACATCCGCAAGGTGTTGCGGGAACGCGTGCGGGAAAACCGCCGCCGTGAATGGATTGCCAGCCTCTCTCCCGAGTCTTTCAGCTAACCGGAGCAGCCGACCATGAGTGAAAAACCACCCGTTGCATCCGTTCCAAACCGCTGTTCCTTCTGTGGCGTCGAACAGAGCGCCAGCACGCCTTTGATCGCCGGCGCGGAAGGGTCCATCTGCGAAGCCTGCGTGCGGCTGGCCGACCAGGTGGTCACCAACTGGGGCCGCAAGCGTATCCTCACCGAACTTCACGGGCCCATCCCCAAGCCCGCCAAGATCAAGGAGATCCTCGACGGCTACGTGGTCGGCCAGCAACTCGCCAAGGAGATCCTGGCGGTGGCGGTGTATAACCATTACAAGCGGCTCAAGCACGAGAGCAGCGACGCCGGCTTCAGCCACATGCATACGGAAGTCGAGCTGGGCAAATCCAACATCCTGCTGGTGGGGCCTACCGGCACCGGCAAGACTCTGCTGGCCTCCACCCTGGCCCGCATCGTCGGGGTGCCCTTCGTGGTGGCCGATGCCACCACCCTGACCCAGGCGGGTTATGTGGGCGATGACGTGGAGAACATCCTGGTGCGGCTTTTGGATGTGGCCGAGGGCAACGTAGGCCGGGCCGAATGGGGCATCGTCTACCTGGACGAGGTGGACAAGCTGGCGCGCAGTCCCGAGATGGCCACCAACACCCGCGACATTTCCGGGGAAGGCGTGCAGCAGGCCTTGCTGCGGCTGGTGGAGGGCGCCCAGGTCAAGGTATCGCTGAAGGGCAAGCGGCGCGAAGGCGGGGAGGAGGTGGTGGTGGATACCCGCAACATCCTGTTCATCGCCGGCGGCGCATTTCCGGGGCTGGAAAAGCATGTGGCCAAGCGGCTGGCGCCGAGCAAGACCGGCATCGGTTTCCATGCCGAACCGGTGGATGCCGAGCACAAGCCGGAGCTGGAAGAACTGCTCAACGAGACCCAGCCCAGCGATCTGCGCCACTTCGGCCTGATCCCCGAATTCATCGGTCGCTTCCCGGTGATCGCGCCGCTGGAGCCCTTGGACGAGGCGGCACTCATCCAGATCCTCACCGAGCCCAAGAATGCCCTGGTGCGCCAGTACCAGAAGCTGTTCTCCTACGAGAAGGTGGAACTGGAGTTCACCGAAGACGCGCTCAAGGCCATCGCCCAGAAGGCTATCGAGCGGGATACCGGTGCCCGCGGACTGCGCAGCATACTGGAGCAGCTGCTGCGCAAGCCCATGTTCGAGATTCCTTCGCTGTCGGATGTGGAGCGCTGCGTGGTGGACGAGGAGGTGGTGGCCGGAACGTCGGAGGTGAAAACCGTGCCGGTGCCTTTGGAACGGCTGATGGAAGCGGTTGCCGAATCCGAATCGGAAGAGCAATCCCGCCAGGCGGCCGGGGCCTGAATCTGCCCGCGGGAGAGGAAGTCCTTCACGCCCCGCAGCGGCGTGAAGGACCGCCCGTCATGTCAGCCCTTGCCGGGAATCAGGCCCACCGAACCGGGCTTGATACGCTGGCACTTCACCGCAATGTCCTGCATGTGGCACTGAAACAGCCCCTGGCTGTGGTCCGCTCCCCTGCATTCCTCGCACACCAGTTCTCCCTGGTTGCTGAGCTCGGCCAGATGCCAGCCGTAGCCCTGCACTTCGCAAAAGGTCTTGGCGGCCCGGTCCACGTAATAGGCTTCCGCCGCGCGGGCGGCCGCCTGATCTTTGACGGCGCATTTGGCATTGGGCGCCGAGTCGCCGAGGATGTCCCGATAGATGTATTCGGTCGCCGCGGCTTGCCCGGTGACGGCGAGCAGGATGACAAGGCCCAAGGTGGTGCGGATGGTGTCGATCAGTCTGTTGGTCATGACGCTGCCTCGTTGATGGTCGAGAATCGAGGAACCGTCAGTATTCCCTGACGACCCGGATGTTCATGCTGCTCGCTTCGGCAAGCTGCTGCTTGGCAATGGGGTCGTACTTTTCATTTTCGCTCAGCTTCACCATGCCGACCACGCTGACCAGGACAATGGACAGTACGGCGATGTAGAGCCAGAAATAATCTTTCTCTTGGACTTGTTCTTCGTTCATGGGTATCTCCTCTCACGGATTGGGATGGTGGTGACGCGCCCTTCCAGGGAATTGTTGTTTTGCAGGCCACCGGGGAGTGCGTTTCCGGCGGCGTCAGCCGAAAGCCCGGAGGGACGTTCGGCGTGTTCCCTGGTGGCCCGGTCGCAGCCGAAGCGGGGCGCGTGAGAGGATACTAAGGGGGAGTTTGGTAGCGTGTCAATATGGTATCGCTACAAAACCATGGTGTAGTTTTTGCTTGTCCGCCCGCCCGGCGGCGGTCAGTCTTCTGCAGGGCGCGCGCCGTATCCGTAGCCATAACCATAGTGGTAGGTGGCCGAGCTTTGGCGCGACTTATTGAGCACCGTGCCCAGCAGGTTGGTGTTCTCCAGGATACGCAGGGAATGCTGCACTTCCTCGGCGTTGTGCTTGCCGTCCTCCAGGACCAGGATCGCCGCATCGACGTATTCCAGCAGCACCATGGCTTCGTCGGCGACGAACAGGGGGGGGATGTCGAAGATCACGATGCGGGATTCGTAGCGGGTCTTGATGTCTTGCACCAGTTCCACCATCTGCGGCGACGACAGCAGTTCGGGGGTGCTCCATTCGGTGTTGACGCCGGGCAGCATGACCAGCCTCTCGATGCCGGGATTGACCAGCATCTCCGACAGGCAGTCGGTTCCCTTGAGATAGCCGGAATCCAGGTAATCCGCCAGCCCGGTGGTCGCCTCGATTCCGAAATAGTCGCAGACCGAAGGATGCTTGAGGTCGGCGTCCACCAGCAGCACGCTCTGGTTGCCTTCCAGCGCCATGCCGATGGCCAGGTTGACCGCCACGAAGGTCTTGCCGGCCTCCGGTGAGGGGCTGGTGATCACGATGCTCTTCCAGTTGTTCTCGCGCAGCTGCATCAGCACGTTGGTGCGCAGCACCCGGAAAATGTCGGCGCGGGGATCGTTGTGGAGCCCCATGACCACGCGGTGGTCGCGCAGGGATTCGTGGTTGGCCGGGATGGACCGGGTCTTGGTGTATTCGATAAATTCCAGGGATTTCTGTTTCATCGCGATGGTCTGGCAGGGGGCGGATGGGGCGGGCGGTCAGTGTTCGCTCATCATGTCCGGCAGATAGATCAGGCCCAATATGATGGCGCCGAGGATCAGCAGGATGACCCCCAGCCGGATGAACTTCCGGATCCTTTCCTCGCGCTCGAGTTTTTCGGCCATCTCCGCCGGCGATTCGATGTAGGGGATGACCACCAGGGGCATGAGGCCGGAGACGGCGATGATGGCGCGGTAGCCGCGGATGCGCGGGTCCAGGAATTCCATCAGCAGCGCGCAGCCCACCCCGGCGGCCAATGCCAGAAACGCACCGCTGAAGGCGACCTTGCGCCGGTTCGCGCTTTCCGGGCGTAACGGCAGCTCGGGCTGCTCGATGATGCGCAGGGTCTGGCCCTGCTGTTCCTCTTCCATGGTCTGCACCAGCTTGGCGTCGAACAGTTTTTCCTTCAACTCGTTGTACTTCTTGACGCTGTTGTCGCGCTCGCGGGTCAGGTCGAGATACTCGGCCTCCACCTGCGGGGCCAGGGAGATGAGTTTCTGCAAGTCGTGGAAGCGGTCTTCCAGTTCCCGCTTGCGCTGGGTCAGGGCCTGCAGTTCCGACTGGCTGGCGCGGTGCTGGGCTTCCAGGTTGATGTAGGCCGGATTCACGGTGCGGGCCGGCATGGCCGGAGTGCGCGCCGGCTGGCGGCTCAGCTCCCTGAGCCGCTGTTCGAGGATGGTGATGTGGGTGCGCCGCGACGCGAGGTCCGGGTGGTTGCCCGAATAGCGTTCCTCCATGGCGGCCAGATCCCGTCTTGCCTGTTCCAGTTCCGACCGCACCTCGTCTTCGGAGGCACCGCCGTCGAACAGCGGGTCGAGCGCCTTGATCTCCCGCTTCAGCCGGACCATGGTCGGGTGCGAGGGCGAATACACGCTGGCCAGCTTGAGGTATTCGGCCTGCAGCCGGCGCAGGGCGTCCTCCTTGGTCTGGGGCTTGTCGGCGGCACTGAGGGTAGGGAACTGCGCCTGTTCCCGGGCCAGTTCCGCCGACAGAAAGATGATGCGTTCCCGGGTCATGCGGATTTGGTTGTCGGTGTCCCTCAGTTCCGATTCGGTACGGTCCATGGCCGCGCGGTTGGCCTCCACCTGTTCTGGCAGGCTGAGGTTGTACTTTTCCTTGTAGGTGACGATCTTGGCGTTGACTTCCTGGATGTGGGCGTCCAGTTTCTGCGATTCCTCCTGGAGAAATTCCGTGGTCTTCACGGCACGCTGGGTGCGCGACTGATTGCTTTGCTCGACGAACAGGTTGGCGAGCCGGGTGGCGATGTCGCGGGCCTTGACGGGGCTGGCGTCGGAAAAAGCCACGGTGAATGCGATCTCCGCCATCTCGGAACTGGAGCGGGGCGACAGCGACGAGGTGACGATCTTGACCTGAGTGTTGCCGCGGAACACTTCGGCCAATTCCTGCTTGGTGAACCTGGTCTTGATGTCCTGGTAGAGTCCCTCCTCCTCGATGATCACCAGCACCGTGTCGGTTGTCAGAACCTTTTGATAAATCGACTGAATCTGCTCATCGGCAAAATCCGTCATATTGGTTGCGATGAACTTGGCCGAGGTGGGGGCTTCGATCTGCAAGGTCGCGGTGGATCGGAAGGTCCGTGGCATTTTGAGCGCGATGATCAGGGCGACGACGGTGATCACCATGAACGGAACGATCACGTAAAGCTTACGACGCGCGAAGATGTCGAGGTAATCTGCGAGGGTTCTGCTGGTCGGTTCCATGAGGGTTGTCGGACTCTGCGATCGGATGGTGGGCTGCGCGGACCCGTCTTGAACCAAGGCGGCGGGAAGGAATGGTCCGTCACGGAATCATATATCAGTTCGGCAAAGGGGGCATTACGCGACCGGTTCCGGGGCGGAGGTGTGCGCCGGATTTTCGTCGCGCTGCCCGCCCCGTTTCCTCGGCGACGCCGAAAAATCTCGGCGGATCAGAAGGCTGCCATTCAGGCCCGTATCCTGCTTGGCACTCGGTAGTGTCGGCCCACCGTCGGGGTGGGCGGTTTGGTTGCGGGAGCGTCGAGTGATGTCCACGGTATTGTCGCGTCTGAAGGGTCTGGCCGGGTTGGGGCTGGGAGCGCCGATCGCGGTGCTGATCATGATGGCCATGCTGGTGCTGCCGTTGCCGGCGGTGCTGCTGGACCTGCTGTTCACCTTCAACATCGCCCTGTCGCTGCTGATCCTGCTGGTGGTGATCTACACCTTGAGGCCGCTGGATTTCGCGGTGTTCCCGACGGTGCTGCTGGTGGCGACCCTGCTGCGGCTGAGCCTCAACGTGGCTTCGGCGCGGGTGGTGCTGCTGCAGGGCCATACCGGCCCCGATGCCGCCGGGCGGGTGATCGAGGCCTTCGGCGAGTTCGTCATCGGCGGCAACTACACCGTCGGCATCGTGGTGTTCATCATCCTGGTGGTCATCAACTTCGTGGTGGTCACCAAGGGCGCGGGACGGGTGTCGGAAGTGAGCGCCCGCTTCACCCTGGACGCCATGCCCGGCAAGCAGATGGCCATCGACGCCGACCTCAACGCCGGCCTCATCAATCAGGACGAGGCCCGTCACCGCCGCAGCGAGGTGACCCGCGAAGCGGACTTCTACGGCTCCATGGACGGTGCCAGCAAGTTCGTGCGGGGCGATGCCATCGCCGGCATCCTGATCCTGTTCATCAACATCCTCGGCGGTCTCATGGTGGGGGTGATCCAGCACAACCTGGCGTTCTCCGAGGCGATGCACAACTACACCCTGCTGACCATCGGCGACGGCCTGGTGGCGCAGATCCCTTCGCTGCTGCTGTCGGTCGCCTCGGCCATCATCGTCACCCGGGTCTCCAGCAGCACCGAAGACATCGGTCAGCAGTTCAGCACCCAATTCTTCACCGATCCCAAGCCGCTGGCCCTGAGCGGCGCGGTGGTGGGCCTGCTGGGACTGATCCCCGGCATGCCCAATCTGGCGTTCCTGACCCTGGCGGCTTCGCTCGGCGCCGCTGCCTATCTCATCGCCCAGCGCCACCAGCAGCAGGCCGCGGCCGAGGCCGAACGGGCCGTGCCCAAGCCGGCGGCGCCGGAAGTCAAGGAACTGGGTTGGGACGACGTCCAGCCGGTGGACCTGATCGGACTCGAGGTGGGATACCGGCTGATCCCCCTGGTGGACAAGAATCAGGGCGGGCAGCTGATGCAGCGCATCAAGGGAGTCCGCAAGAAACTCTCCCAAGACCTGGGGTTTCTCATACCTTCGGTGCACATCCGCGACAACCTGGACTTGACCCCCAACGCCTACCGCATCACCCTGCTGGGGGTCACCGTGGGCGAGGCGGAAGTGCTGCCGGAGCGGCTGATGGCCATCAATCCGGGGCGGGTGTTCGGCAGTCTCAAGGGGGTCGAGGGCAAGGACCCGGCATTCGGGCTGGACGCCATCTGGATCGAGCCGGAGCAGCGCGACCATGCCCAGACCCTGGGTTACACGGTGGTCGATCCCGGCACCGTGGTCGCCACTCACCTGAGCCATTTGCTGCAGACCCACGCTCACCAGCTGTTCGGCCACGAAGAGGCGCAGCAGTTGCTGGATACCCTGGCCCGCAGCGCGCCCAAGCTGGCGGAGGACCTGGTGCCCAAGACCCTGGCGCTGAGCGTGCTGGTGAAGGTGCTGCAGAACCTGCTGCAGGAACATGTGCCGCTGCGGGACATCCGGACCATCGCCGAAACTTTGGCGGAGTTCGGGGCCAGGACCCCGGATCCCGCCATTTTGACGGCGGTGGTCCGGGCCGCACTGGGACGGTTGATCGTCCAGAAAATCAATGGAATAGACAAGGAGGTGCCGGTCATGACGCTGGATCCGGACCTGGAACAGTTGTTGCAAAAAATATTGCAGGCATCGGGACACGAGGCCGCCGGGATCGAACCGGGCTTGGCGGACCAGATCCACAAGGCCCTGGAAGAGAAGACCCAGAAGCAGGAAATGGAAGGCCGTCCGGCCATCCTGCTGGTCTCTTCCCAGATTCGGCCTTGGCTGGCGCGCTTCGTCAAGCACACGATCGCGGGGCTGAACGTGCTGGCCTACAACGAGATTCCCGAAGACAAGCAGGTCAAGGTGGTCGCCACCATTGGCCAGCGGGCGTGACCGGGTCACGGCACTCGCGTAGCGGCCGAAAGGCTCGTGCCATGGCCCTTCCCTCACCCCGCCCTCTCCCAGGGGGAAGGGTCGCGGTTCAAGCGACCGTTTGCGATTGGAGAGGGGGGAAGGTATCCGCTGCGCGGATGAAGAAATTGATCGAGGTGGGGCTATGAAAATCAAACGTTACTTCGCACCGGACATCAAACAGGCGATCCGCATGGTGCGGGAAGAGCAGGGGCCGGATGCGGTCATCCTGTCCAACCGCAACGTCGATGGCGGCGTCGAGATCGTCGCCGCCCGCGATTTCGACGAGCAGGCGGTGATGGCACAGGCCCCCGAGACCACCGCCCGCAGCGAACGGCCGTCGGCACCGCCGCCTGCCACACCGTTGCCGGCCGCATCCCGGTCGGGCCGCACCCTGACGGAATCCCAACGCCGTGCCGAGGAAGTGTTCCAAGAGGCACTCAGCGGCCTCAAGCCGGAGCCGCCGGCGTCACGCCCGCTGCCCGCATCCCGGCCCCAACCGGCGCAAGCCGCGCCGCGTCCGGCCGCCGCCGCGCCGCGCCGGGTCGAAGAAGTCCGGCCGGAGCCGCAACGTCCGGTGGCTGCGGAAACCGATTTCGCCACCACCAAGGCCTTGCTGGAACTTCAGAAGGAGATGCGGCAGATGCGCCGGGTCATGGACGCCCATTTTTCGACCTCGGCCTGGGAAGGATCTGCCCGAGCCGCGCCGACCCGGCTCGATTTGTTGCGCCGCCTGAGCGCTTACGGTTTCTCCAAGAAGCTGAGCCTGCAGATCGCCAACCGGCTCGGCGGCGTGGAAGACCTGGAACTGGCCTGGCAGGGCAGCCGCGATCTATTGGCCAGCCAGCTGCCGGTGGTGGAGGACAATCTGCTGGACTACGGCGGCATCGTCGCCCTGGTGGGCCCCACCGGGGTCGGCAAGACCACCACCATCGCCAAGCTGGCGGCGCGCTTCCGCCTCAAGCACGGGCCGCGCCAGGTGGCCCTGGTGACCACCGATACCTACCGCATCGGCGCCCACGATCAGCTGTCGACCTACGGCCGCATCCTCGACGTGCCGGTGCGCACCGCCGCCAACGGCGAGGAATTGCGGACCATCCTCTCCGGCTTTTACGACAAGCGCCTGGTGCTGATCGATACCGCCGGCATGGGGCCGCGCGACCTGCGGCTGGCCGAGCAGTTCCGGGTGCTGCGCCAGGACGACATCCCCATCAAGCCGTATCTGGTACTGTCCGCCGCCAGCCAGAGCCGGACCCTGGCGGATGCGGTCCGTGCCTTCGCCGGATTCGCGCCCAAGGCCTCCATACTGACCAAGCTGGACGAGACTGCCTGCCTGGGATCGGCCTTGTCGACCCTGATGGAACAGCAGCTCCCGGTGGCCATGGTGACCGACGGTCAGCAGGTGCCGGAGGATCTGCACCCGGCCCGAACTCATCTATTATTAGAACGCTGCTTTGCCGAGCCCCTGGACGAACTCGAGGACGACAGCGGGGCTTTGGCAGGATCGTTCCGATACGACGACTGGGTGGCGCAAGCACATGTTTAACTCCGATCAGGCAGCGGGAATACGCAAGATGATTCAGCCAAAGCCGGTGCGCGTCCTGGCCGTCGCCAGCGGCAAGGGCGGTGTCGGCAAGACCAACGTCTCCATCAACCTCGGCTGTTGCCTGTCCAGCCTGGGCCGCACGGTGGCGCTGATGGACGCCGACATGGGCCTGGCCAACGTGGACGTGCTGCTGGGCATCCAGCCCAAGTACAATCTGTCCCATGTGTTGAGCGGCGAACGCAGCCTCGAGGAAGTCATCGTGGAAGGCCCCGCCGGGTTGCGGGTGGTGCCGGGCTCTTCCGGCATCCAGCGCATGGCGGAGCTGTCGCCCGCCGAGCAGGGCGGGGTGATCCGGGCCTTCGGCGCCATCGGCGAAGACATCGACGTGTTGATCGTCGATACCGCGGCCGGGATCTCCAATGGCGTGGTGACCTTCGCCCGCGCCTGCCAGGAAATCATTCTGGTGGTGTGCGACGAACCGACCTCCCTCACCGACGTCTATGCCTTCATCAAGCTCATGAACCGGGATTATGGCGTGTATCGGTTCCAGATCCTCGCCAACATGGTGCGCGACGAGCGTCAGGGCCGCCAGTTGTTCGACAAGCTGAGCCTGGTGACCGACCGCTATCTGGACGTGGCGATCAACTACCTCGGCGCCATCCCCCAGGACGACAATCTGCGCCGGGCGGTGCAGAAGCAGACCCCGGTATCGGTGCTGTTTCCCCAGAGCAAGTCCGCCGAAGCCTTCCGCAGCCTGGCCCGCAAGGTGGACTCGCTGCCGTTGTCGAGCCAGGCCAGCGGCCGGCTGGAGTTCTTCGTGGAACGGATGATCCAGTTCAGCAGCGCGGTCCATGCATGAATGCCATCGGTGCCTACCAGGCGGTGCAAGCACCCAACCTGGATTACCTGGTGCGGGAGCATGCCCCCTTGGTCAAGCGCATCGCCTACCATTTGCTGGCCCGGCTGCCGCCTTCGGTGCAGGTGGATGATCTGATCCAGGCCGGCATGGAGGGCCTGCTGGAGTCGGCCCGCCATTACGATCCCGGCCAGGGCGCCAGTTTCGAGACCTACGCCGGCATCCGCATCCGCGGAGCCATGCTGGACGAATTGCGGCGCTACGACTGGACGCCGCGCTCGGTGCACCGCAAAGCACGGGAAGTCGCCGAGGTCATGCGCGAAATCGAGGTGCAGACCGGCCGCGATGCCCGCGACGGGGAAGTTGCGGAGCGCTTGAACATCTCCGTCGCCGACTACCATCAAATCCTGCAGGATGCGCAAAGCAGCCGGGTGTTCAGCATCGACGAGCTGCTGGAGAGCGGCGATTCGGTGCTGGAAGAATGCGCCGACCATCGGGACGGTCCCGTCGAGCAGCTGACCGAAATCGGCTTCACCCAGGCGCTGGCCGATGCCATCGCCGGCTTGCCGGAACGGGAGCGGCTGGTGGTGTCGCTGTATTACGAGGAAGAGTTGAACCTCAAGGAAATCGGCGCCGTGCTGGGCGTCAGCGAATCCCGCGTCTGCCAGATTCAAAGCCAGGCCATGCTGCGCTTGCGCGCCCGCATGGCCGAGTGGCTGGACGGCGAGCCGGCCTCGGCCCAGCCGAAATCCAAGAAGCGGGGCGGACGAGGGGCGGCCTGACGCCTTTCCTCCGGCCCGATATCGGCCTTAGCGCATGGACCCATTAAGCATCATCGGCATCATCCTCGGCTTGGGGGCCGTGTTCGGCGGCAACATGCTGGAAGGTGGCCACATCGGCTCGCTGATGAACGGTCCCGCCTTCGTCATCGTGTTCGGCGGCACCCTCGGTGCGGTGCTGCTGCAGACTCCGCTGCCGGTCTTCATCCATGCCCTGAAGACACTGGCGCGGGTTTTCCGTCCACCGGCGATCGACCAGGAGGGCATGATCAAGAAAGTGGTGAGCTGGAGTACCCTGGCCCGTCGCGAGGGTCTGCTGGGTCTGGAAAACATGATCAACGGCGAGTCCGATCCGTTCGCCCGCAAGGGCCTGCAGCTGCTGGTGGACGGCAACGAGCCGGAGGTGATCCGCGACAGCCTGGAAGTGGAAATGACCACCCACCAGGAGTGGGATGTCCAGGCGTCCAAGGTGCTGGAGGGCATGGGCGGCTTCTCGCCCACCATCGGCATCATCGGCGCGGTGATGGGGTTGATCCACGTGATGCAGAACCTGTCCGACCCCAGCAAGCTGGGTGCCGGCATCGCCACCGCCTTCGTCGCCACCATCTACGGGGTGGGGCTGGCCAATCTGCTGTTCATCCCCATCGCCAACAAGCTCAAGACCGTCGCCCACAACATCAACCAGGGCCGGGAACTGCTGCTGGAAGGGGTGATCTCCATTGCCGAGGGCGAGAACCCGCGCAACATCGAGATGAAGCTGTCCGGCTTCGTGATGGAACAGCGGCCGGCCAAAGCCACCGCCAAACCCCAGCCCGCCAAGCCTAAGAAATGAGCCGCCGCCGCAAGCGAGGTCACGAGGAACACGTCAACCTGGAGCGTTGGCTGGTGTCCTATGCCGATTTCATCACCCTGCTGTTCGCCTTCTTCGTGGTGATGTATTCCATCTCCTCGGTGAACGAAGGCAAGTACCGGGTGCTGTCCGACACCTTGAGCCGCGCCTTCGACCCCAAGACCACGGCGTCGGACAAGGTGATGACCAACGACATCATCCAGGACGGATTGCGGCCGGGCCGCGACACGGCGCAACTGCCCATCGAGGAAAAACTGGTGCCCGACAATCCGGCGGTCATCGAGCTCAAGGGCAAGATGGGGGAAGATGAGGCGCAGCTGGCCAAGGTCGCGGAGGACCTGGACCAGGTGCTTGCGCCCTACATTCAGGACGATCTGATCAACATCCGGCGGGACAAGGCCTGGCTCGAAGTGGAAATGAAGAGCGGGCTGCTGTTCCCCTCCGGCAGCGCCAGCCTGTCCACCGAGTCCATGCCCATGCTCGACAAGCTGGCGGCGATCTTCAAGGAGCTCCCCAACGTGATCCATGTGGAAGGCCATACCGACAACCGCCCCATCAATACCCGGGAGTTTCCCTCCAACTGGGAGTTGTCCGCCGCCCGTGCCGCCAGCGTGGTGCACCAGCTGATGAAGGCGGGGGTCGACCCGATGCGGATGGCGGCCTTATCCTATGGCGAATATCACCCGCTGGCGGACAACCATACCGAGGATGGGCGCTACCAGAACCGGCGCGTGACCATCGTGCTGCAGGCCCATTCCATGGCACGCTACAAACTGCCGTCCGACGCTCGGGCCGGCGACGTGGCCACCCCGCCAACCTCGCAGGCGCCCCCGGCCAAACCGCAGGTTTTGGGCCGCTGAGGTGGATCGGCGGCCGGTGACGGCCACGAAGACCGCCCAAGGCTGCGAACGGCGCTCCACCGGCGGGTAACCACACCCATTCATCGAATCGCCCGAACCGCTGCATTCTCCCGACGACGCCCCATGGATACTCTGATTCCGTTGATCGCCCTTCTCGTCGCACTGCTGGTGATCGGCCTGCTGGCCCGCACCGTGGCTTCCGGACGCCGGGAACTGGCGCAGTTGCGCGGCCAATTGCAGGAATTGTCGGCCCGGCTTGCCGAGCAGAGCATGGAACTGGACGGCCTGTGCGCCGCCGGCGTCCAGCTGGACCGGCATCTGATCGACCAGGGCGGCAGGCTGAGGGATTGCGCCGAGCGGTTGGCGTCGATGCAAGCTCAAGAGTCGGCCAACTCGCCCTACCACGCCGCCATCGAGATGATCCGGAAAGGTGCCGGCGCCCATGAAGTCGCCCAGCAGCTGGGCATTTCCCTGTCGGAAGCCGAATTGCTGGTGCGTCTCCACCGCCCCGTCTGATCCTTCCTCTCTGGTAAACCGGTCCTGAAGAGTTTGACGGTACGCTTCCCGTCGGGATCGTTGGCGCGTACCCGCAGCAGCACGACATCCTCTCGGATCGCCACGATGCGCGCGTTGGAAATGGCGGTGCCATGCCTCGACCAACCGGGTGATTGATTGAAACCTTTCGGTGTGATAAATCTCTAAAAACAGAGTTTATTAATGGGGAATTGGGGCGGGGTGGCCGCCGGAGCTGCAAGCCCGGCGGACAAGGTACCGCCAGATTCGAGTCAACCGGAGGCAACATGCCGCATTCCATACTCCCTGAATCGGCGATTTCCGCCGAAGAGATCCGGCGGCGCAAGGCATTCCTCGAATTTACCGAAGACGACGTTGCCGTGCTGGAGGGCGTCAATGAACTCGCCATGCGTTACGCGGGGCAGGTGATCGAGGATTTCTACCGGCATTTGATGGCGTTTGACGACACCCGCAGCTTCTTCGCCGATCCTGGGGTGCTGGCCCATGTGCAGGAGGCCCAGAAGAACTATTTTCTGCGCCTGACGCAGGGAAACTACGATCAGGACTATGTCGCCAATCGCGTCCGGATCGGCGCCATCCACGAACGCATCGGGCTGCCCGTCAGGTCCTATTTCGGGATGTATTGCTTCTACCTGCGGACCGTGCTCGAACGCCTGAGGCGCAAGTACGAAGACATGCCGGAGCGCGCCTTCCGAGTGTTCGATTCGCTGATGAAGCTCACGTTCTTCGACATGGGGCTGGCGATCGACACCTACCTCGAATCGCGCGAACGCACCATCCAGGGCCAGCAGGAAGCGATCCGCGAACTGTCGACACCGGTGCTCCTGCTGCGTCCGGGGCTGCTGCTGCTGCCGATCATCGGCCTCATCGATGCCCAGCGCGCCCGCCAGCTGACGGAGCAGCTGCTGAAATCGGTGCGGGCGAACCGCGCCACCGTCGTCGTCATCGACGTCACCGGCGTGCCCTCGGTCGACACCAAGGTGGCCAACCACCTGGTGCAGACGGTCGAGGCTGCGCGCCTGATGGGGGCCGTTTCGATCGTTACCGGCATCGCGCCCGATATCGCGCAGACCATGGTCAAGCTCGGAATCGACCTGATCCGGATCAGGACGGTGGGGGATCTGCAGGGCGGCATCGAAGAGGCCGAGCGGCTGCTTGGGTACACCGTGGTCAAGAACGACGGCCTGGACCCGAAGGGATGACCATGACCCACTCGCGGGCACCGATCATGAAGTTGGGCGGTACGCTGATCGCCTCGGTTCAGGAAGCCCTGCTGGATGCCGACCTGCTGGGTCTCCGCGATGAACTGGTGGCCAAGGTCAAGGAATATCGGGCGAAGTCGGTGATCATCGATGTCACGGTGCTCGACGTGCTGGACTCGTTTGCGGCCCGCACCCTGCGTCACACCGCCCAGATGACACAGTTGCTGGGCGCCAGGACCGTCATCGTCGGAATCCAGCCGGATGTGGCATTCGCCATGGTGCAGCTGGGACTGACCCTGGAGGGCACGGATACCGCGCTGGACCTGGAACAGGCCTTGGCGCTGCTGGATGTATAGCTGGGTGCGTCGACGTGGCCCATGACTGTTGTGTCCCCATCCGGTCCGAAGCCGACCTCGTCACCGCGCGGTTGCGGGGGCGAGAGGTTGCCGCCGCACTGAAATTCTCTTCCAGCGATTTGACCCTGATTGCCACCGCCATTTCGGAGGTGACGCGCAATATCATCAGCTACGCCGGCAGCGGCGAACTCACCCTGCAGGTGGTGCAGCGGGGCAACCGGTTGGGTGTGTCGATCGTCGCCCTCGATCACGGTCCCGGCATACCGGATCTGCTCTCCGCGATGCAGGATGGCTACAGCACCTCCGGCGGCCTGGGCCTCGGTCTGCCGGGCTCGAAGCGCCTGATGGACGAATTCGAGTTGGCTTCCGAAGTCGGCAAGGGCACCATCGTCAGCATGATCAAGTGGAAGATGTAGCGATGATGGACGGGGAGAGCCTTTCGCTTCCCTACGAATACGCCGTTGCCGGCCGCGCACTGGCCGGTGAGCGCCATTCCGGGGACTCGGCGCTGGTACAGCCGACGGCACGGGGGGTGCTGGCCGCCGTGGTCGACGGCCTGGGCCATGGCGCCGAAGCCGCCGCCGCCGCGGCCGCGGCGATCGAGACCTTGCGGAAACGGTCCGGCGAGCCGGTCGCCGATCTGATGCGGCACTGTCACGAATCCTTGCGGGGCACCCGCGGTGCCGCGCTGGCTCTGGCTTCCGTCGAAGCGGCGGATAACACCCTGACTTGGTGTGGCGTCGGCAACATCGAAGCCATCGTGCTCACCGATCCACAGCGTCCGCCGCGCCGTAACCTCGCCCTGACCAACCGTGCCGGGGTCGTCGGTTACCGCGTGCCGGACGTGACGGCGACCCCGGTGCCGATTTTTCCCGGAGACCTGCTGATCATGGCCACCGACGGCATCGATAGCCGCTTCGTCACCGAAGTGAGTCCGTGGGGCAAGCCCGACCGGCTGGCGCGCTCGATCCTCGAAGGTCACGGCAAGACCACCGACGACCAACTGGTGATGGTGCTGCGATGGCTCGGCCCGGCCGCCACCGCCGGTGCGGCGATCGCGCGATGAATGCCCCGTTTCCGGAGTTCGCGGCGGACTACGAACGGGCCTTCATGGACTACCTGAGCGGCGGCCACGAAGAGATCGCGCTGCAGCGCGCTTACGAGCTGGGGCGCCGGGCCATCGCCGGACAGCAATCCATCCTCGGCTTGCTCGGCATCCACTGGGATTTGCTGCGGCGCCTCCAGTGTCATGGGCGGACGGCCCGGTTCGGGATGGAAACGCTGCGGCGCAGCGAGGCCTTTCTCGCCCAGGCCATGGCCCTGTTCGAGATGACCCACCGGCAAACCCTGGAAATGAACCAGTCCCTGCGCGACAGCGAGCGCCGCAAGAGCGCGATCCTGAACAGCGCGTTCGACAGCATCATCACCTTCGACGCAGAAGGCCGCATCATCGAGTTCAATCCGGCGGCCGAGCAGATGTTCGGCCATGCGCGGGCGCAGGTGGTCGGCCGCGATCTGGCGGATCTGATCCTGCCGGACGGCGCGCGCGCGGCTTTCCGTCAGATGCTCGGCCGCTGCCGCGACCGGAGCGACGGCGCGCTGCTGGCGCAGCACGAGGAAACCACCGCGTTGCGCGCCGATGCCAGCGAATTTCCGGTGGAAATGGCGGTGACTCTGATCGAAGTCGATGCCTCGCCGTTCTTTACCGGTTATGTGCGCGACCTCACCGAGCGCAAGGCCTACGAAGCGCGCATCGCCTACCTGGCGACTCACGACGCCCTGACCGATCTGGCCAACCACAACCTGCTCAAGGACCGCATCGAGCAGGCCATCGCCCATGTCGCGCGCGATTCGGGGCGGACCCTGGCGTTGCTGTACATTGGCATCGAACGTTTCAAGATCATCAACGACAGCCTGGGGCGCAGCTTCGGCGATGCGCTGATCCAGGCGATCGCCGCACGCCTGCAGCGGGTCGTGCGCGATGGCGATACCGTGGCACGGCAGAGCAGCGACGAATTCGTCATCGTCATGGGAGCGCTCGACCCTGGCGTGCAGGAAGCGTTGCGGGGCGCCAGCGAAGTGCTCGCGGCGTTCATGCAGCCATTTTCGGTCGATGGTCACCGGGTCCGCCTGACCGGCAGCATCGGCATCAGTCTGTACCCCGACAACGGCAGGGACGTAGAGACGCTGCTCTCCAACGCCGGGGCGGCGATGCATCGTGCCAAGTCCGCCGGTGGCGGTTCGGTACAGTTCTATACCCGCAGCCTGAGCGCCGTGGCCGCCGAGCGCGTGAAGCTTGAAAATGCGCTCTGGAGCGGGCTGGAAAACGGCGAGTTCAGTGTCTTCTACCAGCCCCAGGTTCGGCTGGCGGACGGCGCCATCGTCGGCGCCGAGGCGCTGATCCGCTGGCAGCACCCGCAATACGGCATGATCCATCCGTCCCGATTCATTCCCGTCGCCGAGGAAACCGGGTTGATCGGTGCGCTCGGCAGGTGGGCGCTGGAAACCGCCAACGAGCAGAATCGCCGTTGGCAGCACTGTGGCGCACGCGAATTGCGCATGGCCGTCAATGTCTCCACGCGGCAGTTCCGCAACGGCGCGATCCTGGAGGCCCTGCATTCCTTGATCGCAGCCGGCCGGCTGGATCCGGCGTCGCTGGAGCTCGAGGTGACCGAGAGCAGCATGATGGAGGACATGGATGCGTCGATCCGCATCCTGAAGGAATTGCGCTCGCTCGGCGCCAGCATCTCGCTCGACGATTTCGGCACCGGGTACTCGTCGCTGGCGTACCTGAGCCGGCTGCCGGTGGACCGGCTCAAGATCGATCAGTCGTTCGTGCACGCCATGGAATGCGACGCGCAGGCCAGGACCATGGTCAAGGAGATCATGCATTTGTCGCAGGCGTTCGGCTTGAGCGTCATCGCCGAAGGCGTCGAAACGCGGGGCGAACTGGATTTCCTCGCCGACCACGGGTGTGACGAATATCAGGGCTACTATTTTGCCGCGCCGCTACCGGCCGATCAGTTCGAGCGCCTTTTGCTCGCCGGCTGACGAACCAGTCCTGCCGTGCCGCTGGAATGCGCCGCTGTGAACCAGGATGGGTCATATGGCGCTTCTTTCGGCATGGCCGGGGCTACGGCCTAAGGGTGCTTTGATGGCGCCGGCAGCGGGGCGGCCGCTGCAGGACGGCGGCCCCATGCCGGTCCAGCAGTTATCGGCCGGCCATCTTGATGTGTCGCATGGCTTCCTTGGCATGCTCGGTGCCGATGTCGGCATGGCCCATCTTGCCGTGCTCGATGGCGGCCTTGAGGTGGGTGATGGCCTCCGCCATGTGGGGGTTGGACTGCGCCTTTTGGGCGGCTTCGGCGTGGGTGAGGGCGGCTTCGGCATGCTCCACCAGGACCGGGGCGTGGCCCATCTCGCCGTGGGTGATGGCGGCCTTGGCGTGTTCGAAGGTTTGCAGCGTATGCTCCGTTTCGGCCAGGGCCAGGGGAGCGGAAAGGCACAGGGTGCCGAACAGCACGATGGATGTTAGCTTCATGGCATACCTCGATGATGGTGTTTTTGTTGCCGCGCCGGGCAGGCGCGGTTCTTGAGCGCCGCAGCAGGTCCGATCCCTCCCCCCGGCGCACCGGATTGGACCGGCGCCGGTTGCGATGATTCCTTGCCGCCGCCATCCGGTGCCGACCGGCGCCTGCCGGTGCTATGATGCGTGACTTCCCCGCTCCCGGACCCCACCATGACCGAACTCGAGTTCCGTCGGCGATTCCGCCGTCTGTGCACCCTGGCCATCGCGGCCTGTTACCTGGTGATCCTCATGGGCGGCCTGGTGCGCGCCTCCGGTGCGGGCATGGGGTGTCCGGACTGGCCCAAGTGTTTCGGGCAGCTGATTCCACCCACCTCCGAGTCGCAGTTGCCGGCCGACTACCATCGCATCTACGGGGAGCGCGGTTACGCCGATACTTCCTTCAACCCCATGAAAACCTGGACCGAGTATGTCAATCGTCTGACCGGGGCGGCGACCGGGGTGCTGGTGATCTGGACCTTGTTGCGTGCACGGGTTTTCAGGCGCTCCGACCCGCGGGTATTTCATGCCAGTGCTGCCGCGCTGGCAGTGATCGGATTTCAGGGATGGCTGGGATCGGCGGTGGTGGCGAGCAACCTGAAGCCGGCGATGATCACGGCCCATATGCTGATGGCATTCGTGCTGGTGTTGCTGTTGATCTATGCGCTCGCCCGTTCCCAGCAGCCGGACTTGCCCAGGTTCTCCCGGCAGGCGCTGCCGCCGCGCTTTCGCGCCGTGCTCGCCGCCGCCCTGGCCATGAGCGTGGCGCAGATCGCCATGGGAACCCAGATCCGCCAGGCCATTGATCCTTTGATCGCCCAGGAATTGGCGGACCGCCAGTCATGGCGGGAGTCGTTCCCCATCATCTTCTACGTGCACCGCTCGTTTTCCTCGGTGATATTGCTGACCAACCTATGGCTGGTGTGGAAGGTACTTGCAGGGCTCCGGGTTGCCCACCCGCTGCGGCGCTTCGCCAAGCTGCTGGGGGGGCTGGTGGTGGCCGCGGTGGCGACCGGGGTGAGCCTGGACCGCCTGGGATTTCCGGCCTTCGTGCAGCCGCTGCACTTGCTGTTGGCCAATCTGATCTTCGGGACCCAGGCCTATCTGTACCTGTTGGTACGCTACAACGGTGTTGCCGTCGACGAGGCGAAGACCGGCGAAGGGGGGTGGGTGCGGGTGGACGGTTGAAGGATGAGATGGCGTGTCTGCCGCCGACGACCTTCAGCACCATGGACGACGCACCGGCGCCCTCGTGACCAAGGCCGCTCCTGCATCGCTATTTCAACCGCATGGCGCGCCAGGGAAAGGTCGGGCGCTCGGGAGAGTCCGCCGGAGTCGGACGTGAAAACGGCGTAGAAAGCCCGTGGGTCGGGTCCCGCCCGGAAATGTCCGCGAGGCGGCGGCGTACTGCCAGTGGCGTTGCTGAGGTAGGGATGGGCTCTACCGCACCTTCAATTAATGGCTATATTTATCAGTTTGTTGACAGCTTGTCGCGCGGTGGATACCGTCAATAATACCGTCACCCTGCAACCACTTGCCACTGTCCGGCATTTCAATTACCTGGTTCTCCCATAGGACATTCCCGGCCATTACTGCGAAACGCGGTCCGACCCGAGACCGCCGCAAAAACGGTAGCGCCCAAGCCCCTGAGTATGGCCGGCCAGACTCGGCCCGAGCCCAAGTCTGCCAGCATCACAAGCACACCCCACTGTCCCAATAAGGCGACCGTTCCGGACAGGCAGGGGGCGATGCCGATTTAGAACAATGCGTCTGTCATGCCGCCTTCGCAAATACGCTTGAAGGAGGGCCTCAACTCATCCGCTGGTAAAGACATGTTCGAACACCGCCAAGCATTTCTCCCGGTATATTTCGGGTGTGTAGGCGCGCGGCAAGCCTGTGTCGAGGGTATCCTCAATGGCCAGTTTGAGTCGGGATCGGGCCGCCGCTTTTTGCCGCCAGTTCAGCACCAGCATGCCCTTGAGGCGGGCCAGAAGTTCACGGGCAACCTTCTTCACCTCGGCGCGCTCATCGGGGCTGAGTTCCGGTGCCGGGCGAGTGAGGATGTCGAAGATGACCAATTCCTCCTCGGTCATGTTCTCCCGCACATGCCGTTCCTCTTCTTCCGAAAGGCTGCGGCCGAGCTTCAACAGCTCCTCGAACAAATCCTCGATGCTGCGGCTACCGGCGTTGTAGCTTGCTATCAGTTCCTCGAATTGTTCGGCGAAGTCGGCGCGGGTGTGGTTGAGCTGGATCATCCTGTCCAACCGGGCACGGATCGCGGCCTTGAGCACTTCCAGGTCGGTGTTCTTGTGCTTGGAATCTTTGAATCGCTGGGCCAGCGCCTCGAAGTTGATCTTGGACAAGTCGAGTGCCGGCGGACCTTGCTCACGAATGGCGTGCCCGGTGATGGATTCGTCCAGCAAGTCAGCGATCCCGGACATGGCCGCCGAGATGTCCGTCGGATTGGGATTCAGCTTGGCCCGAATGGCCTCGGCCAATGTCGTCAGACAGGCCACCCGGCCGGTGAAGTCCAGCGCCGCCGGTTCTGGTTTCACGGCCCTGTACAAGGTGCTGACCAGGCGCTCATGGCCGAGGAGTTCGCGGCGTAGCGGGTCCGGTGCGATCAATGCGTTGATGGCGTCTTCGATGCGCTGTAGACGCTCCAGGCTGCCGGCCGGCAATGACTCGATGTCGTCCAGAACCACGCTGTGACTGGCGCAGAAAGCCGTCGTGTCGGCGACGGCCTTGCGCAATTCCTCCACCAGCAGCTTCTTGTCCTTGACCGGATTCTTGCCGTCCTTGCCGGCGCCGTAGATGGCCAGGGCCTTTTCCAGGGAGGCGAACACATTGGCGTAATCGACGATGACGCCGCTGTGCTTGCCGGGGAACACCCGATTGGCGCGGGCGATGGTCTGCATCAAGGTGTGGTTGCGCATCGGCTTGTCCAGGTACACCGTCGAGCAACTGGGCGCGTCGAAACCGGTCAGCCACATGGCGCAGACGAACACCAGCCGCAGAGGATCGTTGGTGTCCTTGAACTTCTCATCGAGCCCCGGCTCGGATTCGTTCATCCGCTTGCGGTGGGTTGCAATGTCCAGGCCCAGCTTCTGCATCTGCTGGATTTCGTTCTGTCCCGGCGAGACGATCACCGCCATGTCGGTGGTGGTCAGCACTTCCAGACGTGCCTTCAGTTCGGTGATGCGCAAGTCCCGCCTCGCCTGTTCCGGTGTCCCTTCCCCGCGGGGCAGGTGAGCCAGTTCGCCCAATTCCTTCTGTACTCCGGCAGTTTCCGCATCTCAGTATTTCTTCACCTTGTCGTGCATGCGCAGGGCGGTGGCCTTATCGATGGAAACCACCATGGCCTTGCCGATAAAGCCGCGCCCGAGGAAATGCCGCACGATGTCTTGGGCCACGGTTTCCAGCCGATCGTCACGGGTCAGCAGGTGATATTGGCGGGACAGCTCCTTCTCCAGCTTGGCTTCCTGGTCCGGGTCGAGTTCGGCCTCCTCGATCAGCCGATAGATGTCCTCGTTCAGGTCCGGGTTGGTGAGTTGCAGTTCCGGCGTGCGGTTCTCGTAGAACAGCGGCACGGTGGCGCCATCCTCAATGGACTGCTGGAAGTCGTAGATCGACACATAGTCGCCAAACACATCCTTGGTGCGTTCCTCCCCGGCGATCAGCGGCGTGCCGGTAAAGGCCAGAAACATCGCCTTGGGCAACGCGGCGCGCATATTCATCGCCAGGGTGTCGTACTGGCTGCGGTGCGCCTCGTCATTGAGCACAATGACGTCGGATCGGTCGCACAGCAGTTCCGGCGTCTGGAACTTGTGGATCAGCGTGAAGACATAGCGATGGTTGCCGCGCAGCAGCTCGCGCAGATGCGCACCGCTGGATGCGTGGCAGGCGTCGCCTTCCGCTTCCGACACCGCGCCCGCACCCTTGAAGGTCTTGGCGATCTGCTCGTCCAGTTCGATCCGGTCGGTGACGATCACGAACGTCCAGTTACCGGCCAGCTTGCGCAGCACCTTCTGCGCGAAGAACACCATGGAAAAGCTCTTTCCGCTGCCCTGGGTCTGCCAAAACACACCGCCGCGTCCATGGCCCAACTTGCGAGCTTCCAGCATGGAGGCAATGGCGTTGTTCACGCCTAAGAACTGGTGGTTCTGGCCGAGTATCTTGACCAGCCCGGCCTTGTGCTCGGAAAAGAGCGTGAAGTTTTCCACCAGGTCGAGCAGGCGGGCGGGGTCGCAAGTGCCGCGCAGCATCGTTTCCAGCGACACTCGGCGGGGTTCGTCTTCGCGCTTGATGCGCTTCCACTCGAAAAACCGCTCCCAGTCCGCGGTCAGCGAACCGATACGGCTGTCGGTGCCGTTGCTGGCGATCAAAAAGGCGTTGTACCAGAAAAGCTGAGGAATCTGCTGCTTGTAGTGGGTGAGGTTCTCGTCGAAGGCTACACGTGGCGCCACGCCGGGCTTCTTCAACTCGATGACCACCCACGGCAAGCCATTGACGAAGCCCACCAGATCGGGCCGGCAGGTATAGAGCGCGCCAGTGACGCTGAACTGGCTGACCAGCAGAAAGTCGTTGTTCTCAGGATGTTCCCAATCCACCACCCGCAGACGTTCGGTTCTTTGCCCCCCTCGCCCTCCGGGAGAGGGGCCGGGGGTGAGGGCATCTTCCGCAACGGATACGGCGATGCCTTCCTTGAGCAACCGATATACCTCGCGGTTGGCCGCTTCCAGGCTCATGGCCGAGCGGTCGCGGCTTAATTCATCGACAGCGGCGGTGATCGCGTCCGGTGGCAGGGCGGGGTTGAGCCTGGTCAGCGCCAAGCGTAATCGAGCCACCAGCACCACCTCGCCCTTGGTTTCTCGTCCCAGCGTGCCGCCCGTACCGAAGGTTTCCTCCATCGCCGAAACCGCCTGCCAGCCAAGTGATGCAAACAGCCCGATGGCGGGCTGTTCAACCAGTTGGTCTTCGGTGTAGCCGTAGGACATAGCGGCAGTTCCCTCTGAGTTCGACGTCCGTCTGACTGGGGACTAAATGGCCCAGATTTCCTGTAAGCCGGCTGGTTTGGCCGGAGCCCAGTCCTTGTTCACGAGGTGGTTCCATGCCTTGAGCAAATGCTCGGTCTTCAGAGTACGGCGCTTGCGGCCGTTCCATTCGTGAACTGCCCTGGCCGCGACATCGGCGGAGTTTCTAGCCTCGGCGTCATGAGTCATCACCCAATGCACGGAACTCAACAGCTCCAGTCCGTAAGGGTCTTCATAGCCTTCGATCAAATCGGCTACCCGGTCCATGCGCTGACGAATCGCATCGTCCATTTGGAGAAAGGCTTTGGCTTCATCCACCGCACCGGGCACCAGTTCGATGGGTTTGGTCGGCGAATCCCGGCCGTCGCCATAGCCTTGGATGTAATGGCTGTCCAGGCGAATCAGCACCTGCCGCAAGTTCCTGGCATAGGGGCCGAATTGGCGCGCCTCGTACTGCAAACGCAGCGGCTGGCCGGCTGCCTGCATGAAGTACAGCAGTTTATGAATCTCCAGGAGACTCACGAAAGGATCCAGCAGGCCTTGCAGGTAGCGGTCCATCAAAGCAATCAGGGCCGCTTGGCCGATCGTCATCTTGGGTCGTTCGGTCCGGTTGGGCATGGATGCGGCGGCAGGCGAGACGCCAGGCGTATAAAGCAGAATTCGCACGTCAGGCAGACCACCAAGTGCGGACTCGATCAGTGGCCGCACCTCCGCCCAGTTCAGCCCGCCGTAGCCACAGCCGAGCGGCGGCACAGCGATGGAGCGGATACCCAAGCGCCGAATGGTGGCCACCAAATCCTGCAAGCCGGCCTCGATGTCAGATTTCCGGCTGCGCGCACGCCAGTGGCCCTTGGTGGGGAAGTTGATGATCCAGCGTGGCCCCTCTATGAGGCCGCCCAAATCATGGACATCCATCGTCCCCAACCGCACCTCACCCGCTTTGCAGGCTTTGGCGTAGGCCCGGAACATCTGCGGATAGGCTTGCTTGAACTGCAAGGCAATGCCCTTGCCCATGACACCCTCGGTATTGACGGTGTTCACGAGCGCGTCGACAGACGCATTCAGCAAGTTGCCTTCAGTGATTTCGATCATGTTCAGTAATACCAGGAGTTTTCAACCGTCACGGTCGGGCGATGGGCATCGGCGGCGATCAGATGCTGTACTTCTAAAGCCGTTTGCGGGTTTTGGCAACCCACCCTGTGGATGGCCGGCCAAGCAAAGAAATCCGCCAGCAGAAACTCAGCCGATTTCTGATGGGTGCGGCCTTGCCACTGGGTGGCGCGGATCGCCTCCCAATCCAGCTGCGAAAGTACACCCAGGTCAGAAAAGAACTCCGTATGAAATGCTCCGGCGTTGCCGTCACTGATGGCCCAAGATCGAGTCTGGCTGAGGGCGGCGCCAATGGTGCTCACCAGATGAATGATCGTCTTCTGACAGCCTGGCGACCGTCCGGTATTTCCTCGGTTGATTGTGTAAAGCATGGGCGAACGCGGGCAGAAGTAAAACGGCACGAACTCGCCAACGAAACGGCCACCGCAGCAATCCACCCGAATCTCCGTCATGCGGCGCTGCTTGATGTGTCCATAGCCGATGACCGTAGGCTCGCCGTCCGCCATCGCGGCATCCGACCGCAGCCCGCCGGCGGCCAAGATACCGGGAAGATTCTCCACATCGGTGATGTGATAGATCGGAATTTGTTCCGGGCGGCGGGTCATGGGGGCAACGATGAAACGGAGGTAGTCGTATGGCTTGCGTCCTCGTAGCCTTCAGGGGTGGCTTCCAATGCCTCGACATTGATCTGGCCGGAAAGCAGGCGCGGGAGCAGAAGGTCGCGGGTGCGGCGGAGGTTTTCGATTTTCCGGCCGAGCGTAGCGACTAGGGTGAAAAGCGGCGCGACATGCCCGCGAAATTCTTCTCGAATTGATTGCGGCGGGATGACGCGATTAGTGTTTGCAAGATACTCCGTCCATTTGAAATTTGAGATACCTGTGGATTGAACTTGATACTGCTCGATCTCGCCCGATTCATATCCTTCAAGGAAAGAAAGGTAGAGCAATTCCGAACCGTAACCGTCTATGTCCGGCTGGATGCGTTTGCAGAAACTCGCACAAATAACGTCATCACCAAGACTGGCGAGAAGTTCTGGGGTTATTAGTAAGGTACGGCCGACAGGCTGTCCTTTGCTGCCGCCGGAAACTTCGAACACGATGTCACCCGCACCCAGCCTGCGCGATCGGAGATTTGAAACTGTGTGAACACGGTACGGCACGCCAGCGATCTGAGAATAGCGAGCATCGGGAATATCAGTCCCACGAATGACCCAGGCTGGTTCGGTGTGCTCTTCGTCCGACTGTTCTTTACCCCAGCCTCCACCAATGTGCGACGAAATGATTTCTCGCAACGTCTTCACCTCCCACCCCTGCGGAATCTCGCCGAGTGGGTAGGCGATGCGGGGCACGTGCTGATTCGCGCCATCCGTGGTGCTCACCCCTTCGGGGTGGCCTTCGGCCTCCCAATTCGGCTGTCCTGCCGAATTGTCATGGCCGGGGAAGCGGAAGTGGACGAACCACTCGCGGTAGAGGGCGCGGGCCATCGTCTCCAGTATTTTGATGCGCCGCTGGCAGTTTTCGATGAGTTCGTCGTAGGCCGACAGGATGCCCGCGATGCGCTGCTGGACGGGGAACGGGGGAAGAACGACTGGTAGCTCTTTTAGTATGCCAAGGTTAATACCCGGAACTGCAGCACCAATAGCCTTCCCTTGCACGTGCTGCACCATCTTTGGGCCAGCGAAATAGAAGAAAAGGTACTCCGGATCGGCGATTTCAATATTTGGGCGCAGCTTAAGCTGCTTATTTGAGATGATGTATTCAGGATATGGACCAGTCTTTGGAATGAGGCCAACTTGCCCTATCGTTCCCCAGCAAGTGAAAACCAAATCTCCCGGGCGAACATGTTGCGCTTTGTATTTCGCTGCCTGCTCTTCACTCACGAAGGCAAACCCTTCAGGAACAAACCTAGTAAGGTCATTTCGAAGGTTTCCGCCGCGGATAATTGGAACGCCTGATTCAACAAAAAACTTCGAGCTAATACTTGAACCAAAGGGACCTGCAACACAAGCTGACTTTTCGGGTGACTTAATGTCGTCCACTTTCAAGAGTTGCCAACCGTATGGAAGCGGAGTCTCGAAAAGCGGATGGATATTTGTCATCAGATTTAAGCCTCCAAAATCTGCGCGACATTTGCAGCAATGACCTGCTCCAACGCCCGAGCCTGGGCATTCAGCACTTCCAGTTCCTCGTTCAAGGCTTCGAGCTGTTCCTTGAAGTCCTCATCGCTCACATCCTCGCCCGGCGCAACGCCGACATAGCGGCCGGGGTTGAGGGACCAGCCCTGGGCTTCGATGTCCTGGAGTGTCGCGGCTTTGCAGAGGCCGGGGATGTCGCGATAGCAAATCCCCCCGCCCTCACGGGCGGCCCCCTTTTCCAAAGGGGGCGTTCCGAAAACTTCTTCAATTTTGGCCTTCGCCTCTTCGCCGCCAAGGGTGTGGTCCACCGCCTCGCCGCGATAGAGGCGCACCAGGTTGGCGATAAAGCCGATCTGCGCGGGTGTCCAGTCGCGATGGGCGCGGTCGACCTGGCGGTAGATGTGGCGGGCGTCGATGAAGAGGATAGTGTCGGCGCGGTCTGGCGTCTGGCCCTCACCCCCGGCCCCTCTCCCATGGGGAGAGGGGAGTGAGGACTTGCCCCGGTCGAGGAACCACAGGGTGCAGGGCAGCGTGACGTTGTAGAACAGGTTGGGGCCGACGGCGACCATCACGTCGACGGCTCGGGCTTCGATGAGCTTCTGGCGAATGTCCTGCTCCGAAGCACGGGCGTCGGAGGCGGAGTTGGCCATGACGAAACCGGCGCGGCCCTGTTTGTTCAGCGAGGAGTAGAACAGCTGGATCCACAGATAGTTGGCGTTGTCGGTGCGCGGCAGGCCGAAGGGGAAGCGGCGGCCGGGGCCGACCTGATCCTTGAGCCTTTCCTTGTCCACGGCATTGACATTGAAGGGCGGATTGGCGAGGACGAAGTCGAACCAGCCGATGGCGTCGTGGGGGTCGTCGTAGTAACTGTTGACCTGGCCGCCGTGGCGGATGTCGCCCTCCAGCCCGTGGATGGCCAGGTTGAGGCGGCATAGCCGGCCGGTTTCGTCGGTCTTTTCGACGCCGTGGATGCTCAGTTCCCGCGCCGGGTCGCCGGAGTAGGTATCCTCGCCAACTTCGGCGCTATTGCCCTCACCCCCAGCCCCTCTCCCGCGGGGAGAGGGGAGTGAGGACTTGTGCTCGGCGACGAAGCGGGCCGATTGCACGAACATGCCGCCGGAACCGCAGGCGGGGTCGAGGATGCGGCCGTGGAAGGGCTCGATGATTTCCGTCAGCAGTTTGACGATGGACGATGGCGTATAGAACTCGCCGCCCTTCTGGCCCTCGGTACGGGCGAACTCGCCGAGGAAGTATTCGTAGATGCGGCCGAAGGCGTCGTAGTCCACGCTGGCGGGAATCTCCGACACCTTCTTCAGCAACTCCTTGAGCAGTGTGCTGGTGAACAGGTTGTAGGTCTTGGGCAGCACACCAGCCAGCTGCGGGTTCTGTTTCTCGATGTCGCGCATGGCCGCATTGATCCGGCCGCCGATATCCGTGGCCTCGGGCAGCGCGAGCAAATAGTCGAAGCGTGCCTCCGGGCTCAGGTACAGCACGCCTTCGGCATGGTAGGCGGCCGGCTCATCGACCCGGCTGCCGCGCCGGGAACTGGTGCCGGCTTCTTCGAGCTTGGCACGCTGGGCGGCAAAGCGGACTTCGGCAAATCGTAGAAAGATCAGGCCAAGGATGGGGCCGGAATATTCCTGGGCCTTGAGGCCTGAATTGGCGCGGAATTGGTCGGCAGCGTCCCAGAGGCGTTTTTCCAGGGTGGCGGCGAAGTTGTCTTTTTCGGTGGGGGCAATCCAGCGCATGGTCAATCGGTTTCAACGAATTTGAACCGACTATTTTAGGCGATCCCTGAATGGATTCATCGTGCCGCATACCGTGGCAGGGCATCCAACTTTTGCCAATTCGGTGGTGTCTTGCGATTCGGCCTGTCGTTCCCTCAAGGGGCGGGCAAATCGTCGATCCAATCCAGGGTGGCACTCGATTCGCCGGGTTCGTTCCCGCTCTCCGTAACCGGGCCGAACAACCGGTGGTAGGTTGCCCGGTTCGGCCGGCGCCGGCCGTCGATGTTCGTTCCCTTGGACACAAAGTGCAGGAAGATGCGGCAGGCCAGGAATTGCAGGGCGCAGTTCTCGCGCCAGACGCATCCCTCGCAGGGGCCGGTGGGGATGACGAGGGGCGGTCTGTCGCCGGGGCCGGAACCGGCGGGTACCGTAAGGTCCTGGGGATCGCAGTCGGGATCGTCGAACATGGGCTTTCTTCTCCTGCCCCGCCGGCCGTCCTCCGCGCCAAGGCGGACGGCCGCCAGCGGCTGCGAAGGGGCGATGTTAAAGCGCTGGAACAGGCGGTCCAGCACCGCGTGGTCCCGCTCGATCCGATACCGCTCGCAGATCGCGTCCCGCGGCGTGTTCAACAGATAACGTTCGCATATGGTTCGCGTCCTCCAGGGATCGCCATGGTAACGGGACAGGCTCCCGATGAGACATCGGGCGGTCCGCGCACCGAATCGCAAGGGCACACTCCTCGAACGTTACCCGAATTGTACGCTGGTCCTCCGACAAAACAATGACCTAGCGTTACATGCGCCCTATCGGTAGCCGCCTGGCCAGCGACACCGGCGCCACCGGTCGATGCCGCCCCGCTCAATCCTGAAGGCTCAAAACGCCACGTCGTCGTCGAACTCCGCCGCCGTCCCAGGCTGCCACGCCCCGCCGTCGGAGTCGCCGGGCCGCACGCTCCCAGGACCATGCCGCGCATCGGCCGCACCGCTCCGGGCCTCCCTCGCCTGGCCGCCGCCGCCGCCGCTGGCGTCCTGGGCCTTCCGGCCGGCCGGCCGCACGGTCCGCGAACTGTGCAGGCCATCCGCCAGCAGCGACCAGGATTCCCGTTCCTGGCCATCCTGGCCGGTGTAGCGGCTCCGCGTCAGCTTGCCCATGGTGGCGATCATGTCCCCCTGCCGATGGCGTTGCAGCGTCTCCGCCAGGGCGCCGAAGCACAACACGTTCACCCACAAGGTTTCGGTGCCCGGTTCCTGCCCCGTGTCCACCGCGATGCTGACCGTGGCCATGGGCTTGCCGGCCTTGGTGGTGCCGGGTTTCGGATCGCGGCCGAGCCGGCCGTAGAGGCTCGCCTGGATCATGTCCCATTCCTCCCGGGCGTAGATGGCGCCGGATTCCACCGCGCCAGCCGCTCGGCATGCTCCGTAGACTCGGCCCACACCAGGGCCGGACGCCCGGCCGGGGTCCAGACCACCACCGCCCGCGGAAAGCCGGTACCTCCGGGTGCCGGGACCGGCTCGGCCGGCATCGTCAGGGCACGGGCCGCGCACCGCCAGGCCTCCGCCCGGCCCGGATCAGAGCCGGTACGGATCGCTCCGCGGTCATTGGCGTCAGGCAGCGCCAGCACCTCGGCGTCCGACAGGCCGGTTTCGGTGGCGATGTCTGCGGCCAGGGCTTCCAGGTCCGCCGGCTGCCCTGCCGTCGCGCCGGCCCCGGCCAGGGGCACCAGCCCCGTAACCTCGACACCATCGAAGAAACGGTTCGCGTAGTCCTGCGCCTGCGGCAGGGTCAGACCGCTCGGGGCATCCATCTCGATGGTCCGGCCGTCGGGGCAGTGGTTGGCGATCCGCCACCAGAGGGTTTCGGGGGCCGCGGCCAAGGTGTTCGGATCGTCGGCCGGCCGATAGGAAAGCGCGGTCAGCAGCTCGGCCTTGTGGGCTTTGATGACCGGCAACAGGGCTTGCACCCGGCCGGCCGGTCCCTTGGCCTTCAGGCTGTCGCCGTCGGTATGAAGGGTGATGCCGGCGCGCCGGCACTCGGCGAGGATGTCGGTCGCCGGGGTCACAGTTCCACCTCGATTTCGTCGCCGGGCACGGTCTGAAGGTGCTCAGATTCGGTGAAGGTGCTTACGCTTTTTTGTGGGCAACTTGTGGGATTCTTGAGCACGTTCTGATTCTCGGCACTCGGCAGAACCCAAACCCATTGCTGTTTTATCTGCCCGAACCGCCCTCCCTCTTTCACCGATTCGACGCCCAATTCCTTCATTGCGCGGCGTACAGCGCCCCAACTGTGACCGGCGCCTTCACATTCCGCCCGAACCTGCCTCGCAGGAATCGGCCCATCCGCCAGCAGGCTTTGAAGGAACTCTTTCGCCTCGTCGCGTTCGGTCCGCTCATCCGGGTCAGTCGTGGTCTCGGCATGGCGCAACAACTCGCGAGCAGACCCGGACTGCTGCGTCCCCCACCGAATGCGGGTCGTGAAGATGTCCGGGTATTCCGCCAGCTCCACCGACTCCAGGTCATACCGATACCCGCCGTCGTCCTGGCCGATGTTGGACTTTGATCGACAAAAAATCCGGCTGCCGCCCTCGTGGTCCCCATCGGGGAGCTTGGCCGCGGCCAGAACGATCCGGGCCAATGCGCCGAAGGCCAGCGACCCGGTGACCCGCTCCACCGGGTCGCGGCCGGCCGTCCCCTTGGTAAAGTGACTGATGCCCAACACGGCAGCCCCCAGCGACCCGCCCAGGTCCACCAGCGGCGCCAGCCCGCGCCGGACCTCCGCGTTCTTGTGGCTATCTCCGGTGATCGCAGAAACGATGGGATCGACCAGCAGCAGTGCGATATCGCCTATCTTGGCCGCCTGGCGCATCAGGGGCGTAACGTCCGAGGCCGGATCGAAGGCGCGGCGCCGGCCCGCCTCGAACACGTCTCCTACGATGTAGACCCGCGCCATGTCCGCCCCCGCCGCGATCAGCCGGGGCGCGAGGGTATTGCGCGGATCATCCTCACCCGACCACACCAGTACGTTACCGGCGGGCGCCTGGGTGCCGTCCGGCCAGCGGGCTCCGGTCGTAATCGTCGCCGCCAGCGCCAGGGCAAGGGTCGTCTTGCCGGTGCCGGGCGCGCCGGCCAGGACATGGAGCTTGCCGGCGGCGAGCCACCCCCGCCAATACCAGCGGATCGGCTCCGGGCGGAGGGTCGCGCCGTGGATCAGGTCGATCTCCGGCCGGTCGGTGCGTAGGGATTCGGGGTCGGTCAGGTCTACAGGCTCCATGTTGAGCCTCCCTGCGTCCGGTACAGCCGGAGCCCGCCGGCCAGCGGCACGGCGACGATCTCGGCGCCGGCCTCCAGCACCAGTCGCACCAGGTGCGGCAGGCTCACGTCGGGCTCGCGGGCGCCGACCACCGTGACGGCCACGTCCCGCCCCGCCACGACACCCCAGTCGTACTGCTGGGGCGGCGCTCCGTAGGGCAGCACCGCCACGGGCGGCGAGTAGTCGCCCCACCGACGATCCGCCTCCATCCGCCGGGCAGCCTCCCGCCGGGCACAGGCCCCGACCAGAACCAGCAGCAGCCGGCCACGCCGCCAGGTCGCTGACGTGGCGTAGGGCGGCCATGGTTTTTCGGTAAGCGTCCACCGCAGCCATCTGAACTTCCGGCGCGGACCTTGGCATGCTGAGGCTTTCCGAAGATGAGGAAGGCGCATGGCGAAGATTGACTGGGGGACCCACATCGTAGCGTGGCAAGGAAGCGGCTTATCGCAGGCGGCGTATTGCCGACGGGAAGGTTTGAGCGGGAGTTCGTTTTCTCAGAGACTGCGGGCGCATCGGGCAGAGCCGGTTGCGGCCCGTCAGGCGCTGATTCCGGTGCGGCTCGAGCCGGCGCCGCCGGCTGCGGGGAGCTTGGTCCTGCACCGTGGCCAAGATCAACGGCTGGAGATTCCGGCTTCGGTGTCGCCGCGATGGCTGGCGGAGCTGTTGCAATGTCTGGGCTGATCGAGGCGCCGGCGGCGATTTGGGTGGCGGTGCAGCCGGTGGACATGCGGCGTGGCATCGACGGTTTGTCGGCCATCGTGCAGCAGGCCTTGGGGCATGCGCCCTGCGCCGGGGCGGCGTTCGTGTTCCGCAACCGTTCCGGCAACCGGCTGAAGCTGCTGGTGTGGGACGGCACCGGGGTGTGGCTGTGCCAGAGGCGTCTGCACGAGGGGCGTTTCGTCTGGCCGAAGGGAGATGAGCACTGTTTTTCCCTGACGCAGGCAGAATGGAACTGGCTGGTGGCGGGGGTCGATTGGCGACGATTGTCGTCCGTGCCAAGAGCCGATTGGCAAGCCTGATCGGGTGCATGCCGCATTCCTGCAGGACACCCGAAAACCCAGTCGTGGCGCGGGTTTCAGGGTATCGGCCAGGGTATAATGACGGCCATGGATTTCACCGCTCACCTCGATCAACTGAATCTCGCCCCGACCGTCCAATCGGAGCTGGAGAAGGCTGTGCAGGTGCAGATCGCGGCGCTGCAGGAACAGGCGAAACGGGAACTCGAACAGCACCAGGCGCGACTGAAGGCCAAGGATGCGGAAATCCACGCCAAAGACATCAAGATCCAGGCCCTGGTTCTGGAACTGGCCCATCTGCGGCGGATGCGCTACGGCGCCAAGAGCGAGGCCTTGGCACAGGTCCAGCAGGACTTGTTCGAGGACAGCCGGGCCGAAGACCTGGCGGCGGTGCAGGCGGAACTCGATCAAGCCCATGCCGAGCGGCCCGCCACCCCCAAGCCCAAACGCCCCCGCGCCGGCCGCCAGCCGCTGCCGCCCCATCTGCCGCGCATCGAACACCGGCATGAGCCGGAATCCTGCCAATGCGGGCAGTGCGGCAAGGACCTGGTGAAGATCGGCGAAGACATCACCGAGCAACTGGAAGGGTCGCGACTAAAGCGACCGTTTGCGATTGGACGTGGAGCCCGCGAAGTTCTTCGTCCACCGCCACATTCGCCCCCAGTATGCCTGCAAGGCCTGCGAGACCGTCACGGCGGCACCGATTCCGCCCGCCGTCATCGACGGCGGCATAGCGGCCGTTGGCTTGCTGGTCTGGGTGTTGATCGGTAAATTCCAAGATCACCTCCCACTCTACCGGCTCGAACAGATTGCCGCCCGCGACGGGGTGATCCTGTCCCGCTCCACCCTCCACGCCGATGAAACCCCGGTGCCGCAGCTGGATCCCGGCAGCGGCAGAACGAAGAAGGCTTACCTCTGGGCCTATCGCAGCAACGACCTGGAACCGGGGCCGCCGATCATCGCCTTCGACTACCAAGCCGGACGCTCCGGCGAGCATGTGAAGAATTTTCTGGATGGCTGGCACGGCCACCTGATGGTCGACGACTACGGCGGCTACAAGCAGCTGTTCGCTCCGAATCGGGAGGTCGCACCGCCCTGTACCGAAGGCGGCTGCATGGCCCATGCCCGACGCAAATTCTTCGACCTCCACCAAGCCAATCAAAGCCCCATGGCCCACGAGGCCCTGCAGCGCATCGGCCGGTTGTATGACATCGAACGTCAAGCCAAGGACTTCAGCATCGAAGAACGCAAACGCTTGCGCCAGGAACGGGCCGTGCCGGAGCTGGAATCCATGCACCAGTGGCTGATCCAGACCCGTGCGCAGACCGCCCACGGCGGTGCTTCGGCCAAGGCCATCGACTACACCCTCAAGCGCTGGCCGGCACTGATCCGCTATGCCGAAACCGGCCACCTGCCCATCGATAACAATCCGGTGGAGAACGTCATCCGCCCCATCGCCCTGGGCAAAAAGAACTGGCTGTTCGCCGGCTCCGAACGCGCCGGGAAACGGGCGGCGGCCATCCAGACCCTAGTCGTCGAAAGGCTGGGTAGGTTGCTGCTCAATTATGATCTGATAGCCCATGGCAGCATAACCTTTTCGGCGCTTGTCCCACATCCTCGCCAGTTGGGATTGGTCCGTTTCCACGTAGTCGTAGATGCGCACATCGGATTTGAACACGTGCGAGCGGTGCAAGCGGCCGGCATATTGTTTCAAACTGCCTTCCCAGGAAACAGGCATGGCCAGAACCAAGGTATTCAGGGGTGGATGATCAAAGCCTTCGCCCACCAATGATGCGGTCGCCAGCAGCACCCGTGGAGCGGAATCATCCAAGGCCTCCAGCCTTTCCAATACGGCAGCCCGCTGCTTTTTCGGCATGCGCCCCTGCAGTACGAAAAGCGGGGCGACTGTCCTGATCAGATGGGATTCCAGTAAAGCCAAATGCTCCGTCCGTCCGGTGAGGACGATGAGTTTTCGGCCTTCGGCATAAGCAGATAGTATGTCCGCTGCGATCCGCGCATTTCTCGCTGGGTCATGGACCAGTTGCTTGAAAACGTCTTGTATGCCGGCGGTTTCCGGTAGATCGATCGTGGTATCGAGAAAACGGGGGTGGACTTCCTGGATGCTCGGCATAACTTCGGTCCGACCGGCTTGGTGGCGGATGGGACCACATTGCATGAAGATGATCGGATGCTCGCCGTCCCGCCGAACCGGCGTTGCGGTCAAGCCGAGGATATAGCGAGCCTTGGCACTTTTCAGGATGGCTTCGAAGGAAACCGCGGAGAGATGGTGGCACTCGTCCACCACGATGTGCCCGTAGTTTTCCAGCAAGTCGCTGACCTCGCCTTTCCGCGACAACGATTGCATCGTGGCGATGTCGATTTGGCCTTTGGGTTTGGATTTTCCGGCACCGACCCTGCCGATTTCGCAGCCCTCCAGATCCAGGAAGGATTCCAGCCGCTCCCGCCATTGTGTGATCAGTTCGCCGCGATGCACAAGGATCAAGGTATTGACGCCGCGCCGCGCGATCATCACTGCGGCGGTCACAGTTTTTCCGAATGCGGTGGGCGCGCAAAGGATGCCGGTATCGTGGGCCAGCAGGCTATCCACTGCGGCTTGTTGATCGGCGCGCAGCGTTCCTCCGAACGACACATCGATCGTGCTTCCCTGAAAGCGCTTGTCCTGTATCTCCGCCTCGATGCCGTTCTCCTGCAGTAGCTCCAGAACGCCGTCGAGACAGCCGCGTGGCAGGGCGATGTGCCGGGCATAATTCTCGGCTCGCACGATCACCCTGGGTATCTTCCAAACCGATTTCCGCATGGCTTGAGCCCGATAAAACTCCGGGTTCTGAAACGCGGCCAGACGAATAAGCCGGTTGGCGAGCGGCTGTGGTAGATCGGTTTTCGCAAAGAACAATTGATTGGCCAGCGTGATCGTCAAACGCTTCGGAACCGGCCCCGGAATCTTTTTGGATAGTGGCCGAGCACGGTTCCAAGGTTCCCTCTCGTCCTCATCGGCGATGAAGGCTACATCCAGCGGATGATCTCCGCCGGAGACCTGTTGGATGGTGGACTCGAGCAGATAGGGCGATAGAGGTTGTATCGATTGCAGGAATGCCCATGGGTCCGGATAGGGCCGCAACTCGTCGTCCACGAACACACTGAAACCCTGCTCCCTGGGCGTTTTCTGCAGCGGCAAGGCGATCAGATTGCCGAATCCGCCTTTCGGCATCGTGTCCTGGTTGGGAAATAGACGGTCGTAGGAACTGAGTTTGAGCTGCCGGGTTCGTGCACAGGTATGAGATATGATGGAGGCCCCCAATCGACGGGCATCACGAGCAAACACGGGGGCAGAAAAGAAGATCCACACATGGGCGCCTTGGCCGGAGCGCGAGATCTCCAATGCGGCTGGCACGCCCAATTCTCGACAGGATTGCATGATGGCCTTGGCATCTTCCCGCCATTCGGCCTCATCAAAATCGACCGCCAGGAAATGACATCGGTCATCCGCCAGGAGGGGATAGATTCCCACGGTAATCTTGCCCGTCAGATGGTCGTGGATGACCTGATCGGTCACCGGCGATAGCAGCCGGTTGTCACAGTCGGCGCATTTGACCTTGGGTTTGTTACACACGCCGGTTCGCCATTCATTGCCGCAGGCCCGGGAGTAACCAGATATACCAGCCTTGTTTTCCCATCGATCCGGCCACGGAATAGGCGGCGGAACAACGCGACTTTTTCGGCGGGTGTCAGGGAGTTCGATGTAGTTGAGTCCAGACTGGTGTCGGGCTCGGTAACCGCTTGTTCGAGTGTGCCGGGTGCTGCAACGTCGGGAGTGGCGGAAATCCCGTGTTCTACGAGCGAGGCACGAAGTTTGGCGTTTTCTGCTCGCAACCGTTCACACTCAAGGAGCGCTTCAGCCAAGTCCTTGGAGTGGTCTTGAGCGGTTCGTTGCGGGATAGAAAGCTGCTTCAACATTGCTGATCTCGTCAGGCTGTGACTCACTTATAACACAGCAATCATTGTATATTATCCACATAATGGTTAATATGCGACAATGATTGCTCGCCGCATCCTTCCCATTGTCAGAGAAGCCTTGGCCGACCAGGCCGCCGTCGCCTTAATCGGACCCCGTCAGGTCGGCAAGACGACCTTGGCCCTGACGCTCGCTCAAGAGCGACCTTCCGTTTACCTCGATCTCGAATCCCGTGAAGACCGTGCCAAATTGGCCGACCCCGAACTGTTTCTGCGAAACTTCCAGGATCGCTTAGTTGTTCTGGATGAGATACACCGCATGCCCGATCTCTTCCAGAGTCTCCGCGGACTGATCGACGAGGGCCGCCGCAGTGGCTATCGAACCGGGCGCTTCCTGATTCTGGGTTCCGCCTCCCTGGATTTGTTACGCCAATCTGGGGAGAGCCTGGCCGGTCGTATCGCTTACGTCGACATGGCGCCGTTCGACATTCTGGAAACCACGGTCACCAATGGCGAGGACGCCACCCGATTGTGGGTACGGGGTGGATTTCCAGACAGCTATCTCGCGACGGATGACGAGAAAAGCGTGCGCTGGCGCAGGGATTTCATCCGCTCTTATCTGGAGCGAGAGGTGCCGCTGTTCGGTCCACGGGTACCGGCGGAAACCCTCGAACGCTTGTGGACGATGTTGGCCCATGAGCAGGGCAGCTTGTTGAATGCCTCCCGTCTGGCCACCGCTCTGATGGTCAGTGCACAAACCGTGACGCGCTACATCGATTTGCTCGTCGATCTGTTACTGATCCGCCGACTACGACCGTTCCACACCAATCTCGGTAAACGCCTAGTCAAATCCCCAAAGGTCTATCTTCGAGACAGCGGAATTGCTCACGCACTGTTGGGTTTAGTGGACTACAACGCGCTGAGTGGCCACCCCACCGTTGGTGCAAGTTGGGAAGGATTTGTCATAGAAAACCTGCTTGCCGCCGCACCGGAACGAACACTGGCAAGCTTTTACCGTACGGCTGTCGGTGCCGAAATCGATTTGCTGCTGGAAATCCCCGGTCAAGGCCTGTGGGCCATCGAAATCAAACGGGGATTGTCTCCGAAGCTGGAAAAAGGCTTCCAGATCGCCTGCGAGGACCTGCACCCCGATCAAACCTTTGTCGTTTATGGTGGCAACGACCGCTACCCCATTAGGGCTGATGTGGAGGTGATCGGGTTCAGAGCCATGGCAGAAATGCTGGTGACGCTTTAATAGGCAGGCCACGCACTCGGAATTCTCAAATTGACGACCAAACTTTTCCTCAGCTTCCATTTGATCTTTTGGCATTTCCTATTTGCCCGAATACGAATATTCACTGCGTATTCGACAACTTCACGCTCGCCGTTAAAGATACGGCGAGCGGGGCGAAACCGCATTATCTGTTGACGCGCATCGGGGCCTGGGTCTTCATGCCGCCTCTGTCTTTACTCAGGTATAATCCTTGGGCTGTGACATGCGGTCAACTTTATATTGACACCTCCTGGCCGACACTGCCGAGAGAATGTTGGTAAGCCAGTTCTACCAAGTTGAGATTATTCGGGCAATCGGGCTGTTGTAATGGCGTGGTTTCAATTGAATTCCGATTGCATCGTCTGCGCCGATGGGCATTGGCAATGGCGTCTAGTGGCATTGCGGTTCCCAAGTGATTGTGCTCAACATCTTCGACGCTGATGACCGCTCCGGTATGCGGATCGACAACCAAATACACCGACTTTTCGGACAGTTCCCAGGGGACCTCAAAGTATTTTCCCTTGTAAGATACCGTACCAGCTCGATCCACAATGCGAGGAATCCGGTGATAGAAGATTGCGTCGATGTGATCCGCCTGAAAGTCAAGACGTTTGAATAAGGAGAGGTCTTGTTGGAAGCGCTCAATAGGCGTTTTCCCTTCCAATCCGAAATGAGGTCGGCGGTGATATATCTGCTCGATCCACGCGCTGAGTCGAACATTGAGATCGTCCAAATCAGCGACGCGAGAGGGATCCAGTTCGCTGAGGAACTGGTCGCGGAAAGTTCGATGCCAACGCTCTAGCTTCCCCTTACCTTCAGGGGCATAGGGGCGGCAATATATCAACCGGATGTCCAGACGAGCGCAAATTTCTTGTAGGGTTGCTGCGCGATATGCAGGGCCATTATCCACCACGAGTTTTCTCGGCAGACCATGTTTCAATACCGCCTGCTTGAGAACACCTTCAATGTCCACAGCGGTTTCGCCCAGACAAAACACGCTGTGGGCGATGAGCCGGGAAGCATCATCCAATAGCGTGACTAGATATACCTTTCGGCGCATTCCTTTCCATAAACCTGCCGTTCGAGGTGAACTGAAAAATTGAGGCGAGCGTCCGGTTAGGCCGAATAGGCGCTGACGAAATCCGGTGGAACAGGGAGCAAAGCGGGAGAATTACTGGCGCTTGGACTTTCCGGAAACGGGCGATGGTATGCTGTTGCGGATTGCCTCGGATGGCGTTGTCCGATTCCTACGGCATGGAAATCGCCGAGTGGAAGACCCGGGCTGATTTCATTTTTCCGGTCTTGCTGAAGCTGCCGTCTACTCCGCCGGCCGGGTTGTAAAGCTCCGAAGAGGCGAGCGGTGCTCCGCGACCGCGGGTGGTCGCCTTCGGCGCGCCAGCTCCGCCGGTCAGCAAAACCTGACCGGCGAGGGGTCCCGTTGCAATTCGGGTGGCGGCGTGGCCGGCCCGGCTATTGGTCATGCTGGCGGCACAGGACGCAGTTGCTGTCGTTCCGTTGATGCAGCTGAAATTCCCGGTCGTCGGATCGAATAACTCCGCCGTATTTCGTATGCCTCCCACGATGCCGTTCAAAATCCCTTGAAAGATTCCGGCCTGTCCCCGCAATCCTCCACTGATGAGGACTTTTCCATTGTCGAGCAGGGTTGCTGTATGAAATGCCCGCTCTTCCGTCAGATTTGTGGAAGTCTGAACGAATTCCTGGGTTGCGGGATCGTAGATGATCGCGGACTTCTCCGTGGACAGCACGGTTAGAAAATAACCGGAAAATCCGCCGGTGATCAGAACCCGATTGTCGCTCAGGCGGGTGGTGGTATGACCGGCCACCGGGGTGGTCAGCTTGCCTGCCACGAGAGCAAAGGTCTTGGCGATTGGATCGTAAATCTCGGCGGTGTCGAGCGTGATGAAGGACGACGAGTTGATGCCGCCGACGACGAGAACCTTGCCATCCGCCAGGAGGGTTGCCGTGTGAAAGGCACGTGCACTGTTTAACGAGCCGGTGGCCGTATACAGTCCGGTTCCCGGATCATAGATTTCGGCGGATGTAATCGGATTCTTCTGTGCATCGAGCCCGCCGGCGACCAATACCGATCCGTCATTGAGGCGCGTCGCGGTATGAAAGGCGCGCGGATTCGCCATATCCCCCGCTGCCTTGCTGAACGAGCCGGTGCCCAAGGAATACAGCTGGCCATCGGCGAAGAGCGAGAAGGTAATGCGCAGTTGAGACCCCGAACGTCGCGCCTTGCCAGATAGGCCGCCGGATATCAATACGGTCTCGGGCGAACCATCGGGGCTGATGATGGGATCGCCAAAGCCGAGTCTGCCTTTTGGCAATTTACCCGTGGCGAGGAACTTCTTCTTGGTGGAATCGAAAATATCGGCCTTTCCTGTGCTTGCCTTCGATGCATTGGCGCCGCCGATGACGAGGACGTCACCGGAGTTCGGTATGTTCACTTTGGCGGCCTTCGCCCCAGCGCGGGCGGAGAAGGCCGTATCGGCGGTGGACTGCTCGGCGCTATCGGTTGCTTCTTGAGTTTCGGCGGTCATGTTGATGCCTCCCGATGATCCGCAGCCGCCGAAGACCAGCGCAATCAAGGGGAGCAGGATCATGATCCACGACGGTTGGATGCGGGCAGTCATCGGCGGAAGACCTCAACTGGCTTCAGGTTAACGGGAGAGCCGGGGCAAAAAGCTCAAGTCCTTGTTCAAACGGGCTCCCTGCATCTTGGAAGTGCGGCAACGACACCGTCAACCTCCGTGGGACGCCCACTCGATGGATTTGCCGGACCGCGCCGGGAAGTACGCGGCGCTCAATCTGCCGGACAAGGGCTGTGTGCGTCTCCGGCTTAACGCCCTTGCGTAGGGGCCGTCAGTCGAACACCTCATTCCCCGTGGGTTCGTAGTGGGGTTGGCTCAGGTCGTGGCGCAACTTGGACAGCTCGAAGTACATGCGGCGGCGGGCGCGGCTCTGATTGCCTAACGGCCGGTGTTCCTTGATGCAGTGCCAGGGGTTGTAGGACAGCCTCCGGGCGAAGGCCAGCTGCGCCGGGGAATCGAACTTCTGTTTCGGAATCTTGATGGTCGCCACCGACACCCGCGGCGACAGCTTCTCCGGCCACAGCACGGCGGCGTTTTCCAGGGGCATGAGGTGGGCGTTGGTTTGAAGCTGGATGCGGAAGTCCAGTTCCACGTCGCCTTCGTCCAGCGCCTTGACCATGGCCTGGCGCAGGTAATCGTCCGGCGGGCGGCGGAACGGCAGGCCGGGAATGGGCGTCTTGCGCTGCGTCTTGGGCCACACCGAATACTCCATGGCCCGGCCTTCCCCTAACAGATAGGGCACGCAGCTGAAATAGGGCGCCTCGAAGGGGCTGCTCTGCACCTTGATCCACAAAAACTGCATGATGCCGTCCAGCAGGTGGGAGTCGAACGGGTTGAGAAAATGGAAGATCTGGGCGTTCTTGTAGCTCCACTGTTGGAGCTTGGCGTTCTCGCGGGTGTTCGGCGTGACGAAGGTGGGGGTGGAGACGCCGAACATGTCCTGGGTGTGTTTCTCCTCGTCCATCAGCTTGTCGCCCGGTACCCCCAGCAGCTTGATGCTGATGCTCATGAAGCCGACGTCGTCGATGTCCGGGGTGATGTAGGGGCCGGGGCCGGAGAAGCGGACCCAGGCGCGGTAGGCCTTGGGTTCGGCGAAGATGCCGTGGCGGTATTCGGCCGGCAGGTGGTCGTGGACGATGAACTCGGCGCGCACGATGCCGTGGGTCTTGGTGTTGCCGCCGCGCTCAAAGTTGCCGGCCTTCCACAGCCGGTGCATCTGGTCGCGGAAGCTGCAGATGATGGAATCGGTGTAGGACTCTTCATCCGGCAGCGGTTTTTCCTCGGCGATCTTCAGGCCTTCGTTCTTGCGCTGCAGGTTGATCAGCCAGGTTACGAAGCGGGCGACGGGATCGCGCAGGGTGGCGTCGAACAGCGGCCGCCAGAACGGCTCGATGCGGTGTTCCCATTGCAGCAGCTTCAGCGAGGTGTCGCTGATCCAGTCGAGCACGGCGGAGCCGGTGTCGGCGGGCGGGACCGGTCGGCTGGTGTTGGGTTCCATGGCGGCGTCCTCAGGTGGCGGTGACCAGGTAGCGCAGGGCGCGCAGACCCGGCAGGAAGAAATAGGCGCCGCCCTTCACGCTGACGAAGCGGGGCAGGCCTTCCAAACGCTGACTGGCGCCAAAGGCCTGAGGCATGGAATAGTGGCCGGTGGCGGCGCCGTTGAGGTCCGGTGTCCGGTCCCCCAGCAGCGGGTCGCCTTCCCGGTCCAGGCCGCCGAAGCGGGTGCCGATCAGCCAGGCCGACTGCACGAACTCGAACTGGCGGGCGATGTTGGCGTTGAGGCAGATGAAGTGGAGCCCGGTATCGGCCTGGGTACCCGCCAGCGCCTGGTCGAGGGTGACCGCCTGACCGTATTCCCGGCCGCGCCGCACCAGTCGATGAAAGCGGGTGGAGGCGATCAGGTCCTGATCGCGGGCCTTGGCGTCGAAGCCGAGGGTGCGGCGGAGCCAGTTGAGGAAGCTGCAATTGCAAAGGGAGAGCAAGGATTCTAAGAACCCTCTCCCTCTGGGAGAGGGCAGGGTGAGGGTTGAAGCCTCGGATGTTTGTCCAGCGTCTTCGCACGCCGGAAGTGCTCCGGCCCTCACCCCAACCGGCTCCGCCCCCCTCGCTTCGCTCTCCCCAGAGGGAGAGGGGCTAGCCGGAGGAATATCGCCGTTGCGGGGATTGGCGCGGCGGATGTGGGCTCCGACCGGGCAGCGCAGCCCTTGAGGATCGGCCCGGTAGTCGAAGCCGTTGAGGCCCTCGGATTGCACCAGGGGCTTGCCGTCCAGGCTGCGGCCCACCATGGTCTCGGCCCAACGGGTCCGCAGTTCGGCGTCGCCGCCGGCCTGACGGTCGAGGTATTGCCAGAAGCCGGCGACATCCTGGTGCAGCTGGCGGAACACCAGATAGCTGCCGTTACGGCCCAGATCGGCCTTGTCCGGCAGGTCCTCGGCGCGCGGCAGGTCCGCCGCGGCGCCTTGGGGGTCCAGCAGGGGACGGTCGGTGTAGAGGCCATATTCGTTGGGATAGCCCAGCAGGAATTCCCCCAGGCAGGACAGATTGGTGTAGTCCTCCAGCTCCTGATCCCGCACTTCCCTTTGCCGTTGCCAGTCCAACTTGGGCTGGGAGATGCCGTCGACGAAGCCGAAGGGCTCGCGGCCGTCCATGTCCGTGGTGTCCAGTTCGGACAGGATCTGGAAGCCGGTCGTGGAGCCTTTCAGCACCTGGCGCTTCCAGGCCTCCAGGGTATCGGGCTGGGCGTAGAGCATGATCAGCACATGGGGCAGCTTCTTGGCCGTTCCCCATTGCCAGCCGGCCGGCGCGCTATCGTCCACGTCGCCCAGCCGGCGCGAGCGGTTGTCGTCGCCGGCCATGCCCGCCACGAACTCCACCGAAAAGCCCTGCAGGATGTCGTCGCCCACCCCCAGGGCACGCAGTCCCTCGCAGCTCAGCGCCACCTGCAGCGCCTGGGCCGGCGGTGGGCTGGCGTCGACCGCGCTGGTGACGGGAAGCTTGGCCAGCCAGGCACGGGCGGCCTCCTGCTTGTTGTCTTTCACCCGCAGCAGCAGGAAGCAGGCCTGTTTCAGGTGGCCGTAGGCGAAGCGCACCAGACCTTGAACGTCGTCCAGTTCGACCGCTGCGTTCATAGCAGCCTCAGCCAGGCGAGAACCTGGTCGTCGGGGATGGGCGCGCAGGACAGCCCTTGCTGGATCTTCTGATTGCGCCGGATGTCGGTCAGTGTCAGGCCTGGATAGGCCTTGTACCAGACCTGGGTGGGTAGCTGGTGGCGCCTTTGGAAATACTTGAAGCGCTGTTCGATGCGGGCGCCTCGCTTGATCAGCCAGTCGGTGCGGGGCCAGCCGACCCCGTTGCTGAACACCAGGTTGAGGCCCCAGGCCACCTTGTTGATGAAATCGTCCATATAGGCCTCGTGGCCGCCGTCGTAGTTGCTGGCGAACATCACCCGCTGCTGGTCGTCGAGGAACACCCAGCGGGCGAAGTGGATGGTCTGCACCCGCGCCAGATGGCCGTTGGCGAACAACTGGCGGGCGCCCCAATCGATCAGCGCCACCACGGCGGTCAGCAGCCAGCGCCGGAACAGGCCGGGCTTCACCAGTCCGAAGGCGGTGTATTGGTTGGTGACGTCGTGGTCTTCCAGCCGCTTGAGGGTCAGCAGGAAGTCGACATCGGGCCGCGGGCAGATCTCCGGGTCGGTCTTCTCCAGCTTGCGCAGCCAGAAGATCAGGATTGGCGAGAACAGCAGCAGGAAGGGTGCAGCGATCAGCCCGATCAGCGGGATTGCCACGAGATTGAAGTAATGGCGGATCAGCCATTCCCAGGGGGTCGGTTCTTCCCGGGTGAAATGGAGGCGTCCGGCCCGCACCTCGGCGCGGCTGAATTCCACCAGTTCACAACGGAGTTTCCGAGCCTCGTCGGCGGAAGCCAGCGGCGCGCGCGGTACCCGGGTGGACAATGCCCGGTGCAACGCCGCCTCTTCCCTGATCTGCCGCACGGTGCGGCCCACGGTGTTGACGTAATTGGCACCCGCCGGCTTCTGGTGATCGCGCAGCCAGGTGGCCAGTTCAGTGCCGTCGCCGAAGTCGTCGCAGTGGGAGAAGATTTGTCGCAGCCCCGGCTCGGTCTCCCGCACCAGTTCCGCCAGAAAAGGTTCGGCGGGCCCGTCCACATCGCCGAAGAAGGCCAGATAGGTGGACAGCTCCGGCCTGGGCAGGCCGTACACCGCCATGTCGTCCAGGGTGGGGTCGGCCAGGATCACGAAACGGGCGTAATGCAGAGACTCGAACCGGCCGAAGGGCACCAGTTCGTTGTCCGGCCGGGCCATGCCGGGCGGGCCATTCATGGTATCCAGCAACTGCCGCAACGCATCTTCACGGCCTGCCTCGACCGTGCCGACCACCATGAAGGGGTATTGGGGCGTCACGGCCCATACCCCGAAAGTCGCGCAGCGAATACCTTCATCCCCCTCTCCAATCGCAAACGGTCGCGTAGTTGCGACCCTTCCCTCTGGGAGAGGGTCGGGGTGAGGGAGACCGGTCGTGGCGCGAATGCCTTCATGTTGCGCGATAGCATGATTGCCGCGACCGGTCAGAACTGCAGCGAAAAGTCGATCAGCCTTTCCTTCCCCCAGTACACCTTGCCCAGATAAAGGCCGGGGCCGATCAGGCGGATCTCGTCGCGGATCCAGTGGGCCACCAGGGAGGTGTCGGAGTAGTCCAGCACGATGCATTCCTTGCCGTCCAGCCAGCTGTCGCCCTTGTAGACCTTGGCGACGATGGCCTCCAGCCCGAAGAACAAAATCTTGTTCTTCAAATAGCCCTTCTGGGCGTCGAAGACCTTACCCTGCCAGCCGAAGTGGTTGATGATCTTGGCAATGGGTTCGGAGTATTTGGTGCCCGGCGCGATGATGGCCGTCCCTTGGGCCTCGCCGTTGGGGATGTCTCCCGCCGGGCTGGCCTTGAACAAGTCGTCCAGCTGCTCCTGCGTCATCGCCAGTAATTCCGGTACGGTGTAGCTCATGGCTCGATCCTCCTTTGGGTTGTGTTTGCGCTCGTTCGGCGATGGGTGATCGGTGGGTTACGGCGCGCGCCGACGCTGTCCGTTGGCTTCGGGTGTATCTCGACGCGCGCCTAACCCACCGTCCGCAGGCAATGCTGTTGAAATAAGGAACCCTCTCCCTCTGGGAGAGGGCAGGGTGAGGGCTGAAGCGCCTGACGGTTCAACGAGTTCGCCGCAAGCACAAGGCGCCTAGGGCCCTCACCCCAACCCCTCTCCCATGGGGAGAGGGGCTTAAATTCAACGACATCGCCGTCTGCGGCTCACATGGTCTTCAAAAACTCGATCAACGCCTTCTTGTCGGCATCGCTCAGGCCTTTCTCGTCCAGGGCGTAGTCGGTGCCGAAGTAGTGGCCCTTGTTGACCACGAAGTCGGGACACTTGCTGACTTCCAGCATGGGTTCCACCAGGTCGCTCAGCACCGCCTTGGCCTGTTCGTCGGATGCCTCGGGCGGCAGCGACTTGAAATCCCGCTTGGCCTTGACCAGAACCTTGAACACCTTGATGCGCCGTTCCAGGTCCATGTTGGAGACCAGGTTGATGGGGGTGCCCTTGGGGATGGGGCCGATCTCCACGCCGCTCTCGCCCACCGCCCAGGCGGCCTTGGTTTCCAGCAGTCCGTAGAGCGGCTCCTTCTGCAGAAAGTCGGGCAGAAAGCCTTTCGGAATCTTGAGATAGCTGGTCTCGGTGGTGCGGTCGATGATGCCCGGCACCGGTTTGCCGGAGCGGGTGACGTAACTGCGGTCGCCCTCCCGTTTCTCAGGCCACAGCAGCTGCTCGATGGATGCCTCGAAGGACTTCATCCGGTCTTCCACCGAGCCGCTCCAGTAGAACGGTCCCAGACGGTTGTTCTGCAGCAGGGGCGCGGTCGACCAGACGCTGACAAGAGAGGCGGGGCGGGTGTAGCCGCGGCCGCCAGCGGGCATGTCGTACTCCCGTGGTTCGCCGGTCAGCGGATGGTGGACGATGACCTTGCCCACCGACGGCAGGTTCTTGTAGGACTGGGAAGAGAAGTTGTCCCAGATGTTGCCTTCCAGGGCGTTGGTGGCTAGCGGGCTGCAGGCGTTGGTTTCCAGCAGGGTGGTGGGCACCCGCAGTTCGGTGGAAAGATAGTTGTCGGCCAGGAAGTCCTTGGCCAGCACGATCTTCTTGGCCGCCTTCTTGAACTCCGCCGTCTTGGTCCAGGCCCAGTAACGGTTCCAGCAGCCCAGATAGCCGGGGCCGTTGCAGCCCTTGTCGGGGAAGAAACTGTAGGCCTTGTCCGGCAGCTTGCTGGAATGGCAGCGGGCACAGTTTTCGGCGAACACCACCTTGCCGCGCTCCAGGTGCTTGGCGTCCTTGGTTTGGTAAGCCGTGCCGCCGGGTGCGTTCTTCAGGTAATCCGGCTTGCCGGTGGCCAGGAAGAACAGCGCCAGGTTGGGAGTCTGTGCCTTGTTGGCGTTCCAGTAAGCGGAGTTCTTGTCGGCATGGGCGATGGGGAAGGGGGTGATCTTCTTGCCGCCCACCAGGGGGATGAAATGTTGCAGCCATTCCTCGCTGAACAATCCGATGTTCACGTACACCCGGTTCAGCGCGCCCAGGGCGCCCACCGAATCGGAACCATCCTTCAGCACCCGCGGCGTGAAGCTGGTGTCCGGAGCCTTGTAGAAGCTGTTCAGCACCGAGTTCGGCGGCACGTAGGAGTTGAGCTGGGAATTGAGCTGCTCGCCGCCCGCCAGGGTCTCCTGGCCGGATTTCAGTGCCAGCCCCATGCGCGCGCCCAGGTTGTAGACGGCGTTCATGGTGCGCGGGTTGTTGATGTAGTCGGTGGAGACGAAGGAGGTGTCCAGCGCGCCCGGATGGGAAGTGTGGAACAGCTGGTAGGCGAAACTGGTGGGATCGGCGTCCACGGTGAAGATGCGGTCCACCCAGAAATACTGGGCGCCCGGATTGGAGTTCAGATTCTCCCACTGGGGATGTTCCGGGTCCTTGGGCGGATTGGACGGATTCGGCCCGACGTGGCAGAAGCCGCAGCTCATGCCGACCCGGTAAGGCTTCACCAGCTTCTTGTCGTTGTAGTAGCTGGCGTCGGTGTAATAGCGTTGCGGATCCCAGTGCTTCTTGGCTTCCTCGTCGAAGTCCGGGTTGGGGAACAGCCGCAGGCCCACCACCCCGGTAGCGTAGCCGTAATAGGAACCGACCGGCACCGTGTCGCCGCGGGAACCGAACTTGACGCCGGGATACTTGGCTTCGTTCTCGAAGGGGTCGGGCGGGCAGTCTACGCTGCGTATGTCCAGCCACAGGCCGAAGCGGTCGGCGCGGGGAGCGGTGGCTTTTTCGAAGCAGGGCTCGTTGACCAGGCCCAGGTACTGCCAGCGGTTGTCGCGGCTGAAACGGGTCTGGCTGGGATGGCTGGAGAGGGTCTTGAGGAAGTCCAGGTTGCCCACGCTGTCGCGGGACAGCTGGTCCCAGAAGCGATCGTTGCCGCCGGACCAGACGATCCAGTTGTTGCGGCCGATGGCCGCCGCCTGGACGGCTTGTTCCGGGGTGATGCCGGGAATGTAGGGATTGAGTTCGGTCGCGACCGCCTTGGGATCCTTGGTGACGCCATAATCCATGTCGCGGAAATAGTCTTCGGCGGCGGCAGGGAAGCTTTCCGCGGTGCGCCCGGCGCACAGCGCCTCGTCCCTCACGCCTCCCGATCCCTTGCCGCACTCCGGCCGCACGGGATTGATGAGATCCACGACCTTTTCATCGACGCGCTGTTTGACGATACATCCCGCCACCAGCATCAGCACGGCCGACACCGACAGCGCGATCAACAGGTTTCTTGTTTTCATGCGACTACTCCTGTCCAGTTAGATGGGCGATCCGAAACCGGAAACTGGGCGCGAAATGAAAGAGCGAGACAGCGCCTGGGCTGTCCTCATGCCGCATCCTGCAGCTCCGGGCCTACCGGCTTCCGGCGTCCCAAGACCTTGGCCCGATGGGATCGTCGGGGCGGCCGCCGAATCCGGCTAAAACCTCAACGTCGTCGGGGTATTGTTGAGTTCTCGGCTAGGTTTTTGGGTTGAGGGGAAATTACTCCCGGGGTAGGGGGAAGTCAACACAACTATTCCCCGAAATCACCGGCTTAGCCGGGTATTATTCCCACCCCGGCGCGGGGGTGGTGATCAGAGAAGCAAGGACGACTGGTGGCGGGACGGTTTACAGCCCGGTTTCGTGGGCGTAACAGTCGAGCGAGGGACGGCTGTCGCCTACGGTGACGTAGACGGCAGGGGTGCCGTAGTGGAGCCGGTTCTGCCAATCGCTGGTGGCGCTGCGGGCGGTGGTGAGGAAGCGCAGCTGGTCGCCGCGGAGCTGCACCGCGGTGAGGGCCTGGCTCATGTAGACGCCGGTATCGACACCGATACGGTGGGGCAGCACTTCGGGGCAGGCGGGGGTATGGCCGTGGACCACGCAGAACTTGTGATCCCAGCCGCCCTGGGCGTTGAGGAAGGGTTCGCGGATCCACAGGAACTCGTCGCTGTTCTGGACTTCCAGCGGAATGACCGGATGCACCCCGGCGTGGACGAACAGGTAATCCCCTTCGCGGTGGGTCAGCTGCAGTTGCTTCAGGAACTCCCGGATATCGGGACCCAGGCTCTTGGCGATCAGATCGCGCAGCTTGCGCAGATCACGCAGGCAGTCATCCTGCAGGGTCACGTTGAAGCTGCGCACCGCCTCGGCGCCGCCGTTGGCGAGCCAGGTGAAAACGGTATCGGCCAACTGGCTCTGGTCGCCCCGGTCCGGCAACTCCAGCAGCGAGATCAGGAAATGGTCGTGATTGCCGCACAGAAACACCGATTCGACCTGGTTCTGTTGCCACTGGCCCACCAGGAACTCCAGAGCTTCCTTGGATTTGGGGCCGCGGTCGATGTAATCCCCCAGGTACACGATCTTGTAGCGGCAACCGGGGTTGGCGTCGATTTCCGCCTGAATGAAGCGCCGCAGCTCCCGCAGCAATCCCCAGGAGCCATGGATGTCCCCCACCGCGAACACCACCAGATCGTCCCGCAGCTTTTTGGGGCTGGGTTGCCAGGGGGTGGCCATTCGGTACATGGGAGAACCTCGCGACGATTTCAGGGGTGGCGCAGCATACACGCTTGAAGCGCGCGCCAACAACTCCCCGAAAACAGCGGGCTGCGTGCAGCGGTTGGAGCCGGTTCCGGTGGTTACGAAGAGGGTTCGGCGATCACGTCGATGACCCAGCTGCCCTCCTCGTTGCGCCAGCGAACGTAGACGTCGTCGCGCGATTCGCTGTCCGGCGGCGAGAAGCTGAGGAGCCAGCGGCGCCACGGCCGGCCACCGTCGTTCAGCACGTGGTCGCGGAACACGTCGTCGCCGCCGCCATCGAACAGCACCTCGAACCAGCCTTTCTTCCTTTCGAGGTCGGCTTTCAAGCGCTGGAAGGTGATGGTGTCGGCGTGCTTCTCGCCCGGCAGGGTACTCAGGTAGCGCCACGGTCTGGTTTCAGAAAAGAACGCCAGAAACGCTTTGGCGTCGTTGTCCCGGAGCGCTTGCACCCAAGCCGCCATCCGCGAATCCAGCGCGCGCATCTCTTCGACCGAGTATTTCGGCGCAGCGGCGGCGGCCGGTGCGATCCAGGCGTGCGCCATCCACAGCAGGAGAATGGCGGCTGCCGGCAACAGCGTTTGGCGGTACGACGGGCGGGGGGCGGGCTTCATGGCGGCCACCGGATCAGTGCGGCATGGGGAAGGACGCGGGCCAGCGGTATCCCAGTAACCGGTCGGGATCGTATTCGCGGATGCTGACGCTGTTGCCCTGATTGCCGCCGAGCAGCGAGATCCGTCCTTGCCAGTGCCCCACGAAAAAAGCGACATGGCCCTGCCAGCCCCTGGGCTGGCCTCTCCACAAGATGGTCACGGCACCGAAGCAGGGCGTTGCCAGGCACACGTTGGCTTCGCCCCAGGTCAGCCAGGAGCGCGCGTTGGCCCTCCCGGTTCCCTGGATCTGGGCTTGCCGCATGCACCAGTTGGCGAAAGCGGAGCACCAGGGGGTCTCGTCGTGGGCGCGGCCCAGGTTCACCGTGGCGAGGTATTCCTGAATCCGCGGGTTGTCCCGGCGCCCCGCCACCTCTCGGGTGTCCAGTTCTTGGAATGCGTATTCCATCCAGGGAAATGCCGTGAAATCGGCAGGGCAGATATTGCTCAGTTCGTCGGACATGACGGTTTGCTCCATATTGAGGGGCCGGACGGCCCGCTGATCTCCGAATACGGCCGAGTGAGGGGACGAGGGGCTTCGCGGCTCGACGCGAAAAGTGCGCTCAAGCCTCGCCGGAGTCAAGCGGGTGCCGGTTGCCGCAAGGCTTCGGGTGGGAACGGCCGTCGCCGGCCGCGGTCCCATGTCAGGCTGGTCGGGCCGGGGCGCCTTGTGTTTGCGATGAACTCATTGAAACATCAGGCGCGATGTTCATGCCGGGACCATTCCTACCCGGTCCGTCTGCCCATCCATCACCCGAGAGGAGGATCTCATGAATGCTTTCCTGCGCAGCGAGCTTGTTGTCCTGGGGCTGGCGATCGGCCTCCATTCCACCGGCGTTCCCGCCTATGGGGGTGGCGGAAGCAGTTCCGCCGGTTGCACCGATCCCCGGTTTTACGAGGAAGCGCCGGCGAAAAACGCGGTCGTCGCTGAACTGGCGGAGGTGTTCGCGGTCGCTTCGGACAATACCGACCCCCAGACGATCGAGCTGGAAGTCGGCCCCCAGCGCCTCAAGCCCAGTGTCGCCGTACGCCGTTCCGGCGAACTGGAACTGAGGGCCAAGCTGCCGCTGCCGATCCGGCAAGCAGGCAAGGTTCGGATCGCCCTGACCGCCAAGAGCAAGGACGGCTGTGCCGGCTTCCATCCCTATTTCGTCGAGGTGAAGCCTTAGTTCGGCTGCCCGACCGCCGAACCGGGCGTCATCGGCCGAAATAGTCCCAAGGGTACTCGGGCGACAGGATGGGGCGGAATCCTTCCGGCAGGGGGAAAGGCGCGGTGATGAATTCGTAGACGCCCGCCAGCTCGCGGGTCACGATCATCCCCAAGCCTAACGCGAATCCCAGGGGAATCCCCGCCGGCCCCTTGTCACGGGTTTCCTGGACGATGTTGCCGGGCAGCTCCATGACGCCGCAGGTCATTCCCGCGAGTCCGCGGCCGAATTTTTGCGCCGCGGTGTAGGCCGATGCGTCCGCGCTGAGGCATGCCAGCGCGATGGCGGCAATCCAAGTGGTCGGGAGGTTTGACTGGCGCATAAGGCTGGCTCCTCAAGAAAGACACGATGGACTGGGTCACGAAGCAGTTTGCCGGCTGTCGCGGGAAACTGCTCCAGCCTGCAATCTCCGGCCGGTTCGGATTGCCGTGGCGGTGCCGGCGAAGTCGAGAGGCTGGGGCTGGTTATACGTCAAGCCCTATCCGCTGCAAAGCCCGGTGTCGCCGACCGCGTGCGGAGCCGCTATCAATCCCCTGCGGATATTCCGGTTAGCGTCTGCAACCGGTCATGGCACTCGTGCCACCCCGGACCATGAAAGCACTCGCGCCACGACCGGTTTCCCTCACCCCGGCCCTCTCCCGGCGGGAAGGGTCGCGATTCAAGCGACCGTTTGCGATTGGAGAGGGAGACCAAGGTGTTCGCTACGCGACTTTCATAGCAATCGGATACCGGTGGCTCCGGGGCAAGCTGCACGGAGCGGCATCAGCGGACGTCGCCGATGCCGGGGTAGTCGCCGACCACCCGGCCGGCCAGGTAGCGGGAGCCGTTGATGTTCAGGTGATGGCGGTCCCGGAACAGCAGCCGGCCGTCCCGGTCCATGCCGCAGCGGGCGTCCTCGCAGAAATACCGCTCCGTATCGATGACCGTGACGTGCTCCATCGAGCCGAGCTCCGCCAGAATCTTTCGGTAGGCCGTGCGCTTCTCCTCGAGGGACTGCCTGTCCTCGCCGCAGGTGTTGGTCTGAAACCAATTGGTGTCGTACTTGCACTTTCTCGGCGAGAAGGAAAAGCTCGGCGGGTCGTCGACGAGATAGACGCGCTTTCCCGCTGCGGTGAGACTTCCCACCGTCTCCGCCAGCTGTTCGGCAAAGTCCGCCGTATCGGCGATGCGCTCGGACCAGAAGGCCGCCAGGATGACGGTCTTGACCGAGTCTTGCCGGAGGATGTAGCGGAAGATGCGCCGAAACTCCGGATTGCCGGCCAGGGGGATGCCGTTCTTGGCATAGTAGCTGACGTTGCTGTTGCCGAGTTTCTCGGCGAAGCCGATGAACAAGTGCTCGGCGTGGGAATCACCGACGATGGCGATGTCGCCGGATCCCTGCGCTTTCGATTGCAGGCATCGGCGGTGGCCGTTCCAATCCGGAGCTTCCCGTTGAATCCCGGCGGGTGCGCAGAGGGGAAAGGTCGCCGAGGCGTAGGCGAAGAATTCGTCCTGGCCGATGTCGCCTTGGTTCTTGACCTTCAAGGCGGCGGAGGTGTCGCGGGACGGCAGTCCCCGCAACAGGAAAGCCTGGTTGCCGCACAAACCCAAAAGCGCCATCGAGGCGATCAGCACCACCACCTTACGCTTGCGGCGGGCACCGAACCGCATGGGTTTCTCGACCAGCCGGTAGGTGAGCCAGGCCAGCACGACGGACAGCGCAACCGCGGCGACCCGCAGGCCCAGGGAAGCCTCCCGGCCGGTGACGATGCGGGAGAACGACAGCAGCGGCCAGTGCCAGAGATAAAGCGGGTAGCTGATCAGGCCGATGCCGACCAGGATCCTGCTGGACAGCAGCTTGTCATTGACCCAGGCGCGCGGTCCGGCCGCGATGATCAGGAAGGCCCCCAGCGTCGGCAGCAGCGCCCACCAGCCCGGAAAGGCTTCGCTCTTGCTGACCAGGACCAATCCGGCCGCGATCGCCGCGAACCCCACCAGCGACTGGGCGTTGGGACTCTGCGCGGTCAGTCGGGGCCGGTGCAGCGACAGATAGGCCAGCACGCTGCCGGCCATCAGCTCCCAGAAGCGCGAGGCCGGGGAATAAAACGCCGCGGTCCGGTCGGTCGCAATCAGATGGATGCCGGCCGCGAAGGAAGCCACCGCGATGACCAGGGCGATCAGCAGGAATCTCCGGGTCATCCGCCAGGCGATCAGGGTCAGCAGCGGCCAGACGATGTAGAACTGCTCCTCGATGGCCAGGCTCCACAGGTGAAGCATGGGCTTGGTTTCCGCCGCCACGTCGAAATAGCCGCTTTCCCCCCACAGGATGAAGTTGGAGACGAACAGGGAGGCGCCCGCCACGTGCTTGCCCAACTGCATGTATTCGTCCGCCAGCAGCGCAAACCAGCCGGCCAGCAGGCACGTCAGCATGACCAGCACCAAGGTCGGGCAGATCCTGCGGATGCGGCGGCCGTAAAACTCGATCAGGCTGAAGCTGCGGCCCTCGACGTTGGAAAAGATGATCGTCGAGATCAGAAAGCCGGAGATCACGAAGAAGATGTCCACCCCGATGAAGCCGCCCACCAGGTTGGCGGGGAAGGCGTGAAAGCCGACCACGGACAGGATCGCGACGGCCCGCAAGCCGTCGATGTCGGGCCGGTACTTCGGGTGTGGGAGAGTCAGGGCGGTGGCCGTTTCGGGGGCAGTCGGTGTCATGGTCTGGCGGTGCCGGAGGCTGCTGGCCGCCATTATCCTCGAAACGGCATGCGGGCGTGCCCGAGAGTGCGGGAGGCGGGCTGGCTACCTATCCCTGAAGCGGTCACCATTTCCACATACACAACACGTAAAATCCCCGCGCGGCTCCGGTCTTGGCCGGAGCCTGTCGATCCGCACTGCCATGATCGCAGGCTCGACAGCCTGCTCAACCCAAGGAGAAGACAATGAAGTCATTGACCCGCGCGACCGTTCTGATGTGCCTGGCGTCAGCCAACCCCATGACCGCAGGGGCGGCTGTCGTCCTGGATTCCGAGTTGCCGAACTCCATCCAGTCCTGCATGGCTTCGGGGGCCTGCTTTGCCGGCCCGGTGAGCGTGTACGATTCCGGCACCGCTGCCGCCTTCCCGCTTTCCCAGAATCTCGGGACCGCCACCGAACAGAACTGGCTGATGCGCTACACCCTGGTGCCGCCGTCGGCCCAGACCCGCACCAATCCTGCCCAGACCGACAGCCTCGGCGGCTATCTCTGGATGCTGGTCAAAGGCCAATACGACGCCGCCGAAGCCGGCCATGGAGTCACCGTGTTTCTGGACAAGGCCAGCCCATCGGCATTCGGTTTCGCCGGCCAGAGCGGCGATTTGTCGCTGCAGCTTGCCACCGCCGACCTGGTGGCCGGCAGCAGCTATTTCGACGCGGCATTCACGAGCGGCAATGTTTATGCGAGCTCCGGCAACCTGACGGGCGAGCTTCCGCCGATGTGTCTCGCCGACAACTGCGGTGTGCATGTGGACCTGAATCTGCTGCAGCTGAGCTATTCCGACAACGGATCGACCGTTGCCTTCACGGGATTTGACCCATCCGATGTCCGCGGCCTGGTCTTCGGCCAGCGCAGCTATTACCAAAGCGGAGATCCGTCCACCGCGGTGAACGATGTGCAAACCTTCCAGGTCAGCGCCGTTCCCCTTCCTGCCGCGCTGTGGCTGTTCGGGCCGGCGCTGGCGGGTCTCGCCGGATGGAGCGGGCGCCGTCGCATTTCGTAACCGGTCATGACACTCGTGCCACCCGGGATCATGAAAGCACTCGCGCCACGACCGGTTTCCCTCACCCCGGCCCTCTCCCAGAGGGAGAGGGTGATCAAGGTGTTCGCTTCGCGACTTTCACAGTAACGTACGGATTCGCCCAACTCTCGCGCCGATGCCTTACCGGGCCAGTCCCGAACCAGCGGCATCGGCCATCCCTTCCCGCGCCAGGAACGGCAAGCCTCCGGCATCGCGGTCGTTGACCACCGCCTCCACCAGGTCGGCGCCGATCCGGGGTTGGTCGTCGGCAAATCCATAGACCAGGCTGGTGTCGCAGATCAGGTTGATGATCCGCGGGATGCCGCCGCTGTGGCGATGGACCGCGCTGCAGGCGGCTTCGCTGAACAGTTCCGGGTCGGGGCTGCCGGCCAAGGCCAGCCGGTGGCGGATATAGGCCGCCGTGTCGTCGGGATCGAGCGCTTCCAGCCGGTAATTGACCGCGACCCGCTGGGCGAACTGCTCGAGCTCCGGACGCCGCAGCTTTTCCAGCAGCTGTTTCTGCCCCACCAGCACGATCTGCAAGGCGGGCGCCCTGCCGCTGTTGACGTTGACCAGCATGCGCAGTTCTTCCAGGGTGGCCGGCGACAGATTCTGCGCTTCGTCGATGATCAGCACCGTGCGCCGCTGATGGCGGAATTCGGCGGCGATGAAATCCAGAAAGGCGCGGTATTGGTCCGCCTTGCCGCCCGCCGCTCCCTCCTGGCCGAAGGCCATCAGCACCCACTGCAGCAAATCGCCGAAATCCTCGTGGGCGTTGGTGATCAGCCCGCAGGTGAGACGGCGGCGGTCCAACTGCCCGAGGATTTCGTGGATCAGCGTGGTCTTGCCGGTGCCGATACCGCCGCTGATGACGACGAAGCCTTCCTGATTGAGCAGGCCGTACTGCAGCATGGTCAGGGCCAGCCGGTGCTTCCTGCTGGGATAGAGAAAAGCCGGGTTGGGCGTCAGCGCGAAGGGCTTTTCGGTCAGGCGGTAAAACTCTAAGTACATGGGCGTCAATTGGGCAGCTCGGATTCCACCTTGTTCAGCACGGTGCCGAGCAGGGGGGTATCGCCCAGGTGGCTGATGGCTTGCTGGAGCTGCTCTTCGGTGGTGCGGCCCGCTTCCAGGACCAGCAGCGCAGCATCCACGTAAGGCGCGAAGGCCAGGGTGTCGGACGTGGCTATGTGGGGCAGGTCGAACAGCACCAGCCGCGACGGGTAGCGGTGCTTGAGGTCGGCCACCAAATCCGCCATGCGAGGGGACGACAGCATCTCCGAGGAATGGGGCAGGGGGCGTCCACCCGGCAGGATCACGAACCGGTCGATGCCCTTGGGGTGCACCAGCAGCCGGTCGACCGGCGTGTTTTCCAGCAGATAGTCCGCCAGACCGTATTGTGCTTCCACGCCCAGCAACTGGCTTACTCCCGGCGAGCGCAGGTTGGCGTCCACCAGCAGCACCGTCTGGTTGATCTCCCAGGCCAGGCTGATGGCCAGGTTGACCGCGGTCAGCGTCGTGCCGGTTTCAGGCCCGGCACCGGTGACCGCCAGTACGTTCCAGTCATGCTCCCGCATCTGCAGCAGCACCTTGGTTCGCAGTACCTTGTAAGCATCGACGAAGGGGCAGGGATCGAAGCCGGCGATCACGTTGCGGTGCCGCAGCCGTTCGCGCGAAATCGATTCGGAGCGGGTCTGGGTGTATTCGATGCGCTCCTCCGGTGCCGCCCTCCGCACCGGGCCGCGACCCGGTGCCGATTCGCCGATGATGGTTTCGGACAGATTGGATTTTTCCAGCGCTTTGCTGATGCGTTCCATAGGGATAACCGCCTGGCTGAGGTGGGAGTTGGGATGATATCGGAATGTCGTCCGTTCAGAACTGGTGATCCAGCTTGCGCAGGACCCGGAACCAGAGCACGTCCAGCGGGCTGAACATGAAGTGGACCAGCACCAGGGCGGCGATGAGTCCCCCTGCGGCAGCCGCGGCAATGAGCAGCTTGCGGCGATCCAGCGCCTGCCTGGCTTCTTCCGTGAGCATCAGCGGTATGGTCACGAGGGGGGCATAGCCGGTGATGGCGGCGATCTGGCGTGAGCCGCGGATCGACTTGTCCAGGGTCTCCAGCAGGATGACGTAGCCCAGGCCTGAGCCGATCGCCAGAAAAAATCCCAGCAGGCCGATGGCGATGCGATTGGGTTTGACCGGCTTCTCCGGGAGCATGGGGGGTTCGATGATGGAAAAGCGCTCGCCCTTGCTCTTCTTCTCCAGTTCTTCGGCGATGTTGGCCTCCATTTCCTTCGCTTTCAGCTCGCGGAACTTGGCGGCGGCGTTGTCGTAGTCGCGCACCAGTTCCAGGTACTGCCGTTCCACGTCCGGCATGGTGTTGAGCCGGCTATTGAAATCCTCCATTTTTTGGCGCAGTTCGGCTTTCTTTTGCCGCAGCGAAGCCACTTCCTGGTCGATGCTCTTGCGCTGGGTGCTCAGGTTGATGTACGCGGGATTGTCGGCGTTCTCGGCGACGACGGCCTGTTCCGCCGGAGCGTTGGCGGCGGCGGCCACGTCCGCTTCGAGCCGGGCGATCTGCTGCTGGAGCTTTACCACGTCGGGATGGCTCTCGGAATACTTTTCCAGCAACGCAACCCGTTCGGTCCGCAGCTCATCGAGGCGCTTGACGTCGTCGGCATCGGCGCTCCCGGTCTTGTTCACCTCCCTTTGCATGGCCTCCATCTCCTGTTTGGCTTTCACCACATCGGGGTGCTTTTCGGAATACTTGCTGGCCAGGGTGAGGTATTGGGTCTTGAGAGACTTGAGCCGGTCGGTCGGATTGAGGATGCGTTCGCCGGTGGAAGAGTAGGTCGCACTCTCCGGCTTGATCTGGGCAAGTTGCGCATCCAGGAAGGTCTTGCGCTCATCCAGGGTGCGGATTTGGGTGTCCACGTCGGACAAGTCCCGGTCCAAGATCTGAACCTGCTGCATGTTCAAAGTCTTTTGTTCGGGCAGGGTGTTGACGTGGGCCTCCTTGAACGCGGCGAGCTTGGCCTCGACCTGGGACACGTATTCGCTCATGTGGCGCGCTTCGTCCTGCAGGAAGCCGGCGGTCTCGGCGGTCTTCTGGGCACGCGACTTGAGGTTTTCCTCCAGGTAGAGGTTGGTGATCTCGTTGGTGACGCGCTGTACCAGGGAGGGGTTGCGTCCATCGTACGACAGCGAAAAAGCGATGACGGCCTTGGACGGCTGGCCGGTGCGGGGGTCGATGACCTCCGCCGAAATCGGCTCGAAGGAAATGTCCTCCCGCATCTTGGAGATCACCTCTTCCATGGGATTTTTCACCCGTTCCTTGGGGTACAGATCGTATTTCTCGATGATCTTCTCTAGGTTCGCCCGCGTCATGACCCTGGCGTTGATGGTTTGCAGCCGCTGTGCCGCGAAGGTGGTGATAGTCGAGCGTACCAATTCGGTGGGGATTTCCTGTTCCTCGATGAGGATGGTGGAATTGGAGCGGAAAGTGGGGGGGTACAGGAATGCCGTCAGCAGTGCAATCACCAAAACCCCGCCACCTATCGCCAGCGCGACGCGGCGATGCCGCTTTGCTGCGGCGATATAGTCTTGTAAGGTCTTTTCTTCCATAGTCGTTACCGAATCAGTAATGTTTTTGGTCAGGGATGTACTGCAGCCGCAGGAAGACCGCATGGTCTTCCGCATCGCGCTGCAGGGATGGGTATTCGATTTGCTTGTACTGGTAATTGGCGCTTACGTCCAGATGCTCGGTCAGCGTCCAGATAAGCCCCGAGCCGATTTCGAACAGCGCGCGTTCATAGAATTGCGCCGTTGCGCTACTACCGCCGCCTCCGCCCGTCGCGGTGTCGGTGACCGCCAGCCGGAAACTGGACGTCAGGTTCTGATTCACTGAATAACGGCCCGAGAAGGCGTAGCGTTCGCTGGAAATAAGCAGCCCCAACAAATTCGGGCTGAGGCTCTTGCTATAGCTGAAGCCGAACTCGCCCCGTTCGAATCGCTTGGTGGCTTCAGCGGAAAGGATCTCCGAAAAGGAGGAGGAATGGGAGTTGGTGTTGAAACTCCTGGGTGCCCCATCGCCGAACAGCGGCTCGAAAGAAATCGTGGCGCCGGGATTGCTGACCTGATTGAATTGTCCACCTCCGGAAAAATCAATCTTGAGCGTCTCGGTGGGGGTATAGGTGAACCCCAAGGATAGGCTTTGCGTGTCGATCACCCCGGTTCCACCGCTGGTTATCGTATTCACCCCGAGTATTGGAAGGCCATTCTGATAGATAATGCCCAGAGAGGACGAGGTTTCTTCCTGGAATGGCATCTCATAGGTCGAGGCAACGCCCATTGCTCGTGCCGACAGCGTCTCTGTATATTGGTGTTCGAGCGTGGCTACGCCGGAATGCGATATGGAGTCCACAACTCGGCTGGCGGCGATTTCCTTGTTCTCATAGACCGTTTCCTGGTAGCTGTAGTGGGCGGAAAGCCGGGTTTTCTCGGTCAGCGAGTACATCCAGTTTGGAGACAGTCCCCAGGAATTGCGTCGGAGCCGCTTGAATACATAGCCCACGTCGACCGAGGCGTCGCTCAAAGAGGTCAGGGTATTTTCCTTGTTGTAATTGGCATCAAGTCCGATGCGGGAGCGTTCGCTGATGTTGTAGTAGTTTTTTGTCGAAAAAAGCTGGTTGTCATAGTCCAGGCCCGGGTCTCCGATATACCAGCGATTGACAAAGTCGGCGTTCCAACGGCTTTGCCAGTGTTGCTCCGATATCGTCATGTTCAGATTGGCGTTGAATCCCTGCCCGAATGCCTCCTTGTGTGGGTTGGGAGTCAGGAAGATGTTGGTGTTGAATTCCTCCGCGAGGCTACCGCTCGCGCCCACGGTAATATCGCTTGAATAGCCTGCAGCCGGCGCCAACATCAGCGTAGCGGCAAACCAGCGGCTCCGGAACAGAAGTCGAGTCCGGGAGTCGATCGCCCGGTCCGGCAAGTCCGGGGTTCCGTGGGAATTTTCCATCATGGGTGTCACAATGCGCGCGCGCCGATGACCAGCACGGGCAATATGGCCAGTCCCAGTAACACATCCTTCCCCATGCACTCCCGGTTCAGCACGTATTCGACTCCATAGAGAATCACGGCCGCTTCCATGGTGAGTTGCGAATATCTGGGGTCTTTGAGGATCGGCAGATTGGCGGCGGTGACAAATGCAGCCATCATCAAGTAATCGGAAGGGGTAAGCCGGAAGTGGGTTTCGCCCGAAATTCTGATGCCGACGGCAATCAAAGCCATCAGTACGGCAAAATAGACATGATGCCACATGAAATCAACGGACTCCGCCAGGGCCGGCTCGAAGATTCCGGCGTAAGTCGAGAGCAGCGCGCAGATATAAATCGCCAGCCGCACCAGGACGGTGGTCATCGACAGCCGCAGAATCCGGCAGGTCAGCGCAGACAGACAGACGGCCAGAGATAGGGCGAAGATTTCGCTGGCCAGTTTTGCTGAAATTGCCATGGCGCCCAGCAAATATGTACCGATCATCGCCGAGATCAGGATATAAACCAGTCCGGCGACGGGAGCCTTGGTCTTCAGCATGGTGCTGGAGAACGCCGACAAGACGCCTTCTCTGGCCGGATGGCGTTGCCAGCCCAACCGGTGGGCGAGGGGATAGAGTGTGGCAATCAAGGTGACGGCCAGTGCATAGCATCCCAGGATCAGCAGCGTCGACTCATAGCGCAGGAAGTAAGCGGCGGCTACGAAACCCGCTTGGATCGCGTAAATGGCCAGAACGACCTGGTAATGGTCGAAACCCAGATCCAGCAGCTTGTGGTGAAAATGGGTCCGGTCCGGCAGGAAGGGAGACTGGCCGCGCAGGATGCGCTGGGTCATGACCAGAAGGGTATCGATGATGGGTAAGCCCATGATCAAGAGAGGCAGTTCCGGCGCGATGGCGGTATTGACCCTTTGCGACAGCCAGATGGCCAGCACGCCCAAGCTGAATCCCAGGAACTGGCTGCCGGTGTCGCCCATGAAAACCATCGCCGGGTGGGTGTTGTAACGCAAAAAGCCCAAGGTTGCCCCGATGATGGTCAGCGCCACCAGGATGAAGGTCATGGCGCTGCCGGCGATGGCGGCCAGCACGATCAAGCAGCTCAGGCTCAGGATGCTCAGGCCCGCCGCCAGACCATCCAGTCCGTCGGACAGGTTGGTGGCGTTGGTCATCCCGATCAAAAACAGCACGGTAAGGGGAACGGAAACATAGTGCGGGAGGCTCAGCTGATCCTGCAGCGAGAGGTGGTCGATCAGCACGTTACCGGGAATGACGACCAGCAAGGCGGCAGCCAACTGGCCGGCAAACTTGACCTTGTAATTGAGGTCCAGCCGGTCGTCGAGCAGCGCGAACAGCGCAATCGTCACCATCCCTCCCAACAGGATCAGGGTATCCCGGTCGATGTCGAGCCATAGCAGGGCGGCGAGCACCGTGCCGCAGGCGATGCCGATACCGCCGACTCGGGGAATCGCTTCGGCATGCACCTTGCGGTGGTCCGGCAGATCCACCAGGCCCAATTGCGGAGCGAGCCGCATCATGGCCGCGACCAGCACCATGGAGGTGAACAGGGCCGTCAAGAAAATCGAGTAGTAGATCATGTGTCGGCAACCAGCCGTTCGCTGGGGCGGATGGCGTTTGGGCAGTTGCCGGATTCCGCGCGGAAGGCGGGTTGTTTCGGATGAGGAATCACAGGGCTCGCAGGATATTCTCCTGCGGCAGGACGAAACCCGCAGTGCCCCGTGATCGCCGCGGGCGGAATATTGTGCTTGAACAAGGATGTCATGATCGAGTCAAGGTCGGGTCAATCGGGAATATATTTCGGAAGTCGACCGACGACTCGTTGCAGAAAGCCCGTCATCCGCTGATCGGCAGTGGCCAGATCCTCGCCCCGGGGGGAGGGCGTAATCAATCGAACCAGGGCACCATCGCTCCGGTTCATCGTTAGGGCATCCCAAAACAGATACCACTTTATCAGGTATTCGTTGGTCATAACCCGGCCGCGTTGCTGAAACCAGTAGTAGACCAACTGGCGATCTTCTCCTTTTTGAATCAGGAGGCGGTTTACTTGCATCGGCTCCCCATTCGGGCCGGGGCTGTTGGCGGTCACGACTGCGTGCTGCTTGATTTCCCATCCACCACCGGGAATGCAGGAGCTGGGGGAATGGATGGATTCGCCCTTGCGTTGGGTCGAATAGTACGCGGCATAAAAATTAACCGGATACTCGAATTCCGCCGTGCGATAGTCTGCAAGAATGTAGTCATCGAATTTCAGCGTATCGATGTAATTCTGCTCCATCGCCTGTCGTTGTCCCGCCCAGTCTCCGATTTGCAGGGGAAAATCAGAGAACCGGGCACGCGCCGGGACATTCTCGTCGGGCTGGCTAATGACCTGGCCGGCGGCAACCGCCACCAGCAGCGCGCCACACGCTGCCCAGAATTGCAGGGGCAAGCGGCGCTTGGAGAACCGGGTCGTGCTGGGCAGGGAGTCGGGAATCACCATGGAGAATGCCTCGGAGAGTGGCTGGGGTGTTGGGCCGAGACGGGCCAGCAGCCACATTTCGGACAACAGGATGGCGGTGCAGAACATGAAAACCGCCCAGCCCTCGAAGTCATGCAGAAATCCTTCGGCCGCCTGCTTTCCGAAATACTCGACGGTGATGCCGATGACGCCGATGCGGAAGCTGTTCATCAGTATCGTGACGGGAATGCTGGATACGAAAATGACGACCCGCTTCCACATCTCCACCTTGTAGAAATAGGCGCACATGAAGGCCAGGCTGGTCAGCGGGAACAGATAACGCAGCCCGCTGCATGCTTCAACGACCTGTAGCTGCATGGAACCCAGGTCGATGACATTGCCCTCCAGGTAGACGCTGATATCGAATAGCCGGATTACGTAAACACCCAGTGAAGACGACCACAGTTGCAGCTTTGCGGACAGGCCCTGGTAGAGAAATTGCGGCAGCCGGATCGCGAAGAACAAAAGGAATAACGGGACCCATATCTGCTTGAAAAATCGGTTACCCGTCGTCGCCAGGGCCAGCCCGAGGACAATCACCAAGAAGGAATATTCGCAGATGATGTAGAGACTTGCGAGTTCTCCCGTCAAATATCCCAGGATACCCATGATCGTAATGGAGAGACCCAGCCATGAACCGGTAATCGGTATCCCTGCCAGATCAATCCGCTTCTGCCATATCAGGTAGGCGGTAATGAAGGGGATGAGCACACCATGGCTGTATTCCTCCATCCCGAACCAGGCATCGGCCATATGGCGAATCGCGTCGAAGCTCACGCCGACGGCCAGCAAACCGGCGGCTGCAAGGAAAATCCATTGGGTGGCGTCGAAGCGCCAGAGGGGAGAATGGGGTGCCGTTTGCATAGCGGTAAGATCCGGATGGAAGGTTTCCTGGTTACGTCAAGAGTTGCGGGTCTTGCTCAAAGAGGCAGTCCCTTGTCGCGGCGATGCAGTTCGTTGACTTTCAGATGAATCATGAATTCGTAGATGGCTTGCAGCATGGAATAGGTGAATCCGGCTCGGCCATCGAGAAACCCGCGCCGAACCAGGTAGTAATAAACAAATTTGATGACCGGCCGCGCCGGGAGCCGATAGAACACTTCCTTGAGCGCCGCCCTGCGGTTGTTGGGGTCGGCAGAGACCAGATCTCGCAGCGGCAAGGCATGGGCGGCGCGGGAATTCATCCATTCACGGGCCTCCATGTCGGAGTAGCGATTGTGCCGGGCGATCCAGTGCCCGACGCCGTGGCTGAACGGGTAGTGTTCGATGTGTGCCTGGATTTCCCCGATGGCGCCATCCACCTCGGCGACCGGATTGACCAGTCGCGAATAGCGGATCGCCGCCGGCCGGAACAGTCGGATCAGCCAGGTGGGATACAGCTGAGCGCGTTTCAGCCAGGTGCCCATGAAATGATCTCGGCGGCGAATGCGAAAGGCGGCTTCGGCAGCGTCGGCCTGCGCCATTCGCCTCACATCATCGGCCAGTTCCGGGGTACACCGCTCATCCGCATCCAGGTACAGCACCCAGGGATGCTTGAACCGTATATTGCCCACGGCCCAGTTCTGGTGGCTGGACCAGTCGTCGAACACCCGTTGTTCGATCCGAGCCCCGTTTGCCCGTGCAATCTCCAGGGTCCGGTCGCCGCTGTAGGAATCGAATACCACGACGTCGTCAGACCAGGCCACCGAATCGAGGCAAGCGGCGATGTTGATTTCTTCGTTCAGGGTCAGGATCAGGATCGAGACATTCATGCGGCAGGCTTCCGGATCAGGGCGACCATGGATTTCGCTAAAATCGGGATTCTTCCGACACGGGTAACCGACACAATTTCGAAGCCGGCTTCGGCAAGCAGCCGCGATAAGGTGGCAACCGACCAGAACTTGATGTGGCCGCCATCCCATAGGGCAGTGAAATGGGCGTCCATCTTGCCGGTCAATGCCAGTGCCAGGTTCTTCCAGTAGCCGTGATAAGGCGTGGAAACGATCCCGTGGCCGCCGGGCAATATCAAATCGTAAAGCGTGGCGGCGTAGAGCCGGGGGTCGAAAACGTGCTCGACGACTTCCAGGCTTACGACGGCGGGAAACTGGCCATATTGGGCGCGCAAATCGTCATAGGCGGAGCCCGGATTCAAGTTCAGGTGCGGATAGTGGGCCTTGGCCTGGGTGATGCCCTGGGCCGACGGATCGACACCGGTGACGTCGAAACCAGCCAGGTTCAGCGTCTGCGCGACGGAGCCGTTGCCGCAACCCAGCTCGAAAATCCGTTTGCCTTCACGGCTGAAATCGATGCGTTGCAAAAGCCTGTGGAGTTCCGGAACGAGATACTCATGGGAGGGGTTGAGTTCGCCGTCGGAGTATCCATAGATCGATATGTTCTCGGTGGTTGACATAGGGGTATCCTTAGACTTTCGGATTGGCAGGACAAGACTTACTCCAGTACCCGCTGCTTGATGTGCCTGGCAGGGTTGCCGGCGACGACGGTCCAGGGCGCCACATTGCGGGTTACGGTCGATCGGGCGCCGACGACCGCTCCGTCGCCGATCGTCATGCCCGGACCCACGAACACGTCGGCTGCGATCCAGACCCCTTCGCCGATCGTGATCGGTGCCGTCGTGAGCGGCATATGGGCTTTGGTGTAGTCATGGCTCGCACTGCACAAATAGCTGTATTGGCTGACCGTGGAGTTGGCGCCGATCGATATTTTGTCGACACAGTAGCAATCGACATCGTCGGCCAAACAGCTGTGGTCGCCCATGACCAGATTCCAGGGCCCCCAGATATTTGCGGATGGATAAGGGTGGACGCCCTTCCCGATGGAAGCTCCGAATAGCCGCAGAAGCATGCGACGCCAGCCATGAAAGATGCGTGGGCTGGGGCGAAACAACAGCTGCCACACGATTCCCCAGAGGACGCGCATCAGCTTGTTGGTCAAGCCGTGCGGACTCGGACAGGAGGACAAATCGACGGTTTCCATAGTTCTGGTTGCTGGCTATGCGCGGACCGGGGCCTTAATAGGTAATGCGGGCAGTCATGCCGACGCCGCTCTCAAACACTGTTCAAAACGAGCGATCTGAATGGCTTTGTCGTAGTGTTCCTTGAAGGCGGTCAATGCATTCGTGCCTTGCCGCTGGCGTTCGGCAGGATGGTCGCAATACCAGAGGATTTGGTCCGCCAGGGTGGCGGGCTGGTCTTCCACCATTACGGTCCCGCAGTCGTGCAGGCGGATGAGCCTGGCGATTTCGCCGTTGCTGCTTCCGATGAAAATAGAAGGCCGCGCCGCCGCCGCTATGCCGTAGAACTTGCTGGGGACGATCAGCCCTTCCAGCGTCGGTCGCAAGGAGATCAAATGGACATCGGCGACCGACAGGCTTTCCGCCAGCCGTTCCCGCGCCTGGTAGGGCTTGAAAATCACGTTGGTCAGCGCGCGGGCCTGTACTTCATCCTGAAAGCCATCGCGATTGATGCCGCCGCCGATGATCAGAAACGCGATCTCGGATCGGTTCTGCAGCCGGGTTGCCGCTTCCAGAATCGGCTGGTGTTCGTGGGCGCGCCCCAAGTTTCCGGAATAGCCGATCACGAACTTCCCGGCCAATCCCCACTCCTTCCTCAACGCGTTGTCTGCCGTGTCGATGGGGCAGATCTGCCTGCCATCGGCCCAGTTGTGGATGATTTCCACGCTGCCGGACGGCGCGCCTTCCGCCACGATCCGGTCGCGCATGGACTGGCCGATGGCGACGTTCTTGCTGGCACCTCGTACCGACAGATTGCGCAGCCAGCGCAGCAGGTGGAAAGCCGGACCCCCGGCCAGGCGGACACCCAGTGCACCGGCGACTTCGGGAAACAAGTCCTGAATCCAGTTCACCAGCCGGGCGGATCGGAGCTTTACGGCCATGGCGGCCATGACGGAAACCAGCGGCGGATCGGTCTTGGCGACCACCACGGAGCCTGCATCGGTCAGTTGCAACAGCTTCAGGAACGCGGTCAGGTAGAAGCTGAGATAGTCGAGCGCCCGGCCCGGCAAGTGGCGGCGGCCGAACCGGGAGGTCCATACCCGGTGCACGTGGACTCCTTTCACTTCCTCGAAAGCGGGCAACTGCGCCATGGGATCGTCGTAGCGCTGGCGGCTGGTCACGACGTGAATTTGATAGCTTCCACCCGCATCCAAACCGAAGGCCAGGTCCGACAGCAACTGGCTAGTTGCGGAGTGGTCCGGGTAGAAGTAGCGGTTCACGAAGATGACTTTGGTCACTGCTGGGCTCGTTGGTTCGGTGAGGGGGCGCATCAATCCAGATGCACCCAGGCCGGGCATTGGTCGCGGGCGGCGCCCGCCAATATCCAGCGGTAGGTTTCGGCCAGTTGACGGGCCAGGTGGGGCCAAGAGAAATCCGTCTGCATCCAGGAGCGGCCACGCTGCCCCATGGCTTGAAGGAACGGGCGCTGCTGCGCCAGCGCAGTTTCCAAACAGGCGATCAGCGGCTCAACGCCGATTTCGATCCACCAGCCGGCGCCCTGGGATACCAGACCCTCCCACGGTGCGCCGCGGGATACGATGGCCGGCGTGCCCGCCGCCAGGGATTCGGCGACTGTCATGCCGAAGTTCTCCGAGTGGGTTGGCAAGACGAACAGTTCCGCGTCCCGATAGGCCGCCAGCTTGGCTTCGCCGAACAGCGGCCCGCTGAACTCGATTCGCTGCAGTTCCAGTTCCTGCGCCAGTGCCTGCATCTCGAAGAGATAACCGCCGTTGTCGGGACCAGCCACCCGCAGATGCCAATCCGGGAATCGCGGCGAGACCTGGCGCCACGCCTGCAGAAGCAGATCGACGCCTTTTTTGGGGTGTATCCGACCCAGAAACAGCAAGCTGCGCTTGTTGCCGTCGAAACTGTTGGCGCGATCCGGGATGTCGATGCCGTTGGGGATCACCGCCACCGGCTGGCGGAATCCGAGGCGGCGGACATCGTCGTACTCGGACGCTGCGGTGGCGTGAAAGCAGGAGACGGCGGACAATGCCGGCCGCTGAACCAGCGGCCAGAACAGCCGCTTCACCGGCGAACCGTGCCGCAGAGCCCATTCGGACAGCATGCCCCTTGGCGAGACCAGCAGCGGTATGCCATACCGCCGCGCCACCCGGCTTGGATAGATGTTGGGCAGCATCCACAAGCCGTGGTTGTGGAGGACGTCCACGGTGCCGGACTGGGCTTGAGCCTCCAGCCATTGCCGCAATCGGGGAGACGGCCCCAGCCGGGCCGGACCGAATCCGGGCGGGAAGACGTTCACGCCGTCTCCCAGGTTCGCTCGGCCGATCGTTGCCAGCGAGGCCCGGTGACCTTCGGCACGCAGCGACTCGCAGGTGCGGACCACGCTGTAGGAGGGACCGGCGGCTTCTTCGTCGATTCCCGAGACGATGTGGATGGCGCGCACCGACGTGGTCAGCATGGTTTCAGCCCTGCCAGCAGGTCGTGCAGTTCGCCGGTCAGGCCTCGAATGTCGTGGGCGCGCTCGATGGTCAGCCGGGCCCGGCGCAACATGCCGCACTGTTCTTCGCTGCCGAGATCGCAGCAGCGCCGGATGGCTGCGGCCAGGCTGGCAGGGTCTCCGGGAACGGCGAGAAAACCGGAGACGTTGTCTTCGATCAGTTCCGGTATGCCGCTGGTGGTGGTGCTGACGGCCGGAATGCCGAAGGCCATGGCTTCCATCAGGGCAACGGGAATTCCGTCCTGGGTGCCGGTTTCGGCGTCCCAGACCGCCGGCAGGGCGAACAGGCTGGCCGCCAACAGGTTCTCGCGCACCTCGTCGGGACTGCAATAGCCTTTGAAGTCGGTGGTTTCGGTCAGGGCCAGTTCTGCGCAAAGCGACTCCAGAGCCGGCCGTTGCGGGCCGTCGCCAATCACGACCAGCCGGTGGGCGAAGCCCTGATCGAACAGAATACGGCTGGCGCGAAGTAGCGTGTCGAAGCCTTTCATTTTGACCAGCCGTCCGACTGCAAGCAGGGTGGGGTTGTCCGGCTCCGGTCGATCGGCCCGGAACGGATAGCGGTCCAGCGGAATGCCGCAGGCGTGCTTTCGCAGACGGGCGCTGTCGACATCGGGGTAGTGTTCGCGGATATAGCGAATGTTGCAGTCGGAGATGGTCAGGATCGCGGCGGCATGCCGGGTCTTCAATCCAAGCAGCGCCGGCCGGGTGAACACGTCGCCTGCGTGCATCTTGAAAGCGAACGGGGTGCCGGTCAGCATGGATGCGAACATCGCCAGATTGGTCCGGGAGGCTCCAAAGTGGGCAAACACAACGTCCGGTTTGAACTCCCCTAGCCACGGGATGGCTCGGCTCGCCAGCCCAAGGTCTCTGAGCACCTGTCCCTTCAGCCGCAGTCCGGCCGTATCGAAAGCCCAGTCGTGCAGCAGGTCCGGTCGAGTCGCCAGTCGCAACAGCGGCAGGGCCATACCGTGCAGGGGGACGGAGAATTCCGGCAAATAGGTGGTGATCTCCGTGAACGGTTGCAGTTCCGGCGGCAAGCACGACGGCCTCGGGTGGGTGGCGAACACCTGCACGGTGCAGCCCCTCCGCTGCAGTTCCTCGATCTCGTGGTGGACCCAGGTTTCGCTGCCCGAGGGGAAGATTTCGGCAAAATAGGCGATGCGCATGGATGGTTCAGACACGCGTCACCCGGCGATCGAGGAGTTTCCGGTAGAGCGCGACCATTTGTTCGGCTACGACGCTGACTGAGAACTTGGATTCGGCGAGCAACCGCGCGCGCGCGCCGCAATGCTCCCGCCGTTCGGAATCTTGTATCAACCGGATGATCGCCGTCGCCAGGCTGTCGGTATCGCCGACTTCCGCCAATTCCCCGATGTCGGCTTCTGCGAAGATGCCCGTGCTTCCCGATACGCGGGTCGAGGCCACTGCCAGCCCGGAGCTCATGGCTTCCAGCAGGCTGTTGGAGAGCCCTTCATGATGGGATGGCAGCACGAACAGATCTGCGGCCGCCATCCAGGATTCGATGTTGGCTTGTTGGCCGGTGAACTGGACATGGTCGCCAAGCTGATGGGTGTTGACATAGTCCATCAATTCATCCCGCATCGGGCCATCGCCGATCAACACCAGTTTCCACCCGTCATCCACCCGGGACACGATCTGCCGCCAGGCCGACAACAAGCCGTCCGGGTTCTTCTCGGCTGACAGCCGCCCCACGAAAAGCACCATACCGTTTGCCGCGATGTGAAGCTCGCGTCGAAGCGCGAGTTTCGCTTCGCGATCGCGAGGCTTGAAGCGGGTGGTGTCGACGCCGTTGACGATCAATTGGACTTTGTCCGGCGCGATTCCGAATGCGATGGCCTCGGTGCGGGTTTCCGGGCTGGTTGCCACCACGGCGTCTACTCGGCGCAGCAGGGTGTTCGTCAAACGAGGCCATGGCAGCGTGGCAGCCATCCTGCCAATTCCCAGCGCCCCGGACCCGGTCAGCTTCAAAAGCACCGGGCGACCGAGTAAACGCCCCAGCAGTATCGCGCCAACGGCATGCATGCCGTATTGGTGGACGTGCCAGACGTCGAATCGGCCTCCCGTAGTCAGCAAATAGGCGGCGAAGCGCAGCAGGGACGTGACCTGATGCAGGCGCGGCCGGTGCAGGCACCAGAGCCGCCGAATCCGGACGCCCGATTGCTCTTCGTGCTTGGGCCACGCGGAATCTCGCCGCTCCGCCAGCACGGTGACGCGATGATCTTGGGTGGCCAGGGCGGTGGACAGCCGCTCTGCCGCCCGTTCATAGCCGCCGACGATGGGCCGGAACTGGGGGGAGACCATCAGGATTGAGAGGGATGCAGCACCCATGGGTTCACGCAGTCAGATGCGCTACGATGTCGACGGCCGTCGTCCGCAATTCCGCCTCGTCCATGCTGCGGAACGGTTCCGCCAGTCGGTCGCGGGCAATGGGCAGTTCGGGCCGTTGTTCGCGCTCGTGGGCGAGGATGTTCATTCCGAGTTCGCCCAGCTTCCGGATGTGTTGATGGGCTCGCCAACGATTGATGGCGCCCGGAATATGCTTCATCGAAATCTGGTAGGCCCATTCCGGCCACTCCAGCATCTCGATGTAGTTGCCGTTCCGGCGCCCGTGATCTGCCAAATCGATTCTGAAACTGTGCCAGCCGTCGACTGCGGTGAGTCGGCGCACCGCATCCCAAAAGGCATCGATGTGCCAAATGTGCTCGATGGCCGCGTGGCTATATATCAGCTCGAATTTGAACCCGCTCGCAGTCATGGCTGCTTCGAAATCCTGGAGAGGTTCCACCCGGTAGCAGATGCTTGGCTGGAGCGAGCCGCTTGCTACCTCCTGCAAACACTGATGCAAGTCCGCCAGGGATGGTGACGTCACGCCTCCACCTGGCTGTTCGGCCGCCAGCAACTCTGTCGCCGTCGCGATCCAAAAGCCCGGTACCTCGGGGGAGGCGTTCTTGAAGACATCCCAGCAGACCACTTGTACGTCCGAACCCAAGGTCTGTCGACAGTGCGCCCACCACAACAGCGACGTGCCGAGATTCCGACCCGGTCCGATTTCCAGCAGGCGGCCTGCCGCCGAGAACCCGGATTTCTGCAGCTTCGTGAAATGGTGTTCGAAGACATGCCAGGCGTAGTCCGCATCGCCGCGGCCAAATTGGGCAGCCAGTCGGTCTTGGGGGAACAGCAGACGCTGTCCGGCAGGGTGGCGACAGGCAATATTCCGTCCTAGGCGCCATCCAAACCGCAATAGCTTCTTCAATGTATGCATAAGGTACTTCTCAACCAGTAATATCAGGGACGGCCGGGACGCCGAGCGGCCTGTAGAAGATGTTCATAAAGTTCGATGTATCGATCGGCGACGGAGTCGATCGAATAACTGACCTCGACCCGCCGTCTGGCTTTGGCGCCCAAGTTTTGGGCAGCACCCGCGTGGGTCGCGAGTCGTTTGATGGCGGTGTAGAGCGGGTCTTCTTCCCCGACCGGAACGAGCAGTCCCGATTCGCCGTCCTCTAACACCTCGCGGTTGGGCGGAATATCGTTGGCGATACAGGCCAATCCATGGGCCATGGCTTCCAGCAACGCGTTGGACAAACCTTCGCGGCGCGAGGGCAGGACCAGGCAATCTGCCCAGTCCAGCCAAGGCTTGGCATCTTGCATGCCCGGCAGGGAGATACGGTGAGCGTTGGCGGCGCGTGCCGTCATCCCTGCAGTTTCCTCATAGAGGTCGCCATCTCCCACAATGGCCAGCTCCAGGCCGGGTACCTCGCTGGCTACTCGGTCGAAGGCGCGGATGAGGGTTGGGACATCCCGTTGGATGTTGCGAGACAATCGGCCCAGATACAGGAATCGCCGGGCTACGGAGGACGATGTTCCGGATGTGTAAGGGGAAACGTCGACACCATTCGGTATGTGGCTGAGGCGCCCGCGGGGGATGGCCCACTCCGAGAGAGAATCACCGACGGCTTTCGTGGTTGCGACCCAGTGGTCCATGCGGGTGACCAATTGGCTGACGAGTCGAGTCCCGCCAAGACCAATCCGGGACAATTCCCTAAGGTCATTGCGATCACCGGCCATCGCGACTTTGCATAACACCGGCATTCCTCGCCGTTGTGCTGCAATCATCGCCGGAACCGTGAGCGGAGAGGCGATATGCGTGTGCAGGACGGCATGTTCAGCCAGGTGCTTCGATGCCGCTTGGCGGGTCTGGCAGTTGCGCAGCAATAGGTTGATGGGTCCGAGTCCCCGCATCGCAGGAAATCGTTTGCAGATATCGGAGAGGGCAAACCGGTGGATTGCCACACCGTCATCCTGTTCATGAAGCGGTGTCTCCGGCGCTAGCCGCGGGGTCAGCACCGTGACGTTGACGCCTTTTCTCGCCAGCGCCCTTGCGAGTTTTTCTGCTTGCCTCTCGGCACCTCCAACCAGCGGCCGGAATTGAGGGCAAAACATCAGGACCGAAAGTTGCCGGTTTCTCATGCGTTTGCCGAGGCCGATTGCCGCCACATACCGAACATCAACAGCGCCCACAGCCGGGAACTGTGGTGGTCGCGGCCCTGACGCAGGAATTCGTCGAGGAGGGTGGCGGCAAAAGCCGAATCCAATGGTGCCATGGAGGCGGAGTCGCGCACGAGGGTTTCCAGCGTGGGGCGCAGGGGACCGCGCAGCCAGTCGGCCAAAGGTATGCCAAATCCCATTTTGCGACGGTGTACGAACTCCGCCGGAAAGTACCGCGCCGCCAGCTTCTTCAGTAGATATTTGCCGATCCGTTGGCGGACTTTCAGGTCGGCCGGTAGACCCGCGCAGTACTCGATGACTTCGTGGTCCAGCAGCGGCGAACGGGTCTCGAGGCCGCAATGCATGGAAGCGATGTCCATCTTAACCAGCAAATCGCCCTCTAGATAGGTGCGATTGTCGTACCACAACATCCGCTCGACGGCTGTGTCGGCGTGGGCGCGGGCTTCGGCAAAGTACCGGGCTCGCCATTCCGGCAGGATCGTCGAGCTGGCCGGCATGCCCATCAATCGGGCGCGGTCGGCGTCATTCCAGAAGCTGCTGTACATGACCAGGGAGCGCATCTCGGGCCACGCGAACTCGGTCACTAGTTTGCGCACGACCTTGCCGGGCGGGTGGGATACCGTCGCAAGGCGGGCGGACAACGCAGTGAGGGTTCTAGGGGACAACAGGTCCGGGATTGCACCGGAAACCTGCATTTGCAGAGGCGAAAGCCAATAGCGGGAATAGCCCCCGAGCAACTCGTCGCCGCCGTCGCCGTTCATGGCGACCGTGACGTGGCGGCGGGCGGTTTGGCACACAAAGAACGACGGAACAGCGGAAGAGTCTGCGTAAGGCTCGCCGTAGTGCCGTGCCAGAGCGGGCAGCAGGTGCTCGACATCTCCCTCGACAATCTCGGCCTGATGGAGGGTGCCGCAGATGCCCGCGGCCTGCTGCGCGTAAGGTAGTTCGTTATACGCCTCTTCGGCAAAACCGATGCTGTAGGTCCGTATCGGATCGCCCGACAGCTTGGCCATGAGGGCGACGACGACGCTGCTGTCGACACCTCCGCTAAGTAAGGCGCCCAGCGGAACGTCGGCGATCATCCGTAAGCGGATCGCCTCGGTGAGTTTTTCTTCCAGCCCGTCGAGGGCGTCTTGTTCAGAAATCGCGTCCTTCGGCCGGTAGTCCACGTTCCAGTACCGCTCGATGCGGAATCCCGACGAATTCATGATGGCGTAGTGGGCGGCCGGCAGTTTGCGGATACCCCGGTAAATGGTCCAAGGCGCCGGGATGTACTGAAGCTGCAGGTAAAGATCCAGAGCCGCGCTATCCAGGTCTCGGTCTACGCCGGGGTGGCGCGACAATGGCAGCAGTTCCGAACAGAACGCGATTCCGTCGGGCAGGAGGGCATAGTTGAGGGGTTTCTTTCCGACGCGGTCGCGCGCCATGAACAGATGCTGGGCAGCTTCGTCCCACAAAGCGAAGGCAAACATTCCGCGGAGTTTGTTCAGGCATCCGATCCCATGACGCCGGTAGAGCGCCAGAATGACTTCCGTGTCCGAGTGGGACCGGAAGCGGTCGCCAGCAGCCTCGCACTCTTTCCGCAACGACTGAAAGTTGTAGATCTCACCATTGAACACGATCGTGTTGCCGGTGTCCGGGTCCAACATCGGCTGATGGCCCAACGGGCTCAGGTCGATGATGCTCAAACGGGCGTGTCCCAGAACGCAGTGGCCGCGGCCGGAAATCCACAGACCGCTATCGTCCGGGCCGCGATGGCGAATGCCTGCTACCAACTGGCGAACGCCGGCCGGGTCGGGCGGAGTGGAAAAGCTCAGGTGTCCTGCGATGCCGCACATGTCTTGTGTCTGCTCGAAGAAATCAGGAGGTCGCGGGACGTCTGCTCAGTCGCGATTGCAGTGCTTCCGGAGCTGTGCACCAAGCCAAACCCATGGCTGCGACAACTCCGGCGGGGAACTTGAACAGCAGGCTCAGCGCCGGTGTGGGCGACCAGGGCTGGATCATGATCAGGCCAATCAGAAACGTCAGGAACAGAAGCGAACCCAGGCGTGGCCAATGTAATTGCAGCGGGAACAGGCGCTGTGCGCCCGCTCCGATCAGCAGACTCAGAATGGCGAAGCTGACCGTCTGCGTCAGTGCCGCGCCCAGTCGACCCAGTTGCGGCACCAGGACCAGGTTGAGGCCCCAGCACAATAGTCCGGTGGCAAGCCAGCACCACAAGGCGAAGCCCAGACGCTGCTTGACCAGGAGGCTGGCGTTGGCAATGTGGGTGACAGCATGAAAAAACACCGCCGCCGCAATATACGGCACCAGTTCACCTGCCTCGTGAAAACTGGGGGCCGCCAGGAGTCGGATCACGTCGCTGCCTGCGGCGGTGACGGCAAGCCAAACCACGGCGGCTGCGATCAGCAGGCGCTCGGCGATGAGGCCGAGTTGCTGCGGTGCCTTTTGCCGGTCGGCTTCATATTCACGGGCAACTTCAGGCGCCCAAACGGCCGTAATGGCGCTGTTCGCCATCATGCCCATGATGCCGACGCTATAGGCGATGGAATAGACCCCGACAGAAGCGGTGTCCTCGAAATAGCCCAGGAACCAGCGGTCGGAGGAGGACATGACCCAGTATGCCGGGGCCGTGATGGTGCCCGCGATGCCGATTCCAATTACCTGCCTGCGCTCGCTCCGGTTCAGGCCGGATTTGCGAAACAGTTGACATATGTCAGGAATCCCTAACACAACGATGGGGACCAAGTATCCCACCAACAAGGAAATGACCAGTGGCAGTTCATCCTGCCTCCACCAGTAAGCCGTACCAAGACTGGCCACGGCGGCGGCGACTCCGGAAGCGATGACGGCTACGGACATCAACCGGTAACGGTTGTGAATCCTTGCTCGGCCTTGCGCCATGGTGGCAGTGACGGAAAATAAAATGCCGCCCCCGACTAGACTCCCCAGATAATCCGGCAGCCCGAGCGGCGCGGCGATATACCGCCAACCGCAGGCAAGAGTCGTCCCTACCAACACCCCGGAAACGAGCACAAACCGCCAGGACAGGCCTTCCACCGACTGCCCTGATATCCGTCCGGTCGCGTGGTAAGCGCGCACGTATGACATATCCATGCCGGCGATTGCGAACATGGATGCCAGTGCCACGAGCGTACCGACCAGCGCTGCCGTCCCATAAGCATTTGGCGAAAGCCAGTGGGTCAGCAGAGGCATTGTTATCAGAGAAATCAGACGAGCTAACGCATTGCTGAGCGTCAACTGAAAGGTCGCCGAGGCGATCCGCTTGCCAGTGGTCATGACTGCCGCCTGAATTGTTCAGCCGGATCCAGCGGTGTGATCAAGCGCTTCGGTCGCCGAAAATCCTTCTTCCAGGTGCTTCCCGGTACCTTTGGGGCTGGTTGCGGGTTTTCCGGCGGTGTGCGGATATCATTCCTCAACAGATTCATTCCACAAAGTATCGCCACGGCGACAAAGGTCTCCGGATATTCGAGCATGTTGTGGTTGAACATGAACGCGACGAACAGGCAGGCGACGAATACGGCGCTGATATCCAGCGGGTATCGAAACAGGATCAGAAACAGGCTTAGCAAGACAATAAGGCCGATTGCGCCTTGTTCCACTCCGAGGTACAGGAATTGATTATGGGACTGTACCATCGCATAACCAGATTTGGCCGAACCCAAGCCCCATCCGTAAACCGGCGACTCCGATATCAACTGCAAACTCCGTTCGGCTACGAATAGCCGTCCTTGTACCGAAGCATCATCCTCGTCGTATTGCAATCGTTCTTTCGCGCCTTTTCCCAGATTGGCGGATTCAACGACGTCCTTGAAGGTGCCACTGAACTGCATGACTAGAAACAGGGAGATCAATGCGGCGGAGATACCTGTAATCAAATAGCGGTTCAGCGGGAATACACCCTTGAAAGACAAGCCGATTAAAGCTATTGCCCACATCAACATGCCAGAGCGGCTAAACGTCAGCAAGACGCCATAGCCCGCCAAACCAAAAAAAGCGAGGCGCAAGCGCCGCGGCAACGCAGTCACGCTCAATAGGGTGCCTAGTACTATATAAGTGCCCGAAATATTCGGATTTGCGTAGAACCCGGCGGCCCGACCCAGGTCCAGGGACACGCTCGTCGAAACCAGGAATTTACCGGGGAGGAAAAACTCCAAGGAGTTGGTCAGGACACTCCAGAAAACGACTATAGCCAGCGCAAGGCGGGCGGCCGCCAGTGTCCGCCGGTCACGAAGCATGAGCAGGGTGCACCAAAGCATTATGGACGTAAAGACCAATGTCTTCAGTGCGCGTATTTCGAGTTCGTTCATCCCTGAGTATAAGAACGCAACAAATCCCATGAATACGTAAACTATTGACCATAAAAAAACGGCCCTTTTATTCTTAATGGTTCTTTTGGCGGCTTCGCGATCGGTGTGGGTTTGCTGTTTGGGCGCGAGCAGGGTGACCGCTGTTAACAAGGCAATCACAACGTACCAGGCTCCAACTATTATGTTGACATACCCTGCCTGCGATAAATAGTTGGGGGTGCTTGAAAACAACAAGCCGACTGCAGCGAACACACAAATCTGGGCGATCATACGATCAATCCGCCGTCTCCAAGGTGCTTACGTTTCGCAAAGATCATTTATTGCAGGCTGTTAATATACGATGCAAGCAGGGTTCGCATGTCGTCGAGATCATCCGGTTCACGTTCCTTAAGGTTTTCAAGATAAGTCTTTGCGCTCTTAAATCCGGGCTTTTCACTAGCGTCGGGTTCTCTCAAGCGTTGTTGCAGAGTGGAAATGTACCGAACATCGTCCACCGCTTCTCGAAATCCTTCCCAAGCGATCGTGTCGATGACGCCTTCGCGGGTCGGATAGGCGAATACATGGTCACGGTATGGGCTTGCCTGGTCAAAGTCGTTCCAGATAAAACCATCGGTATCCTGATATGCATAGGTCATTGCGCCATCGAAACCGCTGCGCCATAGGACGATGCCGAAATTCTTGCGGTATATGAATGGGTTTTCTACGCCGCCTTGTGGGTTGGCGTAGCTGAATATCCTGTTGCCGACGCTATGCACTTTTGCGGCTTCTTCGCGTGAGGGAGGACCGTAATAGATCAAAAGATCCGTCTCCTTGCCCATCTTCTCGAAGTGGCCTGCGTATCCAGAGGTAAATATCTTTCCGCCGACTGAATGAACCGCCGCCCATGCGGGCTTTTGTGAAAGAAGCTTGTCGTCTTTCGCCTCGTCCAGTCCGTAAACATAGACTTCCGTATTTTTTGTCCGAGTGCTTTCCTGGATTATCTCGCGAACATTGGATGCTAGGTCTTCGAGTTTTTCTTTTTCAGTAGGGTTGTACGTCGGGCGGCCAAGATAGTAGAGAGGTAAATACTCGAAGCCCAATTGTTTTCTGATTTCGAGATAATCTTTCAATAGTTGAAGTTTGTGGTCATTTTTTCCGAAATACCGTTGCAGGACCGTCGGATTAGAGATTCCATGCTCACGCATGTCTATCAGTTCTCGACGCAGTTGGCTCCGACTCTTTTCTTCTGAGGAAATAGACGGCTGCCCGTCGGGGGAAATGAAGCCACGATAATAGATGCTATATTCGAGGCTGGGTTTTGCAAGTTCAAATGGATGGACGTGAACTTGAATGTTCAGGTTGCCGATGGCGCCGCCCTTCGATGTTAAATGAATGCTTCCATGATATATATCGGAAGGTGCGTCTTTTGGGGCCAGAATGGTGAGCCAATATTGTTGGGTAGTGTCGCGCGGAAGCTCGGTCGGTAATAGCCTCTCTGAATCCTTGATAGGCATGTCGAGTACGGAAACCGGTACGTCCTTATGGATGCCAGAATTCGGTGAGCTGATATCCTGATAGCGAATAGATCCGTTTGGAGCGGTTAGCTTGAGGGAATTTGTCTTTCCGGGCATATCGACCCTTACCAGGTCAGGATCGTTGATCAGTAGTTCCGGTACTAATACGGGGCCGAGTTTGTCGATTTTCTGAACTTTTTCCCAAGCCCCCCCGGACTGATACCAGATCTTGACGAGCTTGATATCAATATTCTCCTTGGGAATTCGATTGCCGGTTGCGCTGATCAGGTCGGTAACGACGGGAAGCAGGCCGGTTACGCCTTCGGCGCCTGTTCGGACGACGAAACTGGCGGGTTCGTATTCGCCACGGCAGGCCTGCAAGCTGATGGTTGTCGACCTCTTGCCAGGTAATGGGAACGTATCCGGCAATATCTTTTCGCTATTGATGGGAGTGACGACATGGACCAGTAGATTGCCGAGGTTCGGCGTCTGTTCGCGGGCTAGCGCCGCGCAATAGTGCAGAACAGCGGCACCAGTCGCGACCAGAAAAATGCCCCAGTGTAGGCGAGTCGGTTTCGGCATGGGGGATGGTGTCTCTGCGGGCAATCAGGGACAGGCAATCATCGGGTGCTGATGTGGCGTCCCTTTTATGGTACACAGATTGGGTTTGGTTTCCTTCCTTTTCGAATCTGACTTAGTTGGGCCGGTCGACTGTCGCGGGATCTCTGGAACGGCTATCAGGGATTTCATTGGAACGCTGGATTCAGTTGATGTCGTCGGGGGGATTGGTCTGCAGTCACGGGAAGTCGAAGCTGGGCGATGGTGCTCTATCTCGCGGTTTTCAATGGTTACGAGGCCTGTCGGGAGCCTAAGATATTGTAGGTCCAGGGTGGACGCGCCGGAAGGTCGAATGGCGCCATGACTGGGCGGTATCCGTTCGCTTGGCAAGGGGATGCTGTAGGTCTGGTGAATGCGCCAGACTTAGGCATCGGGTCGTAAGTTTTACGCTATTTTGCAATTAGCTTGCCAGTGTGCAGAAGCTGCCCCGCTGAAGGTGCCAGAACGGGCAATGCCGGAGTTTTCGATCTGGTCACACAACGCCTCCGGCGTGTTTACGTTCCCGCCGGTTGTGGCATCTGGCTCAGGGGGTGTGGCAAATGACTTGGCTCTGACGAGGGGCAGATGATGACAGCCATTTGTTACGTGAGTATTGCCGGTTGTCGGCTCTGCCGCGTTCAGTGCCGGTGCTCGGTCAGGCGTGGATCGAGCGGGCCGGTTCTATCGCCGATTTCGACGGTCACGGCATTGTCATAATTGAAACCTAGACTCTCAAAATTTGTGGTTACGGGTTTGGCGATGTCGTCGATCAAGGTCTTGGTGGTGGAGGACGAGGAGGCAGTCAGGGAGATGCTGGTCATGGTGCTGGAACAGGCCGATATGCGGGTGCAGTCGGCGGTCGATACCCAGCAGGCGGCGGAACTGCTGCGGCGGGAAGAGCCCGATTTGATCGTGCTGGATTGGATGTTGCCCGGGGTCAGCGGGGTGGAGTGGGCGAAGCGGCTGAAGAAGGACGAGCTTTACCAGGAGCTGCCGGTGTTGATGCTCACGGCTCGCGGAGAGGTGGAAGACAAGCTGCGGGCCTTCAACGTGGGGGCCGACGATTATGTCACCAAGCCTTTCTCTCCGCGGGAATTGATCGCCCGCATCCATGCCATCCTGCGGCGTGCCGGCAAGCTGGGGAAAGTGGCCAAGATCACCGCCGGACCGCTCAGCCTGGACCCGGTCGAACACCGGGTGACGCTGGCCGGTGCCGAAGTGGCCATCAGTCCGACGGAATACCGCCTGCTGGAATTTTTCCTGACCCACCCCGGCAAGGTGTACAGTCGCACCCAGCTGCTGGACCAGGTGTGGGGCCGCAGCACCTATATCGAGGAACGCACGGTGGACGTCCACATCCGCCGGCTGCGGAAGATCCTCGGGGAATACAGCTGCGAGGACTTGATCCAGACGGTGCGGGGATTCGGCTACCGGTTTTCCACTGCGGAGTAGGCCGCCAGCATCGCCCCGGTCGTCTTCGCCGGGAGTTTGTTGGGTTACGCTGTGCTAACCCAACCTACGGTTATTACTACACCGTTCTCTATAACCAGCGCGGCAGCAGGATGAATCCCCAGGTCATGGCGGCCAGCGTCAAGGCCGTCAGCACCGCCGCGGACCCCACGTCCTTGGCGCGTCCGGACAGCTCGTGCCGCTCGAAGCTGATGCGGTCCACCACGATCTCGATGCCGGTGTTGAGCAGTTCGACGATCAGGACCAGCAGGACGCTTCCCACCAACAGCACTTTTTCCACACCGTCACCCCCGAGCCACAGCCCCAAGGGGCCGGTGACCGCCAGCAGATAGACCTCCTGGCGAAAGGCCTCTTCGTGGGTCCAGGTGGCTCGGAATCCCTTGAAGGAATTATAAAAAGCAGCGCTGATGCGGGCTATGCCCTTGAGATTCTGTCCGGCCATGGGAATCGGTTGGGTGGGGTTCAGGCAGAGGTTCGGACCGTCTTGGCCCAGATTCCGTCAATCCACTGGTTGTCGATGCGGAAATCGCCCCGGAGCAGCCAATCTACCACTTCCTGGGCCACGTCCGGGAACCGCACCTGCACGGGGTGGCCGGTTTCCAGCCAGGTTTCGATGGCCGCGGCGTCCAGGTTGTTCATCACCTGCCCCAGTTGCAGCAGTTCCAGGGTCAGCGCATTGGAGCCCTGTTCCATTTGTCCGTGCAGCGGTTTGACCAGCAGCTTCTTGCCGGTGAGCAGGGCTTCGCTGCTCAGTTCGAATCCCGAGTTGCAGATGACGCCGGCGGCGTCGGCGAAGTCATGGCGAAACCCGGCCCGTGACAGTTGGCGGAGATGAATGTGGTCGCAGCGTTCCTGCGGGCGGTCGGGCATGGTCGGACTATAGACGTAGAACTGGCGGTGGTGAAATCGCTTCAACAGGTGGATGACCTCATGGACATCCTCGAAGGGCAGGTACACCACGATCTTGTCGGGCTGCTGCGGTATCCCTTCCGGCTCGGTCTCGATGATGGGGGGCAGGATGGGCTGGTGAAAATGATGCCAGTGCACGCCCAGGCCGACGCTGACCGGTGCGAAATGCCGGAGTACCTGTTCGCCGAGGAAGTCCCGGCACGCTTTGGGGATGTCGTAATTGAAGGCGTACTGGTGGCCGATGCCGATGGTCTTGACCCCCTGCAGTCGCGCGGCCCAGGCGGTGACCGGTTCGAAGTCGCAGATGACCGCGTCGTAGCCGCTCAAATCCAGCGCGCGGATGTCGCGCAGAAAGCTGGCGGCATGGGTTTCCATGGCGGTCTTCAGATATTGGACGTGGCCTGCGCGAGTGGCGAAGGTCAGTCCCCGGCGCCACTGGTAATCGCCGAACAGATCCATCTCGAACAAGTCCTTCCACGGGCGTCCGCTGAACAGGTAATCGACGGCGATGCCGGCAGCCTGCAGCTTGGGCGCCATGGCGCGGGCGCGGGTGATGTGACCGTTGCCGGTCGCCTGTACACCGTAGAAGATTTTCACGTTGACCGGGTCTCGAATTAGGAGGTTCAGCGGACTGGCCTCACCGGGCGGGTGCGGCACTCGTTTGCTGCAGCAGGGAAATGGGGATTGCTGAGTACAAAAGCCGCAGTTTAGGTGCGCCAGATGACAATTGCGTGAACGGCCCGATGCCTGTCGGTGTGTGGTCGCCGCCATCATCAAACGGTCATGATACCGTCACAGATTCATCATCTGGCGGCTTTAAGGTGATCGTTCCCCCTATTCCGAGATCACCCATGTCGATATCCTCCATCAGCGAACGTCCCCTCCGCTATCGGGCGGAGATTGCCGGCAACACCGACGATGTGCGTGCTGCCCTGGCCCTGCGCCACCGCGTGTTCGCGGAGGAGATGGGGGCCCGGCTGCATTCCCGCACGCCCGGTCTCGATGACGAAGAGCTGGACGATTACTGCGATCACCTGGTTGTGCGCGACACCCGCAGCGGGCAGATCGTCGCCTGTTCCCGCCTGCTGACCGATACCAAGGCGTCGCGCTACGGCCGCTTTTATTCCGAAACCGAGTTCGACCTCGACCGGGTTCTGGCTTTGCCGGGGCGCTTCTTGGAGATCGGCCGCACCTGCGTCGACCCCAGCCAGCGCGGTGGCCTGGTGATGTCCAGCCTTTGGAGCGGTCTGGCGGAATACGTCAGCCGCGGCAGCTTCAACTACCTCATGGGCTGCGCCAGCATCCCGCCGGGTCCCGGCGGTTTTGCGGTTGATGCCTTGTACCGCAACATCGCCGCCCATCGCTTCGGCCCGGCCGATCTGGCGGTGGTCTCCAAGCGGCCGGTGCCGTACTGGCGCCGCTGTAACCGTGACGAAAGCGGTGTGCCGCCGTTGCTGCAGGCCTATCTGCGGCTGGGCTGCTGGGTGTGGGGCGACCCTTACTGGGACGAGGATTTCGATTGCATGGACGTGTTCATCCTGCTCGACCTGGCCCGGCTCCAGCAGCGCTACGAGCGGCGCTTCATGACGCTGCGGGCCGAGGCCGGCGGGGCGGGGGAGCTCGGGCTGATCGCCGGGATGTCTCCGGCCGCTCCGCGGGGCGTGATTTGAAGGCTTCCCGCATGGCGCCGGCGCTGAAGCTGGCGGGCGTCGCCGCGCTGTTTCTGTGGGGCATGCTGGCGGTCGCCTTGCTCCGTCCCGCCCTGCGGCGGGTGATGGGCCGGCGCGGCGAGCGCCACTGGGATGCCGTGCAGTCGCACTGGCACCGCTGTGTCGCTTGGGTGTTGGGCTTACGGTTGGAGGTGATCGGGGAACTCGATGCGCGGACCGGCTTGCTGGTGGGCAACCACATCTCCTGGGTCGACATCGTCGCCCTCGGCGGCCTGGCGCAACTCGACTTCATCGCCAAGGCGGACATGGCGGACTGGCCGGTGCTCGGCTACCTGGCCCAGGGTACCGACACCCTGTTCCTGCGCCGCGGTGATGCCGGCCATGCCCAGCTGATCGCCGAGCACATGGCCTGGCGGTTGCGCCAGGGGCGGCGGCTGATGCTGTTCCCGGAGGGCACCACCACGGCGGGCGACCGGGTGTTGCGGTTTCATCCCAAGCTGTTTCAGCCGGCCCGCCTCGCCGCGGCCACCGTCCAGGTGGCGGCCCTGCAGTACCGAGGCGATGCCGCTGCGGTGGCGCCCTTCATCGGCGACGACGAGTTCCTGCCCCACCTGTGGCGGTTGCTGCATCTGCCCCGCATCGACGTGCGGCTGCAGTTCTGTCCACCCTTGGCGCACGCCACGGCTCCCGCCGAACTGGCCCGGATGGCCCGGGCCCAGGTGCTGGACGCTTTGCAGTTCAACAAGGAGGAGAGGCTTCCCGGGCACCGGCGAACCGGTTGTTACTAAACCGTAACCAAACACCCGCCGTCCTGTAACAAAGCGTCCCTAAGCTGCTCCGCTATCCCTAATCTTCCCGGAGGCATGACCGATGAAGCTGGATTACCGGACGGTGTGGATTTCCGACGTTCACCTGGGGACGCGCGGCTGCAAGGACGAATACCTGCTGGATTTCCTGCGGCACGTGAGCTGTGAACGGCTCTACCTGGTCGGCGACATCGTCGACCTGTGGAAGCTCAAGAACGGGTTTTACTGGCCCGCGCTCCACAACGAGATCGTGCGCACCGTGCTGGACATGGCCAAGCGCGGCACCCGTGTGACTTACATCCCCGGCAACCACGACGAGATGTTCCGCGGTTACATCGGGATGTCCTTCAACGGCATCGAGATTCAGGCCCGCGCCATCCACCGGAGTGCCGACGGCCGCCGCTTTCTGGTGCTGCACGGCGACGAGTTCGACGGTGTGGTGTGTTCCAGCCGCTGGCTGGCGGTGCTGGGCAGCGAGGCCTACGACGTGCTGCTTTGGCTGAACCGCTGGTTCAACGTGGCGCGCCGCGTCCTCGGATTTCCCTATTGGTCGATGTCCGCCTACATCAAGCACCGGGTAAAGAATGCCGTCGACTTCATCTTCAGTTTCGAAGAAGCCCTGATCCACGAAACCGTCGAAAGCGGGCTCGACGGCGTGGTCTGCGGACATATCCATCATGCCGCGATCCGGCGGGTGGAACAGGGAGTCGATTACTGCAACTGCGGCGACTGGGTGGAGAGTTGTACCGCCCTGGTCGAGGACGCCTCCGGACAGATCTCCATCCTGCGTTGGGTGGAGGAAAGCGCTCAATTGCTCGAGGAAATGCACGTTGAAACTTGCCCTGATCACGGACGCCTGGCGGCCACAAATTAACGGCGTCGTCACCACGCTCCAGCGTACCTGCGGGGAACTGCGTGCGCTGGGGCATGCGGTGGAAACCTTTACCCCCGACCAGTTCCGTAGCTGGCCGTGTCCCGGCTATGCCGAGATACGCCTGGCCTGGGGTTGCGGCGGCGAGGTGCGCAAGCGGCTCGATGCGTTCCAGCCCGATGCCGTCCACATTGCCACCGAGGGTCCTTTGGGGCTGGCCGCCCGCAGCTGGTGCCGCCGTCGCCGGATGCCCTACACCACCTCGTTCCATACCCGGTTCGCCGAGTATCTGAACTTGCGCAGCGGCATCCCGCTGGCCTGGGGATATGCCTTGCTGCGCTGGTTCCATTCCGGCAGCGAGCGGGTGATGGCGGCCACCCCGGCGCTGATCGAGGAACTGCGCGGGCGCGGCTTCCGCAATCCGGTGCTGTGGTCGCGCGGAGTGGATCTGGACCTGTTCAAGCCCGGCGCCAAGGAGTTTCTGGCGGGTCCCCGGCCGATCTACTTGTATACCGGCCGGGTCGCCATCGAAAAGAACATCGAGGCCTTCCTGAAGCTGGACCTGCCGGGCACCAAGTACGTGGTGGGCGACGGCCCGCAGCGGCAGGAACTGGAAGCGCGCTATCCCGACGCCCGCTTCGTGGGTTACAAGCTGGGCGAGGATCTGGCAAACCACATGGCGGCCGCCGACGTGTTCGTGTTTCCCAGCCATACCGACACGTTTGGCCTGGTACTGCTGGAAGCTCTGGCTTGCGGGGTGCCGGTGGCCGCCTTTCCGGTGCAGGGACCGAGGGACGTGATCCTGGACGACCGGGTGGGCTGTCTCGACGAAGACCTCAAGGCCGCCGTCACCAAGGCCCTTGCCCTTGACCCGGAGCGTTGCCGCAGTTACGCGATGAACTATTCCTGGCGCAACTGTGCCCGCCAGTTCGAGGCCAATTTGGCACCCGTCTCCCGCGTCCCGGCCCGTCCCGTGGCCTGGTGGCAGCGTTCCTCCTGAACCTTCGGTTGATGTAGGTCGGGCTTCAGCCCGACCCGATCGGCTTGGTCGCGACGCCGAACTTCACTATCATCGGCTCCGGCCCGGCGTTTCCCTCCTGCCGGAACGATCCCCGTCATCCCGAGGTGTCCGAACATGAGCGAACCTGTCGTGACTCAGAAATTTCCGTATGCGCTGGAATTGGAAGCGGGCAAGTACTGGTGGTGCGCCTGCGGACGTTCGGCCAGCCAGCCGTTTTGCGATGGTTCCCACAAGGGCAGCGAGTTCACCCCGGTCGCTTTCGAACTGGCTGAGCCCACCAAGGTGTGGCTGTGCGGCTGCCGCCATACCGGCAATCGGCCGTTCTGCGACGGCACCCACAAGAGTTTGCCCGAATAGATTACGTCGCCTGGTAGGTTGGGTTAGCGCAGCGTAACCCAACGCCGCTACAGCAGCTCGGCCACCGCCGTCCCCAAACCGTAAGACAGCAGCAGGAACAGGGGGATGGCGCCCAGCACGCCGGCGGTCGCCACGGCGATCTTGTTGATCCAGTCCAGGGAATTCCACCAGCGTTGCGCCCTGCCGGCGTAATGGCGGTAATGGCGCCGGATATGCTCCGATCGTTGATGAGCCACTGCAGCAACCCGGTTCGCGGTGCGGGCCGCGGAGTGCCACAGCCGGCGTCCGACGGTGAGCGCAAAGACGATCACCAGGGCCAGATAGGTGTAGGCCGTGGCCATTTGGGCGCCGCGCGTGTCCAAATGAGCGGACTTGCGGTAGAAAGCTTCCAGGTTTTCTTCCACCAGATCGAACAGCACGCCGGCGATGCTCTCCAGGGTCTCGATCAGCAGTTCGAGCGTTCCGCTCAGGACCAGCACGGCTGCCAGGACCGCATACCACAGACGCCGGTGCAGCGTGCCTCGGTTCGGCCGAGAAAATCCGGGACGGGGGATTGGGGGGAAATGAAGCCGGTCGGGAAACTTGAACATGGAAACCGCTCGCTACCGATACCAAGGGGTTTGCGCATTCCTGCCGGATACCGGCCGACCCTGGCCACCGCCGGCTGATGGCGCGGGCGGCACGACACTTTGGGTACGACAGCGGGAGACGAAGTTGAGTTCCGGGCTGGGGAAATGAACGTGACTTGGGGCCGACCGGAAAGTCTCCGGCAATTCCCTTTGCGTACCTTGCTGGCGGCGGCAGGTTGCTGCCTGCTGAGCGGTTGCGGCACCTTCCATTCCTTGTCGGGGCCGATGCGTTCGGCGCCCTGCATCTACAGCGGCGTTCGCCTGGACTGGGCCGCCCTGCGGGGCGACGAGCACTATGTCCGGCGGTACCGGCTGGTGGCGCCGGACCATCCGGCGGCCGATTTGCCGGTCAGTTTCGCGATGGATTCCCTGTTCCTTCCGCTGGCCGTGCCGAGAGCGATCTATCAGGCGGTCTTCGTTGCTCCTGGCCTGTAACGACGGCTGTGCGATAATCCCCGGCCGCACCGACTGCCCGTCCCTATCGTTATGCTGACCTATCCCAAGATCGATCCGGTCGCCGTGAGTATCGGCACCTTCAAAATCCATTGGTACGGGCTGATGTATGTCATCGGCATCGCCGGTGCCTGGTGGCTGGGCCGCTGGAAGGCCGACCGGGGCAGGGCGCCGGTGAGCCGCGAGCAGGTGGAAGATCTGGTGTTCTACTGCGCCATCGGCGTGGTGCTGGGCGGCCGGCTGGGATATACCCTGTTCTACAATCTGCCGGTATTCGCCCACGACCCGCTCGCCATCCTGCGCATCTGGGAGGGCGGCATGTCCTTCCACGGCGGCTTGCTGGGCGTGTTCACCGCCATGTGGTGGTACGGCCGCAAGCTAGGCACCGGGTTTCTCAAACTGTCCGACTTCATCGGTCCGCTGGTGCCGCTGGGCCTGTTCACCGGCCGCATCGGCAACTTCATCAACGGCGAACTGTGGGGCAAGCCCGGCGACGTGCCCTGGGCCATGGTGTTTCCCGGCGCCGGCCCCGAACCGCGCCATCCGTCCATGCTTTACGAAGCGGCTTTGGAGGGGGTGGCGCTGTTCATCCTGCTCGACTGGTTTTCCCGCAGACCGCGCCCGGTGGGGGCTGTTTCGGCCCTGTTCATGCTGGGTTACGGCTGTTTCCGGTTCGCCGTGGAGTTCGTGCGGCTGCCCGACGCCCACATCGGCTACCTGGCGTTCGGCTGGCTCACCATGGGACATCTGCTCACTCTGCCGATGATCCTGGTAGGGCTGTTTTGGCTGGCTTACGCCTATCGGCGCCAGCCGGCCGCGGCCTGAGCCCATGCATGCCGAATTCCTCTACCTGGACCTGCTGCGGCTGCTGATCGAACGGGGTGACCAGCGCATCGACCGCACCGGGGTCGGTACCCGCGCCCTGTTCGGTCAGACCCTGCGGTTCGATCTGGCCGAGGGCTTTCCGGCCCTGACCACCAAACGGCTGTTCTGGCGCACCGCCTTCAAGGAGATGCTGTGGATGCTGGCGGGCGGCACCAATATCCGGCCGCTGCTACAGCAGAACGTCCGGATCTGGACCGACTGGCCATTGCGGCATTACCGCGAAGCCACCGGCGAGAATGTCGGACAGGACGAGTTCGAGCGCCGCATCGTCGAGGACGAGGCCTTCGCCGCCCGCTGGGGCGAACTCGGGCCGGTGTACGGCAAGCAATGGCGGCGCTGGCGCACGGCGGACGGGCGGGAAATCGACCAGATCGGCCGGCTGCTGGAGGAGTTGCGCAGCAATCCCGGCTCGCGCCGTCTGCTGTTCGACGGATGGAATGTGGGGGAGCTGGAGCAGATGGCGCTGCCGCCCTGCCACAAGCATTACCAGTTCTTCGTTGCCAGCGACGGACGGCTCAGCGGCGGCATGGTGCAGCGCTCCGCCGACTGTTTCCTGGGGCTGCCCTTCAACCTCGCCAATCTGGCTCTGCTCACCCATCTGCTGGCGGAGCAGACCGGCTATCGGCCCGGAGAAATCGTCTGGTTCGGTTTCGACGTCCATCTCTACCTCAACCACATTCCCCAGGCGCGCCTGCAACTGGAGCGGGAACCCCGGCCCTGGCCACGGCTGACCATCAGGCGCAGCCCTTCCAGCCTGTTCGACTACACCATCGACGATTTCGAGCTGAAGGGCTACGACCCGCATCCGCCGATCGCGGCGGATGTTGCCGTGTGATTTGAGCCTAGAGTAAGGCCGAATATGCAAAGTCGGTGATCATGCGAAGCGGGAAGCCGCAGGCTGTAGGAACCGCATACAGTGGCGGCTGATACCGATCCGGGCTCTGCAGAATCACGGCGTAGTCCAAACATCATGCGACCGATCGCTCCGCATTCGGCTCACTAGTCGTCGAGCGAAGCCCAAGCTCGTTCTTCTCCGCGGTTGCGCTTCCTGAATGACCGCTCTATGGTGCCGGCCATCGAATAATCCCGCTCCCGATTGCATCTCCCGCCCGGCTCGTAGCCGCTCCACTCGCATCCGGCGAAACCCGATTCCGCTGGTTGCGCCCTAAGGCCTTGCGTAAAATGACTCCCTGGGAACCGGAGCACGCAAGATGAATTATCGTGACATTCTTACCATTGAAGCCGGGAAGCGCGGAGGGAGACCCTGCATTCGAGGTCTCAGGATTACCGTTTATGACGTCTTGGAAAACTTGGCGTCCGGCATGAGCATTGAGGAGATTCTCGAGGATTTCCCTGAACTGACCCGGAACGACATCCTGGCAAGCCTTAGTTTTGCGGCAGACCGCGAGCGACATATCGAATCCCTCAAGGCATCATGAAGCTGCTCCTGGACGAGAACTTGTCCCGGCGACTGGTCCCGTTTCTGCAGAGTGACTATCCCGGCACCACCCAGATTGCGTTGCTGGGCATGGAACAAACCAGCGACCGGGAGGTTTGGCACTTCGCCAAGGATCATGAGTTCGTCATCGTCACCCGCGACTCGGATTTTTACGATTTCAGCACGCTTTACGGACAACCACCGAAAGTCCTTTGGTTGCGAACGGGCAACCAAAGCAAAGTCAGCACGTTGGCGCTTCTGAGGGAATACAAGCCGGCCATCGAAAATGCCTTGTTGGTTGAAAACAAGGCCTGTATAGAAATCTTTGAAGCGAATGTCTCGGATTGAGGCAGCTCTAGCCGACATGCGGTTAATCCGCTGTCGAAGGTGATGGTGGCCATGCAATTCCTCCTCTGGCCTCAGTCTACCCCGACCCTGATCGAAGTCAGGACCTAACCCGCGCCGCCCGACGGCGCAATATCGGCAGCCAAAAGAGCCAGTTGCCGACGCACCTTCTCGCCGAAGCGGTCGTAGTGGCGGCCCAGCAGGCCTCTCAGCTCGCCGTCGGTGACATAGCCGATCGAGGCGCGGTAGGCGCTTTTCACGCGCTGCCCCTCGCGCCAGCGGTGGTCCATTCCGGCGATGTCGGTGGCGACTAGGGCGGTGCTGGCGGGATGCAGGCGCCGGTATTCGGCGACACGCTCCATATGGCGTTCCACCAGCCGCTTGACGGGGGTCTTGCGGGGCAGTTTTTCGATCTGAATGGTGCCGCCGTACTGGAACGGCGACGGGTTCTCGTGCTGGGTGGACAGGTGGGTGCCGTCATCGAACTGGGTGACGCATTCCACCATGCTGGTCACTTTCCATTTTCCGCTGAGCAGCAGGATCACAAAGCCCAACCAGTTTGGCCGTTTGGGCTTGAGGGCAAAGCAGGCGATCCCGGTTTCCCCTCCCGCATCGGCAAAGAAGCGCAGCAGCACGTGCTGGCCGAGGGTCTTGAACAGACCCTTGGCCTCTCCATCGCATACCCAACGCATGCCGAGGTCTTCCATCTCGCGGGCGGTGCGGTCGGCGAACTTGCGTTGATACGCCGGATAACCGCCGGGATCGACGCTGACCAGCTCCGGCGGCGGCTCGCAGGCCTGATTCAGGATTTGCTGGGCGATGCTGGTGGCCAGGATCAGGTCGGGATCGTCGTCTCCCAACCGGGATTCCACCGCCTCGCCGATCGGCCGGCCGGCGCGGATCGCATTGGCGACGGCGAGCAGGTTCTGGGCGGCGATGTCCTCTTCCGCGCTGCGGTCCTCCTGGTCGCCGAGCACGCTCGACTCCAGCAGCCGGGCCATCTGTTCCCGCTCGCCGGCGCCGTTGTTCTCGGAGCGGGCCCGGATGTCGAGGATCGCCGCGCGTTTCGGATCGTCGCCGGGCATGGCCGCCAGGGCCAGATCGAAGCGTTCCAGGGCTTGGTCGTAGCGGCCGAGATCGTGGAGCACCATGCCCAGCCGCACCGCGTAGCGGGAGTCGCCGCTCTGAGTGAAGCAGGATTCGTAGTCTGCCAGCGCCGCCTCCAGCTTCTGCCGTGAATAACGCAGGCCGCCGAAGGTGCGTATCGTGTCGCCATCGTCCGGGCTGTCTTCGCCGAGGACCGCCGTGCCGCGTCGCCAGTTGGCCCGAGTTTCGAGCAGATCGAACCGCTCGGGCGCCAGTTCGATGGCGCGGTCGAGCAGAGCTTCCGCTTCGGCGGCGTGGACTTGCCAGTCTTCCCGGCTGCGCAGTTCGGCCGACAGCAGTTGCAAGGCGTCGACGTGGTTGGCATCCAGCATCAGTGCCCGGCGCAGATCCTCTTCTGCTTCCAGGGAGTGTTGCCGCGCCCGTTCGGCCCGTTCCCGCTCCCACTGCGCGCGTTCGGCTTCGGACGGCGAATCGTCCTCGTCGGCATCGCCTTCCTCCTCCTCAATATGGGCGTACTCCACGCGCTTCACGATTGCCGGCACGTGGTCCGGGTCGAGCCGCAGCAGCAGGTCGAGTTCCGGCCTGATCTCGCCGTATCGTCCCAGCTTTTCCAGGCATTCGACCCGGTTCCAGCGTAGCGCCGGCGAATCGGGATAGCGGGTTATCAGTCCGTCGACGAGGGACAGTGCGTCACCAAAACGTTCCAGGCGGAAGGCTTCGGCGAAGCGGGCGAGATCCGGATGCTCGGACATGGGACACCTCCATGCGTGGGAAGAAAGGTTAAGCATAATCCACCACCGGCCGCCGACACCGGCTTCTTAGATCATTCGATCATAATCATCTGACAAACTAGTCTTCTTGGTTATTCATCGGGCGGCTATAGTAACCACACCCTGCCGCGCAAAAGCCGGTTCCGCTGTGGCCGCCCCCGCGGCCGACGCTGAGCCGGACGGCTTCGGCAGGATCGGCAGCCGCGGGGCTGCCGAATTTCCGAACCGTCCACGCCATGCAACGCTCCCATTCCGTATTGCCGGGTTTCACACCGGCCTTGGGCTTCACGCTGTTTTACCTGAGCCTGATCGTCCTGATTCCGCTGTCGGCGACCTTTCTGAAGTCGGCGACCCTGGGCTGGGAGGCGTTCTGGCAGACCATCACCGCGCCGCGGGTGCTGGCCTCCTACCAGTTGACCTTCTCGGCGGCGCTGATCGGCGCGGGAATCAACGCGGTGTTCGGCCTGCTGGTGGCCTGGGTGCTGGTGCGTTACGAGTTCTTCGGCAAGCGTCTGGTGGACGCCCTGGTGGACCTGCCGTTCGCCCTGCCGACGGCGGTGGCCGGCATTGCCCTGGCGACCATCTATTCCACCAAGGGCTGGGTAGGCCAACTGCTGCAGCCCTTGGGGATCAAGGTGGCCTACACCCCGCTGGGGGTGGTGGTGGCGCTGACCTTCATCGGCCTGCCCTTCGTGGTGCGGACGGTGCAGCCCATCCTGGAGGATTTCGAAACCGAATTGGAGGAGGCCGCCGCCAGCCTCGGCGCCAACCGCTGGCAAATCTTCAGCCGGGTCATCTTCCCCGGCGTCTGGCCGGCGCTTTTGACCGGTTTCGCCCTGGCCTTCGCGCGGGCGGTGGGGGAGTACGGTTCGGTGATCTTCATCGCCGGCAACATCCCCATGGTGTCTGAGATCACCCCGCTGTTGATCATCACCAAGCTGGAACAATACGACTATGCCGGAGCCACCGCCCTGGCGGTGTCCATGCTGGCGGTGTCGTTCGCCTTGCTGTTGGCCATCAACCTGTTGCAGTGGTGGGGACAGAACCGCCACCGCCGCGGCTGAAGGAGCATCCCATGGCGGCCATCACCGAATCTTCGCCCTCGCGTCCGGCTGCGCAGCGCCGCAGCCGCAGTTCCACCGAACCGGCCTGGGTGCGCTATCTGCTCACCGGGCTGGCCTTGCTGTTCCTGGTCGGCTTTTTGTTCCTGCCGCTGGCAATCGTGTTCCAATACGCCTTCTCTAAGGGGCTTGCCGCCTATTGGGCGGCCTTGACCGAGCCCAATGCCCTGGCGGCGATCCGGCTGACGCTGCTGGTGGCGGTCATCGCCGTGCCGTTGAACCTGGTGTTCGGCGTGGCGGCGGCCTGGACCATCGGCAAATTCCAGTTTCCCGGGCGTAGCCTGCTGACCACCCTGATCGACCTGCCGTTTTCCGTATCGCCGGTGGTGTCGGGGTTGATCTACGTGCTGCTGTTCGGATTGCAGGGCTGGCTGGGACCCTGGCTGCGGGAGCACGACATCCAGCTCATTTTTGCCGTTCCCGGCATCGTCCTGGCCACGATCTTCGTGACCTTCCCCTTCGTGGCGCGGGAACTGATTCCGCTGATGGAAGCCCAGGGCACGGAAGAAGAGGAGGCCGCCCTGGTGCTGGGGGCCTCGGGCTGGCAGACCTTCTGGCGGGTGACCCTGCCCAACGTCAAGTGGGGGCTGCTGTACGGCGTGATCCTCAGCAACGCCCGCGCGATGGGAGAATTCGGCGCGGTCTCGGTGGTGTCCGGTCACATCCGCGGACTCACCAACACCATCCCGCTGCACGTGGAAATCCTCTACAACGAATACAACAGCGCCGCCGCCTTCGCCATGGCCTCCCTGCTGGCGCTGCTGGCCCTGGTGACGCTGGCGCTGAAGAGCTTCCTGGCCTGGCATCTGCGCCAGGACGCCCCCCGCCCGACCGATTCGGAAACCCCATGAGCATCGAAATCCGCCAGATCGTCAAGAGCTTCGGCAACTTCAAGGCCCTCAAGGGGATCGACCTTCAGGTCGAATCCGGCGAACTGGTCGCCTTGCTGGGACCTTCCGGCTGCGGCAAGACCAGTTTGCTGCGCATCATCGCAGGCCTTGAAGTGCCGGATTCCGGCCGGATCCTGTTCCACGGCGAAGACGCCACCCATCGCCACGTGGGGGAGCGGGAAGTGGGCTTCGTGTTCCAGCATTACGCCCTTTTCCGCCACATGACGGTGTTCGAGAACATCGCCTTCGGCTTGCGGGTGCGGCCCAAGAGGCGGCGTCCGACCGAGGCGGAAATCTGCCGTAAGGTGCACGACTTGCTCGGCCTGGTGCAGCTGGACTGGCTGGCCGAGCGCTATCCGCCGCAACTGTCCGGCGGTCAGCGCCAGCGCATCGCCTTGGCGCGGGCCTTGGCGGTGGAGCCCAAGGTGCTGCTGCTGGACGAGCCCTTCGGCGCGCTCGACGCCAAGGTGCGCAAGGACCTGCGGCGCTGGCTGCGAAGGTTACACGACGAACTCCACATTACCAGCGTGTTCGTGACTCACGACCAGGAGGAAGCGCTGGAAGTGGCCGACCGCGTGGTAGTGATGAACGCCGGCCAGGTGGAGCAGATCGGCACGCCCGACGAAGTGTATGACCATCCGGCCACGCCCTTCGTCTACCAGTTCCTGGGCGACGTCAACCTGTTCCATGGCCGGGTGCATGGCGATCACGCCCGCATCGGCGAAGCGGAATTCCATTTGCCGGGGGAAAGGCCGGCGAGCAACGCGCCCGCCGTATTCTACGCACGGCCCCACGAGATCGAAGTCCGCCGCAAGGCTGAAGGTGGCCCGGGGATCGCAGCCCAGGTGCTGGACATCCGCCGGTTCGGCGGACTGGTGCGGATCGAACTGCAGCGCAGCGACGACGGCGGCACCGTGGAGGCGGAGATGAGCCGTTCGGACTTTCTGGAAAACGGCCTCAGGGAAGGGGAGGAAGTCCTGGTCCAGCCGCGCCGGCTGCGTGCCTTCGGCCAGACCGAGGGATTGGATTTTCAGATCTGACAGGCTGAATCCTGCCGTCCTTCGGTTCGCTCCCGATGCCAACTGACGGTCCGTGGAAGGGAGGCGGTTGCGTCTCCATGCCGGATTGCCGTCAGAAGCAACCCCCGTCCGGGCCGCAGGTCACGCCGGTGGCGCCGTCGATGAAACCGACCGTCGAATCGTCTCCGATCACGCTGCCGGTCAGCGAGTGGCCCAAAATGGAGCGATGGCCGCCGGCGCTGGTGCCGAGATCGAAGCGCCGTCCGGTCGCCAGATTGCGTCCACGGCCGTTGGGGTTGACGGCGTATCGACCCGCAGGGATGGCACCCAAGCGGGATTCGAGAAAGGCCAGCTCGACCGGATGCAGCGACCTGCCGTTAACCCGCACCGCGGTTCGTCCGCCGGAGGCGTCAGTCTGCAGCTTGCCTCCCAAACGCAGTCGCGGCGGAATTTGTCCCAGGCTAGGCCCGCCCGCCAGGCCCCAAAGTCCTGAGCGCCGGTCATACCAATAAGTGCCGGGGGCGACGACAATACCGTGCCGGTTCTCCAGGCGTTCCAGCCGGGCCGGTGGCAGAGCGATGCCGTTGACCACCACCCGGCCACCGGCCGCCGGCCCACCGACGGTGGTGCCGCCCAGTTCGACCGACAGCGTGCCGGTGGCGCTCATACCCGAGGAAGGGGCGGTAGCGAGGAAACCGACGGTCACCTCCAGTTCCATTCGGCTGAAGTCGGAATCGGTGCGGGCCAGTACTTGGATGTCGGAGATCGTCGCCTGAATGGGCACGGAGACGCCCAGTTGGGCCGAGATCATGGCGGCGACTCCGCTCGCCAGCACCGCTTCGAGCTGAGCTTGCCGGTCGGGGTCGAATAGCAGAGACGCGGAGGGCGGCGCGTCTGCAACCATCTGATAGCTGCCGCTCGCGGCGCTGCCGGTGGTGTCCTTGAAGCCCCACTGGCCCTGGTCGAATGCGACTATCGCAAACAAAGGCAGCGATTGATCGGTCAATCCCTGGACCGACCAGCGGGCTTGCCCTTCCAGTACCCCGGTCAAGCCGTCGAAAGTTTCGGCCGCCCCGGCAAGGGCGGCGTGGCAACAGCAAAGGATGGCGATCGCCAGTCGAATGAGTCGGTGATGCATGGCATTCCTCCAGTGACGTAAAGCGGTTCGGTGCAGGGCCTGTTCCGGGCGGGCGATTCAAGGACACGCCATTTCCCTCGCCTTCCGCCTTCATCAATCATCTCGGGATAGAGTTGCGCAGCCAAGCCGATAGTTGAGCGGGTCACCGCGTTCCTGAGTATCGCGCTAGGGAACAAAATTCGATGCCTTCCGGTCGGAGTTTAAGAGCGCTGTTCAAAGTGGCATGAACAAAACGGGGGAAAACGATAGCGCTTCACCACCCATGCCCACCTTCCCCTTTCGTGTTGGCCTTCAACTCCTCAGTCTCAGGAGCGCAAACAGTGAACAGTACTTTCAAGAACGTATTGCTCTGGGTGGTGATCGCGGTCGGCCTGATGGCGGCCTTCAACAGTTTCGATCCCCGCAGGACCGAAGACACGGGCATGTCTTACTCCCAGTTCATCGCGGAATTGAACGCCGGGCGGGTGAAGCAGGTGACGCTCAATGGGCGGATCATCACCGGGTTGACGGGAAGCGGAGACCGCTTCACGTCCTATAGTCCCGGCGATCCGCATCTGGTGGACGACCTGTTGAAGAATCGGGTCGAAATCAAGGCGCAGCCGCCGGAGCACCCGTCGCTGCTGTTACAGTTGGTCATCTCCTGGGGGCCGATGCTGCTGCTGATCGGTGCCTGGGTCTATTTCATGCGGCGCCAGCAGGGCGGGTTGGGCGGCGGTGCCACCGCCTTCGGCAAGAGCAAGGCCAAACTGCTCGAGGAAAACCAGATCAAAGTGGGCTTCAGCGACGTGGCCGGGGTGGAGGAAGCCAAGGAGGATGTGGCGGAAATGGTGGATTTCCTGCGTGACCCCACCAAGTTCCACAGGCTCGGCGGCAAGATTCCCCGCGGTGCTTTGATGGTGGGCCCTCCGGGAACCGGCAAGACCTTGCTGGCGCGGGCGATTGCCGGCGAAGCCCAGGTGCCCTTCTTCACCATCTCCGGTTCGGATTTCGTCGAGATGTTCGTGGGGGTAGGTGCCTCGCGGGTCCGGGACATGTTCGAGCAGGCCAAGAAGCGTGCGCCCTGCATCATCTTCATCGACGAGATCGACGCCGTAGGCCGCCATCGCGGCGCGGGCCTGGGCGGCGGCAACGACGAGCGCGAGCAGACCCTGAATCAGCTACTGGTGGAAATGGACGGTTTCGCCGGCAACGAGGGCATCATCGTGATCGCGGCGACCAATCGCCCGGACGTGCTGGATCCCGCCCTGCTGCGGCCGGGCCGGTTCGACCGGCAGATTCACGTGGGTCTGCCGGACGTGCGCGGCCGCGAGCAAATCCTTCAGGTTCACGCCAAGCGGGTGCCGGTAAGCGCCGACGTTGAACTGAAGTACCTGGCTCGCGGGACTCCCGGATTCTCGGGTGCCGATCTCGCCAACCTGGTGAACGAGGCGGCCCTGTTCGCGGCGCGGCGCAACAAGCGGGAAGTGGAAATGGACGATTTCGAGAAGGCCAAGGACAAGATCATGATGGGCGCCGAGCGGCGTTCGATGGTGATGAGCGACGACGAGAAGCTGATGACTGCTTACCACGAGGCCGGCCATGCCATCGTGGGCCGGCTGGTGCCGGGCCACGACCCAGTCTACAAGGTCAGCATCATGCCGCGCGGCCGCGCCTTAGGGATCACCATGTTCCTGCCGGAGCGCGATCAGTACAGCGCCAGCAAGCAGAAGCTGGAAAGCCAGATTTCGGCGCTGTTCGGCGGCCGGGTGGCGGAACAGATCATCTTCGGCTCGGATCGGGTGACCACCGGTGCATCCAACGATATCGAGCGCGCCACCGCGCTGGCTCGCAACATGGTCACGCGCTGGGGCTTGTCCGGCCGTCTCGGTCCGTTGACGTACGGCGAGGAAGAGGGGGAAGTCTTCCTGGGCCGCTCGGTGACCAAGCACAAGCCGGTGTCGGAAGAAACCGCCCGATTGATCGACGAGGAAATCCGCTCGGTAATCGACGCCAATTACGATCGTGCCGAGCGCATCCTGCGGGAGAATCTGGACAAGCTCCAGGTCATGGCGGAGGCCCTGGTCAAATACGAAACCATCGACCATGAGCAGATCGACGACATCATGGGAGGGCGCCAACCCCGCATCCCGAAAGACTGGGAGGATAGCCAGCCGCCCGGCAACGGCAATTCGATCGAGCCCAGGATCACGATCGACGCCAAGCCCGGAGCGCCGGGTGGTTTCGGAAATCCCGCCCCGCAGCATTAACCCCGTCGAGAAGCCGGACCCCGTCCGGCTTCTCTCTTTGCATCTCCTCCCTTACCGCACTTCGAATCCGGCCACAGGACCGGCGTGCCGGTCGGCCGGGCCGAATCCGGCTGCCGCCGCGCGGGTATCGCCGGACCTCATCCGGGATACAATAAGCGTTTTTCCAAGAGCCAACAGGTGGGTCCTATGTATAGCAAGGGGATGGAGATTGCCGGTTTCGACGATGCACTGTGGGCGGCGATCCGCGACGAGGAGCAGCGGCAGGAGGATCATATCGAACTGATCGCCTCCGAAAACTACGCCAGCCCCAGGGTGCTGCAGGCTCAAGGTTCGGTCCTCACCAACAAGTACGCGGAAGGCTATCCCGGCAAGCGCTATTACGGCGGCTGCGAATTCGTCGACAAGGTGGAAGAGTTGGCAATCGACCGGGCGAAGCGGCTGTTCGGCGCCGATTACGCCAATGTCCAGCCCCATTCCGGATCGCAGGCCAACGCCGCCGTCTACATGGCGTTGCTGGAACCGGGCGACACCGTCTTGGGCATGAGTCTGGCGCACGGCGGCCATTTGACTCACGGTGCCAGGGTCAATTTTTCCGGCAAGCTCTACAACGCGGTCCAGTACGGCCTGAACCCTGACACCGGCGAGATCGACTACGACCAGGTCGACAGCCTGGCTCGCGAACATCGGCCGAAGATGATCGTGGCCGGATTTTCGGCCTATTCCCGCATCGTCGACTGGGACCGTTTTCGCCGCATCGCCGATGAGGTGGCCGCCTATCTGGTGGTCGACATGGCGCATGTGGCGGGACTGGTGGCGGCGGGGCTTTATCCCAGCCCGGTACAGATCGCCGACGTCACCACCACCACCACCCACAAGACCTTGCGCGGTCCGCGCGGCGGGCTGATCCTGGCCAAGGCCAATCCGGACTTGGAAAAGAAGCTCAACTCCCTGGTGTTTCCCGGAACTCAAGGTGGTCCCTTGATGCATGTGATCGCCGCCAAGGCGGTCGCCCTGCAGGAAGCCCTGCAGCCCGATTTCAAGACCTATCAGGCCCAGGTGGTGGAAAACGCCAAGGCCATGGCGGAGGCCTTCATCGCCCGTGGCTACAGGATCGTTTCCGGCGGCACCGACAACCATTTGTTCCTGGTCGACCTGATCGCCAAGGGATTGACCGGCAAGCTCGCCGACGAGCGGCTGGGACTGGCGCATATCACGGTCAACAAGAACGCCGTCCCCAACGATCCCCAGTCGCCCTTCGTCACCAGCGGCATCCGTGTCGGTACCCCGGCGGTGACCACCCGCGGTTTCGGCAAGGCCGAATGCATCACCTTGGCGGATTGGATGTGCGATGTGCTGGACGATCCGCACGACGAGGGGGTGATCGAGCGTGTCAAAGTCGAAGTCGGCCAGATCTGCCGCAAGTTCCCGGTATATGCGAGCTGAATCGGGTTGCGGTATCGCGCCAGGCTGCGGGCAAAAGAAAACCCGGCGGATCAGGCCGGGTTTCCGTCATGGGCGGTGATCGAGCGGGTCAGGCTCGGTGCCAGCGGGCTCCGCGCGGTTTCGACAGTTGATAGGCGATCCAGCCGGCGACGATCACCAGCGGTGCCAGCGGGAACTTCAGAAGCGCCGACCCGATCCAGGTCAATACCGTGAATCCCAAGACGATCGCCAATAATGCAAAGGGGATGATCCCCAGTAATATCACGTGCATGACAGTCTCCGGTGGTGTGCCGCTACGACCGATTCAGCCCAGGGTGCCGTATCAGGCGAGCGCCTCTTCCGGTTCCTCGGCTTCTTCGTCAATCTGATGTACGACCTCGGCCGTTTGCTCGAAATCCAGCCCGGCCATTCCCACCAGTTCGTTCAACAGAAAATCTTTGTAGTTGGTCATCGTCGTATCCTCGTATTAAGTGCGTACGGGGTTTAAGCCTATCCCCGGTAGCAATGAAAACTGTGATGGCTTTCACGCTTTCCGTTCGGCTGCCGTGGTTGGCGGTGAATAGTCCAGACGGCAGGGGCCGATTGCGTCAAATCGGCTAAACGCCGAAAATGGCGGGCCGATCGTGTGCCGCACCTCTCATCCCATCACCAGCAGGTCAGTCCCAGCGTGCATTGCCCTTTTTGCGGAGCCGAAGAGACCCGGGTGATCGATTCCCGCTTGTCCCAGGAAGGCGACCAGGTACGGCGGCGGCGCGAATGCAGCGAATGCCGGGAGCGTTTCACCACCTATGAGGTGGCCGAACTCAATCTGCCGCGGGTGGTGAAGAGCAATGGCAGCCGGGAGCCATTCCGCGAGGAGAAGCTGCGGGCCGGCATGCTGCGGGCCCTGGAGAAGCGGCCCGTGGGCAGCGATCGCATCGAGGAGGCCATCAACCGCATCAAGAAGCGCCTGCTGGCACGGGGCGAGCGGGAGGTGGCGAGCCGGTTGATCGGGGAGAACGTGATGCACGAGCTGAGCGCCCTGGATCACGTGGCCTACGTGCGCTTTGCCTCGGTCTACCGCAGCTTCGAGGACGTCGACGAGTTCCGCAAGGTGATCGATCACCTGGAGCGCCAGCCCAGTGCGGACCAGATCAAGGACCAGTCGGATCTGTTTCCATCCAATTGACCGATCACCTCCAGTGACCGCTTCGTTGTTTTCCGCCGAGGATGCCCAGCACATGGCGCGCGCCCTGCGCCTGGCGGAACGGGGTGTCGCCACCACCCATCCCAACCCGGCGGTGGGCTGTGTGCTGGTGCGTGACGGTGCCGTGGTGGGGGAGGGGTGGACCCAGCCGGTGGGCGGTCCCCACGCCGAGATCGAGGCCCTGCGGGCCGCCGGCGAATTGGCACGCGGCGCGACCGCCTACGTTACCCTGGAACCCTGTTGCCACTACGGCCGCACCCCTCCCTGCAGCGACGCGCTGATTGCCGCAGGTATCGCGCGGGTGGTGGCGGCCATGGTCGATCCCAACCCGCAGGTGGCCGGCAACGGCCTGGGTCAGCTCGAAGCGGCCGGCATCGCCGTCAGCCAGGGCCTGATGGCGGAGCAGGCGCGGGCTGTCAACCGGGGGTTTTGCAAACGCATGACCACCGGCCGACCCTGGGTCACCAGCAAGCTGGCCATGAGCCTGGACGGCCGCACCGCCATGGCTTCCGGGGAAAGCAAGTGGATCACCGGCCCCGAGGCTCGCCAGGACGTGCAGCGTCTGCGGGCACGCAGTTCGGCCCTACTCACCGGCATCGAAACGGTGCTGGCGGACGATCCGGCGTTGACGGTGCGGCTGGAGGACGACGGAGCGACGGTACGCCAGCCGGTGCGCGTGGTTCTCGACAGCCTCTTGCGCATTCCCGCCGGCTCACGGCTGCTGGACCAATCCGGCGAAACCTGGGTGTTGACCGGGCGCGGGCGCGCCGGCAGCCGTCCCGACCTGGTTCTACCCCGGGTAGCGGTCCATGAGGTGGCAGCCGGCGCCGACGGCCGGCTCGACTTGGCGGACACGCTGGAGCTATTGGGGCGTCTTGAGATCAACGAGCTGATGGTGGAAGCCGGCGCGACCCTTAACGGTGCCTTGCTGCGGGCCGGTCTGGTGGACGAATGGGTGGTCTATCTGGCCCCCTGCATACTCGGCAGCCGCGGCCGGGCACTGTTCGAGCTGCCGGACCTGGACCGGATGGCGGATCGGTACGACTTGAAGTTGGTCGACAGTCGTCAAGTCGGTGGTGACTTGCGGTTGCGCTTCGGACGATCAACGGGAGATGACTGATCGGCATGACTATTCGGAACTGGTTGGGTAGCATCTTGGTTGTGCTCGCGGCTGTTCCTTCGGCCGGCATTGCCGTTTGGTACGGAATCAGGTTTTTGCCCTATTTGAATGAAATCCATCGGGTTTCGGAACGCGGTAATGCGACTGCCGACGGCGTGAGAGATACGTTCTATCCCGTTGCGGTCGCAGGAGAAACAAAATTGGGTCTGCGCCAATATGCGACTCGTCAGGCCTATCAGTCGCTGGTGCTTCAGGGCGGTCGCGAAACCCAGGTCGCTTGGCAGTTGAATACCCTGCTTTGGTATGTGGCGAGCTTCCTTCACTTAACCGATGACGAAATATTCGGTGTCTGGGTTGATTGTTCGACCTATGGGTGTGGTCGAGGGCTGTCCGAGGTCGCGCAGAAATATTTGGGCAATGACCTCGCACATTTGACTCCATGGCAATGTGCCCAGCTCGTTGCCGTCGTTAAGGCTCCCTCAATATTTGTTCCAGGCTCTGAGCGTGGCGATCGGAAAGCGAGACAAATCTTTGAAAGATACAACCTCCAGCTAGAGCAAATGCGCGGTACCGCCCAACCGCTCCAAATGATTCCGCCACAGCCATAAGGCATGTTCACCGGCATCGTTCAAGCTATCGGCAGCATCGTCCGCATCGAACCGCGGGGCGGCGACTGCCGGCTGACCGTCGCCACCGGCGCGTTGCCCATTGCCGATGCGGCCTTGGGCGACAGCATCGCGGTCATGGGCGTGTGCCTGACGGCCGTCGAGCTGGGGACGCAGCAGTTTGCCGCCGATGTGTCGCGGGAGACCCTGTCGCGCACCGTGCTGGGCGAATTGCGGCCGGGAGCGCCGGTCAATCTGGAATTGGCGCTGATGCCCAGCAGCCGGCTGGGCGGCCACATCGTCAGCGGTCATGTGGATGGCATCGGCGCCGTGATCGAAAGGCGCAGCGACGGGCGTTCCGAGCGCTTCACCATCGAGGCACCGGCCGCCCTTGCCAAGTACATCGCCGAAAAGGGTTCCATCTGCGTGGATGGGGTGAGCCTGACGGTCAACGGGGTGGAAAGGGCGCGCTTTTCCCTGAACATCGTGCCCCACACTCTGGCGCAGACCACTCTCGACAGCTACCGGCCAGGGCGCCGCGTTAACCTTGAAGTGGATCTGTTGGCCCGCTATTTAGAGCGGTTGATGCTGGGCGAGAAGGCGGCCGCATGTCATGGCGGCGTGACGGTGGACCTGCTGACACAGACGGGATTCATCGAATAAGCAGTCGGGTGGGACCGGTATTTGGTCGCCCACCCATTATTCGGTGGGCAAACGAAAAGCTGTTTGCCCACCCTACGATCCTGGATTCATCGGATAACTCATGACTCTTAATACCATCGAAGAAATCATCGAAGACCTGCGGCTCGGCAAGATGGTCGTCATCATGGACGACGAGGACCGCGAGAACGAGGGCGATCTGGTGATGGCCGCAGCCCACGTGCGGGCGGAGGACATCAACTTCATGGCCCGCAACGGCCGCGGCCTGATCTGCCTGACCCTGACCCGCGAGCGTTGCCAGCAGTTGCGGCTGCCCCTGATGGTCAACGAAAACAAGACCCCCCATTCCACCAACTTCACGGTGTCCATCGAGGCGGCCTCGGGCGTCACCACCGGCATCTCCGCCGCCGACCGGGCCCGCACCATCCAGTGCGCGGCGGCTTCCGACGCCAGACCGGAAGATCTGGTGCAGCCGGGCCACGTGTTTCCGCTCATGGCCCAGCCCGGCGGGGTGCTGAACCGGGCCGGCCACACCGAGGCCGGCTGCGACCTGGCGCGGCTGGCGGGCTGCGAGCCCGCGGCGGTGATCGTGGAAATCCTCAACGACGATGGTTCCATGGCGCGGCGTGCCGACCTGGAAGCCTTTGCACTGCGTCATGGGCTCAGGATCGGTACCATCACCGACCTGATCCATTACCGCATCCAGAACGAACAGACGGTGGAGCGCATCGTGTCCTGCGATTTTCCCACGGAGTTCGGCAAGTTCCGGCTGCATGCCTATCAGGACCAGATCGACTTCAAGCTGCACCTGGCTTTGACCATGGGCAACGTGGGGGATGGCGAGCCGGTGCTGACCCGGGTCCACGGCCGCAATCTGCTGTGCGATCTGTTCGGCGCCAAGCGCGACGATTCCAGCCTGCCTTTGCGGGTGGCCATGAAGCGCATTGCGGACGAGGGCCGCGGGGTGCTGGTGGTGATTCGCCAGGAGGAGGACACCAAGTCCCTGGTGGAGCGCATCCACCGCTACAGCATGGAGGATCACGGGGTCGACCGGCAGGTGCCGCCCGATTCGGGCGACGACTGGCGCACCACCGGTACCGGGGCGCAAATACTGGCCGACCTGGGGGTCCACAAGCTGCGGGTGATGGGCGCCCCGAAAAAATACCTGGGCCTTTCCGGATACGATCTGGAAGTGGTCGAATACGTTTCTTTCGAATAGTTCCTGAGATAACCTTTATGTCACTGACCAAAACCTACGAAGGCAAGCTGATCGCCGAAGGCGCGCGGTTCTGCCTGGTCGCTTCCCGCTTCAACGGCTTCATCGTCGATCATCTGGTCGGCGGCGCCGTGGATGCCCTGGTGCGCCACGGCGTGCGCGAGGAAGACATCCACATCGCCAAGACGCCGGGGGCTTACGAGTTGCCACTGGCGGTGCAGAAAGCCGCGGGGTCCGGCCGCTACGATGCCGTCGTCGCTCTCGGCGCGGTGATCCGGGGCGCGACGCCCCACTTCGACTATGTCGCCGGGGAGTGCGTCAAGGGCTTGGCCAGCGTCTCCCTGCAGCACGGCATCCCGGTGGGTTTCGGGGTGCTGACCGTGGATACCATCGAGCAGGCCATCGAACGGGCCGGCACCAAGGCCGGCAACAAGGGCGCCGAGGCCGCCCTGACGGCGCTGGAGATGGTCAATCTGCTGCGCACCATGGAGTCGGCATGAGCCTGTCCAACGCGCGCACCCTGGCGCGCCGCAATGCCGTGCAGGCTATCTACCAGTGGCAGATCACGCACGCCGATCTGAGCGAAATCGAGCGCCAGTTCGTGGAGGAGCACGGCCTTGGCAAGGCCGACCCGGAATATTTCAGCGAGCTGCTTCATACCATTCCGTCCAGGCTCGATGAAATCGACCGTGCTCTGGTGGAGTTCAGCGATCGCGGGGTCGAAGAGATCGACCCGGTGGAACGGGCGGTGCTCCGCATCGGCTGTTACGAACTGATGTTCCGCCCGGACATCCCTTACCGGGTGGCCCTCAACGAAGGCGTCAACCTGGCCAAGGCCTTCGGCGCCGCCCACAGCCACAAGTACATCAACGGCATCTTGGACAAGATCGCCCACAAGCGGCGGCCCGACGAAATCGCCGCCCACCGGGCGGGGCGCCTTTAGTTACGGTTTGCGGCGGATTCCGTGGCGCTGGGCGAATTCCAGCTGATCGAACGTTTCTTCCGGCACGCGCCGTGCCGTGCCGACGTGCGCCTGAGCGTGGGCGACGACTGCGCCCTGTTGCAGCCCCGGCCCGGGATCGATCTGGCGGTGACCGTTGATACTCTGGTGGCGGGGGTGCATTTTCTGTCCGATACCGATCCGTTCGGATTGGGCCACAAGGCTCTGGCGGTCAATCTCAGCGATCTGGCGGCGATGGGGGCGGAACCGGCCTGGGTCACCCTGGCGCTGACCTTGCCGCAATCCGACGAGGCCTGGCTGGAGCGGTTTGCGGCAGGGTTTCTGGCGCTGGCGGAGTGTTGCGGGGTGGATCTGGTCGGCGGAGACACCACCCGGGGGCCACTCTCCGTCACCGTACAGGCCATGGGCTATGTGCCGCGCGGCGGCGGGCTGCGCCGCAGCGGCGCGCGGCCGGGGGACGGGGTCTATGTCACCGGAGAACTGGGGTTGGGCGGATTGGGGCTGAAACAGGCCTTGCGTCAGGTCGCGGGGACGGATACGCAAGCCCGCCGGCGGCTGGAACGGCCTGAGCCGCGCTTGCAGGCGGGCGCGCTGCTGCGGGATGTCGCCAGCGCCTGTATCGACGTGTCCGACGGCTTGGCCGCCGATCTGGGCCATATCCTCGAGCAAAGCCGGGTGGCGGCCCGCGTCGATTGGGAAGCGCTGCCACTCCCGGCTTGTGTGGCGAGCTATGTCGCGGCCAGTGGCGACTGGGCGATGCCCTTGACCGCCGGCGACGATTACGAACTCTGTTTCACCGTGCCGCCGGAGCGGGAAGCGGAACTCGCCGGATATGCGGAGAGGTTGGATTGCGTGGTGAGCCGGATTGGAACGATCGAGGAGGGGGCCGGCTTGAAGCTGTTCCGGGGCGGCGTTCGCGAGGACTTGGGGGGGCGTGGTTACCAGCATTTTTCGGGGAGCGAAGCGCCATGACCTCCGCCAAACGCAAGCCCGTCCCGGCCAGGCTGGTGTTCGGAAACCCCGTGTGCTGGCTGGCTTTCGGTTTCGGTTCCGGGCTGTCCGCCAAGGCGCCCGGTACTTTCGGCACCCTTGCCGCCATTCCCTTGTACCTGCTTGCCGCGCAACTTCCCCTTGCGGCCTATCTGGCGGTGACGCTGGCGATGTTCGTGGCGGGTATCTGGATTTGCCAGCGCTGCGAAAGAATCATCGGGGCGGAGGATCATTCCGGCATCGTCTGGGATGAGTTTGTCGGCCTGTTCATCACCTTGGCCGCTATTCCTCCCACGGCGCAGAACGTGGTGCTGGGATTTTTGCTGTTCCGCCTGTTCGATATCTGGAAACCCTGGCCGATCCGCTATTTTGACCGCAACATCCATGGCGGTCTTGGGATCATGCTGGACGATGCCCTGGCGGGCGGCTGGGCCTGGCTGGCGCTGAACGCGGTGATCCGCGGGTTCGGCAGCTAAAGCCGCGAGCTCAGCCGAGATGGACGGGCGTGCCGTCCTGGGCTAGCGGCGGCCGCGTCCGCCCTTGGGTCCCTTGTCGAGGTTCACGTACAGGGTTTTCCCTTCCCAATCGGCGCCGTCCAGGTTGGCGATGGCCGCCCTGGCTTCATGCCCTTCCATGTTCACGGTAGCGACACCGCGGGCTTTGCCGGTGAACAGGTCGCGGCTCAGTTTGAGGTCGAACACCCTGCCGTAGCTGCTGAACAGCTCGCGCAGAGAATCTTCGGTGGTGTGGGGCGGCAGGCCCCGGACAAATAGCGTCAACATGAGGTGGTACTCCTGGCGGCTGCAAGATTGCTGCACGCCGGTCGCCGCGGCGAACGCCGCCGGGCAACCGGATTCCCGGTGTGGGCATGGTCTTGCGCGAGATGAAACCGGGGCCGGCGGGCTGGTGCGCCGGCATCCGGGGAACTGCGAGCGACTTCGCGGCGGGGTCCGCGCAGTCGCTCCGAGAAGAGGAAACAGGCCGTAGGAACAGCCTGTTTCTGTCAGTTGCGTGGCCGTGTTACTTCAGCACGACGACATTTTCGGCCTGCGGTCCCTTTTGGCCCATGGTCTCGGTGAAGCTGACCTGCTGCCCTTCCAGCAGGGTCTTGAAACCCTTGCCCTGAATCGAACGGAAATGGACGAACAAGTCACTGCCGTTGTCCCGTTGAATGAAACCAAAGCCCTTGCTTTCGTTAAACCACTTAACGGTGCCTTTTTGTTCCTGTGACATTTGTGTACTCGATAGATAAAAATTGCACGGGTGTGCGGAACCTCGCGACCATCCCGGAAGGATGACGGAGGTGGTTGCAGTATTACGGAAAGCGGGCAGGTGGAGCAGGAATGTTACCGGTGGACGGAACAGTAACTACGGTGACTTGCGTGACGCAGATCCCAATACGACGACATCACAATAGAAGAAAAACGCCGTGGCGACAAGCGAATTTTTCGATTTCAGGGTCGCCAGCCGCCTCGATTGCCTGGGTTTTCGCCCGCCGACTCGCGGACGATCTCCTGCTCACCGTGTCCGGCCCAGTTCCAGCGCCCACAGCAGGCCCTCCCGGCCGGCGGAACACGCCAGCGCGCCGTCGCGGAACTCGGGGTTCATGAGGGCTCGGCAGTGGGTCGGGCTGGCTAGCCAGGAGTCCAGTGCCGCGCCGATGGAGGTTTGTCCGGAGGCGATGTTCTCTCCATACAGTCCCCAATCGTAGCCGGATGCCTCGCTGCGCCGGGCGGGAGAGACTCCTTCCGGGGTGTTGTGGGAGAAATAACCGCGGCGCGCCATGTCGGTGACATGCCGCCCCGCGGTCTCGAACAGTTGCCGGCTCCAGTTCAGTGGCGGCGCCGGCGGGAGTTTGCTGCCGCCACAGTTTCGCGGCGCGGCGCGCAGGCGGTTGATTTGTTGTTCAAGGGCCTGTCGTAGACCTGCCGGCAGAGGGCACTCGGCCGGCACTTCGGAAGCGGCCGGCAAGGCCGCTGCCGCCGCTGCGCTGACGGCAGCGACAAACACACAACGGAGAAGTCGCAAGGTTTCGGGATGGCTGTCTTAGTACCGGCGGTAGCGATCGTAGCGGTTATTTCGATCATGATCGTGCCCGTAGCCGTTGCCATAGTAGGAGTTTCTGTTCTCGCGCTTCTTGTCCATGGAGTGGCCGACCAGTCCGCCGACCGCGGCACCCACAGCGCCGCCGACCAGGGCGCCGCGCCCGTCCCCGCCGATCGTGCCGCCCAGCAATGCGCCGCCGGCACCGCCGATGGCGGCTCCCGCCAGCGCGTTCTGATGCTGGCGCCAGCCGCCTCCATCGCCGTAATAAGGATATCCGCCGGGGCTGGCGCAGCCGCTCAGGGTGGCTACGGCGCTCAGCAGGGTGAGGGTCAGCATTGTTTTTTTCATGATCGCGACTCCTTAGGTTTAAAAGGTGGGCACAGCTTAGGGACCGACGCTTAAAGTCATCTTAACCGCGCAAGCCAAACCTTGCAGCGTTGCGAAAGTGATGTCGCCCTTCGGTCATATGGCTGCCCTGTTTTGTAATGTTTCGGACATGGGGCGCGTGGCCAGGCACGGCAAATCAGTTACCTAGAGCTGGCATCCCGATTGCTTTATTCCGTTTAAAGCAACCCCCTAGGGAGCGATCATGAAATCCAGCAAAGACATCGCCCAGCTTCTGGATGAACCGGCTTGCGAGCACAACAAGAAATCCAAGTCCGGCTGTGCCAAGCCCAAGCCCGGATCGGCCGCCGGCGGCTGCGCCTTCGACGGCGCCCAGATCGCCCTGCTGCCCATCGTCGACGTGGCCCACATCGTCCATGGCCCCATCGCCTGCGCCGGCAGTTCCTGGGACAACCGCGGCACCCGCTCCTCCGGCCCCAAGCTGTACCGCATCGGCATGACCACCGACCTGACCGAGCAGGACATCATCATGGGCCGCTCGGAAAAGCGCTTGTTTCATTCCATCAAGCAGGCCATCGATACCTACCACCCGCCGGCGGTGTTCATCTACAACACCTGCGTCCCGGCCTTGGTGGGCGACGACATCGAGGCGGTGTGCAAAGCCGCTTCGGAAAAATTCGAGACACCCGTGGTACCGGTGGATTCGGCCGGTTTCTACGGCACCAAGAACATGGGCAACCGCATCGCCGGCGACGCCATGGTGAAATACGTGGTGGGCACACGCGAGCCCGACCCGGTTCCAGAGAGCGCCCGGCGGCCCGGCATCAAGGTCCACGACGTCAACCTGGTGGGCGAATACAACATCGCCGGCGAGCTGTGGCATGTGTTGCCGCTGCTGGACGAACTGGGATTGCGTGTGCTGTGCACCCTGTCCGGCGACGCCCGCTACCGCGAGGTGCAGACCATGCACCGCGCCGAGGTGAACATGATGGTGTGTTCCAAGGCCATGCTCAACGTGGCCCGCAAGCTGGAGAGCCAATACGGCACGCCCTGGTTCGAGGGCAGCTTCTATGGCATCACCGACACCACTCAGGCGTTGCGGGAATTCGCCCGGATCATCGGCGACCCCGACCTGACCGCGCGCACCGAAGCCGTCATCGAGCGGGAAGAGACCCGTATCCGCGCCGAACTGGAGCCCTGGAAGCAGCGGCTCACCGGCAAGCGGGTCCTGCTCAACACCGGCGGGGTGAAGAGCTGGTCGGTGGTGTCGGCATTGCAGGACCTGGGGATGGTGGTGGTCGCCACCGGCACCAAGAAATCCACCGAGGAGGACAAGGCCCGCATCCGCGAGCTGATGGGCGAGGAAGCCCTGATGCTGGATGACGTCAGCCCCAAGAAGCTGCTGCAGGTGGTCAAGGACTATCGATGCGACATCCTGATCGCCGGTGGCCGCAATCTCTACACGGCGCTGAAGGCGCGGCTGGCCTTCCTCGACATCAACCAGGAGCGGGAATTCGGCTATGCCGGTTACCAGGGCATGCTGGAACTGGTGCGGCAGCTGGCGCTGACCATGGAGAGCCCGGTGTGGCAGGCGGTTCGGACCCCGGCGCCGTGGCGGGCGGCCGTCCCGCCGAAGGCGGCGACCGAGCCCGTCACCTCCGATCTGGATGAAGACGAAGCCGACCTGCCGGAGGCCCTCCACGCCTGAGCCCGGCAATTGTGGCCTGGATGGAGCCAAGGGAAGTCCAGGGTTAACTCGATACCCGAAATCTGAAACCCGGAAAGGTCCCGATTCGCTTATCACAACCGATCCAGAGGACTCAGCACCCCCTGGCCGCCGCGGTTCAGCACGTGGGTATAGATCATCGTGGTGGAAACATCGGAGTGGCTCAACAACTCCTGAACGGTGCGGATATCGTGTCCCCGTTCCAGCAGGTGGGTCGCGTAGGCATGGCGCTAATGCCGCATGCGGCATTAGCGCCATGCCTACGCGACCCATCAACTGGAGGTGGGTTTGCCGGTCCACCGGCTCCAGCGTTTGCTGGGCCACGAGAACATCCAGTCGACCTTGCGCTACGTGCACTGGGTGCCGGACTACCGGGAGGGCCAAGGGCCGCATGATCTGGTGGCCGCCCTGGAGGTGGACCATGGCTAACGCCTCCTTGCAGCAGGTGCTGCGTGCCAGCTTCGATCACTACCAGCACGGCCACCGGCTGACGCCTCGCCAGTGGCAGGTCTGCCATCATATTCTGGATTGCCGAACCGAAGCCTTGGGCGGGGTGCGGCTGGCCTGCGAGCACTGCGGACAGAACCAGCCGCATTATTTCGCCTGCCGCGATCGCCACTGTCCGCGTTGCCAGCGCCGCGCCTCTATGGCGTGGTGCGAACGGCAACAGGCGGCGGTGCTGCCGGTGACCTACCATCACCTGGTGGTGACCTTGCCCCATGACCTGAACCCTTGGGTGCAACTCCACCCGGAAGTGATCTACGGCCTGCTGTTCGAAACCGTCTGGGCCACGCTCTCCACCTTCGCCGCCGACCCCAAGCGCCTGGACGGTCAAATAGGCATGACCGCGGTGCTGCACACTTGGGGCCAGACCTTGACTCAGCATGTGCACCTGCACTGTCTGGTACCGGGCGGGGCGCTGTCGGCGTCCGGCGAATGGCATCCGGCCAAGAGCACCTATCTGTTCCCGCTGCGGGCCCTGTCCCGGCATGTCCGGGGCGGCTACGTCAGCCGCTTGCGGCAGGCGCTCCAGGACGGCAAGCTCCCACACATCGAGGACTCCAAACAGGTCGATGCCCTGCTCGACCGCCTGATGGCCGCCGACTGGGTGGTGTACTCCAAGCCCTGTATCGCCCGGACCGAAACGGTGGTGGACTATTTGGGCCGTTACAGCCACCGCATCGCCTTGAGCGACCACCGCATCCTCGCCATCGATGACGATTGCGTGCAACTCGACTACAAGGACTACCGGGACGGCGACCGCCACAAGGTGCTGACTCTATCGGGCGACGAACTGATCCGGCGCTTCCTGCTCCATGTGCTGCCCAAGGGATTCATGCGCATCCGACACTTCGGCTGGCTCGCCAACCGCTGCCGCGCCAGGCGCCTGGCCGAAGTCCGTGTGGCGATCGACGCCCCGCCGCAGGACGATGCCTCCGAGGATCGCGAACAGCCCGCGCCCTTCGCGGCTACCCCTGCCCGGTCTGCCGCCAGGGCCATCTACGGATCATCGCCGTCCTGCCACCGAAACGATGGACCGGAGGCTGACGACGCCAAACCTGCAGCTTCCGAATCATCCAGCCGTCATCGCGACAGGCCCGCAGGGGTCTGCGAGCCGGTTTGCGCCGATCCACCCCAATCAGCGGAATTTGCGGCAACCATGACTTCGAAACGAACCGGGCACCTCGCCGTCGACCGTCTCGATCTCCGGCCCGCTCCCGAAAATCGGTGGTTTGTCCCCGACCGAACATTCCCCCGGCGCCGTCCGCGGAATACAACCCCCGCTTTTTTGCGAGCAGGAAAGCGGAATGGCTCTAACTCTGCTAAAACGCGGCGCTGCTTAGCGGGATGCCAGGTCCCGCAAAAGTCACGCACGACTTTTCGGGAAGCGGGAGAGGGATACAAATCAACGAATCAAATCGTTGATTTGTATATATTTTATGGTGGGTCGTCCGCGACTCGAACGCGGGATCATCGCATTAAAAGTACGTCCTGAACTTCGTAAGGCCTTTTAATATCAATGCCTTGCAACGTCCCGCATGACGAAACGAAGCTACAGAAAGCCTTGATTTTACGTGGTGTTCAATTTACAGCGGCTACGTTTTGGCTACGGTGGTACATATGCAAGTTGAGATTGAAGACAGCATCATCGAACGGGTTCAAGAACTGGTGTCCGTTCACCTTACAGCGGCGGATAAGGATTTCTTCGCGGACTGGTTAGCCAGTATCGGCATTGGCATGGTGAACGCGGCGCTTCAAAAGCATCCGGAGTTGACGTTCGGCGATTTGTTCATGATGTCGATTCGGGATGGCAGGCATTGAGAGGCTGATACGATATGGTGTTACGATATGTCTGATACGTATCGAAGGCATTCCTAGTCATCGGCAACTATGCCATCTGCGGGATTTTCGTTTCCCTGTAACGCGTATCCTTGCGAAGGAGACTTGTCCACAAGTGCACAGCCCGCTAGCCCGGCCTGGGGGCTAGCGAAGCGTTTGCCCCCGTAGGCCGGGGCCGGAGCGAAGCGAAGGCGGCTGTGTACCCTGTGGGCAAGTCGGCCTTGACATTTCCAGGTAACTCTATATCTTGTTTTCTCAGTCGCAAGACTACACAACATTTTGATTAACTCTCGATCACGAAAAATTATCAGAGAAGGTTTCCGGGCCTTAGGCAAGTGCCGGAAGTGAGCGCGGGATGTGCTCTCGTGGGAAGGACCCTGCCGCCGAAACTAAATGGATTTTTCCGGAAAAATATTAGCCGCCCTTATGGTTGCCTAGCTATAAGGCGTGATCGGCCAACCTAACAAGGTAAGCCGATATGCATTCGTCAGAATCCCGCATAGCGCGCTGCCTGCAAGTTTTGCAGGTGGCTCATGTCATGTAGCAAATCCCGTTATTTTCGTAACGCCGAAACGAGCGGCAAAAGTTGCGAGATACGAGCAACTTTGCCCGCGAGTTCGGCGGCGCCGTGTTCTTCGGATAGCTCTTTTGGTCAAGCCCACAATCAAGCCGATCAGGTTACGACTAGGCGTGATTCTTCGGATGTTTCGGCAGTCCCCCCACCTAGTAATACGGGGGGAATTGGGGGCACCGACTACATCCGACGGCAACAGGCAGCCCCGGACGGTGCGTTCATTGACTGGTTGAACTTCACGTTCAAGACCAGTTCCATCCGGGCCTTCTCCGATGACGAAATCGTCGTCAAGGTCTCAAACCAGCTATCCCGCATTTTAGGTTACGGCGTAACGCAAAAGCGCCAAGTCGGGATGATGTTCTATGAACAGTCCTACGTTCTGGGCAACGGCTGGGGCCATGTCTGCATCGGCGGCCAGCGGGATACGGTTCTTGTCAGTATCAACGGGTCCGGCTGCATGGCTGGTAAGCGTGCCTGGGAACATCGCCTGTACAAGTGGCTGAAGGAACTGGACCGTGCCCGGATCACCCGCGCCGATCTCGCCCGCGACTTCTTCGAAGGCGAGTACACCGTCGACAAAGCCCTGGCTGACTACGAAGCCAGCCTATTCAGTCTCGGCGCCCGCCCGCCCGAAGTCGAACAGCGGGGTAACTGGATCAAGCCCAACGGCAAGGGCCGTACCCTGAACATCGGTTCCCGCGAAGCCGGGAAATACGCCCGCATCTACGAAAAAGGCCTTCAGCTCGGGCGTGGCGTCAGCGAACTGTTCCCCAACTGGACGCGGGTTGAGGGCGAGCTACACAACACCGACCGGGAAATCCCCCTCGATGTCTTGCTCTATCCGGGCCAGTACCTTGCCGGCCTGTATCCCGCCTTCGCCTTCATCCACGACAAGCAACGGCGGATCAAGACCAAAAAGAACGCCGCCAAGATCGGCTATGACGCCATGGTCAACGTCTGCAAGCAACAGATGGGCAAGGCGCTGTGGGTCATGCGCGAAATCGAAGGATCGGCGGAAGCGGCCTTTAATCGAGTCGTCCGCGAAGGTGTCCCCAAGCGGCTGAACGATGCCTGCATGGACTACCGCAATGCCCTGCCGCCCCTCGAACTGGAAATCCGCTCCTTCGATCTGGCCTGTGCCCTCGCCTTTGGGGGTGCGACATGACCACGAATAAACGTCACATAATGCAAAATGGCAAACGCTGCCCATTCTGCAAGCGTTGGGTTGCTGACCCGATGCAGTGGATTTACTCCTATCGGTGGCTGAGCGATGGATACCATCTTGTTCAGCTGTGCCGTGTCTGTCGGGATGCGGGGAAATAGCCATGAATCAACGGCAAATCGGCATCCTGTCGCGCGGTCTCCGGGTCGGTCGAAATAAATCTCCACTGGCCATCCACTGCGAAACACGTGCCAGTCATAAAGCATTGATTCGTAGGTTGCTAAATAGCAACGAATGGGCTGTAGCTCCACTTCTACAAATCACCGGCGTGGCGTCGGGGGGTCGTATGGATACCATAACCCTTGAACAGGCGGCGGAGTTCCTCCACATGCATGTGGTCACCTTGCGGAACAAAGCCCGGCTCGGCGAAATCCCGGCTGCCAAGGTCGGCAAAGTCTGTCGGGATGCGGGGAAATAGCCATGAATCAACGGCAAATCGGCATCCTGTCGCGCGGTCTCCGGGTCGGTCGAAATAAATCTCCACTGGCCATCCACCGCGAAACATGTGCCAGTCATAAAGCATTGATTAGTAGGTTGCTAAATAGCAACGAATGGGCTGTAGCTCCACTTCTACAAATCACCGGCGTGGCGTCGGGGGTCGTATGGATACCATAACCCTTGAACAGGCGGCGGAGTTCCTCCACATGCATGTGGTCACCTTGCGGAACAAAACCCGGCTCGGCGAAATCCCGGCCGCCAAGGTCGGCAAACGCTGGCTATTCCTGAAAGTTGACCTTACGGACTGGCTACGGTCACACTACGCCGCGCGGGCGTTGCAGGGTGACAAACCGCAGGAGAAACAACCGTGTCACTCTACAAACGCAAAGATAGTGCCGTTTGGTGGATCAAGCTTACCGTCAACGGACGACGCATACAGAAAAGCACTGGGACTGAAGACCGAAAAGCCGCCGAGGAATACCACGACCGGATGAAGGTCGATCTTTGGGAGCAATCCCGGCTCGGCGTTAAACCCGGCTATCTCTGGCAAGACGCGGTAATCCGGTGGCTCAAGGAAACGGCGCACAAGGCCACTCATAAGGACGATGTTTGGATACTTCGTGGCCTCGATGCCCATCTGTTTGGCGTGAAGTTATCGGAGATTGACCGGGACAAACTCGACGCCATTACGGCGGCCAGGCTGTCAGAAGGGGTTGAAAACGGCACGGTTCATCGGATGTTGGCTGTTATTCGGGCGATACTCCGGCGGTCAGCGTTGGAATGGGGTTGGTTGGATCAAGCGCCCAAGGTCCGCATGCTTCCGGTGCCTAAGCGTCGAATCCGGTTCCTAAGTCAGGATGAGGCGGAAAGGCTATTGTCCGAACTTCCGGTCCACATGGCGGAAATGGCGCGGTTCAGTTTGGAAACCGGGCTACGGCAAGCCAACGTGCTTGATCTCCAATGGTCGCAAGTCGATCTGGTTAGGCGGTGTGCCTGGGTCCATCCCGATCAAGCCAAGGCGCGCAAGGCCATCGCGGTTCCCTTGTCGCCTACGGCGGTAGTGCTCATTCGCGGCCAGGTCGGAAAGTGTCAGACCCATGTTTTCGGCTACAAGGGCAAGCCCGTTACGGTCGTGAATACCAAAGCGTGGCGGGAAGCTCTGAAACGAGCAGGGATAGTGGATTTCCGGTGGCACGATCTGCGGCATACCTGGGCGTCCTGGCACGCTCAAGCGGGGACGCCGTTGAATGTGTTACAGGAGCTTGGCGGATGGGAATCGGTGGAAATGGTCAGGCGTTGTGACCCGTCAAATAGTCTGCGTCTGAGGGGGGGAGGGGAAAAGAGAGGCATTGTGAGGAAAACAGTAGAAATGGCGCGCACTTAACGACGAGGAGGAAAATCGCGCGGAGAACTCGTGCGTCGCTTAGATTTGGGAGAAGCAGGCGTCTTGCGTCGTTAAAAATGCGTCGAAACAGGCGCTTTAGAAGGGCATCGGAAGGGGTTCGGGGACGGCTCGTGGGTGGCCGCTGGCGATGGCGGAGGGGACAGACCCGGCAGTGGGCCGGATTCGACTCCTTATATAGGGACTCATCTCTTGGGCGATTTGCCCTCACGATTTGACGCAGCGCGTGCGTCCTCATCTTTTCTTTCATCACGGTCGCTATGACCTTTCACGAATAGGTTGATCACCTCCTGCCTGGGGTTGTTCGGCTGCCACTCCACGAACCAGTCGTAAAGTTTCAGAATCGACTGTGCCTTGCCTTCCGGTGGCTGCATCAGGCCAGCCTCGTCGAGTCCAATCTCGATCCCCTCAATGATCTGCCGCATAAGATCACTATCAAAGGTAGGCAAATCCTGGTTTTTTTGGCCGGTACTATTCACCTTGACATCCGCTCCAGGATGTCTACCGCCTATTCCAAACGCCAGCCAGCACGGCGATACATCCGCGGCATTCGCCAATGCTTCCAGTACGGGCCTAGTTGGCTCGCTAGATCCCGCCAGATAAGCCCGCAATACCGACGCCGAAACCCCCGCAACTCTCGAAAAAGCGTTCGGGCTCGCCGAGCCTATGGCAATTTTTAGCCGATCACAGAACCGTTCATCTTCGTGAGCGGAACTTGAACGCGAACATTCATCTTTGATTGCGTCATTCATGTTTTTTAACCGATTGAAATAACTTGACTTATTAGTTGTGTTCTAAATATCTGCATTCAAGTTCTAAATAACGTTGACACGTTGCGAAATATCGCTATTCTGTTGGCCCATGAACCGCAAAACAGACACCCTTACCGACATCCTCCGCGATCCCCAAAAGCGCCGCGCGTGGGTCATCTGGCAGCTCTCCCTGAAGGGCCGCAACCTGACCGATATTGCGCGGACCATGGGGGTCACCCGCAGCTCGGTTTATCGCGCCTTCGTGACGCCTTACCCGAAGATGGAACGCGCCATCGCGGACGAGTTGGGCATGTGCGTGGCCCACCTGTTCCCGGATCGCTACACGGACGGCATCCCCAACCGGGTGATCGGCCGGCCGAAAAAGTCTGTCATCAATGCTTCGCAAAATAGCGCGAACGGCTTGGGGCGTAAAGCAAAAAAGGGAGGGGAAAAGCGTGCGTGACGAGACGAATGAGAGCCGGCGGCGCGGCGCGCCGCCAGAGGGATGGGCGGTTAGAGGCGCGGAACTGTTCCGGGAGCAGACCGAGCGCCTGCGCAATGACCCGGTATGGCAGCTCGCCTGTTATTACAGGACCACCGAGCGGCACATCAGGAGTCTGATTGCCTCGGGGGCTCTGATTCTGGAGCCAAATACCGATCGTGAATGTAACCCATCCAGGACTGTAGTTCCTCATCGACTCCTGGCGTGGCGTCGGGGTGTGGACTCGGGTAGGCAGCATGATTCATCAGCCTGTCTCGCAGCAGTTGAGCGTCAACAACCCCCGCGTGAACGCAAAAATCCAGCATGGCTTGCAGGACTATGGCGTCGGCTACATAGCGCGCTTCGATTTCGTGGAACAGCTTGAGGACTATGGCGATGTCTTCTTGGTCCGGCTTCATTCCCAACGATAACTCCAGCTTTCGCAGTCGCCTGCTGATGTCGGAATTCGTGTCTTCGTGGTTCATCGGAGATTCCCTCTCGGGCTTGGTCGTCGGAGACCGAAGTGTAGCCGGGGGCGGAATCTCCTCCCTTTGCGGAGGCGGCCATGCGTAAGGAGTGGTACACCGCCATCGAGCTGGCCGGCATGCCGGGATTGCCAGACACCAAGAGCGGGGTCATCCGCAAGGCCAAGAAGGAGACGTGGATCGACCGCCCCCGCGAAGGCAAGGGCGGCGGGCGGGAGTATCACTACGGGAATCTGCCGCCGGAAACCGTCAAGCACCTAGCGCAACTGGACGAAGCAGAACGGAAGGCGGAAACCCAGGAGATCGTCGAAGCCGGCGAGCACGAAGCCAAGAAACTGCAGCTGAAGGAAAAGATATCTCAAGAGGCAGAATGGAAGGCGCGCCAGGAAGGGGTATTGGAGAGTATGCGGCTGGTGGGAAAGGCCGCTTCTCGCGATACCGCCAAGCATGAAATCGTCAACCAGTTCCATTCCTGGGTTAAATCCCAAGGATTGCAACCCAAACGCGGAGGAAAAACCGGAAAGGCCGCGGTAGTCCAATACTGCGCCAAGTATGCGGAGGGGAATATCGAAGTATCCGAAGAAGCCCGGAAACTGATTCCGTCCATGGATCCCGCCACCCTTTACCGGTGGCTGAACAACATCAAGGAAGGGAAGCACCTGGGCGGCCATTACGGCCACCGGAAAGGGTCCGGGGTCATCGACAGCAACCCGGCGATGAAGGAAGCTGTGGTGGCGATGCTGGTGAAATTCCCCCATGCCTCGTCCAAGTCCGTTCTGGAGTTCATTCACGCCAAGTTTTCCGGCGAGCGGACCCCGCTCATCCGGGCCGTGCAGCGCTTCATCGAGCATTGGAAAAAATCCCAAGCGGAGCTGCACACCGTCAATACCAGCCCGGACCAATGGAAGAACCAATACATGGCGGCGGCCGGGTCGTTGTCGGCCGGCGTCGACCGGCTCAACCAGCGCTGGGAGCTGGATTCCAGCCCCGCCGACGTGATGCTGAAGGACGGCCGCCATTCGCTAATCGCCTGCATCGACGTGCATTCCCGGCGGGCCAAGATCCTGGTCTCCAAAACCTCCAAGGCGGTCGCCGTCGGCATGGTGGTGCGCAAGGCCATGCTGGCCTGGGGCGTGCCCGAGGAACTCAAGTGTGACAACGGCCAGGACTACCGCAGCATCTATCTGCAGCAGGTCTGCAACCACTTAGGCATCGTCCAGGACTTCTCGACACCCTTCAGCCCCTGGCAGAAGGGGCATATCGAGCGGTTTTTCAACACCTTCAGCCATGGCCTGGTCACCTTGATGGACGACTTCATCGGCGGCAGCGTGGCCGAGCGCAAGGACATCGAATCCCGCAAGGCCTTTGCCGACCGGCTGTTCAAGAAGGGCGATCCGGTGGAGGTGCGGCAGACCGCCGCCGAATTCCAGGCCTTTTGCGACGAATGGTGCGAGGTGATCTACGGACGCGAGGTCCAGTCCGGCATCGGCACCACGCCGTTTCTGATGGCCCAGTCCTGGAACCAGCCCATCACGCGGATCGACAACGTGCGGGCACTGGACCTGTTGCTGGCGGAACTGCCCGGCAACAACGGCCTGCGCATCGTGCAGAAAAAGGGCATCCGTATCGACGGCGGCTGGTACGACGCGCCGGAAATGGGGCCTTACCGGGGTTTTGAAGTACAGGTGCGCTACACCGAAAGCCTCGGGAAGGTGGTCATCTACGCCCACGACCGGCCCACCGACATCCTCGACACCCAGGCTGCCGTGCCGGGCTTCCACTTCGTGTGCGTCGCCGAATGCCCGGAACGCATGGGCTTCAGCCGGGAAGAAGTGGCCAAAGCGCGGGCCGAGCTGGCCGGCGAAGTGAAGCGGGCGCAGACCGCGGAACTCAACGACAAGCGCAAGCAGGGACGGGAGCTGGTCAAGGCGACCGGGGTCGACCAGGCGGTGGAAACCATCCTGGACCACAAGCGCAAACAGGCGGCCGAGGTGACGGCGTTCCCGGCCAGGGGCGCCGCGCATCAGTCGGCCGGACTGGCCGCCGCCGAACAGGCATTGGCAGCGCAGGATCAGGCCGTAGGCAAGCCGGCGGAGGTGCTGCAGCTGCCGGTCCAGGCTCCCGTCATCAAGGAAATGAGCGGATTCGACCGGATCGTCGCGCTGTTCGACCTGCTGATGACCGGCCGGCAAGGGGAGCTGACTCCGGATGATGTGGAGTTCATCACCACCTTCCGGATTCGCTTCAACAAAAGCGTCAACCGGGCCGAGCAGCTGCTGCGGACCAAGTACGAAGGGCCGCCGGAGCGGTGGGAGCAATACCTGAGCTGGCGGAGGGCCTACGGCTGGCCGCCGGTCAAGTGGGCGCAGACGAATTAAGGCTTTTTCAACGAGAAGGAGGTGACGACATGAACAGCATCGGCATAACCCGCTACGAAATGCGCCCGGTACCGGGCGTCGTGGGAAGTGTGGAGCATGTGATTTGCGGGGCGTGTGGACATGCTGAGCCACAAAGCGGGCACGATCACCGCTACTGCCGGGAGTGCGGCAACGCACTGATGGAGAAGGTTTGCGAGTGCGGATCGATGATCCGCCATGACGACTTGCTGGAGATCCGGCCGAGCAGCCGGTTTTGCAGCGACTGCGGCGCGCCGGTGGATTACGCCGAACTGGCTAGGTCGATTCGGTCGCGAGAGGGGATTTGATGTCTTTGCCGCATTGCCGGCAATAACGGCCTTTGGCGACCAGCACTTCGCCGCAATGGGGGCAGTAAGCCAGCATTTTGGACCCGCAGAGGTCGCAAAATTTTGGATTTTGCCCGTCGTCTTCGACAAAGGCAGTGCATTCAGGACTGGAACAAACGGAAAACAGCTTCACTGGACTTCCATTCATTAGGCAAAAGAAAACCTCCGGTTGCAGCCGGAGGCCTTACATCACGAAACAAGGAGACAAAACGATGCGATACAAAACCGCGATTGTCAAGAACATCGAGGCGCTTGCCAGTGCCTACGATGCGCTTGAGACCGCCGACAAGGGCATTCCGCGCATGGGGCTGGTGTACGGCGTCCCCGGTGTCGGCAAGACCATGGCGGTGGCCTGGCTGCAGCAGCAGACCAACGCCATCCTGCTGCGGGCCAGCCCCACCTGGACCGTCACTACCATGCTCAACAAGATCGTGTTCGAGTGCGGCATGGAGGAGCAGAAGAGCGCCTATGCCAACCTGGAGGCGATCGTCCGCCACATGAAGGACGCGGGCCGGCCGCTGTTCATCGACGAGGTGGACATGTTCACCAGCGCCAACGTCAAGCCCAGCCGGGCCGGGGCCATCGTCGAAACCCTGCGCAACATCCACGACATTGCCCAGATGCCGGTGGTGCTGATCGGCATGAGTGGCGTTGAACGCTACCTATCGGCCTACAAGCAGGTCACCAGCCGCTTCAGCCAGACGGTGCGGTTCGATCCGGCGCGCATCGAGGATGCCCGCATCCTGGCCGACACCATCTGCGAGGTGCCCGTGCACGATGACCTGCTGGAACTGCTGCACAGCAAGAGCAAGGGCAACATGCGGCTGATCTCTATCGGGCTCAGCAAGATCGAGCGGGCGGCCAAAACCGCCGGAATGAAGGAAATAGGCCTCGCCCAGTGGGGCGGGAAGTCGTTTGGATTGAGCGGCGAAACCACAGGTGGCAGTCATGCTGGGGATTGATGGCAAGAACCAGAGGGGCATTCACCAGGGCTCGCCCGGCCGAGGACAAGCGGCAGCGGGCGTGGAACGCCATGCGCTACCTGATTCGCTTCACCGCCGGGGATGTTTGTGCGGTGGCGGAGATCGGCGAGGAGAACCTTCGGAAATATCTGAAGGCATTGGCCAAGGCTGGGTTCATCCGGACGGACCGTCCCAAGCGCAACGGTCACTCAATGGGCCACGTGGTGTGGATGCTCACCAGGGACACTGGACCAAGACAGCCCGTGGTGCGGAAGGACGGCTCCGGGGTCTGGGACCAAAACACTCGAAAACTCTGGTGCGATGGCAAGGAGGTTACCGGTCATGACCGAGCAACCGGACTGGATACGAGCCCTGGAGCGGGCCTGTAGGGAATCGACGCAAGCGCGCATCGCCAAGCGATTAGGGGTCTCTCCGGCGACCGTCTCGCAGATCCTGAAAGGCAGCTACAACGCCGATTCCAGGAACATAGAAACCCGCGTGAGGGGCGAGTTGATGCACGAAACCGTGCTGTGCCCCGTGCTCGACGAGATCAGCGCCAAAGTGTGTTTGGACTGGCAAGCCAAGCCCTTCGGCATCACCAACGAGCTGCGCGTGATGATGTATTCGGCCTGCCGCGATGGCTGTCCGAACTCCAAGATTCGAGGTGAATGACATGAGTGTCGTAGTTATACCCGAAAAAGAGGCGATAAAGCGCCGTAACAACAGATATTTCGACAGCGTAACGACCGGGGGAGAAGCGTATCTGGAGGAGATTGCAATCCGCGTGCAGGAAGGCTCGTCCGCCGTGACTGTCTCCGCCGCCGGTGAGTGCATGTCTGTGCAAGTGTCGGTGGCGCCTGCTTCCGCCAGGAAGCTCGCCAAGATGCTGATTCAGGCGGCAAGCGTTGCCGAACAAAACAAGGCAGGGGAGGAGATGAAATGACCACAACCCAACAACCCCAAGCCGCCCACCACCGCAAATACATGGGGCACGAGAAAGGCCGCAACGACCTGCTGCAGGCCGCGCTGGCCACCACCGACCGGCCGGTCATCCGGCCCGGCATCGACCGTCCGCTGTACCTGTTCGACCTGCCGAAGCGGCTGTGGCAGTGCCTGGACGTGCTGCGGTCCCATGGCATCGGGTGCGTGGTGCCGGTGCTGGTGTGCTGCAACAGCACGATCGAAAAGAGCCCGCGGCTGGAGATCACCATCCGGTATTTCCGTGCCCTGGATGGCATCG
>Ga0233425_10000325_pt1 | contig 124574 bp, 98 predicted proteins | sample Watercolumn_Towu_2_FD_181712 | JGI IMG/M metagenome (GOLD analysis project Ga0233425, IMG submission 181712) | Freshwater microbial communities from Lake Towuti, South Sulawesi, Indonesia - Watercolumn_Towuti2014_140_MG | ecosystem: Environmental > Aquatic > Freshwater > Lake | place...
TGTCCAGTCAGCGAAAGCGGCGGGCCGTATCAAGGCCGGGCTCAGTCACTATCTGGTGTTGAAGGCGCCAGAAGCTCTGGGTCCCTGGACACGTCTCGATTCTGTCGCGATCCGGGATCCCCGCTACTATGACAAAGAAGCCGCATTTCCCGGAAAGTACGTCGTCCGAGATGTCGCAAGCCTGCTGAGTGAAAACTACTACTATGCTGTTCTCTCGGTGGATTCGCTGGGAGGAAAAAGCGGGATGACGAACATCACGTACCACTCAACACAAAAAGGCGCTGTGACCGCACTGGGCGTCGACAAGCTCTATGTTGCCCCGAATCCATTGATCCTCTCGAGCAATTTTGGCGGATCGACAAGAGAAGGGGATATCAAGGACAAGATCGGATTCTATGGTCTTCCGAAGCGCTCAACGATCCGCGTGTTCTCCTACAGCGGGCAGCTAATCGGGACGGTTGAACACAACTCCAATACCTATTCACACGAATGGTTCCAGATCTCCAGGAACAGTCAACGTATTGCCTCGGGCGTCTATTTCTATATCGTCGAAGACCTCGACACCGGCGCCAGAGCGACTGGCAAATTTGTCATCATTCATTAGAGGACGAGAACAATGAAGACCATAAGACTTTCTCTTGTGCCGCTCTTTGCGATCCTTCTGTTCTCTCCGACCGCTTTCTCGCAAAAGGTTGGCAGCACGTCGATGCAATTCCTGAAGGTGATGCCGTGCGCGCGTGCTACGGCAATGGGTGACGCATACAGTGTGCTTGCGTCCGGAGCCGAAGCTGTGTTCTGGAATCCTGCCGGTGTTGCACTGAGCGACAGGAGTGAGGCATCTCTCACGTATCTGAAATGGATTTTTGACACACAACAGGGAGCGGTCTCGTTCTCGATGCCGCTCGGTAGTTTCGGTTCGGTAGGTGTGCAGATGCAGTATGTCGACTTCGGCGAGATTCCCGAAGCGCTGTGGGAGTCTCCGTTCAAAGACGATATCCAACATCCCGGTCTGACCGGAAGAACATTCCACCCCTTCACCTATCTTGTCGGACTCACGTATGCAAGCCAGATCACCGAGAAGTTCTCTACAGGCATCTCGGTGAAGTATGCCCGGGAATCGCTCTACGACGGGCAAACTCATGTGGCGACGAGCGCAACCGGTGAGACGTCGACGGTCAACACGTGGGGGGCCAGTTTCATCTTTGACTTTGGATTGTACTACAATACCGGCTTCCGGACCGTCCGACTCGGCGCGTCGATGCAGAACTTCGGTGCAAATGTCCGGTACGCATCAGAGGCATCGCCTGTGCCGATTGCACTCCGCGTCGGCATAGCAGCTGATCTCATGGGGAACAATGCGCTTTTCCTGCCCACAGACAACGGCCGCTGCACGCTGGCCTTTGATCTGTTTCAACCAAACGACTTTGAGCAGCAAGCCCATGTCGGTTTGGAATATGTGTATGGTGAAGTGGTGGCAGTGCGGGGAGGGTACAAATTCAACTATGATGCTGATGGATTCACGGCGGGATTGGGCCTGCAGCAGACAATCGCGCAGACGAAGCTCTCGTTCGATTACAGCTACGGCGTTCTCAACTACCATCTTGGAAATGTCCATCGCATAAGCCTAGGAGTGGGATTCTAATGAAACGGTCAGCCAGTACTCTCTCATCTGTGATGCCGCTGCTGTTGCTCGTGTTTGTTACGACGCAGCTGGTGTGGGCTCAAGGATATGACACCCCGTTGACGTTCCAGGGATTGAGCCGGATGACAAATTCTTCAGTCCTCTCCCGCTCGGCAGGTGGCATCATGGTAGGTACGCAACGAGATATCTCTTTGATGTTCGCGCACCCTGCCTCGCTCATGTCTGTCAAGAAGCTACAGTTCTACAACGGCTGGGCGCTGCAATCAAGCATACTCAAACAGGACCAGCGCTTTGGCGGTATTCAGAGCACGTCCGCGTTCGCACCTCTCGTTGAGGGAACAACGGAGTCGATCAAAGATCCTGACACGTCAGCCTATTACAACGGGACAAAGGTGACGTTGCGCTCGCAGGCGGATTCCGTGCAACGGCCATTCGACAACATCGGACCCGACTGGACTCGATCGAAATCGAAGAGCGTTCCAATCAACGCCTTTGCTGCATTGCCGTTTACTCTTGCAGACGTCTCGATGGTTGTTGGTGTCGGTGCCGTTGAGTATGCAAATCTCGGATGGTATTATCAGAACAACAATTGCTTCTCGCCGCCAATCCTTTCTGTTGCTGAGATCGGGACAATCGGCACCGCCGGCCTCGACAGAAATCCATTCCCCGTTCAGTGGTATCAGTACTACCAGCAGCGGGACGGATCAATCTACGGCTATGGAGCGGCGCTGTCTGCAGCGCTTAATGAACAACTCTCTGTCGGAGTGTCCGGCATGCTTCTCAAGGGGAGCACGGACGATCTTGAGGTTCGGGTTGGCCGTGGCAGAATGTTGTTCTTTACAAGTTCAATGAGGCTCGATCGGCCCGGGACAACAAGTTACAGGATAACCGGAACCTCAGACTATAGCGGTGTGGAGCTCGGCCTCAGTGCCGAGTTTAAGAGTCAGTATTTTGAAGCTGCCGTCTCCATCAAGCCGCCCACGACGATTACGAGATCATATTCCAGCTCGAAATCTCTGGACTCTGTTGCCGTGACGAAGGTGGGGCTCTCGAAGCAGGATTCGATTCATGTGTACAGTAATTCCTCCATCAGCGGGGAGGATGAAATGCTGCTTCCCTGGCGGGGGACGTTCGGATTTGGACTGAAGCTCCGGGAGAATCTGAGATTTGGAATCAGCTATGAAGTCCGGCCCTATGCCTCGGCTGAATACACCAATTCGCGTGGGGCCGTGAGCACACCCTGGTTGTCGTCTTCTGCGCTCCATATCGGCGGCGAGTATCGCGCTGCGGAGTGGCTGGTGATTCGCGGCGGAGTAACAAACTACGCAGAGGTCTTCCAGCCCGTCACGGGCGGTATCAGAGGTCAGCCGGTGACGTATCCGGTCTACGCTCTGGGCGCCACAATCAGATTTGCAGGCACCGCGCTGAACCTTGCTTATGAGTATTCCGACATGAAGTACATCGATACGTGGGTCAACGCAGCGAGTATCAACCGGGAAATCAAGAATACTCTTGTTGCGAGCTTCGCGGTCGAGCTGCAGTAGGAGAAGCAAACGGACCGTAGTGCAAACTACGGGAGGCCAAGTTTGTACATGCCCGTCAGGCGACCCCTGAGATTGTGGGAGAAACCCGGCGGGCATGTTTGTATATTGGGAGCGAAGAGAAAAGCGGCGCGATTCTGGGAAAAACCGAACGCAGACGTCATCCTGAGGGAGTGTCGTTCGCGTGGATTATCCCTGCCGCGACCGAAGGATCTGATCTAACATGCTGCTACGACTCGTGTACTTTGAAGTCCTCGAGGATCCTGAGTCAGCGATCCACCGAGAAAAGCAGCTCAAAGGATGGCTAAGGGTCAAGAAAGTAAGCCTCATCGAGAAGAAAAACCCTGATTGGAAAGATCTTGGTGAGAATTGGTACACAAATGGGCTCTAAGTGGTCAGATTCTTCGCTTCGCCCTTCGCCAAGCTCAGGGCTACGCTCAGAATGACAATCCTTTCTTGAGAGACCAATCCTGAATTGTCAAACGTAGGAGAGGACAACACCACACCATGAACCAGTGGAAGACCCTTTCGAAAGAAATCGTTCTGCGTGGAAGCAGCTACCTCAGTGTCGAGCACCACACGATCGAGCTGCCAGATGGAAGGATCATTGACAACTGGCCCTGGCTGATCATGCCCGACTATGTGAATGTTGTTGCGATCGATGTCGAGGGAAGATTTCTCTGCTTCCGTCAGACGAAGTACGCAATCGAGGGGACATCCCTTGCGCCGGTTGGGGGATACATCGACTCCGGTGAAGAACCGCTCGCTGCGGCACAGCGTGAGCTCCTTGAAGAAACCGGCTACGTTGCCCCTGAGTGGACCTCTCTCGGGAGGTTTCCGGTGGATGCCAACAGGGGATGCGGGATCGGTAACTTCTTTCTTGCCCGCGGTGCCAAACAATTGGCGCAGCCGAAGAAAGACGATCTTGAGGAACAACACCTTCTTCTGATGGCTCGGGAAGAGGTGGAGGACGCTGTTAGACAAGGCGAGTTCCGCATTCTTTCATGGGCGATGGCGGTCGTGCTGGCGCTCCGATCCATCGACAAGGAGCAAAACAGCGGCTGATCATGAAGTCGGAGGGAAGACTCATTCAACAAGCGAGAATGTTATGTCGAAGAGACTGAGCTCGTTTTTTGCTTTGCTCGTCAGCTTTGTGGTTTCTGTAAGTTGTGGCCTGGCGCAGGTGAAGTACGATTTCATTGTGGCAAAGGATGGCTCGGGGAACTTCGCGACAATTCAGGAAGCGGTCAATGCGTGCCGTGACTATGCCGAGCGCGACTACCTGATCTTCATAAAGAATGGTGTGTATGAAGAAAAGCTCATCATCCCGAGCTGGAAGAAGCGACTCGTGATCGTTGGCGAGAATGTCGACAGGACGATCATCACATTCAATGATTTCTCAGGGAAGATCGACAGCGCCGGCCGGAAGCACAGCACATTCACATCGCATACATGCCTCGTTGCGGGAAACGACATTGTGTTTGAGGACATCTCGTTCGTGAATTCTGCCGGACAGGTAGGTCAGGCAGTCGCGGCACATGTTGAAGGCGATCGTTGCGTCTTTCGCAACTGCAAATTCATCGGGAATCAGGATACACTCCTTGCCTCCGGAGAAAACAGCAGGCAATACTATGGTGACTGCACCATCGAGGGAACAACGGATTTCATATTCGGAGCAGCGACAGCGGTCTTTGAACGATGTACAATTGTGAGCAAGAAAAACTCCTACATCACCGCAGCGTCAACCGTGCAGGGCCGGGAATTCGGGTTTGTCTTTCTGAATTGCAGGCTCATTGCCGACAGCTCAGGTCGAAAAGTGTACCTCGGCCGTCCATGGCGCCTCTATGCACACACCGCGTTCATCAATTGCTGGATGGACGATCATATCCGCCCGGAGGGGTGGCACAACTGGAGTAAGCCCGAGGCGGAGAAGACAGCACGATATCTTGAGTACAAATCAACAGGTCCGGGGGCACATCCCGAAACGAGGGTCCCCTGGTCGCGTCAACTCAGCGACGACGAAGCGAAGCGGATCACAGCCCGATTGGTGCTCAGAGGTGCAGATGGCTGGGATCCAGTACAGAAATCCGCAGAGGAAAGATAATGGTACGAGCGGTGTTCACAATGATGTTGATACTGGGAGCAATCCCTGCATTGTCACAACAGCCGGCATTCCCGGGCGCTGAAGGAGGTGGGATGTACACCAGGGGTGGGCGCGGTGGGAAAGTGCTGGAGGTGACAAGCCTTGCCGACGATGGGTCGGTCGGGACGCTTCGGTGGGCTGTCAATCAGACCGGAGCGCGGACGGTGGTCTTTCGAGTATCGGGAACGATTACGCTGAACTCTGAACTCAAGATCTCGCGCGATTCAATCACTATTGCGGGTCAAACAGCTCCGGGTGACGGGATCTGTCTCCGGAAATATCCCCTCAGCATTTCGGCAAACGAGGTGATTGTTCGCTTTGTCCGTGTCCGCCTTGGCGACGAAAGCGGTGGTGAGAGCGACGCAGTCTCCGGCATGAGCGCCCGTCACCACATTATCATCGACCATTGCTCTGTGAGCTGGAGCATCGATGAGGCGCTTTCTGTCTATGGGAACGACTACACGACGGTGCAATGGTGCATTATCAGCGAGAGCATGTACCATTCGACTCACCCGAAGGGGAACCACGGCTACGGTGGAATCTGGGGAGGGAAGGACCACACATCGTTCCATCACAATCTGCTGGCGCATCACTCGAGCCGAACGCCGAGGCTTTCAGGCGGTGAGACATCTCTCGCGAAAAACACAGATCTCCGGAATAATGTCATATACAACTGGGGATTCAACAGCGCATACGGCGGAGAGGGAGGAACGGGCAATTTTGTCAACAACTATTACAAGCCGGGCCCTGCCACGAAAGGCGGCGTCAGATCACGGATCTTTCAGCCGTCGGATACGCTTGGACGATGGTTCATTGATGGAAACATAGTCGACGGCAATGCAGCCGTGTCGGCGAACAACTGGGCAGGAGGGGTTAATCCTTCCCCGGCTCCCAGGGATATTAACACGATCAGGGCGACAGTTCCATTTCCGTATGAACGAGTCACAACCCATACCGCAAGCGAAGCGTTTGATCTTGTTCTTCAATATGCCGGAGCATCGCTGCCGGTTCGGGACACCCTTGACCGAAGAATTGTCCATGAGACGCGAACAGGAACAGCGATTTGCGGCGGCAGGTGGTGGCCAATCTCACAGGGACTCGACACGACGAAGTTCTATGGAATTATCGACACACAAGCGGAGGCCGGCGGATGGCCGATGCTGAATACCCTTCCTGCTCCGACTGACAATGACCACGATGGGATGCCGGATGCCTGGGAGAGTGCGAACGGACTAGATCCGAACAACTCTGCCGATCGCAACAATATTGGTGCTGACGGATACACGGTGCTGGAAAAGTATCTGAACAGCCTGGTCCCGCCTATGCCCGGCACGACGGATGTCAGACGGCATGAATCTTCAAACCCTGAAGAACCTGTGCTGTATCAGAACTATCCGAATCCGTTCAATCCGAAGACAGCTGTCAGCTTTCAGCTATCAGCTATGAGCTTCGTGGACCTCAGGGTGTATGATGTGCTTGGGAGGGAGGTTGCTACGCTCGTTCAGGAGAGTCTCCAACCAGGCACCTATCTCCGGCATTGGAACGCATCGGGGTTGCCCAGCGGTGTGTACTTCTACCGGATGCAATACAATGGATTTGTGGATACGAAGAAGATGATCCTCACCAAATAAGTGTATTCGACGTGATGTGTTTGCTGAGATACTCGATTCTGCTTGTCGCAGCGCTGCCAGTGATTCTTTCTGCCCAGAATCACACTCCGCTGAAACTCTGGTATGATAAGCCGGCCGCAAACCGGAATGAAGCTCTGCCTATCGGGAATGGTCGTCTGGCAGCGATGCTCTTTGGTGATCCGGAGAATGAACGGATCGACCTGAACAGCCGTGTCGCCCGGGAACACCCGGTGTATCTTCCCTACCTCCAACTGATCAATGTAAAGCGATAGCGGGACACCTTTGTTCGGCAAAGGTGATGTCTCAGGGGTTTGTACTGCGTTCGTTGTCGGAGCTCAGCAGTTCCCTCAGGTCACTCATACCGCGAACCGTCACTACCAGCGCAATGCCGAAGAACACAAGCGCTGCAACGGCAAACACGATCATCCAGAAGAGTGCACCGTCGGTCATGACTCCTCCTCATACGAGAGCTTTTTCGGCGGAGAGGAACGCTGAGTCAGAAGCGAACCAACCACCATACCCAGGGCCGCGAGCACAAAGCTGAGAACACCGGCGACATTGACGTCGGTGATGAAACTCAGCCACCCAGGCACACCATCACGGAATTTCTCCAGCACCAGAAAACCTGCCGGAGCAAGAGCGCCCATGAAAAGAGAAGTGTACGCTCCGGCATTGTTTGCCTTCCTCCAGTAGATTCCTGCCCCAATACAACCGAGAGCTCCAGATGTATACATTGCCCCCGTGACGTACATGTACTGAAATGCTGTATCAGGAATCTGATACCAGAGTCCGAAGACGAGAAGGAATACACCGATGACCCCCGCGACAATTCTCGTTATCTTGATCGTCGTTGCTTCGGGAAGATCGCCGGGACGGGCGCATGCGATGACATCGCGGGCAAGCACTGAGCTCCAGGCAAGAAGGTACGCACTGTACGTCGACATAGAAGCTGCAAGCATGCCGGCAACAAGGAGTCCGAGTAATCCTGGAGGCACGACGGAGCCGAGAAGCCGCGGCATCGCTGCGGCGCTCGACAGCCCCGGTCCAAACACCGCGAGTGCCGCGACGCCCCAAAATATCGGAATCATCGCCCGGCCTGCAAACGTCAAACCTGTCCAGAAGAATACTTTCTTTGCCACCGCCGGGCTCTCGGAAGCTAATGCCTTCGATGTACCGGGCTGCCACAACGCCGCCGCTGCGACGCTTGAGACGAAAATCCAGATGACAAATGTCCAGCCGAAACGGGGATTGGAGAGCGGGTTCACGCCGGATTCCCCGAGTGTGGTGGACACAGCTGTGCTGATGCTGGTGAGGTCGACCCGCAGCAGCACGGCAATGGTTGCAACCAACATGCCGACCGACAGGACGACGAACTGCATGAAGTCCGTGATCACGATGGAAAACATGCCGCCGAGAATCGTGTAAAAGATGACAATCAGAACCATGATCGTCATGATGAGTGCGATTGCCTGAGGACCGAAACCCATGACCTCGGAGAGAAAAATCCCATCGAATTTGAGAAAGATCCCCATGTTCAAAACACCTCCTAGGAAGAGAATGATTCCTCCCAGAAGGCGAACTTTGCGTGAGTAACGAAGCTCGTAGAACTCCGGAATTGTCATCACTCGCAGGCGGCGGAGATCCTCAATGATGAATCCTGTCTGCCCGACCAGCGTGTAAGCGAGCATGGCCAGAATGCCGATGACGAATCCCGAGAATCCTGCCACGTAGCCGACTTCTCCGAAGTACACGTACGTCACAGTCCCGAGTTCGGTTGCGACGAACGTGGCGATGCCGAGCGAAACCTTCACCTTCCGGCCGGCGACCATGTAGCCGGCAAGATTCTCGACATACCGCTTCGCCCAAATGCCGATCGTCACGCTGCCGGCGAGGTAGACGACAGTGAATATCCAGTCGATGGTTCCGAAATTCATCCGGCAAACACCTGTGCCCAGAATTGGCCGTACTGCTTCCACTTCATGAAGTTGATCCCCCAGTGCGGACTGGCCCCCGTGGTCCAGCATGTGACCCTTCCTTTGCCGAAAGCCCGGGAAGCGAAGAGAGGATACCAGGTACCCTGATTTTGGATTTCTACCACCGCGTCGCAGCCGTCTCTGATGCGCGTTTCATTGAAGCCCAGAAGGGGAGGAAGTGTTGTCCAGTCGAGCCCTGCCACCATCGGATTGCCCGGATCGTTGCATCGAACCTCGTAGCCGGCAGTTGATTCAATGAGATCATCGCCCTGGAGGCAGACGACCGGAAATACATCGTGAATGCGCGACCTGCCCCAGCCACCTTTCCCGAGCTCTCCGCCGAAGCTGTACCAGCCCCCATTCATATGAAAATGTCCGCCTTGTGAAATCCATTCGCGGAGAATGTCGAACCTGTCAGGAAACGTAACCGGCTGGTCTCCCCACTTTGCCCGCTGAAAAAAATCAGGATGCAGCATGAGGCATTTCGTCTCCACGTCCGCAAATATGATCGCGGTCGCCCAGCGAAGTCGCTCGTCAAACGCCTCGGGCGACATGTGGTACATTTCCCATGAGGGCTGGGAAATGACATCTGCGCCGGGGATGGCTCGCAACGCGTCTACAAACGGCTGCGCATAATTCAGCATCTCAACATCCTTCTTCTCCGACTTGAAAGGGGATTCAACGTAGGTCTGGCCAAGATGGATGCACCAGTTGCCGACGTGCCAGATATGAGTCGAGCGTTGATAGGGCATGAACGGTTCTCCTTGTTCAGCGAAAGCGTTTCGCGGCAATTTCTGTCCAGTATAGTGAAACCAGCGACAAGAAACCATTCCCATAGTCGATACACCCGGCTCCCCCAAAAACACCAATCCGTCCGGTTGACTTTTAGGTCATACATTGACAGATTCAAATCAGCCGCCTTCAACTGATTCTGTTGAGCTACCGGCAATCTTCATCGTCCCCCCGCATCGTTTTTCACCGCCTGTTCATGAACACGGCAGGAGCTTCTGCGGCGTGAACAAAAATGAATCGTGCTCGTGTGTCAAAGGAGCTGAATCGATCCGTCAGGATGAACTGATCGACATCATTGTCCGGTCGGTTCAGAAAGTACTCCACACTGAACAACGAAGCAGTCAGCCAGTCCGGGATTACGATCCAGGATGGATGCGCATTCCGCTCGGAATCTCAAACCGCCATATCCATCTGACCGAAAAGACTCTTCATCAGCTCTTTGGCGAGAATGCGAAGTTTGAGTCAATGCGACCGCTGTATCAGCCCGGAGAATTCGCATCGGTTCATACCCTGACCATTGTGGGACCGAAACTAAGGAGCATCCCGGGCGTTCGCATCCTCGGTCCACTCAGAAAATACGATCAGGTTGAAGTATCTCTCACGGACGCAATCTTCCTCGGCATCGATCCTCCGGTGACCAATTCCGGCAATCTCAAAGAGGCAGCTCCGCTTACACTTGTCGGTCCGAATGCGTCGGTGTATCTGGAGAAGTGCGCGATTGTCGCAAACCGGCATCTCCACATGCCTACGAGTGATGCACGCCGGCTCGGCGTGAAAGACGGTGACATGTGCAAGGTTCGCATCGCAGGGGAAAAGCCGACAGTCTTTGAAAATGTCCTTGTGCGAACGAATGACAACTGGAAGCTGCAGCTCCATCTTGACACAGACGATGCGAACGCAGCAAACGTCAGAGAGAACACCTTTGCTGAATTCCTTGGCAAAATGGGAACAAACATATGAAAATCGGAAAAGTCATTGGAAAGATTGTTTCGACGAAGAAGGAAGGAAAAGTCGAAGGACTGCCCTTGCTGGTGGTCAGTTATCTCGATGCCAACCTGGCCGACACCGGGAAGACAGCAGCGTGCGTCGATACCGTAAATGCCGGTCCGGGGGACGTCGTGCTCCTTTGCGCATCATCCTCTGCTCGTATGACTCCCAAAACGAAGGATGTGGCAACCGACAATACAATTGTGGGCATCGTTGATTCTGTTTCGGCCGAATCAGCGTTTCTTTATCGAAAGAGCAAATGATGAAGCTATCAACGGAAGAACTGGTGAACAGAGTTGTCGCCGAGGTGATGGCGGAACTCGCGAGGAGAGGAAAGAAACTGGATTCGGGTTCACCCCCCCAGCACGTTCCCCGGCCAGCACCTTCTCCGGGCCCGGCTGGCCATGTCATCGACATGAGTGGATTCAAGAGCCCCGTGTTGCTGGAGAGTCATCTGCAGTCGCTGGGACCGGATGTGAAAGAAGTGGTTGTTCCGACCGGGACGGTTGTCACGCCCGGAGCACGAGAGATCCTGAAGAAGAAGAATCTGACTTTGAAAAGTATTCCAAAAACTAACTAACGGAGGTCCAATGTCGCGAGCAGCATTAGGTTTTGTTGAGACGCGCGGGAACACCGGTGCCGTGCAAGCCACGGACGCTATGCTGAAGACGGCGAACGTGGAATTCGCGAAACGGGTGGAAGTTGGCAGCGCGTTTGTCACCGTCATTGTCCGCGGAGAGGTCGGCGCGGTACGCTCCTCGGTAGAAGCAGGAGCGGAGGCGGCCGCAAAGGTGGGTGAATTGGTGAGCACGAACATCATCCCATCTGCGCACGATGACGTGTTCGAATTACTTGGAATTCAAAAATAAGGAGACGGACGATGATCGAGGCATTGGGTATTATCGAAACGGTTGGATTCACGTCCGCCGTACAGGCTGCAGATGCTGCAGTGAAGTCGGCCAACGTGAAACTCGGTAAGTGGATCAAAGTTGGCGGCGGGAGAGTGTGCATCGTGATGCGCGGCGAAGTTGCAGCCGTGAAGTCAGCTGTGGACGCAGGTGTGAACGCGGCGAAAGGTGTTGGCAACGTCGCAGGTTCGCTCGTGATTCCGCGTCCGTCGGAAAAACTGACTCCGCATTTCCCTATCGAAACGCTGGCAGCAGGCAAAAAGGGCGGAAAATAACAGAGGCAACACGTGAACATGAATGAGGCTCAGTTGCGAGAGCTGGTGGAGGAGGTTGTACGCCAGGTGGTTGATCAACTCGAGGGCTCTCCGGCTCCCGCGTCAGGCGGAAAAGGTGAGTGGGGCGTCTTTGACGACATGAATGACGCCGTGGAAGCGGCTCGCGTGGCGTTTCAGGAAATGAAGACGCGCAGCGTGCAATGCCGCAGGCGATTTACCGACGCCGTCCGGCAAATGACGCTTGACCACAAAGAGCAGCTGGCGAAGATGACGGTCGAAGAGACGAAGATGGGCCGCGTTGACCACAAAATCGCCAAGCTCGTCAACGCCGCGAAAAACAGCCCCGGAGTCGAGTATTTGCAGCCGCAGGCGTGGTCAGGGCGGAACGGTCTGGCTTTGGATGAATATGCGCCCTTCGGTGTTATTGGCAACATCACGCCGGCCACACACCCCGGACCCACGATGATCAACAATATTATCATCCAGCTGGCCGGGGGGAACACCATCGCCTTCAATCCTCATCCTTCGGCAAAGCGCGTCAATGCCCTGGTGATTCAGCTCGCAAATCAGTACATGGTGAAGGAAGGCGCTCCGCCGAATCTGGTCACCTGTGTCAAAGAACCAACGCTCGAGACGGCCAGGACCCTCTTCAATCACGAGCGTGTTGACCTTCTCTCCGTCACAGGCGGACCGGAGATTGTTGACATGGCGATGAAGTGCCCGAAGAAGGTGATCGCGGCCGGACCGGGAAATCCACCTGTGCTTATTGATGAGACAGCAGATCTCGAACTCGCGGCCAAGGAAATCACAAGAAGCGCGAGCTATGACAACAATGTGCTCTGCATTGCAGAGAAGGAGATTTTTGTCGTCGAGTCGGTCTTCAACGCGTTCATGGCAGAGATGGAGAAAGCAGGAAACGTGCGATTGACGACAAGCCAGATGGATGCTCTGGCGAAGCTTGCGCTTGTTCAGTCCGGCAAACATTGGTTCATTGGACGTGACTACGTCGGACGTAATGCGAATGTGCTGGGCAAGGCAATCGGTCTGAACCTCTCCGACAGCGTGCCCTTGCTCTTTGGTGAAACTGATCGTCAGCATCCCTGGGTGGTTGCAGAGCAAATGACCTCGTGCATACCGGTTGTGCGTGTGAAGGATTTCGAGGACGGCCTGCAAGCCTCCCTGAAGGCAGAGCACGGCTTCAAACACACAGCAGGCATATTCACGCGTGATATCAATCGCGCGACACAATTCACCCGCGTGATGGATTGCGATGTTCATACGATCAACGGCGGAACGTTGCGGGGCGACGGCGGGGATCTTGGCGAGGGATATTTCTCGCACACGATCGCGACACCGACCGGAGAAGGAATCTGCACGCCGTTGGATTTTGTTCGCAAGCGCCGCATCATGACACATGGGGCACTGCGATTTGTCTAGGAATCATGACAACTGACCCACGCAAAGGCGCAAAGCCGCCAAGGACGGAAAGCAATATCATTTCTTAGCGACTTTGCGGCTTGGCGAGATAATATTTTGAACTGAATATCCACCATATGAATGAAGTGAGGAGATAAAACAATGGCAACAAAAGGTGCAATTGGAATCCTGGAGACACGGGGCTTCGCACCACTGATTCAGGGTGCGGACGCCGCAGTGAAGGCGGCAAATGTAGAACTGGTGGAGTGGCGCCAGGTCGGAAGCGGGTATGTGTCGTTCATGATTGAAGGCGACGTCGCGTCCGTCCGCTCTGCAATAGAAGCAGGAGCTGATGCCGCATCGAAGATCGGCGAGGTGGTCTCTCAACTCGTGCTGCCACGTCCCGTTGAAGAAATCGACAAGTCACTCAAAGGCTGACAATCCATGATATTCGCCAAAGTAGTTGGAACGGTCATCTCGACGCAGAAGGACGAGAACCTGAACGGAAAAAAGCTCCTCCTTTGCAGAGAGGTAGACCATCAGGGCAAACCTCTTGGCACGTACCATGTTGCCGTCGATGCGGTGCAGGCAGGAGAGGGGAGCTTCGTCCTGCTCTCATACGGGTCTTCCGCCCGGATGACCGATGTCACGAAGAATGCGCCCATTGATGCAGTCATCATGGCTATTATCGACGATCTCCAGATCACGAAAAACGTTTAGGGTGAGCGATGAAACTGGGGATTGTCATAGGAGCCGTTTGGGCTTCGAAGAAGGCGCCTGAGCTGAAAGGCTGCCGACTGTCGATTGTACAACCGGTGTCGTCGGACCTGAAACCGAACGACAACCCTGTGGTTGCCGCGGATCCGATGAACCTGGCAGCGGCAGGCGACACTGTTGTCTATGTGACAAGCACAGACGCCACGCAGGCTTTTCCGCGCGGATTCGCTCCGGTCAACGCAAGTATCGTGGAATTGGTCGAGAGGATTGACTGATGTTTCTTGCACGCGTCCAAAAAAGGGTCGTTTCAGCCGCCAAACACAAGGCCTATGACGGCAAGACGGTGTACATCGTCCAACCGGTTCTTCCTGACGGTACTGCGGAAGGGAATGAGTGGGTCGCCATCGACTATGTTGGTGCCAACATCGGCGACATCGTTGTGTGCGGCGGTGCTCCTGGCGTTGCGCGAGAAGTCTTCCACGTTGACCTGGCACCGATCAGAACGTTGATCATGGCAGTGGTCGATCGAATCGAGTACAAGAACCTGTAGCCTGAAGGAACCTGCCGGTGACGGTCAGCGACATACAGAGGCTGGGGGTGATTGGTGCCGGCGGCGCAGGCTTTCCCACCCACGTCAAGCTGAATTCCCATCCCGATACTCTTCTCATGAACGCGGCGGAATGCGAGCCGCTCCTGCACAAGGACATGCAAATCCTGTGCCATCACGCCGACACGGTGCTGCAAGGATTCAAGACTGCAATGGAGCTCACCGGCGCGCAGGATGGAATCATCGGCATCAAGGAGAAGCACCGCGAAGAAATCGACTTGCTGAAAGCAAAAGTGTCCGGGAAGTACCGGGTTCAGCCGATCGAAGATGTTTATCCCGCCGGCGATGAGGTGACGCTCATCTACATGACCACCGGCAGGATTGTGCCGGCAGGCGCGTTGCCGCTTGCTGCAGGATGTGTGGTTCAGAACGTTGAAACGCTTTACAATATTGGAGCGAACAAACCTGTCGTCACCAAGTTCGTCTCCGTTGCAGGCGCAGTGGAAGAGCCAGCGACCATCGAGGTCCCGGTTGGAATGACGTATTCCGAGGTTCTTTCACATTTCAGAACTACCGTTGGGAACTATGTGGTCCGGTCGGGTGGATTGATGATGGGCGCCGTCGAAGAAGACTTGAACAAGGCGGTCTCGAAGCGAACGAATGCGCTCATCGTTCTTCCGGCCGATCATCATTGTGTCACTATGTATCGGAGATTCAGCACAGATCATGCAGTCGATCTCATCGCGAAGGCAGCATGTGACCAATGCTCGTTCTGCACGGAATTGTGTCCACGGTACCTTCTCGGACAGCCGGTTCGGCCCGAGCTGGCAATGCGCAACCGGATGTTCACGCGTGAAGATCTTCCGCTTGTCAATCCAGGCAACCTCTCATGCTGTGAATGCAATCTCTGCACCATGTATGCCTGCCCGGAGGGGCTCGATCCTAAGGGTGCAACGCTCATTGACAAGAAGATTGCACGCTCGCAGAAGCTCTCCATCAATGGGTCGAGACCGGAAGCTCATCCGATGTTTGAATACCGGAAAGTGCCGGTTGCGAAGCTGAAGCAGCGCCTTGACATTGGGATGTTCAGGGATGAGGGGCCGCTACGCGAGCTGCATCTTGAACCGGCAGCAGTTCGTGTCCCAATCCGTGAACATGCCGGTACGCCGGCGAAGCCGGTTGTGAAGGAAGGCGACAGGGTGAAGCGGTTCGATATGATTGGGGAGGGTTCATCGGAAATCTCCAGCACCGTACATGCATCGATCGACGGTGTCGTGAAAAAGATCACTCAGACTGAAATCATCATTGAGAGAGCATGATGGAGTCGCAGGACGCGCTGGGCATTATTGAGCTTGCAAGCGTATTCAAGGGGTACCATGTTCAGGATGAGGTCCTGAAACAGGCAGCCGTGGAGAAACTTGTCGCCCGCTCGATCTGTTCTGGCAAGTATCTGATGATGGTTCGGGGGGCCGTCGGCGATGTCGAAACAGCCATCAACGTTGCGCAGGAAGTAGGCGGGTTTGCTGTCGTCAACACCACTGTGATCCCGCGTGTTGACCGGCGGGTTTTTCCTGCAATCACAGGAACCATCAGTCTCGAGTCAACGCCCGGCAAAAAAGTGCCGGCAATGCTCATTATAGAAACGTTCTCGGTTGCATCGGCGATCAAGGCAGCCGATGCGGCGGTCAAGGAGGCGGATCTCGACATCATCCGCGTGCATGTCGCGATGGCGATCGGGGGGAAGGGAATCGTAGTGATGACGGGGGATATCGCTCCGCTCGAAGCTGCAGTCCACCCGGCGATCGAAGCGATAAAGGCCGATGGAATGCTGGCTGGGTATGTACTCATCAAGAACCCGCATGAAGAAGTCCTGAGAGATTTGATCTGAAGACCAGAAAGATCTACTACGAAGTCACAAAGAAGGAAGATCAAAACAAGAGCAGCTGTTAGTTCGAGAAACCCTTTGTGTCCGCCGCGTGACTTTGTGCCTGCCTGTCCGGCAGGCAGGCCTTTGTGGTTCAGACCTACGAGCTTAAGAAGGGAACGAAGCAATGCATGATGAAATGGAAATAAAGAAGCTGATCGTCGAGGTTGGCAAACGGATCTGGGCGCGCGGCTATGTGGCTGCGAATGATGGCAATATCACCGCAGTCCTGAACGATCGCGAATTGCTTACAACGCCGACAGGTGTAAGCAAGGGATTCATGACGACGGACATGATCATCAAAGTTGACCGGGAGGGAAGGGTCATCTCCGGACATTCGGCATATCGTCCGTCAAGCGAGGTGAAGATGCACCTCGAAGTGTACAAGACTCGTCCCGACGTGAAATCGGTTGTCCACGCTCACCCGCCATTCGCGACCAGTTTTGCAGTAGCCGGAATTCCTCTGGACAAATGTGTGTTGCCGGAAGCTGTCATCGTCATCGGGGCGGTGCCTCTGGCGCCGTACGGCCTTCCGTCGACAATGGAAATCCCCGACAGTATCCGGGAACTCATCAAAACCTCCGACGCCGTGTTGCTGCAGAACCATGGCACCCTCACGCTCGGGAGTGATGTGCTCAACGCGTACCACAAACTGGAAACTCTGGAACACACAGCAAGCATTGTGTGGAAAGCGATGCAGCTTGGTCACCTGAATGTTCTTTCCGAGTACGAACGAGACCGTCTCCTGACACTTCGCGACAAATTCAACCTGCCCGGCCGCATCACCTCATGCGATGCAACTCCGATGCCGAGCAGTTCTGTGGAGCATCCCGAGAAGTCTTCCACAGCAGATGTTGTCAACGAACAGAAAATCCGTCAGATTGCTGAACAGGTTATCTCGAGACTCAAAAAATCGTAGTTGAATTCCGAAGCACGAATCTCGAAAGCCCAAACAAATCCTAAACTCGAAATTCAAACTCTGAAATCAAGAAGACATCTGGGCGCTGGCTTCTGGTTGCCGATTTGAAATTTGCTATGCATTTCGGATTTGGTGCTTTAGGCTTGTTTCGAATTTCGTATTTAGGTATTCGTGCTTATCCACAAGTATCCAAATGAGTAACACCTCGCGCTGAACAGCTATGACTCTCCTGATTGCAAACCCTGGTAGCACATCGTTCAAGTGCAAGCTCTACGACTTGACGAGCATGAATGTTCTGTTCCAGGCGGTTGTCGAACGGATCGGTGATAAGGAAGGGATCTACTCGTTCAACCGCACGGGCGATGAGAAGGCCGAGCGCACGCTGCCGGTTCCGGACTACAATGCAGCCGTGAACCTCGTGCTGACATCTCTCAGGGAACGCCACCTCATCGACAAGCTGGCGGCGGTTGGATTCAAGACCGTTCATGCGAAGGGAGTCTCCGGCTGTGTCGAGCTGACGGACGACATTGTCAGGGCCATGGAAGAGTATCGCTCTCTTGCGCCGGTGCACACCGACATCTATGTCCTCGCGATTTCTGTATTCAAGAATCTCTTGCCCTCGGTCCCGCTCATCGGGCTGTTCGAGACCCACTTCCATGTAAACATCCCGCCTGAAGCATATTTGTACGCAATTCCGTATGAGTATTTCGAGAAACACGGAATTCGGAAGTATGGTTTTCATGGCGCGTCGCACCGGTACATCGGGATGAGGGCGAAAGAGTTGTACGGAGCGCGGACCGTCATTTCCTGTCACCTCGGCGGGAGTTCTTCGGTGTGTGCGATCAAGGACGGCTGGTCAATCGATACATCTATGGGGATGAGTCCGCAGAGCGGCTTGCCGAACGCAAAGCGTGTCGGAGACCTGGATCCGTTTGGGCTTCTGTATCTGATGGAGCAGGAAAATCTGTCCACGCAGGCAGCGGGAAAAATACTGATGTCCAAAGGTGGTATCTTTGGAATTTCCGGCACCAGCGGAGACTTTCGTGATATCGAGCAGGCGATGGACAAGGGAGACCGGCGGGCGGAGCTCGCGTTCAAGACGTTCGTGTACAATGTGAGACGCTACATCGGAGAATATCTCGTTGCCCTGAACGGTGCTGACTGCATCGTCTTTACGGCGGGCGCAGGGGAGAAGTCGGTAAGACTGCGCAAGGCGATTGCATCAGACATGGACCGCCTTGGAGTCATCGTGGATGATGCGAAGAATCAAGCCAATCCGAAAGAAGGACTCATTTCGCCCGACACTTCCAGAATCAGAGTCGCAGTGATACCGACGAACGAAGAGCTTGTTGTTGCCTCTGAAGTGAAACGCTTTCTGGCACGATAGCACACCGCTGCATAGCGTACGCAGGCGGTCGTGATGCACTTGGCGGCGATCGTCATTCTCCTACCTGACAAAAATCTGCAACATGATGAACGTGAGAATCCTCATCGTGCTCCTGGTTATGTGTACTGCCTTCTCCTTTGCTCAGAAGCGGTATTACAAGGGCAATACACATACACACTCCTATCCCCGTAGCGGTGATGCCGCGAAGACCTGGACGGCGGACAAGGCGGTCGAGACCTACAAGGCCGCAGGATATGGCTTCCTTGTGTTTACTGAGCACGGCGAATACTGGGATGCGGATAGTCTCTCGACTCCAGACTTTACGGTCATCAGCGGGGAGGAGGCGGGAATTTCCGGTGGCGGACGATGGGGACATTTCACAGCAATGAGGATTCGCACCAAGATCGTGGGCCGCAATAGGACGCATCAGGAGTTGCTCGATGAAATCGCCTCGCAGAGGGGACTCGGATTCCTGAACCATCCGCGGTGGTCGGTTATTCCAATCACAGTGAGACAAGTGATTGATTCAATGAAACAACACCTCCGTGTTGTGGAAGTGTATAACGGTAACACTGATAAACCTACCCGCTTCGACACATCGCTGTGGGATAGTGTGCTCACGAGTGGGAGAATCATGTTTGGAGTCGCTTCTGACGACACCCACAAAGAGAGCCACTTTGGGAAGGGATGGATCTGCGTGTACGCCTCGTCGAACCACCCGGATACACTCTTGACGGCAATCGGGAATGGCGAGTTCTATGCCAGCAACGGGATTGTGATCGACACGATTGGGATAAATCCGGAACGGATTTATGTCCGAAGCACAAATGGCACGAAGATCACATTCATCGGGAGCGCAGGGCGTATTCTTGAGACTGTCGAAGGACCTGAAGCATCATATATCATTAAGGGCGATGAAGGATATGTGCGGTGCCAGGTGAGCAACGGCGCCGATCAGACAGCATGGATTCAGCCAGTTGTAATCTCGCCGGCAAAACCTATGGGGCTATGAAGTACTTCACAGCAGGGATTGAAGTGCGTTTGGCGTAGGTGTCTCTTGCGTTCCTGAGCATCCTTCCGTACATTAGTGGAGAAACATCACTTCGGGGTGTGGCGCAGCCTGGCTAGCGCACCTGCCTTGGGCGCAGGGGGTCGCAGGTTCGAATCCTGTCACCCCGACGAGAGAATAGAGAAGTCAGAAGGGGGTCGTCCCGCCCGCGGCGGGATCACCCCGACGAGAGAATGAAGAAGTCAGAAGTTAGAGGGGGGTCGTCCCGCCCGCGGCGGGATCACCCCGACGAGAGAACGAAGAAGTCAGAAGGAAGAAGCTAGAAGGTTGATGGTAGAAAGGGCGGTCCCCTTTTCCTCAATCCATACCAGTGGCGATGCAGAAGCCCGGCAATATTTCCCCATTGTTTCCCCTGTCGTGGCTCTGGTTTTCCAAAGAGCTCAATCGGATCAACAGCACAGACACGTTGTGATACCGAGCCGCAAAGGCGCAGTAGGTATTCGCAAATACCTTGTGCCTTCGGCACAGGATCACAATCCCTTGATCCGCATCACCAGTGCGTGTTGCCTTTCGCAAAAGTAATTTATATGTTTCCAGACAACGTGTCCGAGGGCATGGCAGGAGAAGTGCCATTCACTGCTATTCTCCTCCAAAACCCACATTCTTGGAGCAGGAACTGAATTGACTTCCAAAGTACTCATTGTTGACGACGAGGATTTCTTTCGCAGGATTGTGGCGATGGGTTTTGAGCGTGAAGGATTTAACGTCATTCAGGCCGATAATGGTGAAGACGGGCTTAAGATCGCCGGCAAGGAGATGCCAGATCTGATCCTCCTCGATCTGGTGATGCCACGATTGCTAGGATTTGAAGTCTGTCAGGCGCTTCGCAAGGACAAGCGCTTTGATAACACTGCCATTATCATCATGTCTGCGAAATCGTACAAGCCGGACATGGACAAGGCCGCTGAGCTGGGAGCCGATGACTATGTGGTGAAGCCTTTTGAGTTTCAGGATTTGCTCAAGACAGCACGACATCACATGAACAAGCGCTCGAACGCGAAATGATGAAAGTGCGATTTTGGGGAGTGCGCGGCTCGATTGCTACCCCTGGGCAATCGACGATGCGATATGGCGGCAACACTTCCTGTGTTGAACTGCGCGCTGGAGAACACCTGCTCATCTTTGATGCTGGAACTGGTATCAGAGACCTCGGCAACCAGTACCTGAAGGAATTCAACAACCAGCCGCTGACGATCCACATCTTTATCAGCCATACGCACTGGGATCATATTCAGGGCTACCCGTTCTTCCTACCTGCCTATCAATCGAAAAACACGATTCATCTCTACGGTCCTCCGGGCCGCGATAAGTCCTTCGATAAGCTTCTCAAGATCCAGATGGACTCGGATTACTTCCCGGTTGAGCTCGGCGCGATGAGCGCAAAGCTCCATGTGCATGAACTTCGTGAGGATGTGAAGATCGGCTCGTTGGAAGTGAAGCATTTCTATCTCAATCATCCCGCGCTGTGCCTCGCGTATCGCGTCAATGACGGAAAGCGAAGTTTCGTCTACGCAACGGACAACGAACCGTACGAAGGAACGCTTTCCCGCAACGCACAGCTCTCCTCCGCAGCAACCGACTTTCCGACGTACCTTGACGAGAAGTTCGTCGATTTTATGTCGGGAGCAGACCTCCTTGTCGGTGAAGCACAATACACGAACGAGGAGTATCCAGAGAAAAGGGGATGGGGACATACCGCCCTTGGCTCAATGGTGCGGTTTGCCGTTCAGGGAAGTGTGAAGACCCTCGCGCTCTTCCATCACGATCCGATGCACGATGATGACTTCGTCGATGGGATGGTGAAGGAAGCAGTCCACCTTGTGGAGCATTTCAAGGGAACGACAAAGTGCGTTGGCGCCCACGAAGGGCTCGAGATAGAGATCGCCTGAACCGGAATCCCCGTTCCGGACCTTTCTTGTCATTGCTCCGATTTGTCTCCAGCGTACACCCGCCATGCGAACATCCATCGTTGTCGCTTCAGCACTGTTGATGACCTCGGGCGTAGTCGCCCAGCTTCGATTTTCAACAGTTTCCAAACTCTCCGATTCCGCCACCGTCGAACGATCCATCAAGAACATCAGTGATGAAGAGCTCTTTTCTGCTCTGCGCTCTGACGTTAAAGGGGTTCAGGAAGCCCTCGCTTCGGCCCGCGTCCATGAAATGCGGAAGGCGTATGAACTGTGGGGCACCTATTGGTCGTCGAAACAGCAACCAGCATACATTACACAGGACCGTCAATTTCTCCTCGACACGGAGATGTTGAGAAGCTATGACGCCGCAAAACGCTACGCTTCAGAACATCCGGAGCAACGGGACTCCATTCTCGCTCGTGCAGCACTCCTCAAACGAAATATCGTCCGCACGTGGGGCGATGTTGTGGTTGAATTTGGTTCGGATGTAGATTTCAACAGGGAGATCGGTCAATCAGCCAAGTACGGCTTCCATTACTGGGGCTGGTCACGGCCGTTACTCACTGCATACCTGCTCACCGAGGACCAATCGTACCTGGCGAAATTCGATGAGTACTTTCATCGGTGGTACGTGCAACGAAACTCAATTACGCGGGGTTTCCCGGAGCTTGACGTTGTTTACTATGAGCTGGGACTTGGAACACGAAACCGCGTATTCATCGAATACTATCTTTTCCCGTTCAAGACGCGATCATGGCAAACACATGAGAGACTCCTGAAGACGTTCCTTGGCGCCGCTCGCTGGCTCTATGAATTGGAACAACATGAAGGCTATCGCCCGGGAAACTGGCAAATCCATGGCTCCTATATGCTGGCACAGATCGCGCTGGTTTTCCCTGAGTTCAAGGAGTCGGATGAGTGGTTGCGTATCGCGCTTCAACGACTTCAGGAGCATCTCGAACGAGATTTCTTTGAGGATGGCGGACATTCAGAACGGGCTCCTCGGAACTACACGCTTGCCACATATCTCTGTTTCCGAAATCTCAGTGAGCTTCTGACTTCGTACAAAGTGCCTGGGGACCTCCCGCATAAGATTCAGCAACGCACCGGGGCCACCATAGATTGGTGGATAACGATGATCACGCCGACAGGAGAAGTTCCGGCTATCAATGACAGCCATAGGGGACTGTTCCCGACGTTTGTTCTCGAGGATGGAGCAGACATCTTTCAGAAGCCATATGTCGTTGGAGTTCTGAAGAACATCTTCGGTTCTCGGAGCGTGGCCGAACCCGTTGAACTTCCATCATACACCTCGCGCAACATGCCTGCATCAGGCTTCAGCATAATGCGAACCGACTGGTCCCGCGATGCTCTCTACATGAATATCAATTATGGTGCATGGCAAGGCGGCCATACACATTACGACCTGCTCGATTTTGAAATCTACGCGTACGGTGAAGCGCTCGCGGTTGATGCCGGGATCGGATTGACATATGATGATCCGCTCTATATTCCGTGGTACCGATCATCCCGGGCTCACAACATGGTGACGGTGAACGATGAGAACATCGATCGCGAGCACTCAAAGGGAACTAACATCATTTGGAGCTCCGGTACGTTGCTTGATTACTTTTCGGGTGAGCACGATGGCTACGCCAAGAAAGGAATTCGCCATCAGCGGCAAATCGTATTCGTCAAACCGCACTATTGGATCGTGATGGATGATGTGAAGTGCGAAAAGGGGGGAGATACACTCTCGTGGTACCTCCACACGCCCTCTGCCCTCGAAAAGATCACTGGTGGATTCAAGACATCGTCGGCTCCGGGGCTTTCAGTCATGCCACTGACGTCGTTTTCCGGGGTTCGATTCGGCAAAGGGATGGCAGCGAGCACCGCGGATGTGACGCCTGGAAAGACCGCGTCAATCAACTGGATGACGCTCGATCAGCTCACTGTTGAAGGGTCGTCTCATCGGTTTGCCGTCCTGCTCGCTCCGTACCGTCGTGATCCCGATGCTGTGAAGGCAATCCCCATTTCAAATACTCATGTGCGCATCGAAGGCCCTGGCATTGTTGATGACCTGTTTGTGTCCCCTCATTCGTTGAGGGAGAGAGGTGTCGAGACAGACGCACGCTGTTTACTGATTCATCGACCGCGGGGTGGAAAGGAAACAGCGAGTATTGTTGAAGGAACGTATATGAAGCTGCAAGGGGTAGAAGCGTGGAGATCGGAGGCCCGAACTTCCACGGAGATTGAGCTCACGAAGAAGACTGTGAAATAGGCCGTCGAGACTACGCAAGTAGGAAAAAGTCCGACTCCTCGCGATGGGCAAGAGAAGTCGGACTTTTCTTTGGACAAACCGTAGAGCAGAGACAAGCGGTCAACACTCCCGTCCTGACCGTACCGCTGGACTCAATTGCCTCAGAGACAAGCTGTCAGGATGTCTGTCCTGACCGGGCCACTGGGCTCAATACTTCAGAGACAAGCGGGGCTGTCCAGAAGTCATTCTGAGGGAAGACGTTTCTCAGGCGACCGAAGAATCTGATTCATTTCGGCAGATTCCCCGCCTGCCTTCAATGAACTGTGAGGCGGGCAGGTTCGCGGAGTTTACCCCGCCGACTTGCCCCGAGTTTTCTTTTCGGCGAGGCGGGGCTCAGAATGACGCTTGCGCTTTTGGGACAGCCCCGTACCGCTGGACTCAATTGCCTCAGAGACAAGCGATCAGGGCTTTCGTCCTGACCGGATCATTGATCTCAGTTGTTGCGCGGTGGACGGTTCCGAGACAAGCGGTCAGGACTTTCGTCCTGACCGTACCACTGCACTCAATTGCCTCCGAGACAAGCGATCAGGGCTTTCGTCCTGACCGGATCATTGATCTCAGTTGTTGCGCGGCGGACGGTTCTGCATCCGTTGCTGCCGCTCTTTCAGGATCTGCTCATACTTCTTGAGCTGTTCCTCGTTCAGAAGAGCCTTGATCGCAGCATTACTTTTTTCAATAGCTTTCGTGAAGTATTCGCGCATTGCTTCACGGTCACCCTGAAACTCGCCCATCTTCTCCTGCCTGTCCTTCTGTTGGTCCGCGAGGATCTTGGTGACCTTCGCTGTTTGCTCATCGGTGAGAGAAAGCTGCTCTTTGAGCATCTTTGCTTGCTCTTCAGGCGACCGCATCCCTCTGCCCTGACCGCCGCCCATACCCTGAGCAGATGCAACCTGGAACAATCCCGTAACGAAAACGGCAATTGCGAAAACTACCAGCCTTCGTGCTATGGAATTCATAAGAGATCTCCGTATTGATAGTGTGAAATGTGTTAGTTCGATGTGAGCGTGCTCTGAACGTTTGTCTTTCTCGTTCTACTTTGTAGATCCTCCTGGCGCGGTCGTGAGATGAATCGTCAGCCAGTGTTTCAAACTTTCCTGCAGATTGCGCCCCGGCGCAGCTGCTGCACCACCACCCCCGCTACCCCTTCCGCCTCGCCCGCTTCCTCCACCAGACGGCATTTCTGCTGTGCTCATCTGTGACCGAATGATTTCTCTATATGTGCGGCTTGATCAACACTGCCACGACGTTGGGGGCTGCATGGTGATTATCTATAGACGGATGAAGATCGAAATCGTTTCTCACCGAAATCGATTGAAGAACCTGGCGATGCCCTTTGTCCAGTCTTCCATGAGTGAGAAGACTGTCGGAACGATAACGAGTGTGAGGAACGTCGACACGGTGAGCCCAAAGATGATCGTCACCGCCAGCGGTCGCCAAAACTCCGCACTCTCGGCGCCAATCACGAAGTGAAACTCACGCCAGTCAAAATCGATACCTGTGGCCAGCGGCAAGATGCCAAGGACGGTTGCAGCCGCTGTGAGAACGACAGGACGGAGACGTATACGGCCTGCGTCAAGGAGCGCCTCGTGCAGCGTCTCCCCGCCCTCGTTCAGTTTGTGCTTCACGAAGTCGAGAAGTACGATCCCGTTACGCACAACGATTCCCGCCAGAGCAACCACCCCGACACCCGTCATGATCACGCTCGCCGGTGTGGCTGTCACGACGAGTCCGAACATCACGCCGATGAGTGACAGAATGACCGAGATGAGAATCACGAACGGCACTCTGAGAGAGTTGAATTCCGCAACCATGATGAGAAAGACGAGGAGCAGGGTGATCACAAATGCTTTCGAGATGAAGGCAGACGCTTTCTGCTGCTCTTCCTGCGATCCGGTCAGTTTGATACCGTATCCCGCCGGCAGATTGACACCCGCAAGTCGGCTTGTCACATCCTTGATAACTTCTGACTGGACACGGCCCTCTACGTCACCTGATACGGTGATGACCCGCTTCTGATCTTTGCGCCGGATATCTGACACGGCCGTCGTTCGCTTCAAATCAGCGACGGATGTCAGCGGAATCGAAAGGAGCTGGCCTCGTCTGTTCATGAACGTAATGCGGAGGTTTTCCAGATCTGAAGGAGACGTTCGTTGACTCTCTTTCAGTCTTACCCTGATGCTGTACTGGTCTTCGCCGACGCGGTATTTCGACGCGTCGACACCGGCGATCGCCGCCCGGACGGTTGAAGCAATCTGTCCGGTGCTTGTGTAGTACATGCCGGCCTTCTCCCTGTCGATGCGCACCTCTATCTCCGGGCGGCCGATGTTGTAATCGTCCTTCAGATCGACCAGGCCGGGAACATCCTTGATCTTCTCCCGAATGACCTTGCTCAGCGACTCTAGCTGTCCGTAGTCATCGCCGGAGATCTCGATGCTGACAGGAGCTCCGACCGGAGGACCCATCTGCTGTTTCGCAACCCGCACTTCCGCTCCCGCGATACCGGTGATGGAACTGCGGACCTCCTCCAGTGTTGTAAACGTGCTCTGTCCCCGAAGCTTCTTCTCGTAGAAGTTGATAGCAATGCGGGCCTTGTTAGCGGTACCCTGTCCACCCATATCGAACACGTCATCCGACGTACCTACGCTGGTAGCAATGAATTCTACGTCTTTCCGACCGGGAATTGTCTGCAGCCGGTCCTCGAGGATCTGTGCGACACCGTTCGTGACATCAAGCGACGTCCCAGCAGGCATCTCGACGCTCGCGCTCACTTGCGTCGGCTGCGTATTCGGGAAGAAGTCGACTCCCTTGTTGAACAGCGCAAAGAGGATGATAATAAGGAGAAGGGTTCCAAAAGAGACAGTCATCGTCAGACCCCGATGCCGCAGAGTCCACTTCAACGTCTCGACGTATTCCCTTTGGAGCCAGGGGAAAACCACCTCATCGACCTTGTGGTAGAGGTACGTGAACGGATTGTACTTCTTGTACCAGTGCGGGTGTGCGAGGTCTTCTTTTGCTTTCTGGATATCTCGTTTGTAATTGATCCACCTTGCGGCCTGGACCGGACTGATCACGTACGCGACGAACAAGGATGCCGTGAGCGTGATGATCAGCGTGAAGGGGAAGTACTTCATGAAGTCACCCACGATGCCGGGCCAGAATGCCAATGGCAGAAAGGCCGACAGCGTCGTGATGGTTGATGTCAAAACCGGCACGAAGACTTCTCCGGCGGCCTTCTTCGCTGCTTGTTCGGGTGATTCACCGTACTCCTGCTGATGACGATACGTGTTTTCGATGACCACGATGGCGTCATCGACCAGGATGCCAAGAACAAGGACGAGGGAGAACAACACCACCATGTTCAGCGTGATCCCGAACGCCGAGAGAACGACAAATCCGACAAACATTGAAAGAGGAATTGCCGTTGATATCAGCAGGGAGTTCTTGAGCCCAAAGAACATGAAGAGGGACATGACAACAAGGAACATGCCCGTCAGCACACTGTTTTCGAGCTCTTTGACCATCCTGACCACGAACTTCGACTGGTCGTTGGAAATATCGATGTGGATCCCTTCCGGGAGCTCCGCCTTTTTTGCTTCAACGATTCGTTTCACCTCGTCCGAGATGCGCAGGAGATTCTCGCCAGCGCGTTTCCGGACGCCGAGCGAGACAACCTCATTCTTGTTGAGGCGGGCGTAGGTCTTGCGATCTTCGAAGGAGTAGCCAACAGTCGCGACATCGCGGAGGTAGATCGGCTTACCGTTCTGGATCTTGAGGACAATATCCTCGAGAGGCTTTACGTCCTTGAATTCACCGGGCACGCGGACCGTCAGCGCCTTTTCCTTTGTATCAATAGAGCCGCCGGGGATGGAGAGATTCTCGGCCCGGATGGCATTGGAGATATCGTCGAAGCTGACCTGGTAGGCATTCAACCGATGGACATCGGCGTTTACCTGGACTTCAGGCTCGAGACCGCCGGAAATGTCTGCGCTGATGACGCCGGGGATTCCCTCGATGTCGTCCTGGATTTCATCAGCGATCTTTTTGAGCCGGGCCAGGCCGACGCTCCCGCCGACGTTGACGTACATAATTGGAAATTCGCTGATATTGATCTCGTTGATGATTGGATCGAGAATATCATTCGGAAGCTGAGAACGTGCCGAGTTCACCTGGTCGCGCACGCGCCGAAGACCTTCATCAATATCAATATTCGTGTTGAATTCGACGCGGATGGTGGACAGACCCTCCTTGGACACTGAGGTGATCTGCTTGACATCCTTGAGGCTCTTCAGGTCCTTCTCGAGAGGCTGAGTGATCAGTCCTTCGATGTCGACAGGGGAGACCCCGATGTAAGGCGTCGACACGATGATGAGGGGGATCTTCACATCCGGCGCCGCCTCCCGCGGGAGTTCCTGGTATGATGTCCATCCGAAGAACACAATGAGGATCATCAGCAGGTACACTGCGGTCTTGTTGTCTACTGCAATACTCCAGATTTTCATGGTTGGGTCTCCGCTATTCCGTCACAGTGACCGGTGAGCCGTTGATGACCTTCTGATAGCCGCTGACGATGAGACGATCGCCGGCATTCAATCCCTTAAGAACTTCAAGGTAGATTCCCTGGCGTCCGCCGAACATCAGCTGGCGCTCCTCCGCCTTCCCGCCGTTCTCGACGTACACCACAGAACGATCACGGTCGACAAGCTGAACAATATTCTCGCTGACAAGAATGGCGTTGTTCTTCGTTTCACGGACGAGACGGACTTTCGCGACCATCTCGGGCTTCACTCGCCGGCCTGGATTCGAAACGATGATCTCGACCTGCAACGCTCGGTTGGCATTCGAAACAGTAGATCCTACAAACGTGACTCTTCCTCGGATCGTGTCCTTCGGAAGTGCGTCGAACGTAATACTCGCCGGAGCACCAACAGGGACAGAGCCGGAATACAACTCGGGCACATCGGCCTGGATCTTTATCTGGGTTGAATTCACAATTCGCGCCAGCGGTACGCCAGGGGGTGCCATATCTCCTTCGTTGGGAAGAGTGTTGTCGACGATCCCGTCGATCGGACTTCGAAGCTGAGTCCGCTCCCAGCGCGCCTTCATGAGATCGGCATTCGCCTTTGCTGCATCGCGGGTGTACTGAAGATTCTTGATCTGCAGTTCGCTGATCCCCTGCTGGTCAAATACCTTCTGCTGCTTTTCCAGAGTCAGCTCAGCCATCTTGTATTGTGCCTCTGCAGCATCATATCCCGCCTTGATGACTTCATCTTTCAGCACGACAATGAGATCGCCCTTGCTGACCCTCTGGCCCTTCTTTGCTTTCCATTCCTTTACGACGCCGCCTTCTTCCGGACTCAGATTGACGTCTTCATACGCCTTGACCGTTCCGGCGACAACGATGCCGTCGACGAGGCGCTGTGGCTTCACAATTTCAATTCTGACGTCGACCGGCTGCACGTTCGGTCCACCGTTCTGGCCTCCTGACTTCCCGCAGGAGAGAAGAAGGAAGCTGGTCACTGCGACCAGCGCAACTGTCAGACTCTTTTGTACGATGTTCATGGAATTGATCCTTCCTTCAGGTTGTTACTTTGATTCACTTTCGAGAACGAAGCTGGGGAGGCGGCCGACAAGCTGGTCCAGGTCGGCAGAAGCCACCAGATAATCATAGATTGCCTGAACACGGTTCACTTTTGCCTGTGTCAGGGCAAGTTGTGCGTCGTTTACTTCGAGCTGGGTCGCCGCGCTATTGAGGAAGCGTGTTGTAACAATTGCATACCCGCGCTCCGCCATCTCCACAGTCTTCCCTTGTGCCTCAACCCGCTTGCGTGCTTGCTGAAGGTTGCCGAGAATTGAGCCAAGGCCGGTTTTCAGGTTTCGTTCGAGGCTTATCTGCTGCTCTTCGCTCTTTCGCCGCTCAAGCTGTGCCTGCTCCACACGGGAGTATGTCTGAAGTCCCTGGAAGAGGTTCATGGAAAGCGAGAGACCGACAGTGGATCCCTTGTAAAAGTCATTTGTCGAGAAATTGAACTCGTTCTTTGCAGCGTTGTACGAATACGAGCCGAAGGCTGCGATCGTTGGCAGATATCCGGTCCGCTCGGCGTTTACAACTGCCCCATTGAGCTCTATCTGCCGCTTCACCGCGCTAAGGCCAGGATTCAATTCCAGCACAAGGCTTTCGGCGCGCTTCAGGATCGCATCGTCAACGGCCTGAAATGTCAACGCGTCCGAGAGCGTGTGACGCTCGTTGCTCGGGGCGCCGATCGTGTTGCGGAGGTTATCAAGTGCAAGATTGGCATTCGTCTCGCTTTGAATGACCATCGGTCGGAGGTTTTCCACACCGACAGATGCGCGCAGCTCGTCGTACTCAGAAACAATCCCCTGTTGCCGCATAAGCTTGACGTTCTTGAGATTGTCCTCGGCGTTGCGGAGGCTGGACCGCATGAGGTCAAGCGCCTCCGCTGCCAGTAGAGCACCGTAATAGGCCTTGCGAACCTTGGCGACCGTTTCCACCTGCTTCGCCTGATACAAGTCTCGGGCAAGATGAGAGTAAATACTTGCCGCGCCTACGCCGATGAAAACGGCACCGTTGAAGAGAATCTGACGGACGTTCAATGACGCACTCGCGGAGAAGCCCGGAGAGAACGAGACCGGAACCAACTTTCCGCTTGGCTTGGGTATCGTAGAATCGATTCCTTTCATGAAGCTGTACAAAAAGAAATCCGGGAAGAACGTGACCGGCTTGTCAACGAGGTGGACGTACTGTCCGGAGAGATCGACTGCCGGGAGGGCGTTTCCCCAGGCTTCGAGCACTCGTGCATCTGATCGCTGTACTTCCAGCCGGGCCGTGATCAGTTCCGGATTGCGCTTCATCGCGAGGCGGATGGCATCTTCAAGAGAAAGCCGTCGCGTCGTGACCTCCTGTGCCTGCGCAGAGGAAAACAGGAGGAGGAGCAGCAAAAGGTGGAGTGGACGGTGTTTCAGGTTCATGTAGTCCTCAATAGAATGTTCAACGAGATGACGATTCCGCGAGCATGGCTCTGCCCTGCTCTGTGAAGATAGCACCAAAGAGAAGCTTGTTGGAGAGCTCGAGAGTCTTTTTCAGATCGACCTGGAAGCGCTGGTGCCAGAGATCGTTCTGGTAGTCGATACGGAGGAGGAGCGCTGTCGCGCTCGACCAAAGGATCGTTAGGATTTCAACAGGATTGAGGTCCGGGCGGACAGTACCTTCCCGGATGCCGCGGCGGAGGACATCCGCCACCATGCCCCAAATCTTATGATAGAGAGCGTCGCAGTGTTGCTGCATTTCTTCCGACGCCTGCTTGTGAAGCATGGGGGTCTGAAGAAAATGAAGCATGCGAAAATAGTCCCGGTGAGAATTGAAAAACCGATAGAACTCCTGGGACACATCGGTCATTGTCTGCGGTGCGGGATTGTTACGCGCGATCACTGCCGAGAGCTTGTCATGCAGGATCTGGATTCCTCGCATCATGACGCCGAGGTAGAGATCTTCCTTGCTCTTGTAGTAGAGATAGATCGTTCCCTTGCTGAGCTCTGCCTTCTCGGCGATTTCGTCCATTGTCGCAGTGGCCAGTCCTTTTCCAAAGAACACTTCCTGCGCCGCATCCAGAATCTCTTCGCGCCGGTGACCTTTCTCCCGTTCTTTTCGTTCTACTATGCCCAATTTTGACACCCGTTCAATAAATGACTAACAGTCAGTATTTACGTTCAATGTAGGAAAAAAGTTCCTCAGTGCAAAAATGGAGATCATTAAGATTTGTTCATCGCGGGCTCTGCCGATGTATAAGTGCTTAAAAACAAAGAGGTTGCAGTGAGATTCTTCGGAACTGCAGAATTTCTGCTCTTTGCCTTTGCTGCGAAAAAGCGATAGTTTTTTCCCATGAGCAGCCTCCGTTACAAACTGGGCTTCAGCTATTTTCTTCTCGTCTGCGTGAGCCTTGCTGCAAGCGGTGTGGCCCTCTATAATTTTGAGCAGTTGCAGAGTTCGGTCGGGCAGATGATCCGGGAGAACTATCAGAGTGTTCTGGCTGCCGAACATATGTTGAAGTCCCTTGGTGAGCAACAGCAAGCTCAGGAGGCTTTGATCTACGTGAGCGTCTCATTGACGACTGAGACTGCACCCCGTGATGAACTGAGCTCCGCGAAAAGTGTGTTCAGCAAGAATCGCGATGATTTTCTCGTCTGGTATCGCACTGCAACCGATAGCGTGGTCATCGCGCCCAAGCCGGCCGTTCTCGACAGCATTCTTCAGAGTTATACGACATACCTGGCGACGTCTGATGCGTTTTTCAAAATCCTCGAGGCGCGACAGAAACGATCGGATGCACGGACATTTCACCAACAGACACTGCAGCCGTTGGTGCAGACCATCAAAGGTCAGTGCTCGCGGTTCCTCGTGTTCAATCAAAATGCCATCGTCTCTGCAGACCTCCGTGTCAAAGAAGCGTCGACGAACGCCGCATTCTCCGTGCTCTTTACATCAATCTTTTCGATCGTTCTCATCCTGTTCGCGAGCTATCAGATTACCAGGACGATCATTCGGCCTGCAGAACGGCTGACGGACGCGGCACGCCGCATCGGCCGCGGCCAGCTGAATCAGAAAATCGATATCACTACGAGCGATGAGTTCGGTGAGCTCGGCATCGAGTTCAACAAAATGACAGAGCGGCTGCGCGCCTACGAGCAGATGAATGTCTATCAGCTCATTGCAGAGAAGAAGAAGTCGGAGGCTATCGTCGCCAGCATTCCGGATCCCGTCATCATGACGGATGAAGCAAACAACCTCATCCTCATGAATCAGGCTGCACGGTTGCTCCTCGGCATCCGAGGTGCCGATTGGCACTCAAGGCCGCTTGAAGAAATTGTTCATGACGAGCATTGGCTGAAGCTCCTGAAGCGCGGCGGCGTCAGTATGGAGGAATCGGCGAAACGTGACGTGCTTCTCTCGATTCACAAACCTGACCGGCAGGTGCTCTACTTCAGACCGCGCCAAACAACCATCGTCGACGAGTCGAAGAACATCCTCGGGGTGGTGACGCTCCTGCAGGATGTGACAAGGTTCAAGAACCTTGATCGAATGAAGTCGGAATTCATCGCAACAGTCTCTCACGAGCTTCGGACACCGTTGACGTCGATTAACATGGCAGTTGATATTCTCATGCACGAAGTTGTTGGCTCAGTGAACGATGCGCAGCGCGATATGCTCCTGACGGCCAAAGACGACTGTGACAGGCTTACGAAACTTGTGAAGGAATTGCTCGATCTGTCGAAACTGGAATCGGGCAAGTATGAGTTGAAGAGGGAAGCGGTGAACCTGCGCACAATCGTTGACGAGGCGTTGAAGCCGCTGCGGCTGCAGTTTCGGGAAAAGGGAATCCATCTTGAATCTGACATTCCGGAAGGGATGCCGGATCTCCCCGGGGATCAGCAGCAACTGACGTGGGTCGTCACGAACCTTGTCAGCAACGCCCTGCGGTACACGCCGGCAGATGGCACAGTGAAAGTTGAAACAGCGGTGTACGGCGACGCTGTGAGGGTCTCTGTGCGTGATTCCGGCCGTGGAATTCCGCCGGATGCGATTGAGGTCATTTTCGACAAGTTTGTGCAGGTAAAGCAATCCACCGATTCCACGCCCGGAAGCGTGGGACTGGGATTGGCGATTGCGAAAGAAGTCGTGGAGGCACATGGAGGGAAGATCTGGGTTGAGAGCGAGGTGGGAGCGGGGAGCACGTTCTATTTCACAATTCCGAGAGTGGAAGGCGGGAATTCATGAGTGAGGGTCAGCCACGGGTGCTTGTCGTCGACGATGAGCCGAACATCCTGAAAACGATGGGTGTGTGCTTCAAGGCGGTCGGCTATGAGACGCAGTTGTTTTCAAAGCCGCAGGATGCGCTCGAGGTACTGCATCGCGAAAAGTTTGACCTCGCATTCGTAGACCTTAAGATGGCGCCGATCGATGGGATGGAGCTCCTCGGTGAGATCAAGAAACTGTCACCCGAGACGACGGTCATCATCATCACGGCCCACGGCTCCATCGACACTGCCATCGAGGCGGTGAAACGCGGAGCGTACCACTATCTTCAGAAGCCGTTCGACCTGAAGGAGCTGCAACTTTTTGCCCAGAAGGCATGGGAGTACCATCAGTTGACGCAGGAAGTGCGTGAACTCCGGACGCAACTGAGTCTGGCGCCGGGGACGGGTGAAGTCATCACCCGGAGCCGGGAAATGCTGGCACAGATTGACCTGGCTGCGAGAGTGGCGGACAGTACGATTTCCGTGCTGATCGAAGGGGAAAGCGGGACGGGGAAGGAGCTCCTTGCACATTTCATCCATGAGAAGAGTCCACGGTCGGCGCAGCCGTTCGTGAAAGTGAATTGTGCGGCAATTCCTGAGCAGCTGCTGGAGAGCGAACTCTTCGGGCATGTGCGGGGAGCGTTCACCGGTGCAGTGAAGGACCGTCAGGGAAGGTTTGAGCTTGCGGACGGAGGTACCATTTTTCTTGATGAGATCGCAGACCTGAGTCCGGGCATTCAGGGCAAGCTTCTTCGGGTTCTGCAGAACAAGGAGTTCGAGCGCCTGGGCGAGAGCACGCCAAGGAAGGTCGACGTGAGAGTGATTGCCGCGACAAACCGGAACCTGGACGAAGCGATGAAGGAAGGGGCGTTTCGCGAGGATCTGTTCTACCGGCTGAATGCCGTGCGGCTGAAGCTTGTTCCATTGCGCGAGCGTCCGGAGGACATTCCGCTTCTCATTCAGCAGTTCCTCAAGAAGTTTTCGAAGGATGTTGAGATCAACTTATCAACGGAGGCGATGAAGGCGCTCCGGACGTACCGATGGAGTGGAAATGTCCGTGAGTTGGAGCATGTGATGGAGCGCTCAGTGTTGTTGGCGCAGGGTGGAACAATTGATCTGGTCCATCTCCCGAAAGAGCTGCAGACCGCGGTCGCTCAGACAGACGATGCGCAATCGCTTGAGGAGATGGAGAAGCTTCATATCAAGCGAGTGCTTCAACGTACGAACGACTACGACGAAGCGGCACGCATACTGGGAATCGATCCGGCGACCCTCTGGAGAAAGAGGAAGAAATTCGGACTCGGCTAGCCCGTGTTGCGGGGAATTGCATTCTGCAATACTCCGCAACACGTTGTACTGAATGCAATTAGCGGTTCAGACCCGCCCGATCCCCCTTTTTGATCTTGCACTATACAAGAATTCCCATTCATCAGCCACCATCGTTCTCCGATAACCCCTCTTTGTACAATGATTTGGCCGCCTTTCATGGCATAACTGTTGCCCCCTTCGGTGCAGCGAATCAAACCAAAGGGCCTTGTTTATGGCCTAAAGTGACCCCTAACGCATAAAGTGGGAGGAGGTATGGCAGTCAAAGTTACTACCATGAACAATCTGGAAATTGCCATTCTTGAGCCGCGCGGTTCACTCATTGGCGGTGAAGAGACGGACGAGCTCAAGGCAAAGGCGAAGGATTTGCTGGAGCAGGGAAATCGGAAACTGGTGCTTGATTTGGGGGGCGTTTCCTACATCAACAGCTCCGGGATCGGTGCCTTGGTCGGAATCCACACGGCGTACACAAAAGCCGGCGGAAAGATCAAGTTGTGTCAGATGGGCAAAGGTGTTCAAAACGTGTTCGTCATTACGCGTCTTGCCAGTGTCTTCGACCTGGAAGAAACGCGCGATGAAGCAGTGAAAAAGTTCTAGTTGTCGTTTTCTGTTTCCTTCTTCATTCACAACATAATCAAAGGAGTACCTATGAAACAAGGTGTCTTCATCTCCGTTGTTCTGGTTGTATCGCTCATCGCGTCGTATTTCATCTTCGAATACGGCCTTCCGGATTACATCAAGGAGGGTGGCTATCTCGTTATCGGTTTGATTGCGATGACGATCATGGTTGTCACGTTCATCTTCGAGCGTGTGTTCTCCCTGCGCAAGGCTCAGGGCCGCGGTTCGCTCGCAGTCTATCTGAAGAACGTCACACAAGAAATCAACAAGGGAAACATCGACGGTGCGATTGCGGCATGTGACAAGCAGCGCGGCTCCTGCGCCAATATCATCCGCACCGGTCTTGACAAGTACAAGCAGCTCGTGCAGGATGGCGATGTGAAGGGTCAAAAAGAGATGATGGCTGAAGTTCAGCGTGCAATCGAGGAAGCGATGTTGCTCGAAGTGCCTCTGCTCGAGAAGAACCTCGTTGCGTTGTCCACGATTGCCTCGGTTGCAACGATGTGGGGCCTGTTGGGCACGGTGCTTGGTATGATTCGGTCGTTCCGTGCAATGGCGAAAGCCGGCTCCCCGGATGCAGTTCAGCTCGCTCTCGGTATTTCCGAGGCTCTGATCAACACAGCCGGCGGCTTGATCGCAGCCATCGGTGGCATTCTTGCGTACAACTTCTTCACGACGAAGGTCGACAATTTCACCTATATGATCGACGAAGCGAGCTATTCGATTGTTCAATCGCTTGCAGAAAAATTCCCAGCTGGCAAATCCAAATAAGGTGAGGGCAGAGCATGCCGAAAATCAAGAAAAAACGCGTCGGGTATGCGATCGATATGACGCCCATGGTGGACGTTGCCATGCTGTTGCTGACGTTCTTCATGATGACCACGCAGTTCCGCCCGGAGGAAGCGACCGCCATTGACATGCCGGCGTCGCACGCCCCGTTCAAGATGCCTGAGACGGACGTCATGGTTGTGACGATCAACAAGGAAGGGCGTGTGTTCCTTGGGGTCGACGCCCAGTCGTTGCGCGCTCAGCTCTTTGGTGAGGCGAATAAACTGCGGGCCAACATGGAGGTGGAAGACCGCAACGTGTTACGCGACCTTCTCATCCAGGCGCGTATCGCAAATCCGAAGCTTCGAACACTCGTGAAGGGAGACAAAGAAGCTCCCTATGGGCCTGTGGAGGACATTTTGAATATCCTGCGACAGGTCAAAATCACACGATTCAATCTTGTCACTGAACTTGAGAAAAACTAAGAAATGGAGCTGACTTATGGGAGCCGTTGAAGGCGGTGGTGGTGAATCGAGAAGTCACGCTCGAGGAGCCAAAAAGCATAAGAAGAAAAGACGCCTTCGGATTCGTATTGATATGACGCCGATGGTGGACGTCGCATTTTTGTTGCTGACGTTCTTCATGCTCACAACATACTTCAGCAAGCCTCAGACGATGGAACTCAACCTTCCAGCGGATGAAAAAGCGCAAGTTGAAGTTGCCGAATCGAACCTTTTGACGATCCGCGTTGCATCCGACGGTGAGATGTTCTGGAACTCCGGGATGGAGCCGGCAAACCGGATCGAAGTGAAAGATCTGAGGAAATTCCTTGTCGACAAAAACAAGGAGAATCCGAAGCTCATCACGCTTCTCAAGGTCGATCGTGACGGTAAATACAAAATGCTGATCAAGATCATGGATGAAGTTGCCATTGCTGCGGTCACGCGATTTAGTCTGGCGCCGATGACGGAGTACGACAAGCGCCAGGTTCAAAAAGCTAGGGCATCGTAAGGGAAGGAGCATGCCTATGGAAAAATTCGAAGTGAAGTATAAGACCGACTACGGTGCGGCCGAGCTCAAGAAGCTGTATCAGAAGTACATGACGAGGGCGCTGGTGATCGGGATGGTGCTTCATTTTGTCGGTGTGGGCGCGTACTGGGGTGTTGTGTACGCGACGACAGAAACAGGCCCGTCCGGCACAGTGAAGCTCATTATGAAGTACTCGGATCTGGGTCCGCCCCCGTCGCTGTCACAGGCGATGGCTGCTCAGGTGACCGCAGCGAGCGCCGGTGTGAAACCGAGCGTTGGCATTCCGGTCCCTGTGCCGGATGCTGAAGTCAGTCCGGAACAGACGATTGCGACGCAGGCGGAAATGAGCGCGCAGACTGCGCCGATCGATCAGGGACCGACCGGCGGTGGGGAGAAGGAGATCAAGATCGAAGAGGATGAAGCGCCTCCGGCAGACTACGTTCCGTACGAGAAAGCACCGGAAGCCGTGAAGATGGTTCAGCCGAAGTATCCTGATCTCGCAACACGGGCCGGACTTGAAGGAACGGTGTGGGTAAAGATCTGGGTTGACAAGGAAGGAAAGCCGAAGAAGGCCGTCGTCCAGAAGAGCGACGCTGAAATCTTCAATCAGCCTGCGACAGAAGCCGCGATGCAGTGGGTCTTCACGCCGGCGATGATGAAGAACGGACCGGTGTCGGTGTGGGTTTCCATTCCGTTCCGGTTCAAGCTGCAGGGGAAGTAGTCGTTGAAACTTGCAGCTGTATCGACGATCGCGGGATACGTTATCTCCGTGCTCATGGGAACAGTCGGAGTGCTCATTCTGAGCGGCGTTCTGATGACGCAGGGGATCACGCCGCAACTGCGGATTCTCTTCGGGATTGTGCTGGTTCTGTATAGCGTCTATCGATTTATGATTACGAGGACGCGGGCACGACAACGAGAAAGCTCGGACGAATGAAATCCGGACTTCTGGCAGTTCTGATACTGGTTGGTGTGGTTGGATGCACACAGCGGCAGGGATCTGACATTCGAAGCGGAACCTTGAAGGTCCTTGCGACGGAGTCGCACCTGCCGCTTGTGCAGCGTGTGGCGGAAGAGTATCATGATGCATTTCCGAACGCCGTGATTCAGCCATTCGGCACAACCACCCGGGCAGCGATCGTTGAGATGGCAAACGATAGTGTTCAGTGTATCGTTGTGGATCGTCGGTTGAACGGGGAGGAGCGCGCAGCCATGGAGAGCGCAGAACTCCGTGTCGTTGAGACGGAATTGGCCCACGACGGCATCGCGGTGCTTGTGCACCGCGAGAACAAGATGGTGACGATCTCCATGGAACTGCTGGCGGCGATCCTGTCTGGCGAGACATCGCTCTGGAACGCCATTCCAGCGTCGAAACTCCGGGGACCCGTCGAAATCTGTCTGACGGGAAAGAATTCGGGTTTGTATGAAATGGTGGTACGCCATTGCTTCAAGATCGAAGCAGATGTACCCGTTGCAGCAGTGGCATCTTCGCAGCGCGGCATTGTGGAGTATGTCGCTGGGCATCCAGAAGCTATCGGACTCGTCTCGTATGCAATGTGGCGGGACACGCTGGATGCATCGCTGGAACGGCTGAAACAAAGGATCACGATGCTGGCGTTTGCCGTCAAAGATACACAGGGGGTGCTGACGACGGTGAAACTGAACCAGCGGAATGTATTCGATCAATACTATCCGTTGACGTATTCTCTCTACGTGTACACCTCGGAGAAGAAAGCGGGAACGGGGCAAGGATTCAGTTCATTCATCGGTGGTGACCGAGGTCAGCGGATGTTTCAGGAAGCGGGTCTGGTTCCCAAAACCTTGCCGTATCGGACTATACAACTCACACAGGAGTAGGTGGCATGAAAAAGCTCGCTGCATTTCTCGTCGTAGTGTGCACTCTGCTTGCATCAATGCCGTTCGCACAGGCGCAGGTCGACCGTGCAAAGGAGCTGCTGAAGCAAGGAAAAGCAAAGGAGGCCATCGGGGCTGCCCGTCAAGTACTTGAAACGGCACCCAAGAATGCCGACGCATGGCTTGTTCTTGCTCAGGCATACCAGAAAGCTTCCCAGTTGGATTCCGCGCGAATCGCCGGCGAACGTGTGCTCTCTCTGGATGAGAAAAACCTGCAGGCGTATCTTCTCATAGCGCACGTCGCCGAAGCTCAAAAGGACATGAAGCTGGCGTATGAGACCCTCGCGACAGGCCTTGTCGAGAGGAAAAATGATCCTCAGCTGCTCATCGCCCTCGGGGGATTCATGCTCCGCGTTGATTCCGTTGACCGCGCGATCGTGGTGTTGACGCAGGCGAAAGAGGCGAATCCGAACGTAGCCGTTATCTACGACGGACTCGGCGACGCATACAGCAAACAGGGGGTTCCTTCATACGCCATCCAACAGTACGAACGTTCAGTTGAGCTCGATTCGATGAACGCGCTCGTCTATGACAAGCTCGGCAAGCTCTACTACAAAGAGCGTCGCTACAACGAGGCAGCATCGGCCTATGCACGCGTGGTCTCGCTGGATCCGGCAAACAAGGTGGTTCTCCTTGAGCTGAGCCGCATGTATCTTGCTTCCCGGCCTCGGCAGTATGACAACGCAGCGAAGTATCTGAAGATCTATGTGGATCGCTTTCCCCAGGAACTTGATGCATGGGGGATGTACTCGGAAGCGCTCTTCTATCTCCGCAAGTTCCCTGAGGCTCTCGCTGCCGCTGAACGCGTGCTGAAGAGCCAGCCGAACAACGGCAAGCTCCTCCGTATTGCCGCCACGTGTCTCTATGCCGAGAAGAAGTACAAAGAGAGCGCAGAACACTACCAGAAACTCAACACCGTAGACACACTGAAAGTGGATGACTGGATTCGCTGGGGCGATTCCAACGTTGAGCTGAAGAACTACCCGGCTGCCATTACTGCGTTTGAAGGGGCGATCAAGCTCGATCCGACACAGAGTGAGCTTTACGACAAGGCCGGGCAGTCGCTGATGCGTGCGACGCCGCCGAACTATGACATGGCGGCCACGATGTTTCAGAAGCGGTACCAACTGGATACTACGGCGAGAGCGCTCAGTTCTTATCTGAATTACGCGGCGTGTAAGATGCAAATCAAGGAGTATGATTCAGCGCGGATCGCTTATCGAACAGTGATCAGCAAGCGGGCGGACTATGCGCCAGCGTGGCTAAATCTCGCCCGTGCGGTGTTCTACAGTTCGAAGGATTCTCTACAGGGTGCGCGCAAAATCTATGAAGAATGGCTGAAACTCATTCCGCCTGCAGATGAAGCGAAATACAAGAAGGACTTCTTCGAAGCTCTGACAACCATTGGGGTCGCGTACTTGGTGGATAAGAAGTACGAACAGGCGATCGCTCCATTGAAGAAAGCTGTTCAGATAAACGACAACGACGACGACGTTCATACGAGGCTAGGCCAGGCATATTCCCTGACAGACCAGAAGGACGAAGCCATCAAAGAGTTCCAGAAAGCTTTTAAGTTGAATCCGAAGAACAAGGAAGCCAAGAAGGGGCTTGAGATGCTTGGCATTCCGGTGGACTAGTGCCACTGCAGAGAACGAAATGACCCACTCCGGCCTGCCCTGACACTCAGGGCAGGCCATAGTGTTGTGAGGGACAGAAACGAAAGAGCGGAAGGCGTGGGACCTACGGGATTTTTTGTTATCTTGTAGAGGATTTAGAACGAAGTCCGAAATTCATCAGAACACTCACCGAGTATCTAAGGATAGCATTCCATGGCAGAGCAAGAAGCGGGACAAAAGAAGCCCGCAACAGGATTCTACGTTTTTTTGGGACTGGTTGTTGTGACACTCGTAATTATCGTAGGATACTTGATTCGTTCATACTTCACAAGTTGAGCTTCAAAAACGAACCATCCATCTTACAAAGAAAGGGCGTACACGATGAAGCGAACACTGCTTGGCGTTGCGCTGGTGATTCTGATCGGAGTCATCGGTTGCTCCAAGAAGGAACCTCTTCCGCCGATTGCGGAATGGGAGACTAACCAGGACCCGTATTTCAAAGTCCAATTTGACTATCCAAAGGGATGGTTCAAAGGGGGAGAATCAGGAATGATCAGCTTCACGTCTTCTGAAGCTGCTGCAACGAAATTCTCCGATCCGACCTCGCGTGAAGCGCCGGATGGTGCGCAGATCGTAGTGCGGTACGAGAAACTTGACTCTGTGAAGACTCTCGAGGCGTACGTGGTTGCAGACACCACCGATCTTAGCTCATCGGGATTCAGCGTGCATCCTGTTGAACAGGCCACGGTCGATGGCGTGCCGGCACTGAAGTTCGGATACAGCGGCCGCTACACAGAAAAGACGGTGATCGAAGCCGTACGATTGTACACGCTGAAGGACTCGGTCCTTTACAAGGCCACCTTCTGGGGCTTCAACGACTATTTTGCTCCATGGACGAATGTCATGGACAAGTTCATCGCGACTGCGGTGCTGCCGCGTGCAAAGGCTGCAAAGGTCGATGAGTCGATTCCATCAACAGTGTACGAGACCATCTCGAACGACGTCCTTTCGATCTCCTATCCGAACAACTTCAATCCAACCATGCCAGCTCCGAAAGGCGATGTCCTCTTTACGATGATGTTGGGAGGATATCGGAACGATTCAAACATTCTCGTTGACGTTCGACCGGCAAAGAAGCTTACGGTGGAGAAGGTCGTTGAGCAAAACTCGAAGTTCTACAAGCCGACGTCGACGGGCGAGACGACGATCGATGGTTTGAAGGCCCCCTATCTCAACTACTCGATGACCAAGAACGTTGCCAGCAGGGTATATTTTGTTGTCAAAAATGACAAAATTTATCGCATAATTTTCAATTATTACGAGCCTTCGAAGAAGGACTTCCTGCCGGCCTTTGAGAAATCAGTTGCGTCCCTCCGCATAAAATAGTAAGATAGTCCCGCCTCTGGATGAAAAGCCGGGGTGTCTGTAACGCCCCGGCTTTCACTTTTTCTTCTCAGTTGTGAGCGAATCAGTTGTCCTCTGAAAGTTCTGACATCTCAGCACCGTATCATGGCGTAACCCGCCTCGCCACGAGTCGCCCCCGCGTACTCGGCTGGCTCCGAAGTGCCGCTATTTTGGATGGAGATTGGGGTACCAGCGTAGCCTATGTCCTGGGCCTCGGCTTCGCTCTCGCCGGATACGGCAGCTACTGGCACCTCTCGGCGATGATGGTGTTGACGACACTCGTCGCCCTCAACTACATCACCATTTGCCGCCTGTATCCAAACGGCGGCGGCGTGTACGGCTCAGTCTATCACCGGTCGCCTTTTCTTGCCGTCGTCGGTGCGCTATTGCTCGCGGCCGATTACGTGGTAACGATGGCGCTCTCAATTCTGGACGCCTGCCATTACTTCGGAGTGGAGCACCCCGTTTTCTGGGCAATTGTGATCATTGTTATCATTGCCTCAATTAACTGGTTTGGCCCGAAGCACTCCGGCGGTCTTGCATTGCTGATTACGGCCGTCACCGCAGTGACATTGCTTATCATTGCTGTCGTCTCCGCCCCCACGGCCCTCTCATCTCCGAGAATCGATCCGCCAGAGGGGGGATTCCTTCATAACTGGGGTATTTTTACGGGATTCATCCTGAGCCTGTCAGGTATCGAGGCAATTTCAAACATGACGGGTTTGATGAAGGATCCGACCAAGGATTCTCGCCGGGCCATTTTGTCGGTTCTCACCAAAGTCCTGCTGGTGAACGGTTTCCTTGGATTGGCGATGCTCGCCGTCCAGGGATTGTCTCCCGGCGATCATCTTGAGGACATGATCCGGTTCCTGGGTGAACACTATGTCGGAGAGTGGTTCGGGTGGGTGGTCGCGGCCTCCCTCGGCGTCTTGCTGATCTCTGCGGGAAATACTGCATTGAACGGCCTCATCTCCGTGCAGTTCCTCATGTCTGTGGACCATGAATTGCCATCCTCCCTCAGGATTCTCAATCGGCACGGAGTTCCAATCGTTCCACTTTTTGTCTCAACCGGTGTGCCCATCGTGGTGCTTCTGCTGGTTGGGGATATTAAGACCCTTGCACACCTGTATGCGATTGGACTCGTAGGAGCGATGACCATCAATCTTGGGTCTACCGCGACCGACAAGGGCATCAAGATAGGTAAAGTCGTCCGCCTTTTCATGGCTATCTCGGCTTCAGTGCTCCTGCTCGTCGAGATTTCCATCGCGGTCAACAAGATTCAAGCGGCCTTGTTCGCATCCGCGATTCTCATTGCAGGTCTAAGTGCGCGTGCGATAGCAAAATCGAGAGTTGCGGTACCTGTACCGGTTCCGGAAGTTGCCCCGGCTCCGGCCGTTGCCCCGCCCGTCCCGAAGCGTCGACGGCGCTCTATCCCTAGCACGAAATACCTGCTTGCTCTGAAGGGTGTCAACGAGAAGCTCCTCAAGTTCGCGATTGAGGAAGCGAAGTCGCGGAATGCCTTCCTGTTTATCCTCCGGGTGAAGGAAATCGCTGTCGGTGCCCTGCCGGCCCAACTTGATATGCCGACGAACGGGCAGGAACAGCTCATCGAACGTATCTGTGCCGAAGGCGGCATAGAACATCAATCCGTCCAGATCCCGAGCTACGATGTCGGATATACGATTGCTGAGCAGGCGGCTACATTTGGAGTCGAACGTGTCATCATCGGCGCTCAGCAACGGAGCAGGCTTGAGTATGTGCTCAAAGGCAGCGTTATGAGATCGTTGAGCAGTCTCCTTCCGGAAGATGTGCAACTTGTCATTTTTGGCGGCTGAAATCCCTCCTTTCTTTTGGTCCCTCAACCTCCAACCTCGTTTGAATCTCCAAAATCAACCAAATTTCGCCACATTTTCACATTTTCCTTGTGTTCCGATGGTTTAGTTAGTAAGATAGACCCGCCTTTTTTGTGAGGGCCGGGCCCCTTTGGTCCGGCTTTTCTATTTGTTTGAGCTGAGTACTATCTTTGTCCGCCGAAGGTTCTGACATCTCATCGACTCCACAGGGAGTCACCCGCCTCGCAACCAGCCGTCCTCGCGTCCTAGGCTGGCTCCGTAGTGCTGCCATTCTCGATGGTGATTGGGGTACCAGCGTTGCCTACGTCATGGGTATCGGTTTTGCCCTTGCGGGGTACAGCAGCTTCTGGCATCTCTCCGCCATGATGGCGCTGACGACTCTTGTTGCTCTGAACTACATTACCATTTGCAGGTTGTACCCGAATGGCGGCGGAGTGTACAGCTCCGTGTATCACCGGTCAAAGCTCCTGGCAGTTGTGGGGGCCCTTCTTCTGGCGGCGGACTATGTTGTCACGATGGCTCTTTCTGTTCTTGACGCCTGCCACTACCTGGACCTGCCGAATCCGGTCCTCGCCGCGATTGTGATAATTCTCGGCATTGCTGCTCTTAATTGGTATGGGCCGCGCCACTCGGGAGGATTGGCTCTCATCATTTCTTCAATTACCGTTCTGACGCTGGCGGTGTTGGTAGCGACTGCGGCCCCTGCTGCGTTCACCTCAGCAAGTATTGCCGCCCCGCAGGGAGGTTTCTTCCACAATTGGGGGATCTTCACGGGGTTCATTCTCAGCATGTCGGGAATTGAGGCAATTTCCAACATGACGGGTCTTATGAAGGATCCGACGCGGGACTCGCGGAAGGCCATCCTTGCAGTGCTGGCGAAAGTCCTGATTGTCAATGCGGTGCTCGGCCTCGCAATGCTGGCAATTCAGGGCCTGAAACCCGGGGATCATCTTGAGGACATGATTCGGTTCCTTGGCGAGCACTACGTGGGACCATGGTTCGGGATTTTTGTCGCTCTCTCGCTTGGAGTCTTGCTCATCTCTGCGGGGAACACTGCTCTGAATGACCTGATCTCCATTCAGTTCCTGATGTCCGTGGATAAAGAACTTCCTTCCTCGCTCCGGATTCTCAACACGCACGGTGTACCAGTCATTCCGTTGGCTGTTTCCACGGTCATCCCGATCATTGTGCTGATGCTGGTCGGCAATGTTGAAATCCTTTCGCACCTCTATGCGATCGGACTTGTCGGTGCCATGACGATCAATCTCGGCTCAACCGCCACTGACAGATCCATCCCTCTGAAGAAAATCATTCGCGGGTTCATGCTGATCTCGGCGGTTATCCTTTTTATGGTTGAAATATCGATTGCTGTGAACAAGAAGGAGGCAACGATTTTTGCCACCGCGATTCTTGTTGCCGGGCTGGGGGCGCGCACACTGACCCATCGTCGATTCAAAGCGCAGCCGCTTCCGGCAGAAGCTCCCACCGCCGCTCCTCCGGCTCCGCGCCGTCGCCGCCGTACGATCCCGAGCACCAAGTACCTTCTGGCGCTCAAAGGCTACAACGAGCGGCTCCTTCGGTTTGCGATTGAAGAAGCCAAGGCCCGGAATGCTTTTCTCTTCGTCGTCCGCGTGAAGGAAATTGCGGTCGGGGCGTTGCCGGCACAACTCGAAATGCCGACGAACGGGCAGGAGCAGCAGATCGAGGCGGTTTGTTCCGCCGCCGGAATTGATCACGCCCTTCTCCAGATCCCAAGCTATGATGTCGGCTACACGATCACAGAACAAGCCGCCACGCTCGGGGTTGAACGAGTTATCATCGGAGCTCAACATCGGAGCAGACTTGAGTATGCGTTGAAGGGAAGCGTCATGCGAGCGCTCAGCACGCTCCTTCCCGAAGAAGTACAGCTGGTCATCTTCGGCGGCTAGTTGCCATCCACGTTCCCGCACTCTCGCCGGGCACTTTCTCCTTGGACATTCCAACAATAATTCTTATCCTTCGCTGAGTTTTTCAGCGGCATCAAACATCGTACTTGCCTGGTTCAACCCCCCGCGGGCTTTCCGAAATACTGGTCCATGAGGGGCGTCGTGATCTGATCTTTCCCACCTAGACGGAACACAGAATGGCGACGCATATCTTTCGCAGGAAAAGCCTCGACCGCATCGCAGAAGATGCTGAGCGGTCAACCGAAACACATCTCAAGCGTACGCTCGGCGCAATTGATCTTGTCTCCCTTGGCATCGGTGCCATAATCGGAACAGGAATCTTCGCTGTTATCGGCACAGCGTCTGCCGGCGGTCCCAGCCACCTCGGTGCCGGTCCCGGCGTCATGCTCTCCTTCATTATCACAGCCATTGCCTGCGGGTTTTGCGCGCTCTGCTATGCGGAGTTCGCAGCCCTCGTGCCAATTTCCGGAAGTGCGTACACATATTCGTATGCGACCCTTGGTGAGCTCGTTGCGTGGATTATCGGGTGGGACCTCATTATTGAATATGCAGTTGGGAACGTAGCAGTCGCGATTGCCTGGGCAGCATATTTCCACCAGCTCTTCGAGGGGCTTGGGATTCACATCCCTGCCTGGCTGGCGGTGGACTATCGCTCTGCCCACCAGGTCTCGGAGGTGGTCGCCGCAGCGGGCGGTCAAGTGTCAGTTGACCAGGCGTTGCCATATGAAGCGTGGCAATACCATCCGACGATTGCCGGGATTCCCATCATCTTCAACTTCCTAGCAATCGCGATTGTCGCGGCGGTGACCTGGATTCTCGTTATCGGTATCAAGGAGTCCTCCCGTGCCAATAACATCATGGTGGCACTTAAGATTGTTATTCTTCTGTTCTTCATCGGAGTGGGAGCATTCTATGTGAAGCCGGAAAACTGGTCGCCATTCATGCCGAACGGATTTGCAGGCGTTTGGACAGGGGCCAGTCTGATCTTTTTTGCATTCATAGGATTCGACGCAATCTCGACTGCGGCAGAAGAATGTCGCAATCCCGGACGTGACATGCCAATTGGTATCATTGGCTCTCTGATTGTGTGCACGATTATCTATGTGGCTACCGCGGCGGTATTGACCGGCATGGAACCTTGGAGCCAGCTCGGCGTCGCGGATCCGCTTGCTGCCGTCTTTGCTCGTGCGGGAATGGACTGGGTGGCGGGAATCATATCACTCGGGGCCGTGATTTCAATGACAGCAGTGCTTCTGGTGTTCCAGCTTGGGCAGCCGCGTATCTTCTTTTCAATGTCACGCGATGGATTATTGCCGAAATACTTCGCGAAGGTGCAACCGAAATACCAAACACCGCATGTCACAACGATCTGGACAGGTGTCGTCGTGGCAGTGGTCGCCTCCATCGCGAATATCAATGAGATTGTTGAGCTGACGAATATCGGGACTCTCTTCGCATTCGTTCTCGTCTGTGCAGGCATCATTATTCTTCGCATCACTGAACCTGACAAGCCACGCGTATTCAAAACCCCCCTCGTGCCATTGGTCCCGTTGCTGGGGATCGCGATGTGTTTCTATCTCATGCTCGGCTTGCCCAGGGTGACGTGGATTCGATTTGGCATCTGGCTGCTGGTAGGACTAGTGCTTTACTTCGGCTACGGCTTCTGGCGAAGCCGCCTGAGATCAATGTAACAAGGAGTCGTTCAATGAGTGAACCGTCTGCTGCTCCGGATCCAGGACAATCCGGGCGTCCGCAGCTCCTCCGCGTTCTTGGATTGCGCGAAGGAATTGCAATTCACATGGGTGTCATGATCGGATCGGGGATTTTTATCGTCCCCGCGACGATCGCGGGTCACCTCCAGTCCATGGGACCGATCATCCTCGTCTGGGTCGTTGCCGGCATGCTGACACTGTTTGGCGCATTGACGCTTGCGGAGCTGAGCTCGGTTCTTCCGCAGGCGGGCGGACCGTACGTGTACCTCAAACACAGCTTCGGGCGCGTGTGGGGGTTCCTGTTCAGCTGGAATGACTATTTCATCAACAAAGCGGGTTCTGCAGCCGCCATTGCGGTTGCGTTTGCGACCTATCTTGGATACTTCATCCCCGCCCTCGATCCGGCACATGCGATGATGCAAGGGGAGTGGTCGCTGTTCGGACATCCCATGGAGTTCTCGTTTGGTTGGGTACAGATTGTCGCCATCGCGACCATCGGACTGGTGACGTATGTGAATGTTCGGGGTGTGAAGTTCGGCGGCTGGGTCATGAACATTTTCACGACGGCGAAAGTGGCTGCGCTGGTGGGGCTCATTCTTGCTGTTCTCTTTTCAGGAAAGGGTGACACATCGAATTTCCTGCCCTGGTGGCCCGACGACTGGACGGCGCAGATGACATCCGCCTTCGGCCTCGCGATGATCTCGGCGCTCTGGGCGTACGACGGATGGATCGACGTGACTCTTATGGCGGGGGAGTTCAAGAACCCGAGCAGAAACGTCCCGCTTTCTCTTCTTGTCGGAACGCTCGCCGTCATTGTGTTGTATCTTACCGCCAACATTGCGTTTGCGTCTGTCATTCCCATCCAATCTATGCAGGGATCTCCACGGATTGCTGCTGACGTCGCGCAGGCAGTTCTGGGTCCAATCGGAGCGTCACTGATTGTCATCGGCATCATGTGTTCAACGTTTGGAACCACGAACGGCATGTCGCTTGGAGGACCGCGGTCCATCTACGCCGCCGGCGCTGATGGCACCTTCTCCCCGGCCTTCGGCAAGGTGCATCCGGCGCATCACAGCCCGTATGTTGCCATCATCGTCTTCGGTGTCTGGTCGGCGATTCTGACGTTCAGCGGTACATATGATCAGATCACGTCATACGTTGTTTTCGGATCGTGGGCGTTTTATGCGATGACGGCGGTGAGCGTCATCGTCCTTCGGAAGAAGATGCCTGATGCCGAGCGACCCTACAAAGCGTGGGGATATCCGTACGCCACGCTGGCATTTGTTGCGATCGCCGGCTGGTTCATCTACAACACATTTGTTGAAGATACGCGAAATGCCATTATTGGCATTGTGCTGCTTCTGATTTCGCTACCTTTCTATTACTACTGGACGAAAGGTGCGGAATCCGGGTCCATGAACAACAACTCGAGATCGAAAGAATGAAATACCTCAAGCTCTCGCTCACGCAGTGGATCTTCGTTGGGATGGGTGTTGGACTCCTCCTCGGATGGCTGGCGCCTGAATTCTCGGTCACCCTGAAGCCGCTCAGCACGATCTTCCTTCGTCTGATCAAGTCGATCGTTGCACCACTCATTTTCGCGACCCTTGTTGTAGGCATCGCGGGACATGGCGATCTGAAGCAGGTAGGGAGAATGGGCGTCAAGGCAATCATCTACTTTGAGGTTGTTACAACCATCGCGCTTCTCATCGGCCTGGCAGTTGTCAATATCATGAAACCGGGAGTTGGCGCGAGTCTGCAACCGTCGGCCGACGCCGGCGAAATCGTGGCGAAACAACAAACGTTTGGAGACGTTCTCACGCATGTCTTTCCGCAGAGTTTCTTCGAGGCTGCGGCAAATGGAGAAGTCTTGCAGGTCGTCGTCTTCACGCTCATTTTCAGCTTTGCACTTGCGATGCTGGGGCAGGAGAAACGTACTGTGATCCTGACGTTCTGCGACTCATTGGCAGAGACCATGTTCAAGTTCACGAACATTGTCATGAAGTATGCTCCTGTCGGCGTTGCTGCGGCGATCGCGTTCACTGTCGGGAACAAGGGCCTTTCCGTCCTCATTAACCTTGGCCTCTTGCTCCTCGCGCTCTATATCGCACTCTTCTTCTTCGTGGTATTTGTTCTCGGTGCTGTGGCGGCTATTGCCCGGGTGCCTATCAGACCGTTCATCAACGCCGTGAAAGAACCAGCGCTGATCGCGTTTTCAACAACGAGCTCGGAAGCCGCCCTCCCGAAAGCCATGCAGGCGATGGAGACGTTTGGGGTTCCGCGCCGGATCGTGTCGTTTGTCATTCCAACCGGGTACAGTTTCAATCTTGATGGAACATCGCTCTACCTCTCATTGGCGGCGATCTTTGTTGCACAGGCCGCTGGCATCGAACTCTCCATGGGCGAGCAAATCATCATTGTGCTGACCCTCATGCTCACCAGCAAAGGTGTCGCCGGGGTCTCGAGGGCGGCGCTCGTGGTCCTTGCCGGCACCCTGTCGTCGTTTGGTCTTCCGCTCGAAGGTGTTGCAGTACTCCTCGGAGTCGATCAACTGATGGACATGGGCAGAACGATGGTGAATGTCGTTGGCAACTGCCTCGCCACTGTGGTAGTAGCCCGATGGGAAGGGGTGTTTAAGCCAGCCTCCTGACGAGTCGTTTCCTCCCGCCGGTTTTCCACATTCCCGAAAATTAGAATTTCTATTTTCGGGAGAATTTCGTAGATTATTGTCCCCTGTGTCGGGCAGAACCTCCCTGCCCGTTCATTTTCTATTTCAGTAATGGAAAGATCTTGAGGGATCTATGGAATTGTATCTGGTTTTAGGAATTAGTGTCCTCGGACTGCTCTTCGCCCTCTATCTTGTCCGCGATGTCATGAGGCGTGGCGTCGGAACAGAGCAGATGCGGGAGATTTCGGATGCAATCAAGACAGGCGCGGAGGCGTTTCTTCGCCGTCAGAACCGGACGATTGCAGTACTGGCGCTCGCGCTCGCAGCTCTCATTTACGTTCTCTACGCGTTTGTCAGGACTCCGACCGAGCATGATCCCGCGAGTCCGGAAGCGCTTGCGTTCTGGACGACACTCTCCTTCGTATTCGGTGCGGCATGTTCCGTCGCTGCAGGGTACATGGGGATGTGGATCTCCATCCGCAGTAATATCAGAACTGCATCAGAGGCGATGACAGGAATCAACGGCGCGCTCCAGACAGCGCTGCGCGGCGGTGCCGTCTCCGGATTCTTCGTCGTCGCAATGAGCCTCCTCGGCGTCGCAGGCTTGTTCGCCATTGTGGAGTGGACAGGCGTCACGCATGATGTCTCCAAGATCCCCCTCTTGATCGTCGGATATGGTTTTGGCGCAAGCTTTGTCGCGCTCTTCGCACAGCTTGGCGGCGGAATCTATACGAAGGCAGCAGATGTCGGAGCAGACCTCGTTGGAAAGGTGGAAGCGGGAATTCCGGAAGACGATCCGCGCAACCCGGCGGTCATCGCGGATCTCGTGGGCGACAACGTCGGCGACTGTGCTGGTCGTGGCGCGGATCTTTTCGAGTCAACCGCGGCGGAGAACATCGGTGCAATGATACTGGCGGCAGCACTCTATATCTCAAATGCCGCCTACTTTGAAGCAAACGGCCTCACGCTGGTTGGTGTTCTTCTCTTTCCTCTCGTCGCCCGTGCATTCGGTATCATCGCATCTGCCGTCGGGATCATGGTCGTGAAGACACACGAGCAGGAAGATCCGATGAAAGCGCTTAACCGTGGATACTATGTGACCTCCACGCTTGCGATGATTGGCTTCTTCTTCGCTGCGCGCTGGCTCCTGGGAGCAGAGCACTATTTCAATTTCTTCCTTTGCGGCGTCATCGGTGTGCTTACCTCCGTCGCATTTGTGTACATCACGCAGTACTACACGGACTACCAGCACCGCCCGTCAAAGTTCATTGCGGAATCGTCGCAAACAGGACCTGCGACAACGATTATCTCCGGAATTGCAGTCGGAATGGAATCAACTGGATTGCCTGTGTTGGTGATAGGAGTCGCGATCATAGCAACGTACCTGCTCGGTGAGGCGTCAGGCCTGGCGCACGCGGGTTTGTTCGGCACCGCAGTTGGCACGATGGGAATGTTGGGAACGGCGGCGTACATCCTGGCGATGGACACATTCGGTCCGATCACAGACAACGCCGGTGGCATTGTGGAAATGAGCCAGCAGCCGGAAGAAGTCCGAAAGAAGACAGATCGTCTCGATGCCGTGGGAAATACGACGAAAGCATTGACAAAGGGCTACGCGGTGGGTTCTGCGGGTCTTGCAGCGTTCCTGCTCTTCAGTGCGTTCTTTGATGAAGTGCGGAATTACGGATTCGATCTCCGGTTTATCGATCTTTCGAAACCGGCGGTGTTCGTTGGGGCGCTGTTTGGCGCAATGCTTGTGATGTTGTTCTCTTCGCTCGCGATCAAGGCTGTCGGCAGAGCAGCCTATGCGGTCATCAATAATGTACGGGAACAGTTCAGGAACAATCCGGGGATCATGAAGGGCACCTCGAAGCCCGACTATGGCCAGTGCGTCGATATCGTGACCAAATCAGCATTGAAGGAAATGGTCATTCCGGGCCTCCTTGTAGTATTTATGACGCTTGCAGTGGGAATTGGGTTTCGATGGCTCTTTGTGCTGACCGGCAGTCCGGAGCACGGCGCCAGCGGTGCAGAAGTTATTGGCGGCTTCCTTATGGTTGCGACAATCACCGGCATTCTGATGGCTTTGTTCATGAACAACGGTGGAGGTGCCTGGGATAATGCGAAGAAGCTGATCGAAACAGGCATATTTGGCGGCAAGCGCTCTGAGGCTCACAAAGCCGCGGTGGTTGGTGACACGGTCGGAGATCCTTTCAAAGACACGGCGGGTCCGTCGCTCCACGTTCTCATCAAACTCCTGAGCACCATCACGCTTGTGCTTGCACCGCTCTTCATTTGAGCGAACCGGGAAGATCTTGAAGCGTTCTCAAAGCCGTTTGGGCCAGTCCTGAACGGCTTTTTCGTTTTCTTTTGGGCAGTATTCGCTTGTTTCCGACCTCAAAATCAATTAGAATTGACAACACCGCGTTCACTCCGTCTAAAACTCGAGGACTACATTCTTCAGCATAAACGAACCGCCAAGTCGCCAAGAATACAGAAATCGTGGTTTTTGAGGTCCCAAATTCCCTCAGATCTCAATGTGGTTCATGGCGTCGTGGCGGTTTGTATTTTAATACCATGCAATAGGAGGTTGCAGCATGAGTAACCAGAATTCTGCTATGTCCCGTTTCCTGGCGACGAAGCCTCTCGACCTTCTGCTGAATGAAGCAGCAGAGAGCGGCGAGCATAGCCTGAAGCGGGCCCTTGGACCGGTGAACCTCATCACACTTGGCATCGGTGCAATCATCGGAGCGGGCATCTTTGTTCTCACTGGGCAGGCTGCCGCACAGCACGCGGGACCAGCCATCGTCCTTTCATTCGTTCTTGCGGGAATTGCCTGCGCGTTCGCCGGACTTTGCTACGCAGAGTTCGCGTCACTCATTCCCATCGCCGGATCTGCCTACACCTACGGCTATGCAACGCTGGGTGAATTATTTGCATGGATCATCGGATGGGATCTCGTGCTCGAGTATGCCCTTGGTGCAGCAACGGTTGCATCGGGCTGGAGCGGGTATTTCGTGAGCTTTCTTCAGGATTTCGGCATCTACATCCCGCCTGCGCTCACTGCCACTCCGGGAACCGAACTGGTCTTCATCAATGAGCGATGGACGGCAGTCCAAACGCTCGCGGCAGGAACAAGCATTGCCGGACTTCCAACGGCTGTCGGCGTGTTCAACCTCGTTGCATTTGTTATTGTGCTCCTCGTGTCGACGATTCTTGTCATTGGCATCAAGGAATCAGCGAACTTCAATTCCGCGATTGTCATTGTGAAGGTGGGTATCGTGCTCATCTTTATTGCGATCGCAATAGCGTATGTTGTTCAACACCCCGATATCGTAAGCGTGAACTGGAGCACGTTCATTCCTACAAACACTGGCACATACGGAGAATTTGGCTTCTCGGGCATTGCCACAGGAGCCGCGGTCGTCTTCTTCGCCTATATCGGCTTTGATGCGGTTTCAACGGCGGCTCAGGAGGCGAAAAACCCGCAGAAAGACATGCCAATCGGAATTTTGGGCTCGCTGGCGATCTGCACGGTGCTTTACATCCTCGTTGCCGGCCTTCTGACGGCAATGGTCAATTATACACGTCTCAATGTCCCTGACCCAGTTGCGGTAGGTATCGACGAGGCCGGCATTCCCTGGGGAAGTTTCCTGGTGAAAGCGGGTGCGATATTTGGATTGGCAACGGTGATGCTTGTGATGCTGCTGGGACAATCCCGCGTGTTCTATTCCATGTCGCGTGATGGACTTATGCCCGCATGGGTGGGCTCGATCCATCCCCGGTTCCGAACACCGTGGCTCTCAACAATTGTCGTTGGCGTCCTCGTGGCGTTTCTGCCTGCGCTTCTGCCTATCAGCGATTTGGGCCACCTCGTCTCCATCGGAACGCTTCTGGCGTTCGTCATTGTGTCCGCGGGAATCTGGATTCTCCGGGTGCGGAAGCCGGAGCTTCATCGGCCGTTCAAGACCCCCTGGGTTCCGTTTACACCGATCATGGGTATCGGCGTGTCCCTGTATCTGATGCTGAGCCTCCCCGCCGTTACATGGGAACGGCTCCTGATCTGGCTAGCGATTGGTCTTGTGATCTACTTCCTCTACGGCCGGATTCACAGCAAAGTGCAAAAAGCTATCTGAGTAGTTCACGCATGGCATGCCCGCAGACATCCTCTGACGTTCCTGTCATGATGCTTGCGGGCACTTTTTTTCTGGTGGCTGCATGAATTCCCCATAGTAGACTACCAAGGACACACGCACAACGACCTTCACGTACGCCAGACGTTTAGAGAAATCTGGGTGACTTTTGCGATCAGTCTCAGAAGGAAGATTATGACAGAACAGAGCGAAGGCAATTTCAAACGGAGCCTCGGATTGCTCGATTCGACGATGATCGTCATTGGATCGATGATCGGCTCGGGCATCTTCATCGTGAGTGCGGACATTGCGCGCACTGTAGGGTCACCGGGAATGCTCCTTCTCGTCTGGATCATCACCGGTGTCGTTACTGTCATCGGGGCACTGAGCTACGGTGAACTTGCCGGGATGATGCCCCACGCTGGCGGCCAATATGTCTACCTGCGCGAGGCGTACAATCCGTTGGTCGGATTCCTCTACGGGTGGACGCTCTTTCTTGTTATTCAGACCGGAACTATCGCGGCGGTCGCTGTCGCATTTGCGCGCTTCACTGCAGTGCTCATTCCGTCCCTTGGAGAAGATAACGTGCTCTTGCAGATTGGCACGTTCAAGATCTCTGCTGCTCAGCTGTTTGCAATCCTGAGTGTTGTTGTTCTGACCTACGTCAATTCACGCGGCATCCGTGAAGGAAAGATCGTGCAAAACATCTTCACGACTGCCAAGACGGCGGCACTCATCGGTCTCATTCTGCTCGGCATTCTCGTCGGGCGAAATGCCGAGGCGATCGATCTCAATCTCGCAACGTTCTGGGACGCGACATGGACGACGGTCGAAAACGGAAAAATCATCTCTGTGGAATCACTCTCTGGTCTGATGATCCTCGCGGCCATCGGAGCTTCGATGGTGGGATCGCTGTTTTCAAGTGATGCCTGGAACAATATTACGTTTACTGCAGGCGAAGTCATCAATCCAAAGCGAAACATACCGCTCAGTCTCGTGCTGGGAACAGGTGTTGTGACGCTCCTTTACGTCCTCGCGAATATTGCATACATCATGGTGTTACCGGTGGTGGGATCACCCGGTGCAGCGGATCTCTTCGGTCGCGGCATTCAGTTCGCAAGTTCAGACCGGGTCGCGACAGCTGCCGTCACGACGATCTTTGGCGAACCAGCTGCCGTGATTATGGCTGTGCTGATCATGATTTCGACCTTTGGGTGCAACAACGGTCTGATCCTTGCCGGAGCGAGAGTGTACTACGCGATGGCCCGGGACGGTGTGTTCTTTAAGAAAGTAGGAGAGCTCAGCAATCGATCCGTGCCGACGACAGCACTGATCATCCAGGGAGTGTGGGCGAGTCTCCTGTGCCTGTCAGGGACGTACAGTGAGCTTCTGGATTATGTGATTTTCTCAGTGCTGATCTTCTACATTCTGACGGTCATTGGAATCTTCGTTCTCAGGAAGAGGCAGCCAAACGCTGAGCGCCCGTACAAAGCGCTTGGATACCCTGTCCTGCCTGCACTGTACGTTGTCTTGGCTACGGCCATTGCCGCTGACCTCCTGTATTACAAGACACAGTACTCGGGATCAGGACTTCTTATTGTACTCCTTGGAATCCCGGTTTTCTACCTCTGGAAGAAACTAACGTCACATAAGGCAGAAGGTGCGCAGTGAATCTGAAGTATCTCCCGACCGGGGATGACACTCCCCGTGTAGTGAACGCAATTGTAGAGATCCCGAAAGGAAGCAGGAACAAATACGAGTACAACATGGACCTGGGTGTTTTTCAACTCGACCGGGTCCTATATTCCTCGATGCACTATCCTGAAGCGTACGGATTCATTCCGAGTACGTTGTATGAAGATGGAGATCCTGTCGACGTTCTCATCGTTATCGACCAGCCGATGCAAACGGGTGTGCTCATTGAGGTGCGGCCCATCGGTATCCTGAAAATGCAGGACGAGAAGGGGTCAGACGACAAGATCATTTCTGTTGCCAGACACGATCCAACCTACGCCTCGATCAAAGAGGTCAAGGCCCTGCCGCGGCACACGCTTGTCGAGATCGAACATTTCTTCACGAGCTACAAAGAGCTTGAGGGAAAGCATGTCAAAAGCTTCGGATGGCATGGTTCAGCGGAAGCGCGAAGGGCCATTGATCGCGCTGTGAAATCCTTTGCGGGCTACCTCTGAGATTGACCTTGCGATACGTCACGAATTTCGAATTCCGGAATTGTACATTGCAGTAGATAAGTCCCTGTTCTGAGAATCCGACGCACATGACACCGGTACCTGCAAGTCCTCTACTCTACGTAGTCTTTACCGCCTTCATCATCGCGATGTTGATGATAGATCTGGGTGTGCTGCAGCGGCGGGAAAAAGATATCACGATCAAGGGGGCGCTTGGATGGAGCGCGCTCTGGATAGGACTTGCGATCGCCTTCAATATCGGGCTCTACTTCTGGCACGGGCATGATGCCGCCCTCCAGTTTTTCACCGGCTACCTTATCGAGCTTTCCCTCAGCGTCGACAACCTTTTCGTCTTCGTCCTCATCTTCATGTTCTTCAAGGTCCCGACCCGGTATCAGCACAAGGTGCTCTTCTGGGGAATCATCGGGGCGCAGGTAATGCGCGGATTGCTGATTGCCATCGGCATCACGCTCATCACCACGTTTCACTGGCTGCTCTATTTGTTCGGAGCTTTCCTGGTTATCACCGGCATCCGTATGGGACTTCAGAAGGAGGAGATGGAAGTACGGCCGGAGAAGAACATCCTCGTGCGCCTTGTGAAGCGTTTCATACCGGTCACTGCCGGCTATCACGGCTCACGGTTCTTTTTGAAGCTTGACGGGCGACGCTATGCGACTCTGCTCTTCATCGTCGTACTCGTGGTGGAAACAACCGATCTTCTTTTTGCGCTGGATTCAATTCCCGCAATCTTCGCCATCACAACCGATCCGTTTATCGTCTACACCTCCAACATCTTCGCGATTCTCGGCCTTCGTTCACTCTATTTTGCGCTCGCCGGCCTGATGAATCTCTTCCACTACCTCAAGATTGGCCTCTCGATCGTCCTGACGTTTGTCGGTGTTAAGATGCTCGTGGCTGAGATATTCCCGATTCCGATCCTGGTAACACTCACCATCGTCGGTGGCGTTATCGCCCTCTCGATTGCAGCCTCGATGATATGGCCGGCACAAAAAGGAATTTCGAAGGAATAACCTTCCACTGAAAAGCACGGTGGATGGAAGTCGGGAGGATGAAGTTGCGCGGCGAGCACAGGGGTAGTAAACCTGTGAAAAACGAAGTATGAGATCTCTCGGTAGGTATTTCCTCGGATTGAAATGTGTCAGGTGTGCACCGTGGATTCCGATTTCTTCGGTAGATGCACAAGTGACTTGAGCGTCGACTTCGCATCTCCAAACGCCATCATTGTCTTCTTGTCGTAGAACAACTCGTTATCTTCACCCGCAAATCCTGCCCCCAGACTCCGCTTACAGATGATCACAGTCCGTACCTGATCGGCATTGAGGATTGGCATGCCGTACAAAGGACTATCTTTTCTTCACGTAATGACTCCAAAATGAATTGAGATGGGGGAGTAAACAATTTAAACAAAGCGGGAGGGAAGGAAAGGTCGGTAGGGAACAGGGTCATACAAGTTAACTGGCTGTCGAAATTATCATTCTGAGGTTCGAGGCTCAGAACGAGGCTTGTTCTCTTGGGAGAGTCCCCGACGGTGCAGTCAGTTCATTCGGTGCCTCACAGCACACAGACAGGGTTCGGCTCGGCGGCTTCAACGGTTGAAGGCAAAACTGGCCGATAGTCGGTGAACAACCGAGTCTATTGAGTATCCGCCGAAGAGTCCCACGCCATTTGAGATGTTGCTGAAAATCGGGTCATCGAGCCGTGTGCTCTGTGGATCACCAAAGTTGTGGACGGTCATATAGTAACTATACAGATTTGTCTCCGCCTGAAGCAGTTCGAATACGACGCGGTCGAAGACCAATGCGGTGGTTCGAGGTGTCGATTCGTAGACGTGAATCAGGACGAGTTGATAAAGGCGATTACGGTATGCTCCGGAAGCGACTGCGTTGGATGGGCGCGGCTTCATAGAGGCGTATAATCCATATTTCAAACTCACAAGACTATCCACCCACTCACCGTAGCGAAGCGCGGTGGGCACCTCGATTCTGGCTTCTCTCCATCGATTGTTTTCAAGCAATTGATAAACGACATAGAGCCGCGCTACGTAACCGTGTGTTTCGGAGCCAAGTTTCAAAGGAAAAAGAATGTCCTCATCGTTCTGATAACTCGAAGGGTTATCCAAAACTTCGTTCGTCATTGGCCAGAGTCCGAAGACGGGGCTCGCGGGAAGCTGAATCGCCGATTGTACAGGTCGAAATCCTTCCGCTTCAACTTGAAGCTGATATTTTGTGCCTTGACGCGCAAGGAAGGGTACGCACGCATATACACGGACCAGGGAGGGCAGACCATCAGGGCCAGTTTCGCGCAGCGTGGTATCACGAAACGTCATGCTGGTCAAGCCGTCTGTGACAGTCACTCGCGCATTCGCGATAAACGAGACAGCTTGAGTATCATAGACAGGAGTCATGAAAGTCTGACCAATCCGGATGAACTGACACTGGCGATCGTTGGATAGGACTGAGTAAACGATGAGATCTTTCTGCAGCTGTGATCTTGCGTCAAAGGGTGTTTCACAGCCCCCCAGCGTGCAAACAAGCATGCTAACAATGAGGGTGTCTATTGCTACTTCGACCCGTGCCGTGATCATTTGATCATTCCAGACCCAAATCAATTCTGAGGGAATCCTCTACCACGGCACCAAATACACCTACCCCGCCATTGATGTTTGTCCAGTTAGGCATATCCATCCGCACCGTGTTTGGGTCCTGAAACGAATTCGACACCATGTAGTAACTACACAGGTTCGGTTCAACTTGCGTCAGCACGAAACAGAGACCTCTCACTCGTACGGCAAAAGTTGAGTATCTTGTGTATAGGTCTGCAACTGTCAATTCAAATGCTTTCCGTGAAAGTGAAACGCCTTCTCCTGACTCCCTCAAAAGGTTCTCCGTGCCGGTTTTCCTCCGTTGAAGCTGGGGGTAGCTGAATATTCGCTTACTATTATCTACGACGACCACTCCCGACGGGACCTCAATTCTCCTGCTGACCCATTGACCTGCCTCAAGAATGTCGAAGTCGAGATAATATCTCACCATAAACCCGGCTGTTGCGTATCGAATCCACGCAACAACGTAGATGTCTTCTTCCTTCTGGCCAAGTCCCCTAAACACGTATGCATTCGTGACTGTCAGCCGTCCTGGGAACGGAACCAGGAGGTTTGCAGTGATCTTTCCGAATGATCGCGAATCGATCTCCAGATCATACCGACTTCCGGGTTTGATATTGAGAGAATAAACAATGTATGCCCTAATATCATCCCTATACCTCGCCTTGTTGTACCGTTCAACTGTCGTATCTCGGTATTGAATTGCAGTATCTTCGTTTCGTATCGTAACGCTCGCGTCAGTGATAGCTTTGTCAACCTTGCTTGTGTACGGGTCGAATCCTTCTGGATTATAGGTTGAGTAGAGTCTCACATACTGTGTGTCGGTCTGAGCCGAAAGAATCGCGTATACCACCGGCCTATCTTCGTATGGCGCTTTGGGAGCGAAAGTTTGCTCGCAACCCGCAGCAATCACGCACAGTGATATCAAACCAAGGAGTCGTCCGTGCATGCTTAGTATTCCAATGTCAGAGACGCTGAAGGGAAGAAACCGATCATGTGTAGGGTCTGCCCTGTCCTCCTGTCGAAGTAGAAGATGTTCCGCCGATCGGACACATTCGCGATGCTCAGACCTACTGTGACACGGACTGACTGAATCTGGAGGCGATATTCTGCACCAATGTCGAGCCGGTGATAGGCCGGAAGCCTAGCTGCGTTCTTCTGGGCCAGGAGGGTATACGGTTCACCTGTTTGATGGACATATCCCTCTCTAAACATATCCGTGAGCGGAAGGCGGTCGAAATAACCTTTTGTTTGAGTGAAAGGGAGCCCGCTGCCGTAACCCCAATGAACTGATGAAGACAGATTCTCGAGAACTCTGGTAGTCACGAGGAGGTTCAAAGTATGACGCCGATCGTAGCGAGGTGCGTAGATTAGCCCAGCGTTCGTGATTGTGGTCCAGGCAAGTGCGTACGACAGGAAGATATCGACTGTCTCTGAACCGTATCGACCAAGCAGCTCCATTCCTGAAGCCCTTCCTGTTGCCTGCACATAATCCGGGTCCGCCGCGTTGATCTTGTCGCGGTTGTAGGCAACCAATGATCCGAATGATTTGTGATAGAGTTGCGCTCCCGTTGAAAAGTTACGTAGCGCATTTCCCTCAATTCCCAGCACGAAATGGTCAGCCCGCTCGGAGCGAATTTCCCGAGGCACCTGAATCCACGCATCGAAAATGGAGATCACATCGTCTTCATTGTTGATGGTCACAAGGTTCTGTGTGTGCCTGCCATATGCGAACTTCCCTAGCCACGTCGGAGCGAATTCGTAGCTCAAGCTCACTCGTGGCTGGATCACTTCAAATCGGCCAGCTCGTTCGATCAGACTTCCCACGTCGAAATACAATCCAAGGTCTCCCCGCATTCGTCCAATCGAACCCTGGTAGTGCGACCAAATACCTGCTTCGAGAAATGATTGTGACATCTTTTGCGGAATCCCACCCGTGTTTGTGAATGCATTGTCGAGTGTCGGGAAGCTGAAATCGAAACCGAAAAAGTAAAGGTCTCTGCTGTCAGTGTAGAAAGTAGCATTGGCACGGATAGTCGATTCTGCGACGCGTGATCTAGCTGCTGTCACCGTCGTGGAGCTCTTCGAATCTCGGATGCCCTCGAAAACTGTCCGATATGCCACGACATCCACAAATGAACGATCATGGACCAGGCCCGAAGCAGCAAACCCATAGGCGGATGATCGCCACGAATAGTCTGGTTCGTCAGGACGCGGTGACGTCAGATCGTCTCCGCTGTCAAACCACTGCACGTCAAACTTTCCCTGAACACCAGCTGCCAGCCCCGTGACCTTAAACAGAACATCGTGAAATGAAATGGGCACATGACCAGCAAAGAACCTCCTAAGCGTATTGTGGAAAAGGGACTTTCGACCGGTAACAATCCACGAAACCCCGGGTATCAGCGGACCCTCGGCTTGGAGTTTGCCTGACACGAAATTGATATTTGCCCGTCCCGTGAGCCTTTCGCCACCATCTCGCGTTAATATGTTCACTACCGAGGAAAGTCTCCCCCCGTACTTAGCGGGAAACGCGCCTGTGTAGACTTCGACAGACTTCAAGATGTCGGCATCAAAGGCGCCGTAGACTCCAAACGCGTGGTAGGGATTGTAGACCTTCATCCCATCCAAAAGAACAAGGTTCTGATCACCGGCTCCGCCCCGCACGTAGAATTGCGAACTCACGTCGCTGGTCGAGACCACGCCAGGTAACATGGCAATGTGTCTGAAAATGTCCTCCTGACCTGTCATAGGTACAGCGCGTATCTCTGTCCGCTCCAAAGTTTGAAAACTCGTTTGAGTATGAGCCAACTGACGTCGTGGATTATCCGTCACGAGAACTTCCGTCATCTGTACGGGGTTTGGCGCGAGTAAAAAATCCAAGCTGATCGCGTCGCCCGTACGAACGACTACATGTGCACGCGACGTGTGATATCCAATCGAACTGGCCACGAGGTTATATTCACCCGGAGGAACGTTCACAAGCACATAGAATCCTTGCAAATTCGAGGACACTCCGATGCGTGTGCCTTCCAACATGATGATTGCGTGAGCGATCCTCTGGCGTGATAAACTATCCGAGATCGTACCTCGCAGATCGATGCCCTGAGCTCCAAGAAACGAAGGCCACAGCGCGATGCAAGCTTGGGTGACGAAACGCAATTGACGGCGAAACAGCGTGTTAAATGAGGAGGTCATGATGAGATGTTCGCATTCAGACATGCGATTTCTCGATATCGTAGGCATGAAGAGTCACGCGATAGCGCTGGAGGGCCCATGTGTTCGGCTGGCCATAAAACCCAACAATATACTAACCCGTGTTGTAGACATTGTCAATATCGTACTTCCCGAAGATCTACAAAAATGCGAATGAATCCTGAACTAAGCACAAGGAAAGAAATGGGGTGAGGCGCCAGTGAGTGGGGCAAAAGATCGCCAATCAACTCGCAGGAGAGATGTCGGTGTTGGGGAAGGTCGGGTAGGGTCAAGGCGGCCGCAACACACAACAGCCCGTGAAATCGGCGGGCTGATGAGAACAACGGAGGTTTGTTTACGGGCTTACGAGACTTTGACCTCGGCAGACTCCGCGGTTGGCGTTGCCGAGCCGGACTTCGTCGACTGGATATAGTCGTGAATCGAAGCCGCCGCGACTTTGCCATCGCGCATTGCCAGAATCACCGTGGCACCGCCACGAGCCAGGTCGCCGCCTGCGAAAATGCCCGGACGGCTTGTTCCTTGCTTTTCATTTGTGTCGACGACGCCGCGCTTTCCTGTTTTGAGTCCCGGCGTGGTTGACTGGATGATGGGATTCGGTTGTTGGCCGATCGCCTCAATCACGATCTGTACGGGGATCACGAATTCCGAGCCTTTCACCGCCACCGGTCTGCGCCGTCCTGAATCATCCGGCTCACCAAGCTCCATCCGTTGGCACTCGATACCCGTCACAAAGTGGTTCTCGTCGCCGATGATGCGCGTTGGATTCGTGAGCAGCAAGAGCTCAATCCCCTCCTGCTCGGCATGATGGATTTCCTCCTGCCGGGCGGGCATTTCCTGCCGTGACCGTCGATAGATCAAGAGGGCTCGTTTGGCTCCCAGGCGCTTGGAGGTTCGGACCGCATCCATGGCGGTATTGCCGCCGCCAATGACAGCAACGTTGGTGCCCATTCTGATCGGTGTGTCGTTGCGGGGAAACTTGTTCGCGCCCATGAGATTCACGCGGGTCAGAAACTCGTTTGCCGAATAGACTCCGGTCAGTCCCTCACCCGGAATCCCCATGAAGTTCGGCGTGCCAGCGCCAGTTCCAAGGAATACCGCACTGAATCCCCACTCATTAAAGAATTCATCGATGGTCGCCGTCCGGCCGACGAGGAAGTTCGTCTGAATTTCAACGCCGAGCTGCTTGATGCGATCCATTTCGATGTCGAGAATCTGGCGGGGGAGACGGAACTCCGGAATGCCATATCGAAGCACGCCACCGACCGCATGAAGTGCTTCGAAAATTGTAACCTGGTAGCCCATCTTGGCGAGCTCTGCCGCGCACGTGAGGCCGGCAGGACCCGATCCTACGATGGCAACCTTTTCCGGACGTTTGTTTGTGATGACCGGAGCCACAAAGAGGTTGTGTGCCAGTTCATAATCGGCGACGAAACGTTCCAGCTTGCCGATAGCAACGGGCATGTGCTTCTTGCCGAGCGTGCAGACGACTTCGCACTGCTCTTCCTGCGGGCAGACGCGTCCGCAGATGGCAGGGAGGTAGTTTGCCTCGCGGATCTTGTTCACCGCGCCGGCGTAGTCTTTCTGCAGAATCAGCTGGATGAACCCGCGGATGTCAATACCAACCGGGCATCCCTCGACGCAGACCGCATTCTTGCACTCGAGGCACCTGGTCGCTTCAATCATCGCCCGCTCTTCGTCGACACCGAACGAGACTTCCGTGAAGTTTTGAACACGATCAAGCGCAGGTTGTTCGATCGATTCCTGGCGCGCAATTTTCATGCGCTCAGACGGCTTGAGAGGATTTAGCACTGTCATCGGGAAACCTCCCGGGCAGCCGCCTGCTGTGCCGCAAACTGCTCCATCGATGTCTTCTCAAAGTCGAGGTAGCTTCTGTTTCTAAGGATCAACTCATCGAAATCGACCTGATGGGCGTCGAATTCCGGACCATCAACACAGGCGAATTTCATCTTGCCGTCGATCGTTACCCGGCACCCGCCGCACATTCCGGTGCCATCGACCATTATGGCGTTGAGACTGACGAGCGTGTGGACTCCGAATTCCTTCGTAAGGTTGGCGACAGCCCGCATCATGGGAAGAGGACCGATGGCGTACACTGCCTTAATGCCAATCTGCGGGTCTGTGAGGAGTTGGCGGAGAGGATCTGTGACGATTCCCTTCATCCCATAGGATCCATCGTCTGTTGTGACGAAGACCTTGTCGGAGCATTCAGTCATTTCGGCTTCCAGGATCGCCAGCTCTTTTGTGCGTCCGCCGACAATGCTGTAGACTCTGTTGCCGGCGTCTTTGAGTGCTTTGGCGATTGGGTACAGCTCGGCTGTTCCGACACCGCCGCCGACGCATGCAACCGCGCCATGATTCTCAATCGGAGTCGGATTTCCCAACGGACCGACGATATCGAGAATGCTGTCACCGGCTTTCATCGAGCAGAGTTGTTTCGTCGTCTTGCCAATCGCCTGGACGATCAACGTGATAGTTCCTTCAGCAGGATTGCTGTCAACGATCGTCAGGGGAATCCGTTCCCCCTCCTCCATGAGACGAATGATGACGAAATTCCCCGCCTTTCGCTTCTTGGCGACGAGCGGGGCCTTGATCAGAAACTTTGAGACCGTTGGCGCAAGGTCTTCTTTTGACAGAATTGGAAACATCGACACTCCTCTCTTCGTGCTAATATTCGCCTAGACAAGCTCCCCGTCATCTTTGATGCAATTCATCGGACACGTCTCCATCGCCCGGCGGACGTCTTCTTCTTCGCGCGGATCAGCTGGCTGCTGATAGACGAAGTAGTACGTCGAATCGTTGCTATACATGAAGTTTTGAAGAGCATAGGAAAAGCACACGCCGCATCCGTTACATTCACTCGTGACGTAGTATCTTCCCGGAACATTCTCCTGAAGCTTCACAACAACAGCCGTCATTGAAGACCTCCTTCCCGTAAAACTATTGTGGCATAATAACTTATCAAGGATTGTGCCAAGAATTGCCTCTGTGACTCAGGCCGAAATTGCCATTCCTGATTCGACCCATGAAACCGGAAAGCCCACATTCTCATTTCTGATAGTGGGCTTCCAACATGTGGAAACATTGCCGGTGTTCAGCAATTCGCGTGGCTTATCAACTGCAAACCACGCGCATGTTGAACCACCTACATTTCTGCAAGCGCCTTTCTGAGATCGCGGATGATGTCTTCCGCCTTTTCAAGACCGATGGAAAGCCGGACGCCGCCCGGATCTATGCCACGCTTCAGCTGCTCGTCGGGAGGAATAGCGGCGTGCGTCATTGATCCCGGATGCTCGATGAGCGTACGGATGTTTCCGAGGCTCACAGCAAGCGTCATGGTGTATGAGTTCTTTGCGATGTAGTTCACCATCCGGTTCGCTTTGCGATGTCGTTCCTCGGGAGATTTTCCCTTGGGAACGAAGTACATCAGCACACCGGGCGTGAATTCGCCGTCGTAGTTTCTCATCTGCTCGCGGGCAAGCGATCGTTGAGAGAACGATTCAAGTCCCGGATAATTCACCAGTCCGATCCGCTTATCTGCTGCGAGAAACTCTGCGACCTTTTGCGTTGTCTTCATCTGATGGCTGAAACGGACTGCGAGCGACGGAAGTCCGTACACCAGGATGGGCCACGCGCTCTTTGCCCCAAGCACGCCTCCGAAGTCCTTTCTGTACATGAGGAGATGATCATAGCTCCAGGACGGACCAACGACAACCCCGCCCATGTCTGTGCCAAATCCGCACAGACCTTTCGTGAGGGATTCGACCACAAAATCCATCCCGAGTTCAATCGGCCGCTGGCAGAATGGCGTCGAAAATGTATTGTCGACCGCAGTATAGATGCGGTGTGCTTTCGATCGTTTCTTGTTATGATGGTTGGCGATCTCAGCGACCTTCTGAATATCGATCAGCTCCATCGTCGGATTGACGGGAGTCTCGAAGTAGATGAGCCGCGTATGCGGCGTGATCGCCCTGTTGAGCGCCGCATGGTCGTTGAAGTCGACCCACTTCACATTGATGTGGTATCGGGGGAGCCAGTTCTTAAAGAGAGAGTACGTGCAGCCGTACAGCATTCTGTGGGCCACGATCTCGCTTCCGCTGCCAAGGAGGATACCGCAGAGTGCCGATACCGCACCCATTCCCGTGGCGAACGTCACCGCGCATCCGCCGTTTTCCGCTGTCGCGAGGTTTTGCTCGAGGAGATCCTTATTCGGCTCGCCAAGCCGGTCGTAGATGTAGACGGGTGCTTTCGACTCGACCCTGAAATCCCCAACGTGATGTGCAAAGTCGATGAAGCCCCGCGCTCCGCGCCGGGTAGTAGAAAGCCGGAATGTAGAAGAGGACGATATCGGAGGAACGACATGATGGCTGTAATCCCATTTGGGCGTGAAGGCTTTTCCCCAGATGAGGCGCGTCTCGGGAGCGTAGATCCCTTTCCGCTTCAGCCCTGCCTTGGAACGAGAAGTCTTTTTCATGGCCGACGTGTCCTTGTTATCGTTTCAAACCTGAGATGAATTCCTTGAGGATGGTCTTGAGATCTGGTGTGCCTATTTCTTCCAGTTCATAGAACACCCGGACTGCGGGCTTTGTCATTTTGACGATGCGCGAGAGATCAATTGGTGTGCCGATGATGACAGTATCACACGGGACTTTATTGATCGTCGCTTCAAGGTCCTTGATCTGTTTTTCGCTATATCCCATCGCCGGAAGCAGAATACCGATGTTTGGATACAGTTCGAACGTCTTTTTGATCTCACCTGTACAATAAGGCCGGGGATCGATGATTTCCCTGGCGCCGAACTTGCGGGCGGCGACGGTCCCTGCACCATACTTCATCTCACCGTGGGTGAGCGTCGGGCCGTCTTCAATGACAAGGACCCGCTTGCCAGAAATGAGCTGGCTCTTGTCAGCGTCGATCGGCGATGCTGCCTCGACAATACGTCCGTGCGTGTTCACCTTCCGGATGTTCTCCCGGAGCTTGAACACCGCCTGCGGATCGGACGAATCTACTTTGTTAATGATGACAACGTCGGCAAGTCTCAGGTTTGCTTCGCTCGGGTAGTACGAGAGCTCGTTCCCAACACGGAGAGGATCAGCCACCACAATCGCCAGATCAGGCTTGTAGAACGGCGTGTCGTTGTTACCCCCGTCCCAAACAATCACATCGGCTTCCTGCTCGGCTTGATCAAGGATCGCTTTGTAGTCGACTCCTGCATAGATGATGGTGCCGTTGACGACATGGGGCTCGTACTCCTCCATCTCCTCAATAGTACAATGATTTTTGTGAAGATCCTCAATAGAAGCGAAGCGCTGGACCTTTTGTTTTTCGAGATCCCCGTACGGCATGGGATGGCGAATGGCAGCCACCTTCAGGCCCATTTCCCGGAGCGTTCGGGAGACTTTCCGGCACGTCTGGCTCTTTCCGCTTCCGGTCCTGACGGCACAAATGGAGACCACGGGTTTCTTGCTCCGGAGCATCGTCTTCTCTGCACTCAGGAGCTTGAAATGCGCCCCGGTTGTGGAGACGCGGGAAGCGAGGCTCATGACATGGCTGTAGGAGACGTCACTATACGAGAAGACGACTTCGTCAACGTCGAGGCGTGCGATAAGCTTCTCAAGTTCCTTCTCTTCGTAGATAGGTATTCCTTCGGGGTAGAGCTTGCCGGCGAGCGCTGCGGGATACTTGCGGCCGGAGATGTTCGGAATCTGTGCGGCGGTAAAGGCAACAACATTGTAGAGCTCATTGTCGCGGTAGATGACATTAAAATTATGGAAGTCGCGTCCAGCTGCACCAACGATAATCGTGTTCAGGCGTTTCGTACCTGGCATAATTGTTCCTTCATGGTTCTTGCTTGTTCGAAAGACACCAACCTTCAATATTCACTATTCTTCAATCGATATTCGCAATTCAAAAAGCTCTATACTATTCATAGCTTGGCGAATATCGATTCAAGGATATCGACAGATTCTGATCTTACTCATTATCGAACAACATCGTGAGGAGCGCCATACGAACGAAGATTCCGTTGCGCGATTGACGGAAGTACGCTGCGCGCGGATCATGATCCACTGCCGGATCAATTTCCACGGACCGTGGCAGCGGGTGCATCAAGAGGGCATTCGATTTCAGCTTCTTCAGCATTTCCGGATTGATGTTGTACTGGGCCACGGAAACGTCTTTCCGCCCAAGGCGCTCCTTGTCGATTCTTGTCTGGTACACGACGTCGACATGTGGCAGCACCTCTTCGGGATCGCTGTTGAGATGGAACCACACATCGTGCTCGCGCAGGTGGTCAATGATATCCTGCTTGATCTGAAGCTCGGGGGGAGCGAGGAAATAGAGCTTCACTCGATCAAACTTGCTCAGCAGGTACGCGAGCGACCTGGCCGTCCGGCCTGTGTCGAGCGCGCCAAGGAGTGCAACGGAAATTCCATCAAGTGTCCCGCACTCGTTGTAGATCGTGTAGAGGTCGAGCAGGGCCTGTGTTGGATGCTGTCCTCCAGAGCCGTCACCGGCATTGATAATGGGAACGGGGGAAACGTCTGCTGCCCGCTGTGCGCCTCCTTCCTCATTATGGCGCAGCACGATCACATCGCAATAATCACCAATGATTCTAATGGTGTCCTCAAGCTGCTCACCTTCAATGGCCGACGAGAACGACGTGGCTGACTCTGTCGACAGCACTTTGCCGCCGAGGCGGTACATCGCGGCTTCAAAGGAAAACCGCGTACGTGTCGAAGGCTTGTAGAAAAGCGTCGCCATGATCTTGTCGTCATAGTCGCGCGACCCACCCCGTTGGACAGTTTTCTGCATCAGGCGCGTCCGTGTGAAGAGTTCCATGAGATCAGGAACGGAGAATTGCTGTGAGTAGATGACATGTTGGAGTTTCATAGATTCTCCTCGTGCTCTTGACGTGCAGTAATATGTGTACCTGCCTTGCCGTGAATGGCTTCAATCATCCGGTCACACGACGTGATGAACACATCCCGGCCGCCATTCTTGACAAACCGTGTGGCTGCTTCGATTTTGGGGCCCATGCTGCCGGGCGGAAATTGACCATCCCGCAGATAGTGTTCCATTAGCTCCGCTGTTGCCCGCTTGAGCCCTCGCTGGTTGGGTTTTTTGTAGTTCAGATAGACTTGATCGACATCTGTGCTGATGACGAAACAATCCAGACCGAGTCCGCATGCCAGCAGGGCGGAGGCGCGGTCCTTGTCGATGACGGCCTCGACGCCGGTGATGGAATGGTCTTCGCCGACGATAACCGGAACTCCCCCTCCTCCAAGTGCGATGACGATGATACCAAGTTCCAGAATTTGCCTGATAACTTCCAGCTCCAGGATCTCTACCGGTTGGGGTGAGGGCACGACACGCCGGTACCCGCGTGAGGCGTCTTCTATCATTGTCCAACCCAGGTTCCTGATCTTCTCCTCGGCCACCCTCTTTGCGTAGAATGGTCCCACTGGTTTCGTGGGGTGGGCGAAGGCCGGGTCGTTCGGGTTGACGCGAACCTGTGTCAGGATTGTGATGACAGGCAGATAGAATCCAGCGCGGCGCAGCTCGCATTCAAGTCCCCGCTGCAGCATGTAACCAATTTCTGTCTGTGTCGTTGCGACGCAGACGTCGAGCGGATGCGGATACGCTTCTCCGGCTGCACGCTCGGAACGGAGGAGCGCTGAGCCAACCTGCGGCCCGTTTCCGTGTGTGATGACGATGCGCCAGCCATCTGCGACGAGCTGTGTAATTCTCCGGGCCGTTTCCTGTGCGTTCGCGAGCTGTTCGTCTATGGTGCCCCGTTGTCCCACACGGATGAGGGAGTTGCCACCGATTGCGATCAGTGCGCTGCGGGCCATAGGGGAGTTCTATTTCATCAATTTGTACATCACCGCTTTCTGTACATGAAGGCGGTTTCCTGCTTCCTGGAAGACATGAGATGTCGGACTGTCGATCACGTCGTCGGTCACCTCATCGCCGCGATGCGCCGGCAGGCAGTGGAGGAAGATCGCGTCTCGGTTTGCCTTTGCCATCAGTACGGCGTTGACCTGGAACGGACGGAAGATCGCCTTGCGCGATTCCGCTTCGGCTTCCTGTCCCATCGAGGCCCAGACGTCGGTGTAGATGACGTCTGCGTTCCGGACTCCCGCAACGGGATCGTTGACGACTTCGATGATGGCGCCCGTTTCTTTCGCGTCTTGTTGGGCGTGTGTAAGCGCTGTCGGATTTGGCTCAAAGCCTTTCGGGCATGCAACGGTGACATGAACGCCGAGCCGTGCTCCGGCAAACATCAGAGAGTGCGCCACGTTGTTGCCGTCTCCGACGAAGCAGAGCTTGAGTCCTTGAAGCTTCCCTTTGACTTCCTGAACGGTCATGTAGTCGGCGAGTGCCTGGCAGGGGTGGGAGTAGTCCGTAAGGGCGTTGATGACCGGAATCGATGCATGCTTTGCCATGTCAACGGCGATCTGATGCGCGAATGTCCGGATCATGATTCCCTGCACCATGCGCTCAAGGTTTTTCGCGACATCGTGGACTGACTCACGTTTGCCGAGACTTATTTCATTCGGCATGAGGGGGACGGAGAATCCGCCGAGCTGCTGGATGCCGACGTCGAACGTGACGCGTGTTCGTAGTGATGGTTTCTCAAAGATCAGGGCAAGCGTTTTGCCTTTGAGTGCCGTCGAGTACTGTTCAGGGTGAGCCTTCATCTCGGCAGCGAGCTTGAGAGTTTCGAGGAGTTCGTCCCGGCTGAAGTCGCGTATCGTGAGGAAATCTCGTTTCATTGAGTATGGCCTTTGAATGATTATGCGCGATTACAAATATCTATGATGTCTCAGGGCTGGGGGAGGGAAGAACGTTTCACCGCGCCCGGAGGTACAGCCTCGGAAAAGGTTCAAGTATCGTGCCACTTGAGCTGCAGGAGAGAGTCAGGTCCCGTGACCGCTGAATGAACGAATCCTGTATGAAAGTAAGATGAAGGTAAGCATGGATCGGACAAGAAAGTAGAGATTTCCATGAATGGAAACGCATGTTGCAGGAGTAGGAATAATTGAGATAGAAAGGGTCTGATTTTTGGGGAGTAGAAAGATATTGCTTTTCCAGCGTGTTTTTGGTATTTTTATACCTGCGGCCTGTTACGAAAGTATCAGGCCGTTGTTCTCTCTATGCGGGTTGGCTCGGACGAAGGATCAATAGGAGGTGTTGTCTGTGCCGGGAGGACAAACCCGCCGACATCCATAGGCCCGAATTGTGGGTCCGTTTGCCAGGCGTCAATTGGCAATTGGAAATCGGCAATGTACACGGCGGCCATAGCTCAGTCGGTTAGAGCGCCAGGTTGTGGCCCTGGAGGTCGTGGGTTCGAAACCCACTGGTCGCCCCAAGCGCGGGTACTTAGCCCTGTCCCGCCAAACAACAGCGGGATCCTCAATTTGACATCCACTCACGGAAAACGTTCGTGGGTCAAATTGGGAGAGGTCGTGGGTTCGAAACCCACTGGTCGCCCCAAGCGCGGGTACTTAGCCCTGTCCCGCCAAACAACAGCGGGATCCTCAATTTGACATCCACTCACGAAAAACGTTCGTGGGTCAAATTGGGAGAGGTCGTGGGTTCGAAACCCACTGGTCGCCCAAACAATTGCAGAATTGTGTAGTTGTGGAGTTGTGAAATTGAGAAGAAGCTGGGATCGCAGAATTGTCAAGTCGTGGGAAGTTCAAATTGGGGAGCTTGTTGCAGTTCTTTGAGGTGATGTCGTGGACAAGGCCGCCGAATTGAGGGATCGCACCAGGGACTTTGCCATCCGAGTTGTGAAGATGACCGACAGCCTTCCAAGGCGGATGTCGACAGAGATCATGGCAAAGCAGCTGGTGCGTTGTGCGACCTCCATCGGAGCCAATTATCGTGCTGCCTGCAGAGCGCGATCGCATTCTGAGTTTGTTTCGAAAATGCAGATCGTGCAAGAAGAAGCGGATGAGACACAGTATTGGCTGGAGCTGTTGTTCAGAAGCGGAGTAGTGGGCGAGCAAGAATTTCGACCGCTTGAGAAGGAGGCAGCTGAGTTGACGGCTATCTTCACCTCGTCAGCAGCGACGGCGCGGAAAAATAAGAACTCACCATCGCGTTAGCTCCATCCACTGCCCAATTTCTCGATTACCCAGTTCCACAATTCCACAATGTTCCGCCCCCATCGTCTAGAGGCCTAGGACACGGGCTTTTCAAGCCTGTAACACGAGTTCGAATCTCGTTGGGGGTACATCAACTAGAGGTGAGCTAAGTTGTATGTTTTCAACTGGCTCATCTCTTTGCTTTTTGTGGACGGCGGGAGGGGGGACCCCCGCAAGAATTCCAGAATAGGATGATGCTTGAAGGGAGGAATGGTGCGGATGTGGCAATGTGCAACGCGCTTGTCACGGTCCACGATGACGTCCTTCATGAGCTTTTTCATCCCCTCCTTCTTTTCCGCCAGCGTGAGTTGATCGAAGCTTGTCACGAACTTCTCGACAAACATTCGAGACTCCTCGGCAATATCTGGCAGGCTCTCCTTGCTTTCGTTCTGACACTGTAGCTTTGCGATCTCCTGTCTCAGGCCGGCCTTCTCATCCTCCAAGGATCTAATCCGCTCAGCAATCGTATCGACGCTAACTCCTTTCTCAACGAGTGCCAGCAAGGAGGAAATCCTCTTCTCAGATTCGGCCAGTCTTGTTTCAAGTTCTGTTTGTTTGGTCGAAAGGTCGGGAAGAATTCCGCGGAGTTCCTCTCGCAAGGCGTCTCGCAATTTGACCTGAAAATTGGCGGAGAGAAGATGATCTCGCACAGTATTGAGTATGATGGCCTCAATCGACTCCTTGTCGATCGTCAACGACGTGCAGACGGAAGGTCCTTTTCTGGCATAGCCGCTGGTCAACCGAGCAATGGATGATAATCAACCATTGAAGGGTGGATTTGTATCCTGCGATCATCTTCGGGCTTAAGCTGCGACAGTTGCTCCTCTCGAAGATTGATAACTCGGACACCACGAATTTCTTGAACCCTGGTTTTCATCAAATTGACCCACAATAGTTGACGGCAGGCGCGGTATTGGAATACACGTGCAGGCGAGACGAAACAACCGTGTGACAGCTCATTGCATGACCATTTCGACAAAGCACTCCATGGTTGTGACTGCCGTAACTGGGCGCACTTCTGAGTGGGAGGAAGGCAGCGGACATGGTCGTGAAAATGTCGCAGCGCTGCTGACGCGATGTCGCGTGTTGTCTACCCCCAGGTGATGTTACCAACTTCTTCTTTCACTTCTCTCTCCTTCTCCGGCAACACCGCCGCCACTCGTACGAACTTTTCGTACATTCATCACAGTGTACTTCCATCCTCCAGCTTCTTGTGGTAGCGTACTCTTTCCTGCAATCTCGATCCTTCGGACGAGTGTCTGAATTTGTACGACTATTTCATACGTGCCGCGCTGACAGCGCGCGGGTTCATTTGTCGTGTTCAACCACCGGGTGTGAGAACCCGCGATTAAATTGCGGTTCCCTACAAACTTTGCTTGACAACAGGAAACCAAATTCTTATTTTTGCCACACACGTTTTACCCTCCAAAGTAATGCTCGCAGTAGATTTCCTGTTGCACTCAAGTAGCGTTTCCCGTTTTACAGCTGCCCAGTAGTTGGATGCTTCATAAGAGCGCGTCGCGAGATCGAAACATTCACTCGACGCCAAGCGCGGACCGTAGGAAGGATGCAGCTGTTCCTCTGCCTGAAGTCCTCGTAGCACCAGTCCCCGACTGAAGTACTCGAACAATCGCAGAATTGACCTTCTGTACGAATTCTTTTGCTGGATCACCGATCACGGAACCAATCAATCGAGAGGAGGTGAGCGAGACCAACTAACAACATGGAGGCGTTGTACCTGCAGATGTTCCACATGAGAAATTCAGAAAGGAGGTGTATCGCACAGTGTCTTGAGCCGGATAGATGTGCTGTCGGTTCCGCGACGAAAGAACCAACGGACAAGACGAATCAGATCAAGCACCATACTCCCTCATTCACGAGCGTTGTCTTTTGACTCTCGCGCAACGTTGCTTTCGGAAGCTCTATTCGGGCAGGTAAGCCCAGCGAGGTACGCTCACTATCACTTATCAAACTCCCACATCATTCGGAGGTGTTCGATGCGACGATTTTCCAAAATCCCTGTCGTGTTTGCGGTTCTTCTCTTTCTTGTCGGATGCGAGAAGGAGAAGCTGGTTGACTCGACTGCAGACAAGTTGCCGACAATTGCGCTCGACCAAGACATCTCGCTAGCAGGATCCGTAGAGTTTTGCCAGCCGTCCACTGCGCCCCCTGCTTCGTCCGTTGTGACTTCGCTCACGAAGAGCGTAGGGCTCCTCAATACTGTATTCAACACCGATTTTGTCTCAGCCGGACGAGGGAACTTACGCAACGTCGGCTCAGGTACCATCGTCCTCAGTGGCGTGAGCGGGACAGTCACCAAAGCATATCTCTATTGGCATGGCCCCACAAACTCGACCGTGTCCACCGGGAATCCAATCACGGTAAACAGCACTTCTGTGACTGGCACAAACATCGGATTCTCGAGCGACAACTGTTGGGGGTATCTCAACAGCCAGGCGTTCCGCGCTGATGTTACTGCTCTCGTTCAGGCAACCGGAAACGGGAATTACAGTCTGTCCGGATTTGGAGGGATGAATCCAAATGGTGCATCACTGATCGTGTTCTTTGATGACGGCGACAACACGAATAACCGCGACGTCGTCATTTTCGATGGCAACGATTCGAACATCTACTTCCCTGGAATATCCGGAAATCCGCTTGCACCGATGGATCCGATAGGGTGGAACATCCTCCTATCCGGTATTAATTACACGAGCGGAACCGCCTCGATGCAGCTTCATGTGGCTGATGGCCAGCAGTGGGTCGATGCGCCTTTAGTACTGAACAGCCAAACGCTCGCCCCAGGACCGGCAGTGTTCTCCGGGATATCTGTGCCGCCAGGTAATGACCAATCATACGGATTGTGGGATATCAAATCGTACAGTGTAACCTCATACCTGACGCCAGGTCCGAATTCTCTAAACCTCACTACCGGTCAATACAGCGACTGCCTTGCACTGATTGTTGCACTCGTGGATCTACCCGCGGGTGCTGCACCGAGTCAGAATGGTCCTCCTGTCGCGAACGCCGGACCCGATCAAACGGTAGAGTGCGCCGGACCTGCAGGCACAACGGTTTCGTTGAACGGGACGGCGTCATCTGATCCCGATGGCGATCCGCTTACGTTCCTTTGGTCTGCTCCCGGAATCACGTTCAGTAATTCGTCAAGCCCAACGCCGAGTGCCGCTTTCCCGATGGGAACTACCACCGTGACGCTTACGGTAAAAGATCCATCAGGATTAACGAGCACAGATGTCGTTGTGATCAAGGTCGAAGATACGAAGCCGCCGGTGTTGAGTTGTTCTGTGACAAACGGTTCTCTCTGGCCGCCGAATCACAACCTCGTGAACGTTGGTTTCTCTGCGACCGCAAGTGACGTCTGTGATCCTGCTCCGGCTCTCTCGGTAAAAGTGTACAGCGACGAGGAAGATGAGGAGGAAACAGGGGACGGCAACCATTCGCCGGATGCCAAGTTCTCGTCTGGCGCGTTACGACTGCGCGCTGAACGAAAGGGTGATGCTGATGGAAGGGTCTATCTCATCGTCGTGACTGCCACGGACGCTTCGGGAAACACCGCACACCATTGTTGCACCGTGGTCGTGCCACACAGTCAAAGTGCGGCAGCGATTGCCTCCGTGAACGCACAAGCTGCTGCTGCGAAAGCATCCTGCACGGCAAACGGCTCGCCACTCACACCTTACGTGGTCGGTGACGGACCAACGATTGGGCCAAAGCAGTAAGTTACACCGAAGATCGAACACACACGCATGTGGACGCCCCCGCAAGGGGGCGTTTGCATTTCATAGCACTCAGGGAACGAAGTACAATCCGGGGCTCTCATGCGGGATCCAACCTTAGCAAGCTTCTTCGCGTTGATTCTCTGAGCAGATTCCTCTACGTTTGCTGGGACTCGAGGTGATACTCTGAACCAGGACGTCACAGCAAAAGACGAAACGTGAAAGCTCCTCATCAACAAGGCAAGGGCTCTATGCTCACAGTTCTCGTGCCGCGACATCCGTCGACGTGGAGTTACCTTGCGCCCAACGCCATGCGACTACGAACACGGGAATGAGGATACAGATTTTCATCTTAGCTGTTGGTATTTTGACACCAACAGAATACCATCATACAACTGGGGGGAGCAGTCACCGATAGAGTCACCGCTGAACGAAAAACTGTAGGAATGTACCACAAAGAGGCCTACTGGTTTATCCATGGATGGAGTTTTAGCGAGGTACACAAAGGTTAGTCCGTTCTAAAGGCAAGCTGGGACGTATCTGTTGCGAATCTCTCTTCTGAAAAAGAATTTGCCTCTGATTTAGGAATATTGTATTATGGATACATAATTATCCATATGGAGGTTATTGTATCCATACGAGGAATTCACTACCATGATCTTCCACAAGATATTCGACACCGTCTTTTCGACCTGGTCTCATATCGCTATTCTGCGCACCTTGCAGTATTCCAATGTGGGGCGATCGGGGAGAGAAATCGCCCGGCAATCAGGAATGAATCATCGATCTTGCCTTAGGGCGTTGACGGTTTTAGAGGAGCTTTCAATTGTTACTCGTCAACGGGGAGGAAGAGATCACCTCTTTGCCCTTAATCCACACCATAAGATCGTATCGGAAGGTATTCTTCCACTACTTTCGCTGGAGCAGAAGTTTTTTGAAGAATTCACAGCTGAGGTAGGCAAGATCTTTAACCGTAACGCCGATGTAATTATCCTGTATGGCAGCGTAGCCCGTAAGGAGGAAACTGCCAGAAGCGATGTGGATCTTTGCTTTGTTCTAAAAGAGGGATCAGGACAGGCGAAAATCCAGAACCTTCTTCAGGATCATGCCAGGGAATTCCATAAAAAATACGGGGCAAGTATCTCTCCACTCTGCTTCACGACAAAGGAGTTTGAAAAAAGGAGGCGACGCAAGGAACGCACTGTTCAAGCCATCCTTCAAGAAGGAATTATTCTGAAAGGAACGATCAACAGAGGGAGATCAAATGGTTCGTCATAGGATGCGGATGAGTGAGCACCGGTCAAGGGCCCATTCTTATCGTTTGGTTGGAGAGAATTTCTACCAGGGTGCTGACGTAGCGCGAGAATATGAGTACTGGAATGCTGCTGGTGTATTAATCGTTCATGCGGCAATTGCCTATTCAGATGCAATATCAATAAAGATCGGCGCAGTAAAATGTAAAGGTGAAAACCATCATGAAACTATTACACTGCTGGAAGAACTTGTAGCGCACAATGAAGCGAGCAGAAAAGCTCTGCAACAATTACGCCGTATTATTGATCATAAGAATCGGGTGTCGTATACGGGACAGCTTTATAACAAGAAGGACACCGATGATTTATGGAAGCTCGTTGATCGTTATCGTGCTTGGGCTCTTCAAATACTTGAAGGTGTTTAACGGTATACTGATTCGAGTTGACCAATCGGTGTTACAACAACGCAACTATTAAATACAAATTCACGTTATCCACATTCAATGCTGTGCTGACCCGGTTGGGGGTAAGAAGAATTGTCGATTGATGATTTTCGATTGTCAATTGCAGGTGAAGTTCGGAGTCGTTGACAATTTGTCATTAGCCGTTGGCCAATAATCATTGGAAAAGCCGATCCTCGCGGGTCGGCTTCTTGCGTTTACGACACAGGTTTTGACCAGTCAAATCCTGCTAAGAAGTTCCTACAGCAAATCGTCATCCCGAGCAGCATGCTGAATAAGTCCCGCCTCTACCTCTTGGATACGAGCACGTACCTCTCCGCCGCCTTCACATCCTTTGTTATCGTGATCCTCTCGCCAAAGCGAATCCCTTCCCACCGGACGAAATAATGCTCGTGCGGCAATTGAGGACCCCGACACGTGCACCGGTACGATTCAAGGAAAACCTCCTTGTCTGTTGATCCGTCGGATATGGTGAAGGCTTTTCCTTGAGGAGGGAAGAAGTCGAGACTGTCTTTCAGAATGAAGATGTGCTTCTTCTTCGCTTCCTCTGCAGAGATCTTTCGTGAATAGCGCTCGTTTGTGGGCATCTGCGTTGCCTTTCGTTCGCTTAGATTCGACAATCGACAATCGTCAATCAGAAATCCCTCTTCACGCTCCTCTTCTCTTCCTGAAGTACTCGTTGACGCGTTCGCCCGCATGCTCAAACACGATATATAACACCGGAATAACAACCAGCGTTAACGCTGTCGTCGCTGTTAATCCCCCAATCACCGCCCTCGCCAACGGCGCCCATGTCTCTGCGCCCGATCCTGTCCCGATCGCAAGCGGAACCATGCCAAGGATCGTCGTCAACGCCGTCATCAGCACGGGCCTCAATCGCGCCAGGCTGCCAAATTCTACCGCCTCGATCAACTCCATCCCCTTGCGACGCTGCTGGTTGATGTAGTCGACGAGCACGATGCCGTTGTTCACGGCAATTCCGACAAGCATGACAATTCCAACCAACGCCATCACACTCAGTGTCGTTCCCGTCAATCCCAGAAAGAAGAAGACTCCGATGATCGAGAGGGGGACCGTGAACATGATGATCAACGGATCGACAAGCGATTCAAACTGCGAAGCCATGATCATGTACACAAGCAACACGGCAGCCAGAAATGCCAATCCCAGATAGAAGAACGCCTCCTGCTGATCTTCGGCTGTGCCACCGATAATGACCTGGAAGTCCGACGGAATCGGGGTGTCAGCGATGATCTTGTTGATTTCCGAGACTGCGGTGGACAGGTCGATGCCGGAAAGCGCACAGCCAACCGACACAAACCGGTTCTGATTTTCTCTGAAGATGGTCGGGATCGATTGCTCCTCCGCGATCCTCGCGACATCCTTCAACCGAATCCTTCCACCTGTCGGAAGCGCAAGCTCGATCTGCTCCAGCGACTCCTTCTTGTTCCGGTATTCCTTCGCAAACTGCACGTAGATGTCGTGCTCATCTCCCTTTTCATGATACTGCGACGCCACACGGCCCTGAACGGCGGTGGAGATGTTTCCGGCAACCTGCATGGTCGAGAGGCCATAGTGGTTCAGCAAGTCTTTGTTCAAATGAACCTGCAGCTCTGCGGTCTCCTCTTTGGTGTTAAGTGAGATATCAACGAGGCCCTTCACTTTCTCCATTTTCGCCTTCAGCTCGTTCGCAATGGTCTTGGCGCCATTGAGGTCAAAGCCGATCACCTGGACCTCGATATCCCGCTCCGTCGTGAAGGAAGCGTTTTCCTGGAAGATGTAAGTGATGCCGGGTAGCTGATCGAACCTCTTTCGCATCCTGTCCTGGATCTCGAACTGCGACGCCTTCCGCTTTTCCCGCGGAGTAAGCTTCACCATCAGCTCTATAGTGCTTGACGTTACACCGAACGCTGCAAGACCTTCCCGCTGACCGTAGAAAATCGAGAGCTGCTCGAATTCATCCTTCCCCACAGTCTCCCTGATGATGTCTTCGAGCTGGTACGCGTACATCCGGGTCTGCTCGATCGGGGTCCCCGAAGGCGATTCCATGATGGCGTAGATCATTCCCTGGTCCGTTTTCGGCATGAACTCGCCGCCGAGGAATGCCGCAACAACAAGCGAAAGAATGAACGCAACAGTGACAGATAGCAATACCGTCTTTCTGTGATAGATGGACCAGTGCAGCGCTCTGCTGTAGTTCTCAGACATCTTCACTAGCCAGCCGGCAATCTTATCTTTTATCTTTGACGGTCGCCCTGGTTTTGGAGCCGCGTCGCGCTTCAGGATTCTCGTGGACATCATAGGAACCAGCGTCACCGCGACAAGCAGCGAGACCGCAAGACTGTACGAGATGGTCAACACCATGTCCTTGAACAACTGTCCGGTGATGTTCGGTACAAACAGCACTGGGACGAACACTGCAATCGTAGTGAGCGTCGAGGCAGTGATTGCCATTCCAACTTCCGTTGTGCCGATGTTTGCAGACTCAATCATGTCCTTCTTCATCTCTTGATGCCTGTAGATGTTCTCGAGCACCACAATGGAGTTGTCTACCAGCATTCCGATTGCAAGTGCGAGCCCGGCCATGGAAATGATGTTGAGCGTGACATTGGCGGCGAACATGACAGCAAACGTTGCGATGACGGACACCGGGATCGAAACGGCCATGATGATGCTTCCGCGTATGTTTAAAAGGAAGAAATAGATCACCGCGAACGAGAGCACAAAGGCGATGATACCCGAGTCGCGCAGGTTGCTGACCGAGAGCAGGATGAACTCCGACTGGTCCCAGATGGGAGCCATCGTCGTGCCCTCCGGCAACGCGGCGAGAATTTCAGGAAGAGCTTCCTTGATCTTCCTGCTCGTGATGATCGTGTTGGCGTCCGACTGCTTTGAAATGAGGAGCATCACGCCTTCGCCATAGTCGGCCCGGACCTCGTTCGTATTCTCCTTGAATCCGTCATCCACCGCCGCGACGTCTTTGACATACACCGGCAGGCCATTCTTGTACGTCACAATCGTCTTCTTGATCTGATCAAGCGAGGCATACTCGCTCAGGACCCGGAGGTTGAAGTTCTTTCCACGCGTCTGGATCGTGCCCGCGGGCTGCAATCCGCTCCCAAACTGGATCGCCTGCGTCACATCGTTCGGAGAGAGGTTGTACGACGCGAGAAGAACGGGATTGATGCTGACATTAATCTGCCGTTGAGACCCCCCCATCGTCTGAACGGACGCGACACCGTCAATCCGCTCGAGCATCGGCTCGATCTTGTCCTCAGCCAGCCGCCGCAACTCGGCAGGGCCGAGATAGGGAGAGCTCAAGCTGAAGTAGCTGATCGGCATCATCGAAGGATCGAAGACGAACACCAGCGGCTCGGACGCGTCAGCAGGGAGAAAGTCACGGATGTAATCGAGGTTCTTCCGGATATCACTCTCCGCCAGATTCATGTCGGTTCCGTATTTGAACTCGAGCGTCACGACAGAGCTCCCCTTCGACGACTGCGAGCTGACCTTTTTGATATGCTTGACGGACGACACCGCCTCCTCGATGGGACGCGTCACGAGCGTTTCGATATCGTCAGGGCCAACGCCGGAGTAGCTCGTTATGACGCCCGCAAATGGAAACGTGATGTCGGGAAAGAAATCTATCTTGAGCTGGGACAATGCGAAGAAGCTGAAGAAAATCACCACCGCATAGATCATCACCAGCGTAATTTGTCGTCGGATTGAAAATTTTGTCAGCAGCATGATGAACAGCGTCCTTATTCTATGACATTGACGGGTTGACCTTCCTTGACGATGTTCTGACCGACAATGATCACGGAATCGCCGAGGGCAAGGCCCTCCGTGATCTCGATCTGCCCGTTATTGGCGATACCTGTTTTGACCTCTTTCATGTGCGCCGTGTTGTTCTGAATGACGAAGAGAAAGAACCTCTTGATGGTATTTTGGAGTCCTGTCTCACGCTCGATACGGATCTCCGTCTGCGGGATGAGCGATGTTTCCGGAACGATGAGACGGTTTGCATTTTGCTGCGTTTCGATGAAGAACTCGCCGAACATGCCGGAGGTCATCCGCTTGTCGCTTGAGACAAATCCGATCTCAACCTCGAGTGCCTTCGACATCTGATCGATGGCGGAGTTGATTTTGTCAATCCGGCCCGAGAACTCTTTGCCCGGAACGGTTGGGAACTTGATCATGACCCGCTGACCGATTTTCACGTGCTGAATGTCGGAACCGGTGAGCGGAACTTTTGCCTTCATTCGCGAAGCCGAGACCACCTGCACAACGGGCTGACCGGGTGCGATTGTCTGATTCTTTTCCACGTAGACCGCGGCTGCAATTCCATCAAATGGAGCTTTCACGAGACTGTATTCATACTGTTCGTTGGCTTGCTCAACCATCGAGAGCGCTTGCTGAAATCCTTGCTCCGCTGCGACCTTGGCGGTTTTCGCCTGCTCGAACTGCTGCGGACTGATCGCCTTTTCGGCGTAGAGCTTGCTCATCCGATCAAAGTCGGTCGCAGCAAGTTTCGATTGTGCCTCTGCAGTTCTGTATGCGGCCTGCGCGATCTCGAGGCCTTTCCGGAGAAGCTCATTCCGCTGCTCGACGAGAACCTGGTCTTTCGAAACAGCCTGTCCCGGACGAATATTGATCTTTTCCACCCGCTCGGCCGTCTTCGCATATAAGATGACATCCTCGTCGGCCGTGACTGACCCCGTTGCCCGGACATATTCCGAGATCGACTCCGCTTTGACGGTGTAGATTTTGACAGGCACGGTCTTCGCAGCAGTTTCCTCTGTTTTCTGTGAACAGCCGGCTGAGAAGAGTGCCATCAAGACGAGTGTTGACAACAAATAGGTGCGCATGCTATCCTCGAGAGTTATTTCCACAATTGGTCCAGGATTCCGACTGATTTCATAAGTGCCAACTGGCTGACGTTGTACCGGTACACGCCCTGCAGGTAATCGCCTTTGCTCTTGGTATAGAGAAGCTGGGCGTTGAGAACATCAAGTTGACTGCTCATTCCCTGTGAATACAGGAGATTTGAGATTCGGAGGCTTTCATTGAACTGATCAAGGGCGTCCTTCAGGCCTTGCAGGCTCTTCAATGACTCTATGTAACTGTAGTAGCTTTGCTCCACATCGAGCTCGATTCCGGCCCGTGCCTGCTTCACCATCAGGTCCATCTGATCGGATTTGATTTTGGCCTGCTGATAATCGAGCAGCCGTTTCCCCCCCTGAAACAGCGGCCAGGAAACAGAGAGGGTGAGGGATTTTGATCTGATATAATCTGACCAGGCAACCCTGGAGTTTTCCAGCGGCGCCATGTGATCGACAGCTCCGATGAGCGTTACCGTCGGTGTGAATTGGCCCACGGCCAGGTGCACGCCCGACTGTGCTACATCCCTCTGGTATTGCAGTGCTTTCATGTCGTTTCTGTTCTCGTTCGAGAGCGTCTTGAGGTGTTCGAGAGACAACGCGGCGAACTCATTCAGGAACTCCTTCTTGTCGAGATTATCGACAACAACGAGCGAATCGGTCAGTGGGATGTCGAGGATCGTCTTCATTCGCTGGACAGAGAGCCTGCTTGCAGCGAGGGCCGACTCCAACATAGGAAGTGTTGATGAGTATTGCGCTTTTGCCCTCTGATAGTCGAGCTCTGTAGCTGTCCCAACCTCATAGAACCTCTGAACCTGCTGGAGATTCTGTTTGGCCACGTTGACGGCATCTTCTGCCGTTTTTGCGAGCTCATTCGAGAGAATGATTCCGTAGTACGCCTGCATCGCGTTAAGGACAGTTTCCTCTTCCTTTCCCTGAAGTTCCTCGGCCAGAGATTTCCGGATCTTGCGTTGGATGGAGTAGTTGATCCACCTGCTCCCGCCGGTGATGATCGGAAGTGCGAGGTTCAGCGAGTGCTGGAACGTGTATGGAGTGCCCACGACAAAGCGCTGTCCCATGAAGACGAAAACCGGGAGTTCGAGATTATGTTGTGCCACTCCCTGATAGTTCAGAGAAGGGAGAAACAGCGTAAGAGATTTCAACGTCTCCAGGTTCTGGCTCTCGTAATCGAGCTGTTTCGATTTCAAGCTGAGATTGTCTTTCAGCGAGATGTCGACCACCTGCTTCCAGGAGAGATGAATGATGCGCTTCTCCGGTTGCGCTTTGGAGGTGGTCCACGCCAGCGACATCGTGAGTAAGAGAGTGAAGATGGTTCTTGTTCGTATCATAGAAGTTGCCTTTGAATTTCCGTTATGTAGTGTCCCCCATACCTCATAGAAATTTCTGCGTGGTTGTGTGTCGTTAGAATTTCTCCTCGCTACCTGCCCGCCAACGAAGAGCTTATTGGGCAGGCGGGCGCTCGTCGAAATGACAGAGGGCTATTCCTGCCTTGCTCAATCCTTCAGTTCCCAATAGAAATTGTCCCACAGCTTGATCATTTCCTGGTCTGCGGTCTCCATTTTTCCGTTCAGGAGCAGATGAAGTCCGATTCCGTCGTTTGAGTATATGAACATGCGAGCGATCTGTTCGTCGGACATGGGGGATTTGAACTCACCGTTCCTTCGGGCCTTGGCGACGATAGAAGCCCATGCGTCCAGCTCTTTCCGCTGTGCTTCCCGCAGCTTCTCGCGAAAACCAGGGAAGAGATTCAATGCGTCAAACATCAACGTCAGTATGTTGATGTTCGCCTTCGTGTCTGTGTAGTCCTTGAACGCCGTCAGGGTCTTCTTCAGCAGTTGAGCGTAATCGTGATAGAAATCCCACAAGGAATTCTTGCTCAGCTTCTCATAGTCGATGACCATGTGGTCGAAGAAGAATGAATTGATGACCTCGACAAAGAGCTGTTCCTTGCTCTGGAAATGATGGTAGAACGCTCCTTTTGAGAGTCCGGACGCTGTTACAATCTCGTTCATCGTGACCTCTTTGAAGCTCTTCTGGAGGAAGAGGCTGAACGAGGTTTTCAGTATGTTCTCTCTGGTATTTGACATAAACCGACCGGTCGGTATGGATGATTATGAGATACTACGCCTCCAATATCGTGAAGTTTCAACTGAATCGAAAGAAGTGCGAAATAGCCGAAAATCGGAATGGAGAATTCTTGAAGTAGTTGTACCAGTGTCGCCCCCCCGGGGGTCGGCTGTCGATCAATTAGGCCCGCAGCAGGAGCTGAGCTCGAGGGGATGCCCTTTCGTCTGATGCCGGCATTGTGTGTGCCGATCGTTCGGGCAGCGAAGGCTGCCAGCGCCGATTGTCGGCGCTACCTCGAAATTACGGAGAGCGTCGAACGAACACAGAATCGATGATCCCAAGCCTGCGCATTTTTGTTGCGTTTTCGCGAAGCACCCGAACCGTTGACATATCACTCGAGAAAACGGAGTTCCGCCCCTGGGGCTCCTGCGGAGGATCGCCGACAAACGGGTCGTTGAGTTGCCACATGCCGTCTGGATGTTGTGCCGTAGCCTCGCCTCCCCATGCCCAGAAGTTGTACCCTGCAATTGGTCCGCCAGTACGAGCTGAATCGTATACCATCCGCACGATCATTTCGTAATAGTCATCACGCACGCTTGTCGGAGTACCGGGCAGGATCTTGCTGCTGTCCCTGTCGATGCCGAACTCTTCGAGCACGATCGGCTTGTTCAGCTTGCTTGCAAGCGTGAGGTGCTCCGCGATGTACTCTGCCGCCTTGGTCTTCGTCTCCGTGATCGTTTCAGTCGCCCTCTGAGGATCGAACCATCCCCAGTTACGGGGCCAAAGATGGAACGTGAGATAGTCGATGTTAGGCGACGCATGCGCCTTGACAAAATTGTCCGCGGAGAGAAGCGATCCGATGGTACCCTCGCTTCCGCTGGAGACAAGGTGGTTCGTGTCAAGAGAATGAATGTAATGAGCGGTTTCGTCGATCCATCGGTTAAACGCCGGGAGATTGGCTGTGCCGCTCGGACTGACCGTTCCCGGTCGCGGCTCGTTCGCCAGCTGCCACGCCATGATCGTTGGATCCTCAGAATACAATCGCCCGTTCTCTGTATTCTTGCGGGTGACGAGTGTGCGAATGTAGTCCCTGAAGATCGTGTTTGCCGGCTCGTTGGAATAGAACGTGCCGTTGTAGTCCATGTAGGCGCTCCACCCCTTCGTCGTGTCGTACGGATCGATCGCTTCCTTGCCTGACCAGACATTATAAATTGCCATGCCGCCGGACCATTCCCAGTAGTTATTCAGATACAACACGCATCGCATCCGGCGCTTCGCCAGTTCGGCGAGGAAGAAGTCAAGTCCCCGCAGGAGCTCTTCATCGAGTACGCCCGGCCTTCTCTGGATGACCGGTTTCACGGAGCCACGAATGGAGGACTCTTCCGATGCCGCCAGCACTCTCAGATTGAGCACGCCGTGTTCCTTGAGGGAATCGAGCTCCCTCATGAGTCTTGGCCTGTCGCCGACAGGGCCGGGAGCGCCAAGGTAGAAGCCATACCAGAGATTTGTGCCGGCAAAATAGTACGGTTTGCCTTTGTGCGTGAGCTGTGTGCCGCGGACGCGGATGAAATCGTCGCGTTCACGGAAAAGATCGAGCAGGGAACAGGATGAGAGCGTCATGGTGACCAGCGTGGCGAAGAGAAGGTGACGTTTCATATGTTGTTTCAGCCGCGGGGACAGAAGTGCGTTGCTTGATCGCGTCGATGTCTTTGGTAATGATAGCGAAATTCTCCATCATTCTCATGCGCACATGCCATGTCACGCGAGACCGGAGGAACAGCTGATCAGTCAGATTTATTGCTCAATCGTGGAGATAGTCGTATATTCTCTCTCACAAGAAGTCAAGCGGTTCTTCGTAACCAGTCAGTTCGAAGGGGAAGGGTGCTTCACCTCTTTTTTGGATCTTCCGCCAATCAGGCGTCGCCTGGTCTTCGCAGAAACCTCCTTGCGAACATCGTCGATGGCTCGGTGTACTCCTTTGGGATCGCGTTTGTGTCGATCCAGACCATCGTGCCGGTCATGGTGAAGAACATCAGCCAGAGCAATTTTGCGGTCGGTCTGGTGATGTTGATCTGGACGGCCGGATTCAACGGGCCTCAGATTTTTGTCGCCAACTACGTGGAGAGGCTTCTCTTTAAGCGACGATTCTTCCTGCAGACCGCATTTGTGCAACGCATACCGTGGTTGCTTCTTGCACTCCTCTGTTTCTTCGTCCTTGGCAGTGTCAGTCCTTTTGCAGGCACTATTCTTTTCTTCGTCCTATTTGGCCTCGCAGCTGTCACCGGAAGTGTCTGTTTTCCCGTCTGGTTTGACATCATCACGAAGCTCACACCGGTGGAGCTCCGCGGACGCCTTTTTGGGGCGCGCAATCTCCTCGGCGGAATCCTGGGCATCATCGCTGGCTTTGGCGTTGAGTGGGTGTTGACAAATATCGCATATCCGGCGAGCTATGGTGTCCTTTTTACAGTTGCTTTCTTCTTCATTATGGTTTCGTACTGGGCATTGACGTACCTGAAGGAAGAAGCACCTTCGGCGGTTGCCGAGGAGATCCACATCGTAGACTACTACAAGAGGCTGCCGCGTATTCTGAAAGAAGAAGAGAACTTTCGCAATTTTTTGATCTCCGATGCATTGCTCATCGCTGCGACCATGGCGGGCGCGTTCTATGCCGTCCACGCGATTGAAAAGTTTTCTCTGAACGACTCTTCGGCCGGCACCTTCACAATTGTCTACATGTGCAGCATGATTGTCGGCAACATGTTCTTCGGCGTGCTCGCAGATCGGTACGGACACAAGGTGAACGTAGTACTCTCTGCGGGGTTCACAGCGATGTCGTGCTTCATAGCGATGCTGGCTCCCAACGCGCTTCTCTACCAAATTGTGTTTATTGGAATGGCGTTTCAGGTAGGTTTGAGCGGCATTTCAAGACTCTCGATTGTCGTTGAGTTCTGCTCCGAAGAAGAACGTCCAACCTATGTGGCTCTTACGAATCTGGTCACGGCGCCATTCGTGCTCTTCGGTCTCGTCGCCGGAGGCATCGCGAGTCAGTACGGATACGAAGCTGTGTTCGCAATCGCCGGATTGATGGCGCTCGCGTCAGCGCTGTGGGTAACGATCAAAGTCGAAGAGCCTCGCGTGAAGGCAGAGAGGCCCTTTGTGCAGGCAACGCAATATGAATGAGGGGTGGGACGGGAGGGTATCAAGTAGTGAGTAATGAGTAACAAGTATGAAGTAAGATGCGGGGGGCAGATTGCTGCTTACAGACTATGGCCGGTGGGGAGTAGAAAGTATGAAGTAGCAAGTATGAAGTAGAAAGTATGAAGTAGTAAGTATGAAGTAGGAAGCCGCGGCCAGCAGTACAGCATGCAGGCAAGCCCAGCGATCGAAACTGGAAATCTGGACCCTGAAACTTGAGACTTTAGACCCTAGACTCGAAACCGCCCTTCCCCCGGAGCATCCATGCATAGCGTAAAACTGCATTACATCATCCTCTGGCTTTGGATTCCCGTTGCTGCACTCTCTCAGAGCCCGGTCGGAACATCGCGGCCGGTCATTGTCCAGGGAGCAATGCCATCGGAAACTGATAGGCTCGTGGGCCGACTACAGGATGTACGGTTGGAGCAGATCGGCGGGTGGAAGTTCTGGCACGGATCGGTGAACGGATACCCGGTGATCGTCTCCAGAACCATGAAAGGGATTGCGAATGCAGCCGCCGCTACTGCCATTGCGATCGAGCGGTATCGTCCTGCAGCGATCATCAATCAGGGAACAGCCGGCGGTGTGGAGCCGAGCTTGCATCTGCGGGACATTGTCATCGGACTTAGCTCAATTAGCATTGGAGCCTTCAAGTCACCGTATCGGCCGTCAGGGGGAGGATCGAATGCTCTTGACTGGGTGCCAATGAACCTGATTGCATCTGAAGGCAGTGCCGCAAGTGATACCAACCGCCGCACTGTCGCCCGGTTTCGCGGTGACAGTCTTCTCATTGTTGTTGCCCGCAAATCGGCGCCAGCCTATACGCACGGCCGGGTTGTCGAAGGTGTCATCGCATCAAGCGATATGTGGAACGATGAGGTTGATCGGCTCACGTGGTTTCACAAGGAATTTGGAGCCTCGGTAGAAGAAATGGAGACAGCGGCTGCAGCCCAGGTTGCGAGATTCTTCAGTACTCCGTTCCTCGGAATTCGTATCGTGTCTGACAACACCACGAATGGCGAGAGCTATCAGCCCCGCACCGGTGAGGAGTGCCAGGATTTTGTTTTTCAGGTTGTGAAAGCGTATGTTGCGACACGTACAAGGTAAACTGCTTCCTCCTTTTCATCCTCTCTGTAGCGATCCCTTGCTGTGAGGATCATGGTCACATGAACGTTCCTCTGTTGAAGCGAATATCTTTCCTTGCGCTGTTACCCTTCGTTGTTGCATCATTGGCGTGGTCGGATGACGGATACGAGCTCTGGTTGAAGTACCGCCGTATTGATGATGAACAGCTGCTGAAGCAATACAGGGAGGTTGTCGCATGTATCGTTCTCCCTGGAGAAACGGAGACGACCCGGATCATCCGTAGTGAACTGAAAAGAGGTCTTTCACAGATGCTCGGGGTTGATGTCGCGTTTCGGGCCCTGCGGTCGGGAGAGAGCGGGATTGTCATCGCAACCCCTTCAACGTCACCCATCGTTCGGAATCTGTGGCGTCAGGGCAAACTTCAGAAGGTGGGAGACGAAGGATTTCTCATAAGTTCTGTTTCCACCGGCCAACGAATGCTCCTCGTGATTGCCGCCAACAAGGACCGAGGACTTCTCTACGGCGCGTTCCACCTGCTGCGGTTACTTCAGACTCGCCAACCTCTCGAAGATTTCGCTGTTTGCTCGATTCCACGGATCAATCTCCGCCTCTTGAACCACTGGGACAATCTTAATGGGATGGTAGAGCGCGGGTATGCCGGCAAATCGCTCTGGAAATGGGAAGACCTGCCCGAGAACATTGACCAGCGCTATCATGACTATGCCAGAGCGAACGCTTCGATAGGTATCAATGGGACGGTTCTCAACAACGTCAATGCGAACCCGGTAGTTCTGAAAGCTGAATACCTTCAGAAGGTCGCAGCTCTGGCGAATGTCTTTCGTCCGTACGGTATCCGAGTCTTCCTTTCGATCAATTTCGCGTCACCGATCTCGGGTCGATTTGAGCAGGAAGGGAACAGAAAAGGCGGAATCGGTGATCTCCCAACGGCCGATCCGAAGAATCCAAACGTTCGGGCGTGGTGGAAGAACAAAGTGAAAGAAATCTACACCCTGATTCCTGATTTTGGTGGCTTTCTCGTGAAGGCAAGTTCAGAGGGGATGCCCGGCCCGCAGGACTACGGCCGGAGTCACGCCGACGGTGCAAACATGCTTGCCGAGGCGCTTGCTCCGTATCGTGGAGTCGTCATGTGGCGCTCATTCGTCTACGATGCAAACGTCGATGCCGACCGCGTCAAACGGGCCGCACTTGAGTTCCTTCCCCTCGACGGGAAGTTCCGTTCGAATGTCTTCGTGCAGGCCAAGAACGGTCCGCTCGATTTTCAGCCGCGTGAGCCGGTTCAGCCGCTCTTCGGCTCAATGAAGAAGACACCGATGATGCTTGAGCTTCAGATTACGCAGGAATATCTCGGACACTCCACGCATCTGGTGTTTCTTGCGCCAATGTGGAAAGAGTATCTCAACTTTGATCTCTACTCCAACGGACCTGGCTCCACGCTTGGGCGTATTGTTGACGGGACGCTGAATGGAAGGACGATGACCGGTATCGCCGGTGTCGCAAACACGGGAGGAGACCGAAATTGGTGCGGACACTTCTTTGCACAGGCGAACTGGTACGCGTACGGACGGCTTGCATGGGATCATTCCCTTAGCGCAGAACAGATTGCGGATGAATGGATCAAGATGTCGATTGCGCACGATGCCAGAACGGTAGCAACAGTTTCTTCGATGATGCTAGGCTCATGGGAGGCCTGTGTCAACACCATGACTCCACTTGGTCTGCACCACATTATGGAAGTCGATGTTCACTATGGGCCCGGTCCGCAGCTTGACACCGGGAGGGTAGATTGGCAGTCCGTCTACTACCATCGTGCTGACACGATCGGCATTGGATTCAACAGAAGCTCAAGAGGGAGTAACGCTGTGGGCCAATATGCACCTCCTCTGCGTTCCCAGTTCGACAACCTTGCAACATGTCCGGAAAAGTATCTATTGTGGTTTCACCATGTTGGCTGGGACCACACATTGCGCTCAGGCAGGACCCTTTGGGACGAGATGTGCAGGAGCTACGCAGCTGGGACCGACTTCGTCAAGACGATGTACATTACATGGCTTTCGCTCGAACATTCCATTGACTCCCGTGTATTCTCGGATGTGAAAGCAAAATTGGAGCAACACAGAACGGACGCCAGCATCTGGAAGAATACATGCCTCAGTTTTTTTCAGAAGTTCAGTCGGCGGCCAATCCCTGCTCCTCAGTGACACACGCCAAGGACCAACGATGAACCTCGGAGTGATCCTTCTTGCTTGCCTGAATCCTCTCGTCGGTGTGACAGCCGACAGCAGCCGCCTGAGGCTGAATGACCTGGACTATTTTGAAGCCCGCGGTGTGAACGTGCTCGTCTTCAGCAACTGGTACAATGATATGTTCAGCGACTCGAAGATGAGCGGTGTTGAGATCATCCATCATGGGGTCAGAACAGCGACGAACGGTGACGTCAGGTTGAGTCCCACACCCGAACAATGGGATCCCATACCACTGTTTGTTGAGAGACGCGTCAATCGCGAAGCTCAGACGATCAAAGCACTCCTTCGCTACCCTGATTACAGCTTCGAGTACTCAATCAGCGTCAGACCGCAAGAAACCGGCGTTGTGATTGCGGTGATATTAGAGAGCCCTCTACCTCGGGCTCTCGAGGGGAAGGCTGGTTTCAATCTGGAATTTCTTCCTTCGGCATATTTCACGAAGTCCTACATGGCGGACGGCAATCCGGCATTCTTTCCGCTCTATCCTGGTGGACCCATGCATCGGAGAGGTGAATATACGGTCGAGCCAAAACCGATAGCCGTTGCTAGCGAGCTGGTTCTTGCTCCCGAGGACACCAGCTGCCGAGTTGCCATCCGTTCGATATCCGGAAGCCTGATGCTGTTTGATGGTCGGAACAAGGCGCAGAACGGCTGGTTCGTCGTTCGCTCGATCCTGCCCTCCGGGAAGACCGGCACGGTTCTCGAATGGACTCTCGATGCAGCCAGAGTCTCAGGCTGGATTCGTCAGCCGATGATAGCCTTCTCCAGGGTCGGCTATCATCCCGGGCAGAAGAAGATTGCCGTAATCGAACTCGACAAGAATGACACACCCCACACTCTTGCCCGTCTCATGAAGATCTCTCCAGCGGGAGAAGAAACGGAAGCTTTCCGATCCATTGTTACTACATGGGGATGCTATCTTCGGTACAACTATGCAATCTTCGATTTCACCGCGGTGAAAGAAAGCGGGCTTTATGTGTTGCAGTATGGGAACCAGCGGTCGGGTCCGCTAAGAATTTCGCGCGATGTGTTTGAGAATACCTGGCAACCGACACTCGACGTGTTCTTTCCCGTCCAGATGGATCACATGACGGTGAGGGAAGCATATCGGATCTGGCATGGTGCGTCGCATCTTGACGATGCGCTGCAGGCGCCCGTAAATCATGAACATTTCGATCTTTACGCACAAGGTCCGACTACAGATACGCCGTACAAATCCGGAGAACATATTCCGGGCCTGAATGTGGGAGGCTGGTTCGATGCCGGTGACTATGACATTCGGACTCAATCACAATATGGAACCATTCTGAGCATGGCCCAAACCTGGGAGGCGTTTCATCCAGTCAGGGACGAGACCACTGTCGATCAGCGAACGCGGTTTGTCCAGTTGCATCGTCCTGACGGCAAACCCGACATCCTTCAGCAAATCGAACACGGCGTCCTTCAACTTCTGGCCCAACAAAAATCGATCGGACACGCGATCGCGGGGATTATCGAAGCACATTTGAGTCAGTACACTCACCTGGGCGATGCGGTAACGAAGACAGACAATCTTGTCTATAACCCGCATCTGGACAGTCTCGAGTCCGACGGGTTCCAGAGCGGGCGGTTTGATGACCGATGGGCTTTCACCAGCAAATCGAGCGCACTTAACTACGGGTCAGCCGCGGCTCTGGCCGCTGCATCCCGCGCTCTTCGCGGATACAATGACACTCTGGCAGATGAGTGCCTGAACGTTTCGACGCGTATCTGGGACGATGAGCAAAGACACCCGCCCGATACCTTCCGACACGGAAACACAACGGGCGGTCCTCTGGAAGACGAGATGTTGAAAGCGTCGGTCGAATTGCTTCATTGCACGCCGGATGCCAGGTATGCGCAGCGGATCCGTGAATTGTTGCCGCATATCGAAAAAAACTTTGACCGGGTAGCGATGTGGGTCGCGAGAGCGGTTCCTCAAATGGGAGAATCTTTCAGACGACAGGTCGAGCCGCAGGTACGGTCATTAAGAGACCGTGCAGAGAACCTCACTCGTCAAAATCCTTTTGGAGTGCCAATATCGACCGGTGGGTGGGCAGGAAACGGTTTCGTCGTGAACTTCGCAGCCACGGCGTATCTTCTGCACAAAACGTTTCCTGAGATCATAGGACCGGAATACACACTGCGAGGCTTGGATTATCTCTATGGCTGCCATCCGGGATCCTCTGTCTCATTTGTTTCAGGAGTTGGTTCGGAGTCAAAGAGGGTGGCCTATGGCAGCAACCGCGCCGATTATTCCTTTATCGCGGGTGGGGTCGTTCCTGGAGTCCTCATCGTGAAGCCGGATTTTCCCGAAAACAAAGAGGATTGGCCATTTCTGTGGGGAGAGAATGAGTATGTGATCGGCCTTGCCGCAAGCTACATGTACCTCGTGCACGCAGGGATCGATTTGCTCAATGAGAAGCCTGGGAACACAGATCGTTAGAGGAGAGGAGGAATGTATCACTTTCTGCTGGTTTCTTTTCTCAGCATTCAACTGTGCCCGGTTGTTGTCTCAGGAGCTTCGAATCTTAATGTGACTACTTCCACGTTCCCCACCGGGAGGAACCAGATGACTCACAACACCAGCCAGGCGTACCAACTTCCACAAGGGTTGCACAGGATGAACGCCCAACTTCTCCTCCTTCTTTTCTTCTTGTGTAGCGCCATCGTTGCTCAGGAAGAAACGAGCTTCGGATTGCGGCAGGGGAGTTTCCTCACGGAGGATGAAGGGAAAAGGGAACTTGCACGCTTTGCATCAACTTACTCGACCAAAAGTGAATGGCTTCGACGTGCGGACAACATCCGGAAAGGCATGCTGAAAGGCGCTGAGCTGGATCCTCTCCCTGCCAGAACACCGCTAAATCCCATTATTCGCTCGAAGAGAACATTTGATGGGTATTCTGTCGAGAATGTCGCGTTTGAGAGCATTCCGGGATTCTTCGTTACAGGGAATCTCTACAGGCCCACAAAACAGAAAGGGCCGTTCGCTGCAATCCTCTGCCCGCACGGACATTTTTCTCCTGACTCGCTCTCAGCGGGCGGAAGATTCCGGAAGGACATGCAGATCCGCTGTGCCGCGCTGGCGAAAATGGGAGCGGTGGTCTTCGCGTACGATCTGATTGGATGGGGGGAGTCGACGCAATTCAGGAACTATCGGTTTCCCGAATCACACAGAACGTTTGGAAAAGAAGTCAAGTACCAGATATGGAACAGTATTCGCTCCGTCGATTTTCTCATATCACTGGAGGATGTTGATCCGGAAAGAATTGGAGTTACCGGAGCATCTGGCGGCGGCACGCAGTCATTTCTCCTGGCTGCGCTTGATGAGCGCATCGCGGTGAGCGTGCCGGTGGTGATGGTTGCAGCGCATTTCTTTGGCGGATGCACGTGCGAAAGCGGCATGCCGATTCATCAGAGCGAAAACCACATTACCAACAACGCCGAGATTGCGGCGCTCTGTGCTCCGCGGCCGCAGTTGCTCATCTCGGACGGTAACGATTGGACGAAGAATACACCGCAGGTTGAGTATCCCTACATACGAAATGTCTACAAGCTTTTTGGAGCCGAAGACCGCGTCGCAAATGTACACCTTCCAGCCGAAGGTCATGACTACGGTCCCTCCAAGCGTGCTGCGGCATACGCCTTCCTCGCAGAACATCTTCAACTAAAGATCTCCGAAGTCACTGACAGGAATGGTCGTATCGACGAGAGTTTCGTGACCATCCAGCGGTCCGACGATCTGAGGGTGTTCACTGCGCAAAACCCGCGGCCGGGACACGCCATCGTGGCGATAGAAGAGCTCAAATGATGAGCAAAAGCGATCTCGTCATAGGCCTCGATTGCAGCACGACCGGACCTAAAGCGATCGGATTTGATCGCAGGGAAAAGGTCCTCGGCCATACCCATAAGCACAAATCCCGATCGAGTGATCGGGATTTGTGTTCTCTGGCAAATGGGGGAACGATCAGCTGCAAATGACAGCCCGCTAGTCTCTTATGACTCTGGACGATTCCCGGATAATGAACTCTGTCTCAAGCACGACTCGCTCTGGCGGAAGAAGAGTAGCGGATTCGATGTTCCGGATGAGAATCTCCGCTGCCTTCCTTCCGATTTCCTCTTGAGGGGCGCGAATTGTCGTAAGGGGAACAGGATAGATCCGTGCGTAGTAGATGTCGTCATTGCCGATAATAGAGATGTCGTTCGGCACTCGGATCGACAGTGCATTCAACGCACTCATCACAGCCAGCGCCTGCTGGTCATTGAAGCAGACGATTGCGGTCGGGTAGTGCTCCTTCTTCTTGTTCTTGAAGTACTCCTTCGTCTTCGCAAAACTCTCCTCATAGTGCGATCCGATTGGAACGATCATGTCCTTGTGAAACACGAGCGTGCTTTCGCTGAAAGCATGCCGGAATCCTTCAGTGCGCTCCTGCGTGTGAGAGGAGTGAGGCGGACCCGCAAAGTGCACAATCCTGGTGTGGCCGCTGTCAATAAGATACTTCACCGCTTTCTTGATTGCCCTCAGGTTGTCGATCGCTACGACGTTTGCCTGAATTCCCTTCACGTCTTCGAGCAGCACGAACGGGTAATTGATTCTCTTGAGCCTGAAAAGATGTTCAATCTCTGCAGTGCCCTCAAGCGTTGGCGCGATAATGGTGCCCTTGATATCTTTTGCCGAGAAGAGGTGCGTCAGGCGTTCTTCGTACTCGTGATTGTCATCCGAACTCGTGACGATGACCGAGTACCCTTTTGTAATCGCGTACTCTCTGGCGCCTGTAGCAATCGATGTGTAAAACGGATACGTAAGGTCTTTGATGATAAGGCCGATGCTCTTGTCCTGGCCTCCGTTCTTCAGATTCCTGGCAACTCCTTTGGGTCGAAAGTTCAGTTCCCTCATCACTTCGAGAATCTGATCTCTCGTTTCCGGTCTCACTGTATCCTTGGCATTGATAACGGCTGAGACCGTTCCTTTTGAAACGCCCGCCTTCTTCGCAACATCATCAATGGTTATTCGCTTCATTCGCTTCTCGTTGTCCCGGGATGAAACAGACAATTGAAACGGTTTAATTGTTCACTGAACTCAATATTACTGTTAAACTGTAAAGAATCAACGTTTTCGCCTGCTCCCAAAAAAGAAATTGTATAGAACGAAGCTAGATCCGATTCGCCTGGAAAGGCTTGTGTCTATTATCATTACGGATGTTGCTGATTGGCAAATAGCTAAGAAGTTGTGGTCCGAAGGCGATGCAAACGGAGTTTTCTCGTCAACAGAGAACTGGATGGCAAACGAATGATGAGAAGTCGAGCTCGCAGACTAACATTGCCGATGGGATCTCCCTTTGCTACCTTCACAAATCAGCAGATCATCTTGACTGAACCCGAGACCATTTGCGTGGATCGTTCAACAGAACAAGACGGCTAACCTCGACGTGATGTAGCACTTTTGCCTTGCCTTTGTCGCGCAACTCTCTCTATATTGAAACGGTTCAATAATCATAAAACCTATTGAACTCAGTCGTTTCACGCGGATTGTTCGAAATACGATTGCAATGAAAAAACGCCGCCTGTTGGGTCTTCTCCTTTCTACATCTCTCTCCTCCTTTTTCGCGTTCGGAGCTGGTAGCTTCGACACAACTGACACGCTGCAAGCTGCCCGCGGTGCCTACTACACCGGAGTATATCCGAATCTCTTCAGAAAATTGCTGGGAAAGAATGATGCTGAGATTTCACAACGGATCAACTCAGTTTTTCAGCAACTCTTCCATGGAGATGACTCGACTGAGAGAGTCTATTTCCCTGTCGGTTCCGACAAGGGCTATGTCGAAGACATCCTCCACAACGATGTGCGCTCCGAAGGTATGTCGTACGGGATGATGATCGCTGTTCAGCTCGACAAGAAGGATGAGTTCGATCGGATTTGGAAGTGGGCAAAGACGTACATGCAGCATCGCACACAGCCCCGAAAAACATACTTTGCCTGGCATTGCACACCTGCCGGAGCCGTGATTGATTCGACTGCTGCTTCAGACGGAGAAGAATGGTTCGTGATGTCGCTGTTGTTCGCGTGGGCGCGGTGGGGAAACGGAGAAGGGATATTGAACTATCGGGCCGAGGCGCAGGACATCCTCGATGCGATGCTGAACAAAGAAGGTCAGCCGTGGAGCGATGGACGGATCACAAACATGTTCAACAGGAAGGAGAAGAAGGTCGCCTTCGTGCCTTCGTCAACAGCTGATTGGTTCACCGATCCCTCTTATCACCTTCCACACTTCTACGAGCTCTGGGCTCGCTGGGCAGATAAACAGAAGCGATTCTGGTGCGATGTGGCGGATACAAGTCGTGCGTATTTCAAGAGAACCGCTCATCCGAAATCCGGCCTCATGCCCGACTACTCCCAATTTGACGGATCACCGCTGAATCGCGGCGGCGGGAATGATGATTTCCGATACGACGCCTGGCGCGTTGGAATGAATGTCGCGGTCGATCACATATGGTTCGCAAGAGATCCATGGGCGGTGGAGCAATCAAACCGGTGGTTGAAGTTCTTCCACTCGCAGGGGATCGGCACCTATGGAAGTCTGTTTACTCTGGACGGGAAAAAGCTGGGAGAAGACCACAGCACCGGCTTGATCGCGATGAATGCCGTTGCGGCGCTTGCGGCAACAGATCCCATTCGCAAAGAATTTGTTGAAGAACTCTGGAATACCAAAACGCCCACCGGTCTGTACCGATACTATGACGGACTTCTCTATATGTTGGGAATGCTCCAGGTCAGCGGTAACTTCAGAATCTACGATCCAATCGGCAAATCCATTGAATGCCCTCGAGAGAACTACTGAGGTTGTTTAGTTCCTCATATGGAAGCGTGTACCACCATCAAACCTGGTGAAACCTCATGAAGGACCTCAAGATTCCGAACTGCATGATCGCTTCAGGACGGAACACGACCTTGGTGTCTAAGGGTCTTCGCTTTGTTGTTGCATGTCTCATGTTGAACGCTGCTCCTTCTGCAGCCGAGACCGGACAGAAACAATCTACTCCGACAAGCCCCTCATACGTATCAACGGGAAAAACTAAAGGGGCTTTTACCTTGTTCGCCGCCGGCCGCCCGGCGCCGCTGATGGTTAGCGCAACTGACTACCCGGCTGTCACTCGGGTGGCGAAGGACCTCCAGGAGGACATTCAGCGGGTCTCCGGAACAGTCCCGACACTTGCATTCGACGACGCACCCAATGCGAGGGAATATATCATCATCGGAACGCTGGGGAAAAATCCGTTGATCGATCAGCTCATCAGGTCGGGGAAGATCGATGTCGGTGATCTTGAGGGGAAATGGGAGAAAACTCTGCTGCAAGTCGTTGAGAAGCCGTTTCCCGGCGTCGATCGTGTGCTGGTGATCGCCGGAAGCGACAAGCGGGGAACCGTGTTCGGGGTCTATGATCTCAGCGAACGCATCGGCGTTTCGCCCTGGTGCTGGTGGGCTGATGTGCCTGTACGGCGTCAGCAACACCTGTTCGTGCGGGCCGGAAGATACACCCAGGGTGAACCGGCAGTGAAATACAGAGGGATCTTCATCAACGACGAAGCCCCGGCGCTGTCAGGATGGGTTTTTGAGAAGTATGGCGGATTCAACAGCAAATTCTATGTAAAAGTGTTCGAGCTGATTCTGCGGATGAAGGGGAATTACCTCTGGCCTGCCATGTGGGGGCGGGCGTTCTATGACGACGATCCGCTCAATCCAAAACTGGCCGACGAGTATGGAATCGTCATTGCGACCTCACACCATGAACCGATGATGCGGGCCCATGACGAGTGGCGGCGGTATGGCAAGGGTCCGTGGAACTACGAAAAAAACGATTCCACCTTGAGGGAATTCTGGCGCGAGGGAGTCAGGCGCATGGGATCGTATGAGAGTGTCGTGACCCTCGCGATGCGCGGCGATGGCGATGAACCGATGACGGAGACTGCGAACATCGCCTTGCTCCAGCGCATCGTGAAAGATCAGCGGCAGATTCTTGCGGAAGTGACGGGAAAAGATGCGGCAACCATCCCGCAGGTCTGGGCGCTCTACAAAGAGGTTCAGGAGTACTATGACAAGGGAATGCGAGTACCGGACGATGTCACGTTACTGCTGTGCGATGACAATTGGGGCAATATCAGAAAGCTCCCAAAGCTCACGGATTCTCAGCGCAAAGGCGGATATGGTATCTATTACCACTATGACTATGTGGGAGGACCGAGAAACTACAAATGGCTCAACACGAACCAGATCTCCAGAGTCTGGGAACAGATGAATCTGGCGTACAGCTATGGGGTTGATCGGATCTGGATTGTGAATGTAGGTGACATCAAGCCGATGGAGTTTCCGACGCAGTTCTTTCTTGACTATGCATGGAATCCGAAAGCGTGGCCGGCGGAACGACTCCCCGAATATTCGCGGCAGTGGGCTGAGCAGCAGTTCGGTGCGACCTATGCGCATGAGATTGCAGAAATTCTTGATAAGTACACTCAGTACAATTCCCGACGGAAGCCCGAGCTCCTTTCGCCGGAGACGTACAGTCTCATCCATTATCGCGAAGCAGAACAAATCGTCACTGACTATGCGTCCTTGCTCGAGAAAGCAAAACGAATTTCGCGTGCCCTTCCCGGTGAATACCGCGATGCGTTCTATCAACTGGTGCTGCATCCGGTTCAAGCCTGTTCCAACCTCAACGATCTCTACATGACCGTAGCCAGGAACCGCCTCTACGCAAAGCAGGGCCGCTCGTCAACGAACAGGTACGCCGAGCGCTCTCGCCGACTCTTCGACGAGGACTCCCTTATCACCGAGTACTACAATCGAACTCTCGCCGGCGGAAAATGGAACCACTTCATGGATCAAACGCATATCGGCTATACGTACTGGCAGCAGCCGGACTACAATTCGATGCCCGCGGTGAAAACTATTGAGGTCCCGGAGAAGTCAGAGATGGGAGTGGCGATTGAAGGGTCGGAGAAATGGTGGCCTGGAGAATCATCGGAGGCTGTGTTGCCGGAGCTCAGCCCGTATGGTCCTGATTCCCGGTACATAGAGGTCTTCAATCGTGGAACGGCTCCCTTTGATTACCACTGTCAGGCTGAGAAAGACTGGATTCGAATTGCCAGACCGCTGGGATTCGTTACCGCTGATCAAAGGCTTTGGGTAAGTGTTGACTGGAAACGAGCACCGAAAGGGAAACGCCGTGTCCCGATCACGATCGAAGGGCCAAATGGCGGCCGCGTTGTCGTCACTGCGGTGGTGAACAATCCGGCAGCGCCAAAGAGGACTGAGATTAGCGGTTTTGTCGAGTCCGATGGCATAGTCTCCATCGAAGCCGAGCACTACGATCGGGCAGTTGGCGATGCGCTAGTAAGTTGGCTGAAGATTCCAGGACTGGGCCGCACGCTTTCGGCGATGACCCCCGTGCCGGTGACGTCCGATGCTCAGAGCCCCGGCGGGGACAGCCCCCGGCTTGAATACCGAATGTATCTCGAAAACCCGGGCGACATAATGGTCCGCGCCTTTCTTTCACCGACCCTGAATTTTCACAACACGCAGGGATTGCGATTCGGAATTTCTTTTGACAACGAACCGCCTCAGATCATCAACATGCATGCGAAGATGTCGAACTGGCTTTGGGAGTACTGGGTGAGCAACAATGTGAACGAACAGGCTTCGTGGCACCATATCGACAAAACGGGGTGGCATGTCCTGAAATTCTGGATGGTCGATCCGGCCGTTGTGCTGCAGAAGCTGGTCGTAGAAACGGGCACAAGCAGGGCAAGTTACCTCGGTCCGCCCGAGAGCTATCGCGCAGTAAGTGGATCCAAGGTCGCGCGCTAACTTGGAATTACAAAGGCTGTCATTCGTAGGAACACGGACGTGAAACGGAAGAACATTAAACAGCGATTTCTCTTTCTGGCTCTCGGCTGGATTCTAATTTCCCTCACTGCTCTCGGTCAGGTGCGGCTTCCGCGGCTGATGAGCGATGGTATGGTTCTCCAGCGTGGCAGCCAGACGAAGATTTGGGGCTGGGCAGCACCGAAAGAAAGGATTACCCTGAGGTTCAAAGGTTCCTCCTATCGTGTGACGGCCAATGCTGAAGGCGAATGGAAAATTGTGCTCCGCGGTTTGAAAGCAGGCGGGCCCTATACCATGACGATCGAGGGAAGCAATCAAATCACCATCAACGACGTCATGGTCGGTGATGTATGGGTGTGCTCCGGGCAGTCGAATATGGAGCTTCAGATGTCGAGGGTGAGCCCGCGATACCCTGATGCGATTGCGGTATCGGAAAATCCGAAGATCAGGTATTTCGCTGTCCCTCAACGCTACGATTTCAATGTGCCTCAGAGGGATTTTACGTCAGGAACTTGGAGACCGGCAAATCCCCAGACTGTTCCCGGTTTTTCCGCTGTGGCATATTTCTTTGCACAGGCATTGTACGCGAAGTACAAAGTGCCTATCGGATTGATCAACGCAAGTCTGGGAGGCGCTCCTACCGAATCATTCATGAGTGAAGATGCGCTGAAGGAGTTCCCTAACTACCATGATGAGGCCTTGCGGTTCAAGGACACGACGCTCATTGCCCGGATTGAAGATCAAGACAATCGCAGGATCGCGGCCTGGTATGCCGCCTCACGCCAGACTGACGCGGGTCGTAATGACACTCTGAAACCGTGGCATGGAGCAGAAATCGACACAGCCGGATGGATGCCTGCGACCGTTCCGGGGTACTGGGCTGATGGGGCGCTTGGGATGGTGAATGGTGTGATCTGGTATCGGAAAACGTTTGAGATCCCTGCCTCGATGACGATGGTGCCTGCAAAGCTCATTCTCGGGAGAATCGTCGATGCCGACTCCGCGTTCGTCAACGGAGTGTTTGTGGGAAATGTAAGCTACCAGTATCCTCCGAGGCGATACGAGGTGCCTGTCGGCGTGCTCAAGGAAGGGAAGAATGAGCTGGTAGTCCGGGTGATCAATGAAACCGGCCGTGGCGGCTTCGTCCCGGACAAGGCGTACGAAATTGTCTGCGGGGATCAGCGTGTAGATCTCACGGGGCCATGGCTTCACAAGCTGGGTGCAAAGATGGAACCGTTGGCCGGCAGGACGTTCATTCGGTGGAAGCCTCTCGGACTCTACAACGCTATGATCTCTCCGCTGACTAACTCCACCATCAAGGGAGTCATCTGGTATCAGGGCGAATCGAATGTCAAGAATCCGGCCGAGTATGGAAAGCTCTTTCCGTCGATGATCCGAAACTGGCGCGACAAATGGAGGCAGGACGACTTCCCGTTTCTCTATGTGCAACTGGCGAACTTCATGTTGGCGAAGCCTGATCCATCTGAGAGCGGCTGGGCTTCGTTACGCCAATCCCAACTGAACACGCTCTCCGTTCGCAACACAGCGATGGCAGTCACAATTGACATCGGTGAGTGGAACGACATCCATCCTTTGAACAAGAAAGATGTTGCAGCACGGCTTGCTCTCGCCGCGCGGAAACTGGCCTATGGCGAAAAGGGCTTGATCTTCTCCGGTCCGATCTACAAATCGATGAAAGTGGATGGCGACAAAGTCATACTCAGTTTCAATCATGTCGGTGGCGGACTTGTTGCAAAGGGTGGAGAATTGAAAGAATTTGCGGTAGCGGGAGAGGATCTTCGTTTCGTCTGGGCGAAGGCGAAGATTAAAGGAAACACGGTTGTCGTCTGGTGCGAGAGCGTTTCAAAACCTGTGGCTGTACGATATGCATGGGCGGACAATCCTGATGGAGCGAACCTTTTCAACAAAGAAGGCCTTCCCGCCTCGCCATTCAGAACCGACAAATAAGATGAAAAACCTGATCCTCCTCATCTGTCTACTGGCTTTGCTCGGATTCAACGGACAACAATCAACGTTGCAGGAACGGTTTACAAATCCGATCCTTGCAGGATTCTACCCAGATCCAAGCATTTGCAGGGTGGGCCCGGATTACTATCTCGTGACATCGACGTTCTCGTACTTTCCAGGCATTCCGGTATTCCATAGTCAGGATCTGGTACACTGGAAGCTGATCGGGCATGTGATGGACCGGCCGGAGCAGCTAAATCTCGACGGGCAGGGAGTCTCGAGGGGACTGTTCGCCCCGTCCATTCGTTACAACGACGGGACGTACTACGTAACGTGCACACAGGTTGATCGCGGCGGCAACTTCATCATCACAGCAACATCACCCTCCGGACCATGGTCGAATCCGGTCTGGCTGCCTCAGATCAACGGCATCGATCCTTCTCCCTTCTTTGACGACGATGGGAAAGCGTACATCCTCTACAACAGCATCCCGCCCGACAACAAGCCCCTCCATGACGGTCATCGGACGATCAGAATGTATGAATTCGATATTCGAACCATGAAAGTCATCGGTGAAGAGAAACTGCTGGTGAACGGCGGTGTTGATCTCTCGAAGAAGCCCGTGTGGATTGAAGCACCGCATATCTTCAAGAAGAACGGGATGTACTATCTGATCGCTGCGGAAGGAGGGACAGCCGAGCAACATTCTGAGGTCGTGTTCAGGAGCGAGAAGGTCGACGGTCCGTACATTCCTTGGGACAAGAACCCAATCCTGACGCAGCGGCATCTTGACCCGAAGAGGGAGTATCCGATTACCTGCACGGGTCATGCCGATTTTGTTCAGACGGAAAGGGGCGACTGGTGGGCTGTGTTCCTGGGATGCCGGCCATACAGGCCGTATGACCAGAACTACTACAACACGGGGAGGGAGACGTTTCTCGCGCCTGTCGACTGGAGCGGTGAGTGGCCCGTCATCAATCCCGGATTCGAAAAGGTTCAGTATTCTTACCCGCTTCCGTTCAGCGGACCTGGAACGAGCGAAGTCGTTCGTCGAAGCGGCAATTTCGTGGCACGGGACGAATTTGATGCGCCGAATCTTGATCCCGAATGGGCATTTCTGCGCACGCCGCGCGAAGGTTGGTATGATCTCACACAACGAAAGGGATGGTTGGAGATACGCGTCGGACCCGGTACCTGTTCAGAACCTGTCAATCCGACATTCCTTGGATACAGGCAGAAACATGCCATCGGATCTGCAAGTGTTCGGCTGGATTTTTCACCGAGGTCTGAAAAGGAGAAGGCTGGGCTGCTCATATTCCAGAACGAATCACACTTCTACCTTCTCTGCAAATCGCTTGCGGACGGGGTACCCGTCGTTCAGCTTTTTGCCTCTGTTGCAGATGAGGGTCAAACGGGAGTCATGAAGCTCCTTGCATCTTCTCCTTTGGTTGATGCTGCTGCCCAAGGTCCGATTGACCTCAAGATCGAAGCCCGTGGCGATACGTATGCGTTCTTTCTGAGCACGGAGAAAGGGAAATGGAGGATGTTGATGGACGGTGTGGATGGACGTTTCTTGAGTACGCGCGGCGCGGGCGGGTTTGTCGGATGTATGTATGCGTTGTACGCGACGTCATCGGGGACGCCGTCAACCAATACAGCATCCATTGACTGGTTCGAGTATTCGGGAAACGACGAAGTGTACAGGTGAGGATGTCCAAAGGAGGGAAGATGAAGACGATTGAAGCGAACTACCCCGATTTACGGGGGAAGGTTGTTCTCGTCACGGGGGGCGGAAGCGGAATCGGATTTGCGATTGCAAGTGCGTTTGCGCAAAACTCGTCGCGCGTGATTGTCGTGGGAAGAAATACAGCACAGCTGAAGGAAGCTGTCGGTCACCTTGGCAAGAAAGCTCACGGTATTCCCTTCGATGTCACCGAAGTGGACAAGCTTCCCGAGTTGGTCGATCGGATACGAAATGACGTCGGAGACGTCGATGTCCTTGTCAATAATGCCGGCATCAATATGAAGAAGGATGTTCTTCACGTCACGAACAAGGATTTCGAAGGAATCGTTCAGACGAACCAGACCGCCGTCTTTGCGCTGACGCGGGAGGTTCTGAAATCGATGGTGGTGCGTCGTTCGGGAAGTGTAATCATGATCAGCTCGATGGCATCGAGGTATGGCATACCGAAGGTCATTGGATACACGGCGACGAAGTCGGCTGTGGAGGGAATGACACGGGCACTGGCTGTAGAGTGTGCGCCGTTCGGCATTCGTGTGAACTGCATCGCGCCGGGGTTCATCAAGACGAGAATGTCCTCCGCGGCGTTGGAGAATGATCCGGATCGCAAGCATCGTGTTCTTTCGCGGACGCCGCTGGGTCGGCTTGGAGAGCCCGCCGATGTTGCCCACGCGGCGCTGTTCCTGGCATCAGATCAATCGAAGTTCGTGACAGGTGTCGTACTGCCTGTGGACGGGGGAAATTCGATCGGCTTCTGAGCAAACTTGGGGAAAGCGGAACACAAAGATCCACAGAGAGAAGAGGAGAGCCACAGAGAAAGAACCTCAGTGGAACTCCTAATGCCCTAACAGGTCTCTGTGTGTCTCTGTGTAACTAGACCGGAATCTCACTGTCAATGTGGTTCAGAACCTCTGAAAGGCTCATAGAATCATGACCGATTCACAATGGGAACTGCTGAACAGGACAATTCAGGGCCAGAGGACCGCAACACTTCCAGTCGGATTCATTATCGACTGTCCATGGCTGCCGAACTGGTATGGGGTCTCCATCCTCGACTACTTCTCGAACGACGAAATCTGGCTCCGGGCAAATCTTAAAGCGATCAGTGATTTTCCTGATGTAATGTTCCTCCCTGGTTTCTGGTCGGAGTATGGAATGTGCACGGAGCCTTCTGCCTTTGGCGTGCGGTGTACGTTTACGCGGAATGAATTTCCTCACGCCCACACTGTATTGTTGTCAGATGACGATCTGGATTCGCTCCCTTCTCCGGATCCAAGAACCGACGGTCTGCTCCCGCTCATGCTGAACCGCCTGAGGCTGGCAAAACCGCATATCGAGGAAGCCGGACACAAGATCCGTTTTGCTGTGGCGCGCGGGCCACTCAATATCGCGAGCTACCTGCTCGGAACATCAAGGTTTCTCACGCTTCTCATGATGCAACCTGACAAAGCCGAAAAGTTGGTGAAGAAGATCACCCAATTCCTCAAAGAATGGATTGCGCTTCAGCGCGAGACATTCCCATCCATCGACGGTATTCTTCTGCTCGATGACATCATTGGCTTCCTCGGCGAGCTGGAATTCCGGTCATTTGGACTCCCATACTTCAAAGAACTCTACGGAACGGATGTTTCAGTCAAATTCCTGCACAACGACGCGCCATGCAGGGCCTCCGCGCCATTTCTCCCCGAAATGGGAGTGAACCTTTTCAACATGGGATTCGAAGTCACTCTCAACGAATTGAAAACTCTCACAGGGAATAAAGTGACGCTGCTGGGCAATATTCCTCCAAGAGATGTGCTGGCAGGCGGTACGCCCGATGATGTGAAACGTGTGACAGGTGAGCTGGTCGATTCACTGCAGGACAAGTCAAGAGTGATCATGTCATGCGGTGGAGGGATGCCGCCCGGGGTGAAAACGGAGAACATTGCGGCGTTCATTGATGCTGTGAAGGCACATTCGGCAGTGTGAATCGCCCTGCCAGAAGTCAACAAGAATCAACAAAACGATGTAGCGTAGTTGAGGACTGAACATGAAAGTTCTAACAGGCCTGATCATCGGCATTCTTGCCCTCACCTGGCACCCCGCGCGGATATCGGCTCAGCCAGCCAAAGACACTGAGCAGGTACTCCATGCAGTGGCAAATGTCATCCTCACTGACTCGGTCTTTTGGTTTGTGGATCACAACACCGGCCTGAAGTACCGCTCCGCCTCCGACGCTCCCGACGTAACCTCCCTTAAACTGGTGAGCCCCTACAATGATTGGCGGTACTGGAATGGCGTTCTGAACATTGCGATGATCCGGCTGAGCGAATTACTCGGCGATCGCCGTTTCCTGGACTTCACGATGCAGAACGTGGCATTCAGTTTCGATAACTATCGGCGATTCGAGGAAAGCTACAGGAAAGCACCGGCATCATCGGGCAAGTGGAGCTATCCGCTGGGCCAACGGTTCATCGTGGAAGAATTGGACGACTGTGGTGCAATGGGCGCAAGTGTTGTCGAAGTGTATCGCCGAGACCGGCAGGATCGTTACCGTGAGTACCTCGACCTTGTTGCCGAACACATGAAGCGTAAACAGACCCGACTGGATGATGGAACATTCTCACGAGCGTTTCCGCACAAGTGGACCCTATGGTCGGATGATCTCTACATGAGTATCGTGTTTCTCTCCCGGATGGGTGAGCTGACCGGTGAAGCGCATTACTTTGACGATGCTGCACGCCAGGTCATTAGTTTCCATAAGTACGTGTTTGACCCGGCCGTGGGACTCATGCATCATTGCTGGTATTCCGATGTCCACCGACCAGGTGTTGCATTCTGGGGGCGGGCAAATGGGTGGGCTTTGCTGGCGCAGGTCGACTTGCTCGATCGTTTGCCGAAGGAACATCCGCAGCGAAGCCAGCTGTTGAAGATCCTCCAGCAACATCTTCTGGGGATCGCGAGGCATCAAAGCGGGACAGGTCTCTGGCACCAACTCCTCGACAAGAACGACTCCTACCTTGAGACGTCCTGCAGTGCGATGTTCACATATGCCATGGCCCGCGCTGTCAACAAAGGATACATCGAGCCGAGGTATGCATCGGTTGCCCGGCGTGGCTGGGAGGGAGTTCTGACGAGAATCCGTGCTGATGGTCGAATCGAAGGGATTTGTGCGGGGACTGGCGTGAGTGATGATCTTGTCTTTTACTACCGTCGACCGACGCCACTGAATGACATTCACGGCATCGGGGCGGTTCTCCTGGCTGGTACCGAATTGCTCCAGCTGTCCAGATAACTAAGAGGTGGCCTATTCCGCCCGTCCCGTTGTCAGGACCGTCGTCCTGACAATGACGGAGACGCCAAGACGGGTGAGCTTCAAGGTGTCAGGAGGTCCGCCATACAGATCGGCTGGCGAGCAACTCCTGACGCCGGCTCGGAAGTGTCAGGAAGAAATTCCTGATACCGGCCCGTGTCGGCCGAGGCCGGAACTTTCAATCAACGGGTGCGTACGCTCCCACGTATGCACTCACCTTCTTCTCGATTCCCAATTCCTTCCTGATTTCCGGCGGTAGTGTCATGCCCGATTTCCCACCAGGAAATGTCGCAAGCAGTTGGAAGTTTCCCAGCTCTATGCTCTTGAACAACGGTCCGGTGTAGTTGTCATAGAACCGGTCGTGCGATGAGAATTGGGGATAGAGCTTCTTCAGATCGCCCGGTGTGTTCAATGCTGTCTGACACTTATCGCCGGGTGAAGGGCTCCAGAGCATCAGAGGGGACGAGGTCTTTTCGTTCGTGCGAACAAAGAAGTTGTAATCAAGCTGTTTCGTGAGTGGAGACGGAAGCTGCCGGCAGAGAGAATCCGGCTGCCAGACAAACAGGAGCGGTCTCTGATATCTTGTGTCGCTACTGAGCAGGTTATTGACGAAGACGTGACCATCGCGTTTGTCGACGTCAGGGCCTGTGCTGGAATGCCACCCGAACATCCGATCATTGGCGGCGGTCCTGGCATTGCGTGCAATACAGACAGTGCTGTTCACAAGAGTGTTGTTGTAGATCTGCACATCTGAGCTGTTGAGGACAAAGATGCCCTGATCGCAATTCACAAACACGTTCCCGGCGCAGATTGCTCCTTTTGATATCTCGAAGAAGAATCCGCTGCTGCTCGGATAGGGCGCCTTTGGATTGAACTTCCGCTGAGGATCTCCCACACCTTCAATCCAGTTGTTCAGAAATCGTCCGTCCACTTCGCCGACATCGTACCAGATTCCGTTGGAATAAGGAAGATCGATGACGAGATTGTCCTGGCACGTCACGCGGTAGCTCTGATTGAATATTTTCACCGCGGCCGGGTAGTAGCCGGTAATAAGCTCAATGTTGTTGCGCGAGAAGATGTTCTTCTCAAGAAGCACGTCCGCCGATCCGATGATATAGATTCCTTCCGTGCTGGTGTCGCTCACCTTGCAGTGGCGGAGCGTGAGGCGGTCTCCCCGAAGGTAGGCACCGACACGGGAACAGAACGTAATGCTACAGTGCTCCAGAGTTGTGCCAATGACGTCCTTCCCATGTTGTGATTCAGCAGAGACACCTTCCGGCTCTTTTCCCTCAACTTCGATCCCGCAGTATGCATACTGGGTGAAGACAACGCCCCGGATGACTGGTCCCTTCTTGTCCGAAAGTTTGCCGTGAGCCTCACGGGTGGTTCGCCTGATGGCGCCATCAAACGCTGTGATTTCTACCAGGCGGCTTGACGGATCGACGCCGACATAAACTTGTTTCGCATCGTAATCGATGTAATAGGTGCTCTCGGTAACCTCACCTTCGCGGCCGACCGCCATGAGGAATTTCCCGTCCACGAACACCATGTCGTTGTTGAAGATATGGAGCGGTGTCTCTTTCCCGAATCTGTCGCGCGACCACCAGCTGTCGGGTTTAGCGGGGAAGAGGCGGGTCCAGGGAATTTTCCAAAGTCCATTTCCGAGGTTCTTCCATTCTTTGGCCACAAGGGTGCCCTTCAACACAGGTTGTTCATCGGCGTAGGGCTGAATGGTGACACCCTGATTCAGCAGGAGATTGCCCGTCCGGTACGTCCCGCCCCGCATCACAATTGCGTCACCTGTCTGTACACGCTCGATGGCAGCTTCAAGTGTCGTTGGTGATGCGAGAGTTTCGCCTGTCTGATCCTTCTTCCCGTCAACTGCCACATAGTAGATTGTTCCACTGACCTTCGGAAGCTGATACGTTTGCCGGAGTGGCCCATACGGCCCACCAGAAGGTTGCGACGCGGCCGGTCCTGCAATCAGGCAACAAAGCAAGCAGATGCTGAGAAGTTGCTCCCGTGTTTTCATAGGTGATCCTCGTTCTTCGAATGTCCCTATTTCGAAAGAATCATCTTTTTTGCCTCGCTGGGGTTTCCTGCATGCAGACGGTACAAATAAACTCCACTGGGCAATCCCGATGCATTCTATCGTACAGTATAAATGCCCGGCTGGCGGTACTCGTTGACAAGCGTGATCACATCCCTCGTCGGTCGCGCTCCCTTTTCAGTTTGAAACAAATGTGGTAATGCTCGATGCATCCAACGTATATACAAAGGTCCCGCCTGTCATAGTGAACACCGTTCCTTGCTCACAGTTCTTCGCTGCAGATGTGGTGTACGGCGTGAAGCTCATGCTTGTTCCGGCTTTCAATCTGAATGCGCATTGTGACGGCGTCGACCCTGCATTGATGGCAACTATAACCGTCTTCGATGAAAGCGGATCTTTGTACGCAGTAATGTCAACACCTGCTCCTGTGACGAGGGGGTACATACTGCTTCCGATTCTGTTATACCCAGGGCGAATGAATTTGGAGTACTGCGAAAGTACGTAGCCCTTTTTTGTTACCTCCCCCTTCTTCGGATACGTTTCGTTTGGATCCGCGGGGCTCGCGGCTGTTTCTCCGTCACCAATTGGTCCATAGTACCGAACAATCGTCCACCACACATAGGTGCTCATGTTGGATTTCAGGACATCGTTGACGTTCTGTGCGAGTGTAAGAGCCCATGGCCAGTTGTTTCCCGAATTATTTTCACCGAACAAGTACTCCGTCATCCACACTTCTTTTCCTTTCGCTGCCGCTAATGGATAGGTAGTCAGACCGGCCCCGTAAATATGCCCGCAGACGATATCTGTATTCGCGCATGCGGCAGAATCGTTCAATATCGGGTCCGACATATTGAGTCTGAACTGAAACGATTCAGGAGCCATAACCTTTGTGCCCGTAAGAGCACCTGCGTATTGCTTCATGAATGTGAACATCTCGGCGGGAGTCCAGCTGGTCCATTGGTCGGTTATGTCCGGTTCATTCTGAACGGACAGACCGTACACAGGGGCGCCATTGTTGTTCATGAATCTCGTGAAGGAATTCAGATGGTTGGCGTATGCTTCATACTTGTCATATCGGACTCTGCTCACATTGTTTACCCTCTCCACCAGGCTTGTCGGAGCGTACCAGGGAGCAGCGATGACAATCGCTCCCAGTTCCCGAGCCCGCTTCGCCATTGGCAAATACTTTCCCCAAAGATTACTGTCAGATTCAACGGTCAACCGCAAAATATTGAATCCTATCTGACCGCTGGCCGAACCAAAAGCGCTTTCAACTTCAGAAAGCGTCATGACGGGTCTATACCACGGACTTGCGGCTCCGAAGCCTCTTATGACCTGGTGCGTGCTGTCGAAATTTACCGTAGCCAGCGGCAGATAGCCTACTGAAAAACCGATCGCCGTATCGCGTTGCACCACAACGTTCTTGTATTCCACGGGGACAATGAAAGGCATGCTGGTGGAGGTGTTCTCGACGCGGATGGTATAAGTTCCTCCCAACATAGTGCTCCTTTCAAACGCCGGCGCGTCAGGGGTCTGTGAGGGATGGATGAACAGAAGAGGTCCCGGGTTCGCACCGCCTTGGTTGAATACCAGTTTCCTTACGCGAGATTCGCCACCGGCGTGCAGCCGATAGAAATACACCCCGCTTGCAACTTTCTCTCCGAGGTCGTTTCGCCCGTCCCAGAGCACGCTATGCACGCCAACAGACTGATGCCCGGCGAAGAACGTCTTAACAATCCTCCCCAGAATATCATAGATCGTGATCTGGACATCAGATTCTCTCTTGAGCTGGTATGGTATCGCCGCCGAGGATGAGAACGGATTGGGATAGTTCTGGGCGAGTTCAAATCCGGCCGGAGAAGTCTTCGCACTGGATTCGACCGACGTGGGGAGGCCAATCTGGTAATTGCCTGAGGCGTCCGTCAAGGCAGAGTATCGCTGTGTCGTGTCGGCGACGGCAACATAGGTGACCGAGGCATTCTTCACGGGATATCTGGACGCAATCACATTTCCCCGCACAACTAACGTCTGCGATTGAACGTTTGGTGCACTACCGATGAACAACGCGGTGAGAAGAGTACTGATGGGGATTGTGAAGCCGACGTCTGTACCGTGACCGTGTTTCATATGAACCTTTGTCTATTGGAGGCAATAATCACGCATGACGGAGCGGCCTAAGAGCAACCCTGGAACTACAATCTTCTTCGCCCGAGTCTATTTGTAGCTGTACAAGCGTACCTTTTGGATGCTGTACGTCTGTCCGGAGAGATTCAGATGTCTTCCTTGATGGCTTTGGTCTCCATTCATGCGCAGTCCTGGAGTCCATTTCCCGTCGACGAACTTCCCTTCATCCAGACTCCCAATACCGGCGATGGCACCGTCACCGGAACGAGACTCAAACGTCACAACAACGCCTCTGCCGGCGATGAAATATTCGTCAGGGGAGACCATGATAATCATGCATCCATATCTCGGGTTGTCACCCTGATTGCGGGGCGCGTACGGCCAGCTGTACTCATGACGCACATTGAAGGTGTAGTCGCCAAGGTGGATTTGAGCCCTCTGAGTTGCGCTATCGAGTAATGCTCCTGCCATCGTGCCCTTGCCCTGATTGGCGTTGATGAGGTGAGTGAGTTGCTTCAGAACGTCGTAGGCGCGGGACACATCGTTGTTCTCGGGATTCTCGAGTGATTCAATGGAAAACGGACTGTAGCCGATCGCATCAAGTTGGCCGAACGCAAAGAAAGCGTTCGCCATGCTCTGGCTGTTCTGTACTTCAGGGATGAAAAGTGGGTTTCCGGTTTTCTTGTATTTTGTGGTCCACTCTGCAAAAGTCTTGAAATAGATGTCAGGTGCTAGGAAATCGATCGCTGGTCCCGCGGCATTCCAGACGTCAAAGAGATGGGGGAGTGGACCCGCACTGGGATACTGGCCGGGCTTGTATCCGGGCCGAATGAGTGCCGCGTTCACAAACATCGGGAGCGGATTTTCCTTCTTTCCTGCCTCCGTGACAGCGTTTGTGTATTTTGCGAAGTGCCAGGCCATGAAAAGTTCATCCGTTTGCAGCCCTTTACCGAAGATCTCTTCCCACGTCCCCGAGCTCTTGAAGTTGCTGCTTTCCCAGGCACTCTTGAGTTCCGGTGTGAGCGTCTCTTTGTTCTTCTGCATGTAGGCAAGGAGGTCGGCGGGAACAGCCGCTCCGAATCGCTCATCCGCTTCTTTGCTATGGTCCCGAGCGTCGGGGATCATCCCGATTTCATTCTCAACCTGGATAAGAATGACGGTATGCTCATTTCCGTCAACGGTCATGATGTGCTTCATGAGTGCGGTGAAGACGCGAACGTCGGCTTTGAGGTTTTCATCACTGAACGGTGTCATAATTTCTTGAGCCCGGCCCCGGGCATCGCGTGCCCGTGGAAACCTTGCCTGATTCTCCTTGACCCAAAGAGGGGCGTAGCACGACATGCTGTTCTTCCACGATCCAAACCAGAGGAAGACGAGCTTGATGTGGTGTTTCCTGGCTCCTTTGATTGCGCCATCGACCAGGGAGAAATCAAATTTCCCTTCAACTGGTTCGATCAGCTCCCAGTACACCGGAACGAGAAGCGTGTTGAGGTTCATCTTGACGATCTTCGGCCAGATGGAATCCAGATAGGTCAGATCGGAGGCGCTCGAGTTACCTGTCTCGCCGGCAAGCATCAGGAACGGCTTTCCGTTGACGATCAGTTGCGTTGCGGTCCCTTGCTTCTGGAGTTGGGGAATACTGCTTGCGCGAGTCTGAGCAATGACAATAACAGGGACAAGTACAATCGCTACAGTGAGAACAACTCTCGCTGTACGGACCATAGAAGCCTCCTCGTGTCAAGATCCGGCTCGCTCTGGAGCCGACTACTTCGAAAGAATCATTTTCTTTGTATCACAATAACCACCAGCACGCAACCGGTAGAAATACACACCGCTCGGACAACCCGCTGCATTCCAGTCCACGCGGTACTTTCCAGGTTTACGGTATTCATGCACGAGTGTCGTAATCTCTCTTCCGAGCACATCGAGCACTTTCAATGATACGAACTCGTAACTTGAAACTTGAAACTCGAAACTGGTGCTTGGATTGAACGGGTTTGGATAATTCTGCGACAGTTCAAAACGCAGCGGAATCTCGTCTGATAATTCAACGCCCGAGACAACATCTCCGGTTGTGAAACTGACGATCGACGTATAGTCACTCGCGCCCTTAGAATTCACTGCATTCACACGCCAATAATAGGTCGTGCTCGTGGCGAGGGGGACTGGCTGAAATGTAGTGTCGGCGACTGTCGTGTCGACCGCAAATCCCGCAAAGGTTCTGCTCGTTGAGACCTGAATATTGTAGCCGGTCGCCAGGGCTGAAGAACGCCATACAAACCTCGGATTGCGTGGTGTTCCAGTGCCTCCGATGGGCGACACTTGCGTTGGAGGAATGGGAATCTCGACGTACGTCCTCAGCCAATCGACGGAGGGACGTTCTCTGCCGTCGGCGCGGAGCAGATATGTATCAGGGTGGGAGCTCCAGACGTCGTCCTGGATGTACCCCCAGAACGTAATTCCTTTGACACCGGGATTTGTCCAGAGGATGGGGAAGTAAATCTTGAGCTGAGCAAGCTGAATGGAATCGACGGGTTCGTCGATATCAAATTCTGTAATGTAGACTGGCAAACCCGTCGCTGTGAGTCTGTTAAGATTTCCCCTGATGTCCGCGAGGTTGTACACATAGCCTCCCGGCTCTGCGACTGCGCTTCTGAATTCGAAGTAATGTCCCTGAACGCCAATTCCGTCGATGAGGTTGCGATCTTTAAGGAGATTGATGATGGTCAGGAAGTTTGTCGTGTTGGTTGCACTGCCGAGAACGTTGTACTCGTTCAGGATCAGCTTGACTCCGGGTGCACAATACTGCCGTGCCCACTGAAATGCGGTAATGACCCAGTCCCATCCTGTGGCTCCGTCACCGCCCAGTGCATTTTTGTAGGAGGGAAGCGGTGTATGGAGCGGCTCGTTGACGACGTCAATCTGGTTCAATTGCGGATATCGTTGCCCGACAGCTTTGATCCAGTTTTCCACCTCTGCACGTTGACTTGCCGAATCAAGTCCGCTGATCCATCCCGGTTGCTGGCTACCCCAAACCAGCGTATGATGTTTGTACAAAATCCCGCTTTGTACAGCGTAGTTGTAGATGGCATCAAGATTGCTCCAGCTGTACTGTCCTCTCGCATATGACACCGACCCCCACTTTCCAGCATTGCCTGGCGTCACCTGGTTCCAGTATTTCGTGAAGAATCTCCCAACGGGGCTGCTCGTACCGGCGCCGAGGAACCTTCCTCTTCCCTGGGCAAGTGGTTGCGCAAACGCCTGGTCGCAGAACAGACTGACGAGAACGATGAGAACAAGGAGACGAAAACGTTGGCAATACATGAGGTATCCTTATTTGGACAGTATCAGCTTCTTTGTATCAACGAAATCTCCAGCCCGCAACCGATAGAAGTATACCCCGCTCGGCAAGCCCAATGCGTTCCATCGGATGCTGTAGACGCCTGGTTGCCGGTACTCGTGTACAAGCGTGGCTACAACCCTCCCAAGCACATCGAGTACATTCAATGAAACGAACTCGTACCTCGACACTTGAAACTCGAAACTCGTGCTTGGATTGAATGGGTTTGGATAGTTCTGATAGAGTGCGCATTCATTGGGGAGACTCTTTTCGTCCTCAATGCCAACCACCGTTGAATTCGTCACGAAGCTGCCGGTGAGCGAATACTCGCTTGTGCCGTATTGATTCGTCGCATTCACGCGCCAGTAATGCGTAGTATTCGGGCGAAGGGGATTGGGCTGGAATACAGTATCTGACACTGTAGCATCCGTTGCCTGCAGCGAGAATGTGCTGTCTTCGGCGATCTGAACACTGTAGGAGGAGGCGGAGGCTGAAGAGCGCCAGACGAGTTTTGGGTTCCGCGGAACGACTGCGAACGCGAGAGGTGACACAGGAATCGGTCTGGCAGGGCCCGCCACGTACTTGCTGAGCCACTGAAGGGAAGGGCGGGGTGCACCTCTGTAGTCTATCACGAACGCGTAGGGTTTCCATACGGCATTCTCCGCGTACCCCCACAAGGTAATCCCTTTGACGGCCGGGTTGTCCCAGAAAATTGGGAAGTAGGTTTGATACTTTTGCAGCTGAGTACTGTTGTCTGACTCATCGATGTCGAATTCGGTAATGTAAATCGGCAGGCCGGTCGCTGCGGCCAGTCTGTTCAGATTGTTCTGGAGCGTACTCGCGGCGTAGTACCTGAGTTCAAAATAATGGCCCTGGATTCCTATCCCATCGATCAATCCTCGCACCTTCAATGTGTCGATCAAAGCAGCGTATTTGTCTGTCACCAGGTTGCTTTGGAGGATATTGTACTCATTGATATGCAACTTTGCAGTCGGGCAGTATTTTCTGGCCCACTGAAACGCAGTGATGACCCAATCCCATCCCGTTGCACCGTTTCCGCCGAGAGCATTTCTGTAGGGAGCGGGAGCGTTGAACGGCTCATTTACGACATCGATGAAATCGATTTTCGGATACCGCTCGCCCACAAGACGAATCCACTCTTCGACCTGTGCTCTTTGGTTGGCTGAATCGAGCGCCGTGATCCATGAAGGCGCCTGTTGTCCCCACACGAGCGTGTGATGTCGGTACAGGAATCCGTTGGAAATGGCGTAGTTATAGATGTTGTCGAGGAGAGTCCAATTGTAGGCATCCTGAGTCCCCTCCACGCTGCCCCACTTGCCTGCGTTCTCAGGTGTAGCTTGATTCCAGTATTTCGAGAAATCGGACCGAATGCTGAATCCAATGCAGCTCCCGAGGAACTTGCCCTTACCTGTTGCCAGCGGTTGCGTCAACGCGTTGTCGGTGAGCGCTGTGACTATCAACAAAAGGACTGCAACTGATCGGATGGTTCGTCGGAGCATGGCAATTCCCAGATGGAGATGAAAGGTATCTGGTTCAATGTCGTGAATCTGTGCCCTGAAACAAACACGGCCCGCCCGTTATGCACGGACGGGCCGCATTGAAGTGGAGCATGGATCTTACTTCATGTACAAAAGCTTTTTTACCGCGCTGAACGTGCCTGAACCGTCCTCGTACTGTGCATCGATCCGGTAGAGGTACGTGCCGCTGCTCAGAGCGCCCGGATTCCATTGAACCGTGTAGCTGCTCGGCTTCTGCATTGCATCGACGAGCTGAGCGACCATCCGGCCAAGCACGTCGTACACGCGAATCGTGACGTGGGAGGCTTTCGCAACGCTGTAACTGATCGTCGTTGCGGGATTGAATGGATTCGGATAGTTCTGTGCAAGACCGAACTCTGTCGGCACTGCTCCGCCTTCTTCCACACCGGTAACGCCGGACGGGTATTCGGTGATGGGTACAGTCGCCACATCAACATAATCGATCTTGATGTCAGTCAACTTCATTGCTGTCGCCGAAGCGCCGTCGCCGATGGCCATATTGATGCTGTTGAACTTCGTGGCCGCCTTCGTGGTCTTCGAATCAACCACCTTCGCAGTGAAGTTGTAACTGTTGTCTGTCTTCGCCAGCTTGAAGCGCACGTCGTTGGCGCCGGCGGCTGTGACAGCAACGGACATCGTCAGATTGTACACACCTGAACCGGCGACTGCATTCGCCGGCGTCTGGAGATCCGAGCCGAGTGTATAGTTACTTGTCAGAATTCCGGCTCCAGCGGCAGGATAGTCGTTGTGCAACCATGCACCGTTGACGACTGCGCCGGAGCTAGCTTTTGCACTTAGACCGGTCCAGTCAGCCGCGCCGTTCGTGCCGCTTGGCGGGATAAATAGATAGCCGGAGGCATATGTTTCGACGCCATCCCACCGAGAAGAATCTGGCAATGTGGCTTTGGCTGAATCGACAATGACCTTTCCTGCCTTCTCACTGTACATGAGGCCCACGCGCAGTGAATTTGCCGCCTGGAATCCTCCGCCGACAAATTCCACTTTGCCCGTGATCAGGAGTGCCTTTGCGGTGGTAGGTGTTACAGGGTCAAATGCGCCGCGGATTGCTCCCCATTTCTGGTTCGGCGCTGTGCCGCCGATTCCCGCGTTGCCGACAAATTCTCCACGCAAGAATGTCCAGCCGTACATTCTGCCGCCGATAAAGCCCCATTGATCACAATAGTATGCTACCCATGGAGCAGTGGGAACTGTGATCGGATCAGTCAAGTCGACTTTGACGTCCCCCAGATTGACCCGGGTGCACCCGGCTTCGATATCACTGTTGATAGCGAAGCCAACGCTATTGAACTTCGTTGCCACCGGTGTGGGGTCAATGAATGAGCCGCCCCACCAATAGTAGTTGGTGGAACCTGCCGCATGTTGTTGAATGAGGTACCACCGCACTTCGTTTCCACCGGAGCTGAGCGGTTGAACTGATATTGCCCAGTCATATTTGCCAGCCTTTGCCTCTTGGTGGTAGGGGACTTGCAGGACAGTCGAAAAAGGTCCGCCGCCATTGTTGTTGGTGCTCGTCCAGGATTTGGAGTTAACGAGGGGCCACTGAGTACCCTGATTGCCAGAAGGCCATGTATTGTAGGTATTTGAGATGGTTCCGGCGCCTGATACCGGCGTGAAGATATATCCGTTTCCAACAGCGCTCTCCGTCCAGTACGCACTGTCCAAGTTCTTCTTCTTCAGAGTGTCTATTGCAGTATGGAACAGAGAATAACGCAACCACGTATAGGCATTACCACCGCCACCACCTACTAACTCCAAAGTACCGGTGATCACCATGGCTTTTGCAGTAGTCGGAGTCACTGTCTCTCTGAATCCACCCTTGATGCTGGTCCATCCTGTTGGAGCTTTGGTACCTCCCATACTCGCATTACCAACCAGGTAGTTTGTGTCATTGAGTACCTTCCAACCTGTGTTATAGGCATAGCCGCGAGGCGTTGTGCCCCAGTCATAAACATAGAACGACTGAAATGGCGCTGTTGGTACTGTGATTGCCGTACCGAGCTTCACTTGGACATTCGCCAGCTTGGCTTGCGTGCACGCAGCGTCGATATCGCTATTGACACCAAAGCCTATGCTGTTGAAACTGGTTGTTAATCCGACGGAGTCAATGAATGAGCCGCCCCACCAATAGTAGTTGGTTGAAGTTGCTGAATGCTGTTGTATGAAATACCATCTTACTTCATTTCTACCAGAACCGATTGGCTGAACTGATATCGCCCAATCATAAACACCGGCCGTTGCCACTTGTTGGTACGGGGCTTGTCGTATTGTTGAGTACGGTCCACCGCCATTGCTGTTGGTACTCGTCCAGGATTTTGAATTCACGAGCGGCCAATTAGTACCCTGATTGCCGGTAGGCCAGCTATTGTAGGTATTCGCTATGGTTCCGGCACCTGATACTGGAGTGAAAATGTATCCATAACCATTAGACGTCTCGCTCCAGGCAGCGCTATCTGTATTCTGATTGCTCAGGACTCCGTCTCCATTGAACAAGGCGTAGCGAAGCCAGGTATAGGCATTACCACCACCACCCCCAACAAATTCAAAAGTACCGGAAATAACGAAAGCTTGTGAGGTAGTAGCTGTGAGCGCACTAAAACCACCCTTGATGGTCATCCAGCCTGTTGGCTTTGCTGCTGCTCCCATGGAGGCATTGCCGGCTGGCGTTGACGCGGTGTTTTGGACTTTCCAGCCATTGGCACCCCGGGGTGTTGTACCCCATTGACTCACAGAGGTCTGGGCGAGGACAGTATCTCCCAGAACAACGAGAAACACTGTTGCCAAGACGATGAAGATGAATGCTGATTTCTTCATAGTGATTCAGCTCCTTTCAGTAGATTTGTACCGAATACTGAATGTGTAACTGTTGAACCTCTTGATTGGCATTCAGAGGAAAACAATCGGTGTTCTCTGCCAATCTCACATCCCCGCAGCACAGTAAACATGAATCTAGGTTCTTTGCGGCGAGACACCTCCTTTCAAGCATTTCCTGTTCTAGAGTTGACGGTCTGACATTCTTGCCTGTGCTCTCCTGGAGCAGGAGAACCCGGTCCAGGAGATGCACAGGCATGATTTAGAGATTATTTCACCAATAAGAGTTTCTTCGTCAGGCTGACCGAGCCGGATTCCAAGCGATAGTAATAGGCGCCGCTGGTCAATCCGGATCCATCGAAGGTCGCCTCATAATTCCCGGGCTGCTGAACGTCATCAACCAATGTCATGACCACCTGACCGAGCAGGTTGTACACCTTGAGAGTCACCCGGCCATGCATGGGAACAGAGTACTTGATGTGCGATGTCGGATTGAACGGATTGGGATAATTCTGACTCAGTGTGAATTCCTTGGGTATCTCACCTTCAACACTCTCGACACTGGATGCAAGCGGATCCTTCCCATTCATGAGCCATGAATTGATTCTGGATCGTTCCGCGGCCGCCTGCGCGTTCCATTGCGCGTACTTTGCCGGCCACCAATGATACAAGTCGCCGAGCGGGAACCCGCCCATGGCACGAGTTTGAAGCGTTGTGTTTGTATAGGCCAGATTTTCCTTGAACGGCCAGATCTGATTGTAGCAGTTGAATGGATCCCATTCCCACGGGATATCAGAATTGTCGTTCCACTTGCGATACAGGAAGTTCTTCAGAGAATCTTCATTGATCGGTGGATTGATGAATCCTGGCGCGAGACTGTCCAGATTCGCCTTGTTCATGTACGGGTAAGCCTTCTTTCCCGTGGCATCAACCGAGTCGAAGAATATCCTCGTGACTCTGTCGAACATCGGCTGTGGAAGCGGTATGTCGTTATTAAGTCTGTTCCGATACTTGTCAATGCTGTATGGATTCCCGTTGGGGCCATATCCCATCCAGTCGGAGAGCCATTGTTCAATAAAGTAGTTGTTGTTTGCGAACAGGATACGTCGGTCCGGGTCCTTGAAGGGGACAGTGAATCCGAAACCGCCTCCTAACGCACCACTATCGACGGGAGCGATCGAAACAGTACCGCTTCCCGCTCCGCCAGCCGACGGGATGTAGCCGTACATGTACGTATTGATGAAGAGCGAGTTCGTGACAAACATCTTCCACCACCATCCCGACTCCAGCGTAAACATCACGACGTTGTAGAACGTGCAGTGGTTGAAAAAGACATTATCCCCGTAGACGCCAGCTTCCTGCATATACACGTATCCTATGTTTGCGAACGTGCAATTCTCAAAGGATACGCTATCGGAGTGTAAGCCCTGAGCCGAATACGGCACAGAGAGAGCCCTGCTATAGTACCGGAAATGATTATCGGTGCAGTTTCTGAAATAGCAGTTCTTGAAGAACCCTTTGAAGTGAGTTGCATAGGGTTGCACCGCGCCGCTGGACGCTTGCTGAACATAATCGAAGAGAACATTTTCAAATTCGCAACGACCGCCAGAGACTGTCGATGAGTCGCCCACCCGGATGGTCGACGTGACTCGTGTGCCGTTGAGAGTGGCCCAGAGGAGCCAGACATTTTTCATCTTCACCTCACCGGCTACGTCGAACATGTACGTTTTGCTGGGGGCGGTGCTGGCTGTCCAGCAGATCATTGGAGGTGCTTTTTCCTGTGTCGTCCCTGGATCGTCAGCGATGATTTCCAAAGTTTGTCCTTTGGGAGTGACGACCGAACCCGACAGAACGTATGTGCCGTAGGGCTTTAGCTTGAAAATGGTGCTGGACAACTTACCAGCCGTGATGGCGGAATTGATCGCGACATTCAGCGTCCCCTCCTGACCGGTTTCCCAGTAGTCCTTCACCTCGATGACCGTTTTCTGCGCATACACGGACATGCACAAGATCGTCAGAAGGAGTAACATGGTAAGAACGTGTTTCATGATTCTTCCTCCGCATAGGTTGTTGAAGAATGGATGACTGAGGATTTCATAGTCTGTATCTGAGTCCCAAATTGGCCGTGAGGCCGTAGTTTTGTTCATTTGTGAAGCCACCAATTGTCTTTTGAGCCGATGCGTTGTTTCTGTTGTTCAGATTGGATGCATCCAGGAAGAGCTCAATTCCGAACCAGGGAAGTATTTGTCTGACGGATGCGTCGAACCTGTAGTAATCTCTCGTGAAACCATCCTGTTCAGAAAAAGCTCCGATGCCGCTCACCGAGTTGCCTTGGAAAACGAACGAGAGTCGTGCAGAAAAATCTTTGTAGTCGTAGCCAATGTAGGCATTCACGATATCGTTGGGCTGGTTGATCAACCGTCCGGCACGTGTGCTGTCAAATACTTCCGTGATCGTTTGACGGGGGGGGATGATCGTCGTCCGGGCATTCCTCCACGGATACGTAGCGTTGGAGTTGATCTTTGTATAGTTCACGCCGAACACGATGCCATTGAAGGGCGCCATGAGGTACCAGAATCGGGTCTGGAAGTCCACCTCGATGCCGCGGACGTATGCGATGTAGGGAGTATTGATGTACGTGAAAAGCGTAGCACCTTTGACAGGAGCGGTTCCTCCGATGTTGAAGTCGTTGACGGTGGCAATTCCCGGAGGTGCCGTCGTGAAGAGTGAATAGGATGTTGAATACGTGAAATCCTTGATCTCCTTGTAGAATCCGGCGATCGAGAAAAGTCCCAGCTCATTCGAGTGGAATGTGAAAATGAGATCGTGATTGTACGCGTGTGCGGTTCTGAGGTTCGGATTTCCGGACCTAACCGTGCCCTGACCATAGCTGATACTGTAGGCCGGAGAGAATTGGTGATAATCAGGACGGGCGACGCTTTGCGTATAGGAAGCCCGGACATCGAGCCATTCAGCGATGTTGTACTTCGCCTGGACCATTGGCAGCCAGAATTCGTTTTTGGGACGGGCCGAGACGTCGAAGTATCTCTGGCTCTTCACATCACGACCATCCATCAGCACGTAAGCGTCGTAAATTCCAGTTTGCTTCTCGTAGCGGATGCCGCCCACGAAGAACAAATCGCCGTAGGTCATCTCTGTCATCGCGAATCCGGCAGTGTATTTCTCCACGTATTTGTAAGTGTTGGGGAGGGTTTGGAAGTATCCGTCAAACCAACCCCCGGGTTGAAAAGCGGTTGCATTAATTGAACTATACTCCGGAACACTGGAGATATAGTAAATGATGTCAGAGAGCATTCCTGGATCGTTCCCCCAGAGCATTTTGCCGAACCGGTCATCAAGGAAACTCTTGTAGATTTCCGGATCGTTGGAGGTGAAGCCGGTCGACGGAAAGAGATTCAAGCCGGTGTTGAACGTAAGGCTTGGATAGCGCGCCCGCATCCCCGAAGCGATTGCCTGTTGAATCGGTGTCGTTCCTCCGATTGTTGCGTAGGGAGTCCTCTGGGAATTCTGATGCAGAGTCTGGTTGAATTCACCGCCGATTCTGAAGTTGCCGGAGAAAGCCGTCCCAAGGGCGAACGGAACCTTCACGTCGGCCTTGTACGTCTGTCCGCTTTGTTTGTAGGTCGAACTGAAGAGAGTCAGAGTATTCAAATACGCCGCATTCGTGCCTCCGTACGCGATCAAATAGGTCAG
>Ga0233425_10000326_pt1 | contig 124540 bp, 124 predicted proteins | sample Watercolumn_Towu_2_FD_181712 | JGI IMG/M metagenome (GOLD analysis project Ga0233425, IMG submission 181712) | Freshwater microbial communities from Lake Towuti, South Sulawesi, Indonesia - Watercolumn_Towuti2014_140_MG | ecosystem: Environmental > Aquatic > Freshwater > Lake | place...
AGCATCTTCCCGAATGTGCTGCGTTGAACGCCAGTTGACCTTTTGAATTCTTCATCTTTCAGGTTTTGAACAGCCTCGTATCTCATGTGCCTATTATGGCACAATTGTCACTTATGCAAGAGGTCTATTGGGTCTGTCAGTCTCGTTGGTTTTGGTAACAGTGGGGTTAACAGGAATAGTCAGAGCGTTTCCGCAATCATCTGCCCCGCTTGTGCAAGGATCTTCAAGACTTTCAACAATGCTGCCAGCAGAGCCTGTACTATCCCCCGGCATTGCTTCGCACACATCGTCGGTGACGGTGCCAGGCAAATTTGCCTGTGTACAATGGCCGGAAGGGTCGGTATAATAGAGCGGGTTGTTGTAGCCATACGCATATCTAGTAAACGCCTGCGCGTCCAGGGTGCGCTGGAAGGCGTTCCGCTGTGGGGATGCTGCGCGATAACCTAAGTCGGTTTGGGTGATGGTATTGCCTACCTTACACGATTCTATCATCTCCATCTCCCTCCACAATCTCCCGCGCCAGCTTTTGCAGCGACTCCGCCTCCCCAGGTTCCATATGGCTGGCGCGCCAGTACTGTTCCAGCAGTTCCAGCGGGGAAAGGCTGCTGGCGGATTGGTCGGCGTCCAGGCGGATGCGCGCCTCGATCTGCGGGCGCTTGACCAGGTGGAACTCGAAGGCCGTGGCGCAGTGGAGGCGCAGCGCCGGCTCGTCGATCATTGTCTCCAGCGCGCGGGGATATTCCACCACCAGGCGGACGATCGCGCCTTCGAGCTTTTCTGAGGCGGGCAGGGCGGTTTTCAGCGTCTCGGTGACATTTTCCGTTGTCTTTAACTCGACGCGGCGATCCACAAACGGGCGGACGCCTTCCAGCTTGCGCCACACCACCTTGGTCTTGCCGCGCCGCATATCGGCGATCACGTAGAATTTATCATCCCCCGCCTCGCCGAAATCGACGCGTTCGATGGAGCCGGGGTAGATGACCGGCGGATGAGCATCCGGGTTGAGGTTCTGCGGCTTATGGATGTGACCGAGCGCCACGTAATCGAGGCGCGGGTCCTTGACCAGCGAGCCAGGCAACACCAGGTCCGCGCCGATCATGACGGTGCGCTCCGAGCCATACAACGCCCCCTGCACCGAGGCGTGGGCAGTCAGGATGATCGGCAGGTCAAGATCGGCTTCATCCAGCCAATGTTGTATGAGTTCCGTGATGCGTGATTCGATATTGGTGAAAATCTCGGATTGATCAACCGTTCCCATACCTATCGAGGCAACCAACCCGGACCGAGAAATCCACGGCAGGGCGAGCACTTGCAATGGCAATCCCAGGTCGTCCGGGCGGAGGAATTGGGGCTTATCCAGCACGCGTACGTGGGGGATTTCGAGCGTGGCAAATTCCTGGATGGCATGGGCGCGGCCAAGGGCAGGAGAAAGGTCATGGTTGCCAACCAGGAGCAAGGTTTGGATGCCCGCTTTTGAAAGACGGATGATACGTTTGCCCCATTCGCGCTGGAAGGTCGGCGAAGGGGCGCGGTCCTTGTAGGCATCGCCGGCAAAGATCACCAGGTCAACCTTCTCGCTAATTGCCGCATCTATGATGGTATCCAGCGACTTTAAGAAATCCAGCACACGCAGCGGCAGGCCGGTTTCCGGGTCATGGCGGCCATAGTTGGCCATATCGATGTGGGCGTCGGCGAAGTGGAGGAGTTTCATAGTTGGGTAGTTGGGTAGTTTTGTGGTTGGGTAGTTGGGTAGTTGGGTAGTTGGGTAGTTGGGTAGTTGGGTAGTTGAGTAGTTGAGTAGTTGGGTGGTTGGGTGGTTGGGTGGTTGGGTGGTTGGGTGGTTTTGTAGTTGAGTAGTTATATAGTTTTGTAGTTACGTGGTTGGGTGGTTGGGTGGGTAGATTTTCTGAGGTAACCGATCATGCCGTTGATCAGGCGTTTGGTTTCGGTGGCGAGGCCATAGGCGAGGGTGAGTTCTTCCTGGGTGATGTATTTCCGGTCCAGCGCCAGGTAGAGTTCGGATTGCACTTCGCTGGCCGAGCGGCGCGCCATCTTGAGAAAGCGGATGAATTCTGGATGGGTTCCCGACTCGAATCCTTCGGCGATGTTGTGCATGACCGAGCCTGACGCATCCCGAATCTGCCCGCTCAAACGGAAGTCTTTGGCAAATTTGGGGTGTTCGCACAAGTCATAAACTACATTGGTAAGGTGGCGAGCTTTCTGCCAGCTCTGTAAATCCTCGAATCGTTCAATCTTCGCCATAACCACCTCCTCCGCAGGAAATTCGGCGCATCACGCCAATCTCGCAACTACCAAACATCCAACTGCACAACTACCGAACTACTCAACTTCCAAACTACTCAACTACCAAACTACCAAACTACGGACCTATTCCCCACTGCCCCATTATGTCCAGCGCAGCCTGGAAATTCTTGTTCAGGTAGACCGCCCGGCGGATGTCGGCGTAGGCAGAATTGGTATCGCCGAGGGCATATTCAGCCAGGGCGCGCCAGTAAAGGCTCTCTTCCAAGGAAGGCTCGGAGATGGTGTCGTTGAGGGTGGTGTCGGCCAGCGAAATGACATCGCTGTAGCGGCCGCTGTAATAGTAGGCCCAGTAAGGCCCGGTCTGGTACCACATGCTGCGATAAGGACGCTGTTTGTCATCGGCGCCCAGGTTGGCGTATAGTTGGAAGGCATAATCATAAGCGTAAGCAGCGTCAACGTATTGCAGCAAAGCGACATGACTGGTGCCTTTCGCGAACCAGGCGAAGAATTCGTCAATACCGGTCAGTGTATGAACATCCTGGTTGGCAATATCCAGGGCATGTCCGGCAGCCCAATGGCTATCGCTCCAATCCCCCAACAGCGCCATGACCTGGCTCTCGCGATCAGGTGGGTAGACGACGATGAACAGGAAGTCGAAAGAGCGCCAGCCTTCCTCGAACAAGGGATAGGGGATGCGATAATTAGGGCCATCGTTCCAGGTATCCTGGACGATCAAGACACCCTGCGTGTCATCATAACCGGTGACGAATTGGTAATGTCCCAGCCAGCCAAGCTTGCCGGCGTAATCCTTCTCGTAGTAGCCTTTCTCGGCAACCACCGGGAAGCCAGCCGCGATCATGCGCTTGAGCAGGTCTATTTCGCCGCCAAGGCGGTACAACGCCCGGAATTTGGTCTGGTCGTTGACGAAATTCACCATCTCATAAGGCATGACGTTCTTGTCGGTCTTTCCCTGGGTAATGAAATCCAGGTTGGGATCTTGGACACCGGGCTTGATCGCCTTTGCCACATCGTCGCGGTTGCCCTTCCAGCCCCAGAAATTCAGCGCCATGGTCAGGTTGGCCGGCCCGCAGTAGTTCCAACGCCCTTTTTGATCCACATATTTCACTCCCGGTAGTTTGACGGAAACAGGCAACGGGGTGAGTGTAATGGTCGGTGTAGGAGTGGGAACCTCCGGAGGCAGCGGAGTGGCCGTGAGCGTGGGGGTCCGCGTGGCGGGAGGCGTGACCGTCGGCAATGCCGAGCTTGTTGCCCGTTGCGTCGGCAGGAAGAGCGCCTGCTCCGGCGGGTTGAAGTAGTATTTGATGCGCGTACGCAAATCATCCAGCCGCCAGGCCAGGCTGGCATGGACTGGAGGCAAGTAATAGACGCCGACAGCCAGCAACAGGGCTGCGGCAATACCGATAAGGATATAGTAACTCTTTCGCATTGGGTGATTATAGAGCAGGAACCCGTTTCCTTCAAGGAAACGGGTTCCTGGTTGCTAGGCGTCTCTTACTTCCCCATCGATCACATCGCCATCGGATGGCGGCGTTTGCGGTCCGCCAGAGCCAGGTTGGCTCCCGCCAAAGTCGCCGGGTTGAGCGCCGCCGAAACCACCAGGCGCGCCTCCGGGAGGCGTTTGCTGCCCCTGGGCGTACATCTGCTGGCTAAGGGCATAGAATGCGTTTTGCAGCTCCTCGGTGACTTTCTTGATGCGGTTCAAGTCATCGCCCTTGACAGCTTGCTTGAGCTCGTTGACCTTGCCTTCGATGTTCGACTTGTCCTTGGCGGGGACCTTATCGCCCAGCTCGCGCAGCGCTTTCTCTGTCTGGTAGACCAGGCTGTCGGCGTTGTTGCGCGCCTCGATGAGCTCGCGGCGCTTCTTATCGTCTGCTTCGTAACGCTTGGCCTCTTCCACCTTGCGGGAGACATCATCCTTGCTCAAGTTGGTTGAAGCCGTGACGGTGATCTTCTGTTCCTTGCTGGTGGCCTTATCCTTGGCAGTGACGTTCAGGATGCCATTGGCGTCAATGTCGAAGGTGACTTCGATCTGCGGGATGCCGCGCGGCGCCATTGGGATGCCATCCAGCCGGAAGCGACCCAGGCTCATGTTGTCGTGCGCCATCGGGCGTTCACCTTGCAAGATATGGATGTCTACGGCCGTTTGTCCATCCGCCGCGGTGGAGAAAGTCTCGGTCTTGCGCACCGGAATGGTGGTGTTGCGCTCGATGAGCGTGGTCATCACCTCACCCAGCGTCTCGACACCCAACGAAAGCGGTGTCACATCGAGCAGCAGGATGTCCTTGACCTCACCGCCCAGAACACCCGCCTGGATGGCTGCGCCGACGGCCACCACCTCGTCAGGGTTGACGCCTTTGTTCGGCTCCTTGCCGTTCGTCAGCCTGCGTACCAATTCCTGAACCATGGGCATGCGCGTCGCCCCGCCGACCAGAACCACCTCGTTGAGCTTGCCCGCATCGAGATTTGCATCCTTCAGCGCGTTCTCGAACGGACGGCGGCAGCGGCTGAGCAGCTCTTCGGTCATCTGCTCGAACTTGGCACGCGTCAGCTTGAGCTGCAGGTGCTTCGGGCCGGAGGCGTCTGCGGTAATGTAGGGCAAGTTAATCTCGGTTTCCATCACGTTGGAAAGCTCGATCTTGGCCTTCTCGGCCGCCTCGCGCAGACGTTGCAGCGCCTGACGGTCATTGCGCAGGTCAATTCCCTGGTCTTTCTTGAACTCGTCGGCTGCCCAGTTGACGATGCGCTGATCCCAGTCGTCACCGCCCAAGTGGGTATCGCCGTTGGTGGATTTGACCTCGATCACGCCCTCGCCCACGTCGAGAATCGAAACATCGAACGTACCGCCGCCCAAGTCGAAGACCAGGATGGTCTCGTTCTTCTTCTTATCCAAACCATAGGCCAGTGCGGATGCGGTCGGCTCGTTGATAATGCGCTTCACGTCCAGACCGGCGATACGCCCGGCGTCCTTCGTTGCCTGGCGCTGGCTGTCATTGAAGTAGGCCGGGACGGTGATGACGGCTTCGCTTACAGGCTGGCCAAGATAGGCCTCGGCGTCTGCCTTGAGCTTCGCCAGGATCATGGCGGAGATCTCCTGCGGGGTGTACTCGCGGCCGGTAACAGGCAGCTTGACACGCGCCTCGCTCGAAGGGCCGCTGACCACCTGGTATGGCACCATCTTGCGTTCGGTCTCCACCTCATCGTAACGGCGGCCCATGAAGCGCTTGATGGAATAGACGGTGTTTTCCGAATTGATCACGGCCTGGCGTTTGGCAGTTTGCCCGACCATACGCTCATTACTTTTAGTGAAAGCCACCACCGAAGGGCAAAGCCGTCCGCCTTCCGCCGTGGTGATAACCGTTGCCTGGCCGCCTTCCATTACTGCGACCACGCTATTGGTCGTTCCTAAGTCAATTCCGATGATTTTGCCCATAAGAATGCTCCTTTGTTGGTTTCGTAACGCCACTAGCATACCTGATGGATGCAAGAAAAACGTTAACGCTGTATCAAAAAAGCAAAAGAGGCCTCCAAAACTCTCGCTCTGGAAGCCTCGAATAGGAATTGCGTTGAAATCTCTCAGCGATTCAAGAAATGGTTCTTTAGTGTAAAGTACACATAATTCTGCCAAAGGGCTTTCACATCATCGCTTTTGTAGTCGTGGTTCGAGAAGGTGCTCAGGATCACCCTGCCTCCATAACAAGTCGTAATGACACCAAATGAAGAGTGATCTTTGAGGTCAGTGCCTCCTAATATTTGCGCATCGCCTGTATTCGCTAGCTTGACGAGGTTGATATTATCACTCGTCCAATACTGGGCGACGCGTATTTCAGAAATCTGGTTCGGATGAGTAAATACCTCATGATCAGGCGCATAATAAATGATGGGTAATGCGCTGTTGACCTTATATTGGAATTCCACTCCGCATCCATCCAACAGTTGTTTTACCTTCCCTTGTCCCTGGGTGGACAATGTCCAAGTCTCGTAAATCAGGGCAGTTCCATTATTCACCATTGGCACCAATACATCCCAAAACTCGCCCGATACTGCGCTGCGTTCCTCCGCGGCGATAATGACAAGATCCCACTTCGAAGCCAATTTGTTCATGAAGTCCCCGGTTCCTTTGGACATGTAATATGAATAGCCCGCATCATCCAAGGCTGCTTTAACCCAAAGGCCTTCCCACACCGTGTCCTCGTAGAGGAGTATTTTGGCTGATTTAATCGAACTGTCTACATCTGGCGTCGAAGTGGGATTGGGTGTTGGTACTGGTGTGTCCGTTGGAGGAGGCGGGTTGGTTGGTTGAACCACCACGGGAGGTATAGTCGGTAAATTCTGGATTACGGGAGGCTGGGTAAGCTGGTTCTGGATTGGGAATAGCGGGGTCTTGGTTGGGGATGACGGTTTCGGGGGTAAACCGCATGCCAAGCCAACGAGAATAATCACAGCTGCTAACGAATAAAATGGAAGAAAAATACGGTTTTTCATGGGGGGGATTCCTCTCTTTCGATTAGTGATAGAAAGTCCACGAACAACTTTAGTATAGCATGAGATTCAAAATGTGCAACACAAAAAACGCGCCGAAATTCGGCGCGTTTTTTAGGCGGAAGCGGCAGCAATCGAAATTACATGAAGATCGTGAAGAAAAGACTTCGACCAGCGGTATAATCGCTGGTCGAAGTCGTGTGGAGATGGCGGGAATCGAACCCGCGTCCGAAAGACTCGACCCACGGAAATCTACGAGCGTAGCCGGCTGAGGCTCGTCACCGCAGGTCACTCATCCGGCCAAGTTGACCTGCAGCCAGTCGCCAGGACCAGAAGGCCCTCTTTCGCACATTTAGCGACATCCTGTGCGGCACACCGCCTTTGTGACGCCCGACCCTGCCACCGGGCGGAGCACGGGGCAGGCGGACGCGGCCTCATCTGTGGAGGCCGGCTGTTTTGCTTATCGCTTATGCAGCGAGGGGCATAGCAGCATAGGAAGTGCGGTTGGCACTTGATTTTTTGCGCTGAGTTTACGAGGTCGGCGCCTCTCGGCTCGCATTCCGGGACCAGCCTCTTCCGTCGAAACCTGTCATCCCCTAGAAAAACGGGGACTTTCCCCAAAGAGCCGGGGACTTTCCCCAAAGAGCCGGGGACTTTCCCCTAGAAGAACGGGGACTTTCCCCAGAAAACGGGACTGCGCCCTGCATATTGATTATAGCACAACATGATATACTCGCCCATAATCCCTTGCGAAGGTTGTAACCTTCGCATTTATGATTAGTAGGATGAAACTTTCGAAACCCGGAGGGGTTATTCTAGTAAACCCCTCCGGTAAGGTGAAAAAGTGCCGGAGTATCGAGAAGAAGAAGTGCTGGCGCGCGCCTCCCAAGGCGAACAGGAGGCCTTTGGCGCCCTGTACGAACAGTACGTGGAGCGGATCTTCAACTACGTCTACTATCGTACCGGTAATGTACATGACGCCGAGGACCTCACCGCGCGCGTTTTCTACCGCGCCATGCACCACATCCAGAACTACCGCGATCGCGGCGTGCCGTTCTCAGCCTGGTTGTACCGCATCGCCCACAACCTGGTCGCCAACTGGCACCGCGATCGCAGTCGACGCCAAGAGATCCCGCTCGACGAAACGCCGACGATCCACTACAAAGGCGATCCGCCGGAGTTGAAAATGATGCTGACCGAGGAGCGGGAGGCGCTGCTCAAGCTCATCCGCCGTCTGCCGCCTGAACGCCAGCACCTGTTGATCCTTAAGTTCGTGGAGCAAATGTCCAACGCGGAAATCGGCGAGATCATGGGCCGTAGCGAGGGCGCGGTGAAAAGCCTCTACCACCGCACATTGTTGACCCTCCGTGACGAGGTTGGAGGCTTTGACCTGTTGAAAGGAGAACGATATGTTGCGAATAGTGACTGATGGCGCTGCTGATCTACCCGAAAGCTGGGAGAGCGAGTACGACATTCAGATCATCCCGATCAACATCCAGGTCGGCGAGCGCACTTACCTGCAACGCGTCGAACTGGATAACGAGGGCTTTTACCGCCTGGTGGAAGAGAGCCGCAAGATCCCCAAGACCTCGCAGCCCTCGCCGTATCAGTTCGTGGAATTCTATAAGCGTATCGCCAAACCCGGAGATACCATTCTCTCGATCCATGTGACAGCCAAGCTTTCCGGCACCTATGCCTCTGCGGTGGCAGCGGCTGAGGAGTTGAAAGGCCAGTACAACGTCATTCCCTTCGACTCAGCCTGCGGATCGGTCGGTCTGGGCTTCATGTGCCGCGAAGCGCGCAAGATGGAACACCTCGGCAAGAGCGTGGAGCAGATCGTTAAATACCTGGAGGGGATTCGTCCCCGCGTGCGCGTTCTTTTGACCCTGGATACTCTCGAATACGCCAAGATGAGCGGGCGCGTCGGCACCCTCTCGGCCGCGTTGGCCTCGGTGCTGAATGTCAAGCCGATTGCCGTACTAAAGGACGGAGTGGTGGAGATGTCCGAGAAAGTCCGCACCCGCAAAGCGGCCATTGAACGCTTGTTGGAGATAGCAAAGGAAGAATTCGGAGAACAATCTGTGTACCTGGCCGTCGTCCAGGCGCGCGACCCCGAGGCCGGGCAGACGCTGCTCGAAAAGGCAAAGCAGAAGTTCAACATGCGTGAGATCTTTATGACCGAGCTGGCGATTTCGCTCGCAGCAAATTTCGGCCCTGGTACACTGGGATTGGTTATCTATCCGGCTGGAGAGTGACCGAATGAGTGTTACGCAAAGACTGGTGGAGGCATCCAAAGACAAGGCTGCCTCCGTCGAGAGGAGACTGGCGGGTATCCTCAAACCCATCCGGCCACGCCAGGAGTTCGTACGCGGCCTGCGGCAAAAGATCCAGGTTGTCAACCCGCCGACCATCGTGCGCAGTTATACTCGTCGCGAGATTTTATTGTTGGTTTTCAGCGGTCTAATTTCGGCGGTTGTGCTGCTGGCGCTGGGGGCGCGTGCCTTATTCTCCCTGCTGACCGCGCTGGGGATCATCCAGCAGGCCGACCAGCAATTCAAGAACCATAAGCGGATCGCAGCGCGGCGCGTGTAAAGGCCCGGGTGCGACGTAGCAAGTAATGGACACGCTCGAGGCGATCTTTTCCCGCCAATCCATCGGTGAAGTGAAGCCCGATCCCCTGCCGCGCGAGTTGATCGAGAAACTGCTCTGCGCGGCGGTGCAAGCGCCCAATCATCACAGAGTCCGTCCATGGCGCTTCGTCGTGCTGACCGGAGCCGGGCGCGAGAGACTGGGCGAAGTCCTCGCCCGGTCCTTTGCCGAGAAATTTCCTCAAGCGCCCGCAAGCGCTCAGGAGAAGGAACGTGCCAGACTTTTACGCGCGCCGGTCATCATCGCGGTGGGGGTGGACAAACCATCCGAGCCACGAATAGTTGATGTGGAAAATATCTGTGCAGCGGCTGCAGCGGTGGAGAATCTCCTGCTCGCCGCGCAGGCGCTCGGTCTTGCCGCCAAATGGCGCACCGGCGACGATTCGCGCAATCCCCTGGTCAAGGAGTTCCTCGGCTTTGCCGCCGACCAACACCTGATCGCGCTGATCTACCTCGGCTTTCCGGCGGTGGAAACAGGGACAGTGACCCGTCCAGGATTTGAAGATCGAACAGTGTGGATGGAATAGACGATGGGGGCGGACCGCGATCCGCTCTGACAAGTTATTTACCCAATCTCTGTCGCTCCTCTTCCACAATCTTCTCATCCAGTTTCTTGAACAACGGCGCGGGCGGATTGAGCTTTGCACCCGGCTTCAGTTCACTCGGTTTCCAGTAGGTCGGAATTGCATTCCGACCTACTAAGCGATAACGAAGCACAGTATGCTCACCGAGATTGTCTTTGACCATCTCCGTGTATTGCTCACCAAAAAGCGGAATCTCATAGCCGAAGAATTCATGCAATCGTTGTGACGTGAAGGGCAGGAAGGGGGCAAAAAGCATCTTGAGTGAGTCGATCGCCCGCAGCGCAGTATAAATGGTTTTAGCCGCTCCTTCTTTGTCGGTCTTGACGGCAGCCCACGGGGCATTTTGGTCGAGATAGATATTCACAGCGGTGGCGAGTCGCATGGCTTCGCCCAGGGCAGAACGAAGGCGCACAGCGTCCAGCTCCGCGCCGACGGTAGAAAATCCGGCGTCGATGGCGGCGAGCAGGTCGAGGTCCGAGGGGCGCAATGAGGCAGGGTCAACGTCCGGCACGTGTCCATCCCAATGTTTAAAAGAAAACGAGAGCACCCGATTCGCCAGGTTACCCCAGGTGGCAACCAACTCATTGTTATTGCGGGCGACGAACTCGGCCCAATCCCAATCGCTGTCTTTCATTTCCGGCATGTTGACCGTCAGGTAGTAACGCAGCGCGTCGGGATCGTAGCGGGTCAACGCATCGCGCCCCCAGACCGCCCAATTGCGCGAGCCGCTGATCTTTTTCCCTTCGAGGTTCATGAATTGGTTGGCGGGGACATCGTAAGGCAGGCCAAGCGGCTTTTCGTCCTCGGCAAATATCTTGAGAAATTCCTTACCCGCGCCCATCAACTGCCCCGGCCAGAGCGATGTATGGAAGAAGATGTTATCTTTGCCGATGAAATAGAACTGGCGCGCCAAAGGATTTACCCACCACTCGCGCCACGCATCTTTCTCTGACCCCAGCCTGCTCCACTCGATGGCGGCCGAAAGGTAACCGATGACCGCCTCGAACCAGACATAAATGCACTTGCCCGCCTCAGTCCAGCCTTCCACGGGGACAGGTATGCCCCAATCGAGATCGCGGGTGATCGGGCGCGGCTTGAGGCCTTCGGCTTCGACCTTGCGCAGGGATTCTCCGATCACAGTGTCACGCATGTGGTCGGCGCGTGCCCGTAAAAATTCCTTGACATCGGGTTCAAGCTTGGACAGGTCAAGATAGAAATGCTCGGTCTCGCGCAGTTCGAGTGCGCCACCAGATTTTGCGCGCGGATTGAGCAACTTCTCTGGCTCCAGCACGTTACCACACTTGTCGCACTGGTCGGAGCGTGCACCTTCGTAACCACAGAGGTAGCAAGTCCCCTCCACATAGCGGTCGGGCAAAAAACGCTTCGCGCTGGGCGAATACCATTGCATGGATTTCTGCGTGAACAAAAAGCCGTTATCCTTCAACGCCAGGAACATCGCCTGCGAGACCTTGAAGTGGTTTTCGGTATGCGTGGTGGTGAAAAGGTCGTAGGTAATGCCGTAGCCCTCGAAAAGCTCAAGGAAGCCATCGTGGTACTTCTTGTAGACTTCTTCAACAGGGCGGCCTTCTTTGTCAGCCGCCAACGTAACAGGCGTGCCGTGCGAATCGGTGCCGCTGACCATCAGCACTTTATTCCCCTTAAGGCGGTGGTAACGGGCAACAATGTCGCCGGGCAGGTGCGAGCCGGTGATGTTGCCGACGTGGATCTCGGCATTGGCGTAAGGCCAGGCAATGGAAATGAGGATGTTTTCGGACATAGTGAACTCCGTTTTTTCTCACCACGAAGGGCACAAAGGAGCACTAAGGAATACCTTTGCGTTCTTTGCTTTCTTCAAGGTTCATTGGATAGTATTACAGCGCAAAGTCGGCAAAGGGGTTGGCGTCAAGCCACAACCATCCACGAATAAAGCCACGAATACTCGAATGGTCAGCGGAAGTTCGTGTACACCGCACCTGCGGTGGGTGCAGGTGTTCGTGAGAATTCGTGGACGGTACGCCAGCTTGCCTCTCAACCTTGCGCTGTAATAATAGTGGGACAAATAAAAAGGCCGTCCGCGCTTCCGGACAGCCTCAGATGGAACTTGCTGCAAACTAACATCCACCTTCCTTCGCTGCCCAGGCGCGGCGGAGAATGACCATCGGCATCATGGCCATGCTCATTGCCATCCTCAGGGTGAACGGAAGAGTCGATGTGTTCATTGGGTAAAGTTTACTATGTACTGCGCCGCATGGCAAGAGATAGAGGTCACGTTTTCAGGATTTTCACGAAGTAGATTGACATCTTCACCATATGTCATGCTGAGCGGAGCGAAGCATCTCCTCCAACGTTATTGAGACCCTTCGGTCGCGAAGAACGCTCCCTCAGGGTGACATACCTAAGCTAACATTCGCACATTGTGAAAGTCGTGGTCACGTTTTTTAGCGCTAGAGAAGAACGATCCTCTCGGTACTGACTGCCACTTCCTGCCCGCAGGCCGCGCAGCGCAGACTGGTGAAACCATCGCTCCACGCTGTTTTACTGCAAACGGGGCAGAGCAGGACATCATCCAGAGATCGCCTCGTGGCCGGGACGAGGCTCCCAGGCTTGCGCGCCAACACCCGGTCGAACAGCTTCCACCAGGGGGCGATCTCGACCGTGACGAAACCTTTGGCTTCCAGCAGCTTGGTGAAACCCTCTGCACTGATCACCTTTGCCCGCCGCCCGGAGGCCTCCGTGCCGCGCGAGGTGACCAACGTCCCACCAGGGCGCAGGACGCGGTATAACTCGGCCAGCGGCGTCTCGATTTCCGGCATCACTTCCAGCGCCTCCAGGCAGCAGACCATATCGAACGACCCGTCCGGGAAAGGCAGCGGCCAACCCGATTGGAGAGCCAGCGTCACGCCGGTCTTGAAGCCAGCCAATTTTAATCCTGCCTGTTCGAGCATTCCGAGCGAAATGTCCATGGCGATGATGGAACCCAGGAATTCAGGCTCACGCAGCAGGGCCAACGGCAGCCGTCCAGTCCCGGTCGCTACGTCTAACACGAACGGCGCGGGGACGCCGCGCAGCGCCTCCAGCAGCGGGCGTCCAAGCATTTCAGCGTCATGCTCCTGGCTGGCGTGCTTGCCAGCATCATACTTCTTCGCCCAGCGGTCGTACAGCCAACCCTGAACACGCCTGCCAAGATGCGTCCCTTCATAAAAATAGATCTCGCGGTCTACGAAGATATACAACGCGACCAGGAAAAGGAGAACGCCGGCGATCCAATAGGTCATGGCGCCTCCCCTTCAGCCAGCTCAGGCAGCAGGTCTTCGGCGCGGCGCACAGAATTGGAGGTTGCTCCCAGCCCGAAAGCGAAAAGCCCACCCGCGGCTGCCAGGATCACCGCCAGCGCGATCCCTGACCCGCCCTCTGCCAACGGCGCCAGACCGTACTCAGCCAGCGGCCCGGATACTAAAATGCCAAGTAAGTAGGGAATCTGCACCATCAAATAACGGGCCGAAAAGACACGCCCCTGCACATCCGCCTCGACGCGCGATTGCCAGAGAGCCATGTTACCGCCCTCGACGAATGGCTCAAAGAACGAAAAGAAGAAGCTGCCAATCGCCCAGACCAGGACGACGCGTCCCAGCCCGAGGGTCAGCACGCCGAGCAGGCAGGCGCCGATCCCGCCCAGCAACACGCTACGAATCCGTCGCTTGAATCCGCCCCAGATGCTCAGCAACGCGCCGCCCACAACCCCTCCGATCGCTCCTACCGATTGGACGGTCGCCAAGGCAGCGCGGCTCTCGCCCGATCCGTGCAGCACCAGCGGCGCCATCAGCGTGGCTGCAATCGCCAGGAAGAAGTTGGCCGTCACGAAAAGCAAGGTCAGCGCCCACAGGCTCTTGCTCTGGCGGATGTAGCGAAAGCCGAAGAGAGTCTCCTGCCAGAGTTTGCCCCGGCTGGCCTGACCGAGCGCGCTGGCTGTCGGTTGAGGCACGCGCACCACAAGCAGGATGCCGAAGGCGACGAGGAAGGTAGCCAGGTCAATGAGCATGATCCCGGTCATGTTCATCACACCCAGCAGCGCGGCTGCCAATACTGGCGCCAGGATACCGGAGAGAGCCGTAGCCAGGCCGAGCATCCCTTGAGCGCGGGCGTAGTGTTCCTTGGGGAGCATGGTCGTTGCAGCGGCGTTATAAGCCGGGTATTGGAAAGCAGTGAAGAAGCCTGCCAGGATACCGACCAGGTAGAGATGCCAGATCTGCAATGCTCCGCCCAAGTAGAGGATGAGAACAAACAGCGTCCCCAGGGCTGTGGCGAGGTCGCTCAACATCATCACCAGCTTGCGATTCCAACGGTCAACCAGCGCCCCGGCGATCGGCGTAAACAAAACAGTCGGTAGGAAGACAAAAAAGCTGATCGTCGAGAGGGCGGTGGCCTGACCGGTCTTCTGCCAGGCCCAGAGCGTGAATGCGAACCAGGTCATCGCCGAGCCGAGCAGCGAGACGACCTGGCCAAGCCAGACGAGGCTAAAAGCGCGCATTCCGGTGGGAGTAGTCGGTCCCATAAGTTAGCTTCGCAGGGAGTGGCTAGCATTGCCGCTCCCGCTTCGCGCAATTATACGCAGGTTTGCCAAATCGTTGTACAATCGGCGCTGCTATGAAACCCTTCCAACTCATCTTCAACTATGCCCGCCGTTACACCGGATCGCTGATCCTGACCGCCGTCAGCATGTTGGCGCTGGTTGGCATCCAACTGCTCATCCCGTGGATCGTCAAGCTACTGGTTGCCCAAGTGACCGCGCCGGCCGCCAACCCGGCAGACTTGAGCTACATCACCAAGCTGACCGTGATCGTCCTGATCGCCTATCTCGGACGCGCTGGCCTGCAGTTCGTCCGTTCGTACCTGGCGCACGTGGCCGGCTGGGGCGTGGTTGCCGATGTGCGCAAGTACATCTATGAGCACATGCAGCGCCTATCCCTGCGCTTCTACGAGGACAAGCAGGTTGGCACACTGATGTCGAATGTGGTCAACGACACCGATCTGTTCGAGCAATTCATCGCCCACGCCATCCCTGACGTGGTGGTCAACGCCATCACGCTCATCGGCGTGACTGCCGTGCTGCTCAGCTTGAACTGGAAGCTGACCCTGCTCAGCACCATTCCCATCCCGCTGGTCGTCCTTTCACTGCGGTTCTATGCCAAGTACGTCCGCCCGGCTTTCCACAACCGGCAGAAGCAGCTCGGTGACTTGAACGCGATGATCAACGACAACCTCTCCGGCATCCGCGAGATCAAAGCCTTCACCCGCGAGGAACTCCAAGCCGGCCGCGTCCATGCCGGGATCGAGAACTACCGCAAGTCACAACTCAGCGCGCTCAAGCTGATGGCCACCTTCCAGCCCTTCGTGGAATTCACCTCCTCGCTGGGAACGCTGATCGTCATCTTTTTCGGCGGGCGGCTGGCTTTGCAAGGTACCCTGCCGGTGGCGGATTTGGTAGCCTTCTTCCTGTACTTGGAAAGTTTCTACGCGCCGGTGCGGAGTCTTTCCGGCGCCTGGGAGGCGGTGCAATCGTCGCTGGCAGGCGCGGACCGGGTGGCGGGTCTGCTCTCCGAGCCGCAGGAGCCGCAAAATATGCGCGGCGCAGAGCAGGTAACAGGCCATGTACGCGGCGAGATTGCTCTGGAAAAAGTGCACTTCGAGTACACCGATGGCATGCGCGTCCTCGAAGATATCAGTCTCGAAATTCCGGCGCGCAGCTCGGTTGCGCTGGTCGGGCCTACGGGGGTAGGCAAGTCAACGCTGGTCAGCCTCATCCCGCGCTTTCACGATGTCACTGATGGAAGCATCCGGCTGGATGGGCGTGACCTGCGCGAATACAACCTCGACAGTCTGCGCGGGCAGATCAGCATCGTGCTGCAAGACGTGTTCCTCTTCTACGGGACGGTGCGCGATAACCTGCTCTTTGGCCGCCCGAACGCCAATGAAGGCGAGATGGTGGCCGCGGCGCAAGCCGCCAACGCCCACGAGTTCATCAGTGAGCTGCCACAGGGCTACGACACCTTGATCGGGGAGCGCGGCGTGAAGCTCTCCGGCGGGCAGAAGCAGCGTCTGTCCATCGCCCGCGCCATCCTCAAGGACGCGCCGATCCTGATCCTCGACGAGGCCACCTCCTCGGTGGATACCGAAACCGAGCTGCTCATCCAGCAGGCGCTCCACCGCCTGATGCAGGGACGCACCACGCTGATCATCGCCCACCGGCTCTCGACCATCCGCAACGCGGATAAGATCGTGGTGCTGGAGGATAAGTGTATCCGGGAGATGGGAACGCACGAGGAGTTGATGCGGATGGACGGGCTGTACAAGAGGCTTTCGACCGTGCAGGGGAATTTGAATGCTTGAAAAGGCGTAACTGCTCAGCCATCCGCCTCCGCCGGGGGTTGAAACCCCCGGCTAAGATTACGAAGCCGTTTGCCCTAAAGGGTGTTTCACGAAAGACGGTTTACGTCCAGGTATCAGCCTGCTTATTAAGATTAAATTTTTTTTTGTCCCTTAACGCTCGCTCAGCCGGACACCTGCACCCACCGCAGGTGCGGTGTTGCCAAATCCGGCGGCGGGGATTTGGCAATCCCCTTCGAGCAGATTGTGTAATTATTTTCATAGCATTCATCAGCAGGCTTCCAATTCTGAGCCGGGGACTTGAGTCCCCCGGCGAACACGGACGATGAGCATTCCCGAAGTATTATCCAAAACTATTTTGGGGTAATTGCGTTTCTTCGTCCACTTTCTCCTCTTCATCACCCCAATTGATATCCTCCAACCGAATGCCTTTTCCTTCCCGGAAAGCCTGACGGGAGCGTTCAACGCGCGCCAAAAAGCGCGGGTCGCTCAAAAGCCTGCGCTCAAATTCATCATCATCTTCTTCATCAATCGGTTTTGAGAATTCCATAATTCCACCTTCTTCGACAGCTATCACCAAGTGCACACATTATGCCGCGACTGTCTCAAAAGCAACCTGTAATCGGGATGATTTGGGAAGGATGTAATTCAATTTTTCAAAGCCGATCACATGCCCGTTCTTGTCCTTCATCAGGATAACTTCTTCGCCGGTTTCTTCACAAACATATTCGTCGCGGGCATTGCCGAACCAGACGGTCAACGTGTTCCCATCCTGGTCATAAAAAACCTTTACTTGCGCCATATCTGCTCTCCTTCTTTTACGGCATCGGTCGGGTAGGCTGTGATCAAAAAACCTTCCCCGTTAAGCCTTTTGGTCACAGCACAAACCCATCTATTCTGTCTTTCCGTTCGGTAGAAAAGGTAAACGCTCGAATCTCTTTTGCTCAAGCGAATTTCATCCGGGTCACTCAATGTAACTCCGACATCTGTTTCGCGTCCAGCCATGATGGGGTGCTTGACGGTGACGATCAAATTCCAATAAGCACGCGTCACGCGCACTTAGAAACCTAATGGCGTGAGCACCTCAATAAGCAATTCTACCTCCGGTGAATCAGACATCGCTTTAATTCTATCCCCTTTTTCGTATCTTACAAGTACTCCTTTAGTTGTCTCGCCCGCCTTGGATGCCTCAGCCTCCGCAGCGCCTTCCCCTCGATCTGACGGATGCGTTCGCGCGTCAGGCCAAATTTCGCCCCCACCTCCTCCAGCGTGTACGGGTTGCCATCGTCCAGGCCGAAGCGCAGGCGCAGGACACGCGCTTCGCGCGCTGAGAGCGTACCCAGCACCTCGTCAATCTTGTCGCGTAACATGGACTGATAGGCAGATTGGATCGGCGTCGGGCTGAATTCATCCTCGATGAACATACCCAGCTCAGAATCCTCGTCATCGCCCACCGGGCTTTCCAGCGAGAGCGGCAACCAGGAGACTCTCATGATCCATTGTACCTTTTTCAGGTTCAGACCCAACTCGGCAGCCAATTCTTCAGGAGTGGGAACGCGGCCATTCTTTTGCTCCAACTCGTGCGTGGTCTTGTACATCTGGCGGATACGGTCGATCATATGCACCGGCACACGGATGGTGCGCGCCTGGTCGGCGATGGCGCGGCTGATGGTCTGGCGGATCCACCAGGTGGCGTAGGTGGAAAAGCGGAAGCCGCGGTGCAGATCATATTTCTCCACCGCCTTCATCAAGCCGAGGTTGCCTTCCTGGATCAGGTCGAGGAAAGGCACGCCGCGCCCCATGTAGCGTTTGGCAATGCTGACCACAAGCCGGGTGTTGGCTTTGACGAGGTGGTCGCGCGCCAACAGACCATCCTGCACCAGAGCGTCCAGCTTGGCGCTTTCGAGCGACCGCTTCCGCCCATTGAACAACACAAGATGGTTGTGCGCCTCCATCCCCGCCTCAATGCGTATCGCCAGAGCAAGTTCCTCCTCCACCTTCAACAACGGTACGCGCGACATCTCTTTCAGATATAGCCCGACCGTGTCATCACTAGAGATCGAAAGCGTGTCCGCCTCCAGCCACGGTTCAGCCTCTGTTTCGAGAACCTCTTCGACTGGCACGGCGTCGTAGTTTTCTGGATCCACGATGTCCACACCACGGTTGCGCAGCGCCAGCATGATGACGCTCAACCGCTCGGCATCCTCCCCCACTTCGGGATATAGTTCGGCCAAATCGTCCGTGGTCAGGTAGCCCTGGAGAGTAGCCTTCTCCAAGAGCATGTTCAACGCCTCCCTGTGCCTCCTACGCCTATCCGGATGCGATACGGTCATTGACCCTCTGGATAACGGCGTCTCATGGGGTCTCATTCTCCCATCAGCGACTTCAACGCTGCGAACGGGGAATCGGAACCGGAACCTGAATGCCCGCAATCGGTCTTGTTCAAGTCCTCGCCGCACACCGGGCAAAGTCCCTTGCAATCCGGCTTGCAGACCGGGCTTATCGGGACTTCGAGCAGTGCATATTCGCGCAGCAAAAGCTCCAGGTCAATGTGACCGTCCTCGGGCAGGATCAGGCCTGAGTCTGTGACGGAGCGCTTGTCGAAGGCGTAAAGCTCGGTCAAAGTCCATTTGAGGAATTGCTCGAACCCCCCCAGGCAGCGGACACATTCCAAAGTCGTCTTTCCCGAAAAGTCTGCCTGGAGCAGAAGCCCCTGCGGCGTGCGGCTGAAACGGGCAGTTCCCATGAAATCACCCAGGGATAAATCATCCCCCAACCGAATTTTCTCATAATCGAATGTAAAATCGCGGCTCGTACCGATGGCCGCTGTAACCAGGAATCCGATGTTGAGCCGCAATGGACGGCGAGGATTGCTCACGGGTTATACTTATACGAAAGATTTCGGAACACGCACATTCTAACACTACGGAATCCCCAAGTCAAGAATTTTTTAAGGTTGGAAGGTAGGTATATTTAAAGCTTCCTCCGTTGCATCAGCCTCCCCTCAAATCCAATTCTTCCTTGCCGCCCAGCTTCTCCTGAATACGCTCAACGACGATCTCCAGCGCTTGCGGCTGGTGTACGTAATCCAGGTCATCGGTGCGGATGGTCAACACCGGGCTGAGGTCGTAGGCTTTCAGCCACTCGTCGTAGAAGTTATCGAGCAGGGAGAGGTAATCGGCGGAAATGCCGGTCTCGATATTGCGGGCGCGACGGCGGATGCGCGCCATCAGCACCTCCACCGGGCATTTCAGATAAACAAGCAAATTGGGCGATGGCAGGCTACCCATCACCAGGTCGAAGAGACGACGGTAAGCCAGATAATCACGCTCGGCCATGTTGCCCATGTGGAGCAAGGCGCGAGCGAAGATGTAGGCGTCCTCGTAGATACTGCGATCGAGAATGGCCGAGCGCGCATCGCGCGCCGCGGTCAGGTATTGCTCAGCGCGATGACCGAGGAAATAGATCTGCAGATGGAAAGCCCAAGCATGCATTTCGGCGTAGAAATCCGGCAGGTAGGGATTATCGGCCACCGACTCAAAATCGGTGCGCCAGCCCAAGCGCACGCCAATACGTTCGGTCAGCGAGGTTTTCCCCGCTCCAATGTTTCCTGCTACCACAACCAGTCGTTTAGGCATAGCTCCTCCAAATCAACCTGCTTATTGTACACGAAGAATTACAGACAAACAATAAACAATAGACTTTATCGGTAATAGTATACTGAGAAAAACAACTCAACGGAGGCACATGATGAACCAGAATATCGAACCAGCCACAGTAAATACTCTCCGGGAGAAGTTGCTGGCGCTCAACCGTCCGACCGCCCCCTACCAGATCATTGATGGCGCGGCGGAGAAGGTAGACCTGATCGCCGAGTGGAAGATCGTGGATGCCCAATGGTACGAAATCTTTGCGAAAGCCAGGCTGACCAAGGTGTTCAGGATACACATGAAATTCGACAACGCCCGCCACGAGCTGCGCGCCAAAGATCATGAGTACACTGTCGAGTGGTCGGCGGGGATTCCCCGGCTTTCGGCAGCAGTCAGCGCGTTTAAAGGCCAGATGACATCGGTCGAATTCGGCACAGCTTACGCCTTCACCGAGACATTGACGCCAGGGCAAGTCTATAAGTACCGCTTCAACACCAACGAGATCAAGAAGCCCATCCAGGATGTAGCCGCTAATTGTGGATGGAAATACAAGGGGGTAGTTTTCGGGAAGCTGTAGCTCAAGTCTGTAGAACAAGTCTTGTGCGTTTTTTGCTTTTCTAGCATTCGCTATACCCACAGGTATAGCACTTCCGGCAACCTTCCTCATTGACCATCGTTGCCTCGCCGCACTCGGGACAGAGATCGCCCATCTTGAGCGGCAACTGTTGGGGCGCCGCGGCGAGCGGCTCTTCGCTGAAATGCCCGTTGCCGGACGTTTTCTTTTCCATGATTTCCGGATCGGTCGCGCCATTCAGGTATTCGTTGAGCACCTGGCCAACACCATCCGGCAGCGAACGGACGCGATGAGGGCCAAATCCAAGCGAGCGACCTCCACCGATGCCGGAAAGTTGCTTGACCACCTCCGCCAGCCGTTCGCGCGGGGCAATGGGAGACGCCAGCCGTAGCACGTAAGAGATGAGCCGTCCGATGGCCTCCGAGACGGCAGCCGTCTCCGAACCGGCCTTGGCGGTGTTGATGAACACCTCGAAGGGATGCCCGCCGCCATTCTCATTGACGGTGATAAAAGCTTTGCCGAGCGGCGTCTCAACGCGGAACGTGCGTCCGACCAGGGCGCGTGGGCGCGGCTTCTTGGTCTCCTGCCAGGCAGCCAGTTGGGTGGCGAGAATATCTGCAGAGACATCGTGACGCGCCGTCTCTGCCGCCGGAGGATGGAAGTTGTCAATCACGATTTCCGGCTTTGGTTGCGGTTGTGGAGGCTGCTTCTTTCCGGCTGTGGCCTTGGTCTCCAACACCACTTTCTCGCGCGAGCCGGTCACGTAGACAGTAATACCCTTGCAGTCCAACTCCCAGGCCAGCAGGTAAGCCTTGGCAATATCCTCCTGCCTGGCTCCGGCAGGGAAGTTGATCGTCTTGGAGAGCGAGTTATCCACAAAGGCTTGCATCGCAGCCTGCATGCGAACATGCTCTTCAGCATTGATATCCGCTGAAACAACGAACGTGTGGCGGATGTTTTCGGGCAGGTCGGCAATATCCTGGCATGTGCCTTGCTCCATCACGCGCTCGATGATTGCCTGACGCGCCTCGCCTGCAATGCCGGCTGCCGTCAACGCAGCATCGAAGCGCGGGCTGGTATACGCCAATTGCAGATCCTTGCCCATATCGTTAACGTGGCGAGTGTAGGCCAAGGCGAAGACCGGTTCACAACCGTAGCCCTCGCAGCCGGCGACGGTTGCAATCGTGCCGGTTGGCGCAACGGTGGTCTGCGCCGCGTTGCGGATGCCATGACGACGAACCTGCGCGGCGATTTCCTCCCAATCCAAACTTGGTCGCCCCCAGTCGTGTGTGTACTCCACCAACGACGTGGGCGGATTCCACTGCATGTCATCCATATCATAGATCGAGCCTTCGATGGCTGGAAATGGGCCGCGCATCTCCGCCAGTGCGATGCTGGTACGCATGGTATGGTAGCGTACAAACTCCATCACCTGCGCGCCGAATTCCTGTCCCTCTACTGAACCGTAACGAACCCCCACGTGGTACATCAGATCTGCCAGCCCCATGATGCCCAAACCAATGCGTCGGGCGCGGTGAGCGGCATCCTTTAGTTGAGGCACCGCCGGGACGTAGGCGTTGGCGTCCACCACGTCATCCAGGAAACGGGTGGAAAGTTCCACACTATGGCGCAGGGAGTCCCAATCCACGCATCCATCCGAGGCGCAATGTTCCGCCAGGTTGATCGAGCCGAGGCAACAATTTTCGTTTGGACCAAGATATTGCTCACCGCACGGGTTCGTTGCCTCGAGTGGATAAAGATGCGGAACAGGATTCGAGCGGTTCGCGGCATCCAGAAACAACATACCCGGCTCGCCGTTGTGGTGGGCTTGTTTCACAATTTTATCGAACAGCTCGCGCGCCCGCACCTTGCGATAGACACGGATCGGAACACCAGCCTGCTCGGCTTGTTCAAGCGTGCCACGAAAGGCATGATATTCAGGCGAAGTGACATCCGGGAAGCGCAATTCCCATTCGGCGTCCTCGCGCACCGCGCGCATGAACGAATCGGTGATGCCGACCGAGATGTTGAAATTGGTGATCTGGTTCTCGTCAGTCTTGCAAGTGATGAAATCTTCGATATCGGGATGATCGACGCGCAGGACGCCCATGTTGGCGCCGCGCCTTGTATTGTGCGTCACCATGCCATACGCCAGATAGCTATGGTTCTCATCCACCTCCAAATCCAGCGTCAGGGACTCACCAATCGCTTCAACGCCAGTGACTTGAACAAACCACCAATCTTTCGGGGAGCGGCTGTTCTCGGCAAATTCGGGATTGGCACGGCACAACTCGTCATATCCAGAGCGCGTAAGGTTCCTGTCCCCACGCAGGTAGCGCAGCAGGCTTCGGCGCAAGCGTGGGTTGATGCTGCGGAACTTTCGTCCCAGGCTGCGACCCTTTTTATCTACCTGCTCCAGTGTAATTTCTTCCAAGACCGGCTGCAACCAATAACGCGGATTGGGTAAAGTATATGCACTTTCCCTTCTCTGGTCGCTTTCCCATGAGTAACAAGCTACGAAGCGTGAGCGCGAATCACAACCAATGCGTTCACGCCAGACTTGCAAGCCCACACTCGATTCGATGCGCACATGGTATAACAACGCCTTGCCATAATGGCTGACGCCGGGAGCAAGCGACCAAACGCGCACCGGACAGCCCAAACCAATTAGAAGCGTGGCGACTTCTTCGGCCAAGCGAGGGGAAGTCGTCGTCAATTGAGGGTAACCATGGCTCAGCGCCCCATCAGCTTCGAGCAAGCCGCGCAGGTAAGCTCCGATAATTTCGGGTGGCGATTGCCGGATTAGACGCGGTACAAAGGCTTCACGGCTGCGCGGCTTGTCCAGCCCGTTCAACGCCAGGAACTCTTTTACAGCGTGATTATCCATGACAAAGGTCACTGATTTGTCATTCTGCTTTTGCTGGCAATGGACGCTAACGCCAAACAATCTTTCCAGCAAGGCAGGCATTTCGGAGAACAGGTATGAATGATGACCTACGCTCACGCCCACACGATGATCTTCCTGCGCAGCAGCGATAAAGCCAGCCCCGGTCAGATACCCCAGGAAGAAAGCCAATTCATCGTCAAGGAGAACCGGAAGTCTTGGCCAGACCTGATTACCATGCTCACGTCGAGGATGGCGCAAAGGTTGGTGCGTGCCATGATGCTGGCCCATCCGGACAAGGATCCAATCACCGGGCAGCAGATCCTTAAGCTCCTGCCAATGCGGCCCATCGGCGCCCATCACCTTGACCTTGTGTTCGGCCGTTCCTGCCAGGCTCAATCCGTTTCGCGTGTGGATGCGAAAGACTGGAGCAATGCCATTATTGAATGCGCGGGGCGAAGTGCACCAACCCTCCTCGGTTGCGACATCCAGTAAATGGGGCTGCCAGCCAGGAGTTTGTGTGGCCACAATCTCATCCAAACGGAGCAAGCCGTGTTCAGTGAATACCAATGTTTCGGGCAGCAGACAGCCTCCCTGTGCAATCTCCCCAAAGGCATGATCGTAAACACGCAGGAAGCCGACCGGACCTGTGGCCTGCCCTGCGGACGATTTAACCAGCGCACCCTTGGGGCGCAGCCGCGAGAACGAGAAGCCATTCCCGCCGCCGGTCTGCTGGATGAGCGCCGCGTCGCGCAGGGATTGGAAGATGCCGGCCGGGTCGCGGCCCATATCATCGGTGATCGGAAGCACGAAACAGGCAGCCAGTTGGCCCAACGGCGTTCCTGCGCCGGTGAAGGTGGGAGAATTGGGGAAGAATTTCTTGCTGGTCAATAAAGCGTAATAATCGCGGGCAACAGCCAATACATCTCCACCCCAAGCCTCTTCGGCTTTGGCAATGTGGTAGGCCACCCGCCAGAACATCTCCTCGGGCGTCTCGACCGGCTCGCCATCGTCCCCGCGGCGGACGTAGCGACGCACCAGCACCTGACGGGCGTTCTCAGTCAGCGCGACAAGGGGCAAATCCGCGGGCATGGGCGGGGTGGGTAACAAGCGTTGCTTGGTTGTGATCGTTCCGACTACCATTTTGATTATTTACCTTCCAAGAGACGATCGATTTCATCCCTCAACGCATGCAGGTCGTGCAGCCGTAGGTAGACAATCGCATAGCGAATATAGGCAATATGATCCAACTTCTTCAAGTTGGCAATGGCCAGGTCGCCGACGACGCGCGAAGAGACTTCGGCCTTGCCCATTTTTTGCAGTTCAGCCTCCACCCCTCCCACCAACCGCTCGATCGCTTCAGCCGAAACAGGGCGCTTGGCGCAGGCGATGCGGATGCCACGCCCCAGTTTGTCCGGATCAAACGCCTCACGCGTCCCATCCTGTTTGACGATCAGCGGCGTAGCCAACACCGGACGCTCGTAACTGCTGAAACGCTGCTTGCAGTCCTTGCATTCCCTACGACGGCGGATGCCGCCATGGCTATCGTGGGTTGTATCAATGACTTTCGAATCATCGCTCTGGCAATATGGGCAACGCATAAACCTCTTCCTTGTGATTAAGGGGCTGACTAAAAAGCATCCTGTCACCCTGAGAATAGCGAAGGGTCTCTTCAGAAAGGAGATGCTTCCCTACGGGATGCTTCGCAATCGCTGCGCTCAGCATGACTTTTCAGACAGCCTCAACTGTGATACTTAGAACAAATGTAGCCGCCATATATGGTGCATTAGACACAAATGCCCCCTACATATAGGAGACGGGAGCTATTTTAACACACTTGCCGCGACGAAGCAAGGGAAAACTTAGGTTAATTACCTTAAATTTTCCAGGAAATCCATCACCAATCGGTCGAACTTTTCCGCGTGGCACTGGTGGGGCACATGTCCACACGGAGAAAGGGCTTCGCCACGGGCGTGAGGCAGGAGGCGCACCAGCTCCGGGAAGGACGCCGGGGCAAGGGTCTGGTCGCGCACCCCCCAGATGACCAGAGCCGGCGCAGAAACGCGCGGCAGGTCCGCGGTCAGGTCGCGCATGGTGCGCGGGATGTTATAGATGTTGGGTGAAGCGCGCTTGTAATCCAGCGCGGTCTGAAGCCGCACCTCTTCCGGTAAATAATGGATGCCATCCCCTCCCCCGCCAAAATGCAGGCTGGTCACGTCAATCGCCACACGGAACAGCCAGTAAGGAGTGCGCTCGATGAGTGAGGTGTTCAACAACTGGCGTTGGAAGACAAGCTGCAAAAAGGACGAAAGCTGCCGCGTCGAGTAGAAGGGGTTGACGAGGATGAGCGCCTTGACGGATCCTGCAAAACGCATGGCGTAATCGAGAGCAAGGTAGCCGCCAAGCGAATGGCCAATCACGACCGCAGGCTCACGAAAGTCGAGCGCGCCGATCCAAGCAGCCATGTGGATGAAGACGTTCTCGGCGGTGTAATCCTCGATGCGCGGCGGATGCTCGCTCTCGCCGTGACCGAGCAAGTCAAGGGCGCAGGCGCGGTAGCCGGCCGCGGCCATCTGCGGGGTGAGGAAATCCCAATCGTGCAACGAAGCTGCCAGCCCATGGATCATGACAACCGGAGCGCCTTCGCCCTGGCAGGTGTAGCTCACGCGCGAGGGAGCGGAGAAGGCGGAGAAATCCACGAAATTTCCCCCGACCTCTCGCCGCTCACGATTTATATAGACGTCAACTTGCATGGGATTGCTCGTATTGTTTCACCAGTTCATACCGTGCGGTAGGTCGGACTTGCCAGTCCGACCTAAGCCGGATGAGATTGCTCATAGCGCTTTGCCAGCTCACGACGGAGCACCTTGCCGATGAAGGAGCGCGGGAAGTCATCGGCAAAGACAACCAGGCGCGGCACCAATTCAGGAGGCAGGCGACGCTGACAGTAGGCAACGAGTGACTCGGCGGTGGGATGCTCGCGCTGGGCAATAACGAAGGCAATCGGCTGCCCGGCCACGACCACCACCGCCGCCTCCTTGACTTGCGGCACCTCGTAAAGCACCTCTTCCACATCGCGCGGGAAGGCCGGCTTGCCGGGGCGCTTCGGGTACCACATATCCGCCTTGCGGGCGACGATGCGGAAGTAGCCATCCGCGTCCATTTGCGCGACGTCACCGGTCAGCAGCCAACCATCATCAGTGAGGGCGCGGGCTGTCGCATCGGGATTGTTCCAATAACCGAGCATGACCTGCGGACCGCGCACCGCCAACTCGCCGATCTGCCCGGCAGGCACCTCCTTGCGGCCGCGCACCAGATCCACCACGCAGGCTTCCGTCGAGGGCAGCGGCACACCGATGGTACCCACTTTGCGCATCCCGTCCAACGGATTGGCATGGGTCACAGGAGAGGCTTCGGTCAACCCGTAGCCTTCCACCAACCTGCCGCGCGTCAGCTTCTCGAAAGCCTCCTGCACCTCCACCGGCAACGGCGCGGAGCCGCTGATGCAAGCCTTGATCGAACCGACGCCGTACTTGCGCACGCCGCGGAAGCCGTTGATCGCCATGTACATGTTCGGCACGCCGGGGAAGATGGTCGGGCGATAGCGCTTGACCGTTTTCAGGATGTCCAGCACCTGGAATTGCGGCTTGAGGATCAGCATCGCGCCGAAGGCGACCGGCACGTTGAGGGCAGTGGTCAGGCCGTAGATATGCGAGAATGGCAGCACCGAGAGGGCGCGCTCCTTGCCCTCGCGGGCATCGGGCAGCCACTGGCGCGTTTGCAGCGAATTGGCGACCAGGTTGCGATGGGTCAGCATGACGCCCTTGGCCTCGGCGGTGGTGCCGCCGGTGTATTGGATGACGGCCAGATCCTCAGGCAAGACGGCCGGCGCAGGCGAACGCGGACTTTGACCGGCAAGCCAGCGTCTCCAGTAGAGCGCGCCGCTGACGGTCAGGCCACGATTGCGCCAATTTGATATTAATCGCTTGGGCAGTGAGAGGTAATCCGCGCCGCCGGTCAAGATGATGTGAGGCAGGTTCGTCTTTACTTGCACCTGGTGCGCCAGCCCGGCCCAGGCAGTGAGCGTGACCAGTACGGTGGCTTCGCTCTCGCGCACCTGGCGGACGAGATCTTCAGGGTCGGTAAGCGGCGGGATGAAAACGGCCACCGCGCCGGTCTTGAGCGTGCCATAGAATCCGATCACCATCTGCGGCACGTTGGGCAGGAGCAACACGACACGCGCGCCCTTATCCAATCCAAGTCCGAGCAAGGCGTTGGCAAAGCGGTTGACCTCACGGTTCAGCCGCTGGTAGCTCATGCGGCTGCCCTCGAAGATGACGGCCGTATGACGCGGGAAGCGGCGCACGGCGGAGCGCAGCAGGTGATGCACCGGCACGCGCGGGATGCCGATGGTATACGGCACACCCGCCTCGTAGTGCGCCAACCAGGGACGTTCGCGGCGCAGGGCGTCGCGGCCTCCGCCGGTCGTCTTCACCGGCGCGGCATCGCGCCAGGATTTCTGCGTCTCGCCGGCCAGAAAACGCTCGATGGCGCGATCCACTGCTTCCCGCCGTTCCAGCATGACCATGTGTCCCGAAACGCTGATATCCTCATCCTGCGCGCCGGGGATGGCGTGCATCACCTGCTCGAACATCGGGCGGGCAAAAACGAGATCGCGGTGGCCGCGGATGACCAGCGTCGGGAGGCGCAGGCGCGGAAACAGGTCGCGACCTTGCCAGTGGACCAGGGTGTTGAAGTACCAGGGCTTGAGGACATGCGGCGGCGCCCACAGCCAGGGTCGGGTAAATGGCGCAACCATGCGCAGCAGCCAGAGCGGCAGGTGAAGGGCAAAGCGGTAAAGCGGATTGAGCTTGTAAGAAGTTGCGGTGGCGATCAACACCAAACGCTCGACGCGTTCCGGCCATTTGACGGCGAACTCGGCCGCCACCGAACCGCCAAAAGAATGACCCAATAGAACGATCTTATCATCCACCCCCAAGACATTGAGCGCGACGCGCACATCATCGAGAATTTGCCCCATGCTGTAGTTGCTCGGCGGCTTATCGGATTGCCCGTGGCCGCGCAGGTCGAAGGCGATGACGCGGTTTTCCAGAGAGAACTTCTGCAACTGGTACATCCACTGAACGGCATGCCCCCCGAAGCCATGCAGGAAAACCAGCGTGCGCTGGGGGCGATCCGGTGAGATGTCAATGGCTGAGAGGCGCACCAGCGGTTGCGAGGAGATGTGAATCTCGCGGCGGTAGAGTTCGAGGTCGATGTCCATGCGGAGAGTCTACTTTAGTTGACCGGAGATGTCAAATTTGACGAGGGAGGGTGCGGGAAAGAATTTACCGCAGAGAGCGCGGAGAACGCGGAGATTTTTTCATCGGATTTTTGAGTAAAAAAAGACGAGGAGCGAATGAGGGAGCGAATACCCTGCTGGGTGTTTTTTAGGTGAAAATATGCGTATCGCGAAATCGTTTGAGGAACGAAAGGCCTTCTTTGTGGGCATTCCAGTGTATTCTGCGGGGATGAGTTGCCAGGCGAAGTTTTCGAGAGGTGGTTTCTTGCGCGAGACAAGGATGAGGCGGGTAAGGCGGAGCTTATGGGGTGGGGGTTCGGGTGAGGCATTGGCTGGAGGCCTGTAGAGAAGTAAGGAGAACGGCGCGAGATCGATACTTTCCTGCGCCGAGGTTTATGATAGCACAAATGTTCCAGTTCGAGAAGGGGTTGTATGGAGGTGCTACTATAGTCGGGATTCATGATTTTACCGGAGGCGCCAATTTCTGAGAGGAGCTGTTCGCACAGAGAATACTTTGAAGCCTGTTTTAAAGCCTACCCCATGCAATAATAATAAATAATCATCCTGTCAATCAAGGACGGATCACATACTTGCCAGGAAAAATAAAAACTTTCAATAGGGAGAGACCGCCATGAAAACTATCCATCTGATCCTAATGCTTTCCTTATTTATACAAAATCTTGTCCCAACTCCGACGAGGCACCCTGCTGCTGATACAGGCAAACTTGGGCAAGCAACCCAACCGAAGGCGGCTGATATCGTTCAGCCAATCGAAACGCCCAAACCAAAACCAACGCCGCTGCCAACGCCGCTGCCCAGACGCACTCCACCTCCAAAGGAGGTTCCAACGGCGAATCCCAGACCGGCAATCAGCCTATCGCTGGAAGCAGAACCGCGATATGTGACGCCGGGTGGATCCGTCGTCATTCATTGGAGCATTGACGGCCTTGGCAGGCTCCAAAATGATGCCTTCCTTCGCTTTTCCCCACCAATTGGACTCACACCTGCCGAGGAGGGGGCGGTGAGGCGCGTCCAGGAAAGCGACGCTTACGATCTCGCCATTGAGTCTCCCAATGGACAGGTTGATTGGGAGGTGGGAGCGGATGTTGTATTGCCCGCTTACTTGAGCGCGGAATTAAGGCAGGGAGGAGAGTTGTTGGCGAGGGCAGAGGTAGAACTCCTGCTCGAGGAAACATTCGATGTTGATGAGCTCGGCGGCGAGGCGGTCGGCATGAACGGCCAGGTGCGAGTGAGATTTCCCGCAGGCGCAGTCTCCGAGGCCGTGAGGGTTAAAATCGAAGCGCCATCCGCCGAGGCGCTGCCGGTGGCCTCCTTGAGCGGCGCGCCATTCGAGATCACGGCGATCTCGAAGAATAAGTGGCAACAGGTCAGCACTTTTTCCGAGCCAATTGAGATCGAAGTTTCTTATATCGAGGGGATGTGGGATGGCAGCGAAGAAGACCTGCGCGTATACTGGTACGATCCCGAAACGATGGAATGGAAGCTGCCGCTCGATCAAAGCGTGGACCCGGAGGTCAACATCATTACGGTCTATACCGACCACTTTACCGTTTTCGACACCTATAACTCGAACTGGCAAAGCGCCCAAACCCCAACCATGAATTTCTTCCAGCACTCGGCTTTCACCGGCGCGGCAACCTTCGCGATGCCGATCAAAGTTCCCGCCGGGCCGGGCGGTTTCCAGCCCGATGTATCCCTGTCTTATAACAGCCAGGTGGTGGATTCGGTCAGCAGCGAATCGCAGGCGTCATGGATTGGCATGGGTTAGTCGCTCAACGCTGGTGGATACATCGAGCGATTCGGGCGCGGCACTAACAACACCACCGACGATACCTATCAACTGAACAGCAACAGTATGAGCGGAGAAATATGGCTGGGCGCGGATGGCTACCACCTGGGCGATGAAAACTTTTACAAGGTTACTTACACCCCAACCCAGACGTGGATCATCTTGGACAAGACCGGCACTCAATATTTCTTCGAACAGAAGGTAGTGGTGACTGATGAACAGATCTGGCGCTGGATGCTCAAAAGGGTGGTAAACCGCTTTGGAGAGGAAATCACCTATTCCTATGATATCGAGAGAAATAACTATGGGAACCCCAATTGGGTATACCTGAGCTCGATCAATTATCCCCATGGCCGCTACCGCATTTTCTTCGTGCGCGACCAAAACCGCGCCGACTACAAGCAATTCTGGTATTATCAGGCTATCGTCCACCAGCGTTCTCTGTTATCTCAGATCCGCGTGGAGCAGGATAACAACGGGGATGGCATCTTCGAGACATTGATCCGCAAGTACGTGTTGAGCTACGCCAGCACAACTGAGGCAAGCATCTTCTCGTCTCTGCTGTGGGATGCAGGCGGGCGGACGCCCACCCTCGTCTCGGTACAGGAATTCGGGCTAGGAGGCACACAAGGCCTGCCTCCTTACACCTTCGAGTATGCAGACGATATGCACTTGACCAGCGCCAGCAACGGTTATGGGGCAACGATCACATTCGACTACGATGCCTGGCACGATGAGACCAACGGAAACTTCGTCCGCTACGATTTCCTCACGAATGCACAAGGTTGGAAAAAAGATAACGACAGCAGTTACGTGCTATACCGCACAGACTACCAGATGATAGAAGTTTTAGGAACTGTAAAAAACCCAAACGTTACATCCATCCTACCAGGCCGATACTACAAGGCGGTCGCGAGCGTACAAGCAAAAAGTACAGCCGGAGATCATAAAATCCAGGTTGGGTTCGGAGTGCTTTCAGGTGCAACAGGTGGTAATGGACAAGAGGAGTATGGGAACACTGTTTCTTTGAGCGATTATTACATGGAAGTGGCAAGCAATGTTGTTTTCATTCCAACCACTGCCACCAAGATCACCCCATTAATTAAATCCACCGGCGCCAATTTCGTCGATTCTTATTTCCTTATCCCCCTGCCAACATATTACCGAGTCGTTTCGAAGACATTAGCAGTGGAAGGAAGTGCGTATACCTGGACCTACAGTTACGATGGCGCGGCGATGAACAATACCACCAATACAGTTTCCACCGGCCACCCTTACAACAAACCCTTTACCGAATTTCGCGGGCACAGCAGCGTGGTCGAAATTGATCCTTATGGCACCCAGACCGTAACAGTTTTCAATCAGGACGATTGCACGCGTGGGAGAGCAATCAGCACCACCATCAAAAACGCGAGCGGCGTGGTATTGCAAGAAAGCACCAGCACATACGAATGCACGGAATGGGATTCGACTGCCGTAATCAAGGACACCGAGTATCCTTACAAAAACATAGATTTTACCGGCATGAAGTATCGCTGGGTACGCACGGTCACTGAGGAAAAGAGCATTTCCGGCGCAGTAGCGGGCCAAACAACAACCACTTATGCCTACGGCAATTTTGGCAATCTTGTCCAAACGACCGAGGCGGGCAGCGGCATTCCCACGCGCATCACGCACACAGAGTACTTCTCCAACGCAGACATGAACAAATGGCTGGTGAGTTTACCTGCCCGGGAATGGATTACGGATGAGGGAGACAACCTGTTGGCCGAAACGCTCTACTTCTATGATGGCGCAGAAGAATGGTTAACTCCGACTCTGCCGACACAGGGCATCCTGACCGCGACGCGCACGCTCATGAACGAAACGCAATACAGCCAGACGCGCATGGCATACGACGCCTGGGGCAATGTAACCGCACAGACAACCTGGTCGGGGTACGGGAATGTCTTTTATGATCCTCCGCCGAAGCCAGGCTTGCCAGAAACACGCCGCTCGTCCGCTCCCACCGAGGGAGCGCGCACGAGCTACACTACATACGACTCGATCTATCACACCTACGCCATCTCGACAACTGACCCGCTCGGGCATATCACGACCGTAGCGTACGATTACGCCAAGGGTTTACCTACATCCGAAACCGACCCGAACGGCGCAACGACGACAGCCTCGTACGATGAGTTTGGCCGCTTCACAGGCCTCACGCGCCCTGGCGATTCTTCACCTTCCTTGTCGGTTTCCTACCAAAATTCGCCCTTCGTGGTGACGCTCACTCAAACCGTGGATGCAACCCACACCTTCACCGTGACGCGCACCTACGACGGCCTCGGACGCCAGACCCTAACGAACACGAATGGCGTGTTGGTGAACGCGACCTTCGACGCCTTTGGCCGCGTCCTGACGCAATCCACGCCACACATAGGCGAGGAACCCGCCTTCTACACCATCACAACCTACGACGCCCTCGGCCGCCCGCTGACCGCCACCGCGCCCGATGGCACTGTCACTTCCACTTCCTACAACGGCCTGACCACGACTGTCACCGACGCCAACGGACTCGCCACCACCACCGTAACCGATGTCCTGGGGAGGACTCTGTCGATCACACCCCCAACGGGTCCGGCTGTTGCATTCACCTACGATGCTCTCGGCAACATGCTCAGCGCTTCACGCGGCGGCGCGACGATGACTCTCACCTATGACATAGCAGGCCGAAAACAGGCCATGTCCGATCCCGACATGGGCAATTGGAGTTACACTTATGACGCGCTTGGTTCCATGACCTCCCAAACCGACGCGCGCGCCTGCGTCACGAACCTGAGTTACGACATGCTCAATCGTCTCACCGGCAAGACCTATTCGAATTGTCCCACTACGCCGAGCGTGACCTTTACCTATGATCAAGGCACGAACGGCATTGGCCGACGAACAGCGATGACCGACGGATCCGGCTCGTCCACCTGGCTGTACGATACACTCGGCCGCCTGGTCAAGGAAACAAAGAGCTTTACGGGCTATACCAATCCCTTCACAACCGAATGGACGTATAATTCAGCCGACCTGCCCGTCACGATGAAATACCCGGATGGCGAGAGCGTGAATTACACTTACGATTCACGCATGTTGCTCGACACCATCACCGGCGCCAGCGCCTATGTGACCGACACGCAATATGATTCTGCGGGACGCCTGACGAGCCGCGCCCTCGGCAATGGCCTGACACAGGCTTACCATTACTACACCTGGAATGAAAAAGTGAACAACATCGGCCAGGGCGGGCGGCTGGAAACGCTGGCGACTGGCTCGCTGCAAAACCTGGCCTACGTGTACGATAAGGTTGGAAACATCACCCAAATGACGAACAGCCTTGCCAGTGAGACCAATACCTACAGTTACGACGCTTTGGATCGCCTGACGAGCTGGACTTTGAACAGCCAAATGGAAACGTACTCCTACCACCCGGTGACGGGCAACCTGGTCACCAAAGCTGGCATGAGCCTGCAATACAATGCCGACAACCACGCCCACGCGGCGACGAACGCGAATGGTAATACCTACCAGTACGACGCCAACGGCAACCAGGTCACACGCCAGGTCGGAAGCGACACCTTCACCCTGCAATATGACGCGGAAAACCGCCTGGTGGGAGGGAACAGGACCGGCGTCAGCGCATCCTTCACCTACGATGGCGACGGCCAGCGCGTGAAAAGTGTGATCGGCAGCGAGATCATCCTTTTCATCGGCAACTACTTCGAGAAGAAAGGCAGCCAGGTCACCAAGTATTACCTTGCCGGCGCAACACGGATCGCGATGCGCAAATACACCATCCCGCAGAACATGACCGTGGAGTACCTGTTCGGCGACCATCTCGGAAGCACATCAATTACCACAGACACAGTGGGCGCGAAGGTTTCCGAGATGCGGTACAAGCCATGGGGCGAGTTGCGCTACTGGTGGACGGCGAACCCTGCCACAACGCCGGCCTACACCCTGCCGAAGTACACCTTCACGGGACAGTTCTCGTACATGGACGACCCGTCCACGCAGGCGATCGAGGGATTTGGGCTGATGTTCTACAACGCCCGCTGGTACGACCCGGCGCTAGGGCGCTTCGCCCAGGCGGATACTATAATACCGGCAGCCAGTAATTCGCAATCCTGGGATAGGTTTGCCTATGTGGGGAATAATCCTTGTCGGAATACCGATCCAGATGGTCATTGTTGGCCATTGTGCACAGTGATAATTGGTGCAGTGGTTTCTGGAGTAGTTGATGCGGCGATTCAATATCACCGAAACAAATCTATAGATTGGAAAGAGGTGGCTGTTGCTGCTACAATTGGTGGAGTAGCTGGCCTTATAGGTGCAGCAGTGATAGCACCGCTCGCAGAGGCAGCAGGTGCCTTTGCTTTGGCAGGGGCGGGATATGTGGCATCAGCAGAAACCGCATTAGCGATTGGCGTTACGACAGAGTTAGTGACAGGCGCAACATTATCGGCGGCTTCGAATGTTGTACTCTCTTCGGCGCATAGGGAACTAGATAGACGAATTGAAGGTGGTAACAATTCGTCTTGGGCTTCTTACATCAATGACATGGAGGAACATTGGGAACAGGATGCTTTTATAGGAGCCACATCATCTGTTTTGTCTGCGTACATTTCCGAAGTAATTCCTGCGACATTCTTTCCACCACAAAATGTAACGCAGAGTATAATCTATAGTGGTATGCAAGGTGCAGGGATTGGAGTATCCAACACGGATTTGCTGAACGAAATTTTCACTAACATGGTGCAATACGAATGAGAACGGGTAAATTTTGCATCACGCCGCTACAAGATAACCTCCATACATACTCGTTAAAGTTGGAAATGGAGATGTTATTGCTTACCTGTAGCCGAAAGAAAACCTTCCTGAACGAGTATATTATGGTCAAGCAGAATTTCGGGCAAACGGTTGGCAACCAGTAGGATGAGTGTAATGAAAAGCCGGATGAGGAAAAATGTGAGCCTGGCGCTCTTTGCTTTGTTTTTTTTCATTCAAGGAGTGTATTTGCTTTATTTTAAGCACTTTCACATGCTGGATGTTTTGATCTATCTTGGCAAAATTCTATTGCTTTTACTTTCTCCAACCGTAGTGATCCTGGGTGTATTATTCGTTTCGCATTTTATTAGGAAATATAAGAACAAAAAGTGATCTAGCTACCTGACAGTTTTGGAAAAGAGGTGTTGATCGGCATGAATTCTCCAATAGAATTGGTTTGTCAGAACCATTCTAGCAACGGAGTAACCCAATGCCGATCAACGAGCTCTATCATACCTGGATGCGTCAAATTTGTGAATTGCGACCAAAGCAAAGGATTACCCAAATCAGGAATTTTGTTTGGTTGATGATCGGTATCTATCGAAGCGGTTCGGTTCATTTGAGCAAGATTGCGGTGAAAATTCCTGGCGAAGCGAAGCTGGTGAGTACCGCCAGGCGTTTGAGCCGTTTTCTGGATAATCCGGCAGTCAACGTTCGAGAGTGGTATCGGCCGATTGCAGAGCGATGGTTGCAGATGCAATGGCAGTTTTTGAGAGAAGTCCATCTGATTGTGGATGGCACCAAAGTTGGCTTTGGACATCAGTTACTCATGGTCAGTTTGGCGTATCGGAAGAGAGCTATTCCGATTGTTTGGACATGGGTCAAGCATGTTCGTGGTCATAGCGATGCACATAAGCAATTGGCCTTGTTGAACTATGTTAGAACACTTTTACCCGTTGGTGCAGCCGTTTTTTTGGTCGGAGACTGCGAATTTGGCTCGGTGGAAGTGCTGAAATGGCTCGATCAATGGCGTTGGTGGTATGTTTTACGTCAAAAATCTGACACTTGCCTCTGGTTTGATCACTCCGACGAGTGGAAGCCATTCGGCACCTTTATCCAGAAGGCTGGTCAGAGTTTTTGGCTCGGCCGTGGTTACCTGACTGCCAAAGAAATCTACCCGACCAACTTGCTGATCCATTGGGCAGTCGGCGAAGAAGAACCTTGGTGCCTGGCCACCAACCTGCCCGACCGTACGATGGCTTTGAAATATTATCGCCGCAGAATGTGGACCGAAGAAATGCACGGCGATTTGAAAGACCATGGTTTCAATTTGGAAAGTACCATGTTGCATGATTTCAACAAAATGTCTCGCCTGACCATGGCAGTCGCTTTTCTCTATGTCTGGTTGATCTCTATCGGTGGTCGTACCATCAAAGAAGGTTTGCGTCATCTCGTTGATCGCAATGACCGCCGTGACCTGAGCATCTTCCAAATCGGCTTGCGTTTCACGCAAAGGAGGCTGACGAATGCTCTTTCGATACCTGTTGCGCTTTGTTCCTACCTTTGACTCCAAACTGTCAGGTGGCTAGAAAGTGATCAAATCAATGGATTAGACATCTTTCGAAAGTCAGGATGTGGACGTTAGCCTGCCCCGGCGGGTCAGGCCGGGGAGAACGTCCACTAATCCGAATTTTCAATGATTTGTGTGCGCTCTCTGTAACCACGCCCACGCGGCAACGAGCGCCAATGGCAATTCCTACCAGTACGACGCCAACGGCAACCAGGTCACACGCCAGGTGGGCAGCGATACAATCACCATGCAATATGACGCGGAAAACCGCCTGGTGGGCGGGATCAGGAACGGCGTCACCGCATCCTTCACTTACGATGGCGACGGCCAGCGCGTGAAAAGCGTGATCAGCAGTGAGACCATCCTCTTCGTCGGCAATTACTTCGAGAAGAAAGGCGGCCAGGTCACCAAGTATTACCTTGCCGGCGCAACGCGCATTGCGATGCGCAAATACACCATAAAGTGAAGACTTCCGAAGTCTTGGAGACTTCGGAAGTCTGGATGGCGTACACGTGCGCGCGAGAGGAGACGTTGGTATTGACAGAAGAAACCCTCAAAGTAGAAAAGGAGTTGGATGAGAGGGTGAAAAGTCTTTACGGGATATGACAACAACCGTCCACGAACTCTTCGACAGGCTCAGGGCAGGTTTCTCACGAATCCGCTTGTTGTCTCTTCTTTGCCTTGGTCGGGCTGAAGTACGTCCTCAACAACTCCCAGCGCGGTCGAAACCCTTTTTTCTCCTTTACCACCAATCCCAGCTTAACCAACACATTAACATCCCGTAAGACAGTTTTATCACTCAGGTTTGCATATTTTTCAGCGATTTTCGGGGAAATGTGCCTCACTTCATCCAGAGGAACAATAGCAGTTTTTTCACTGAGTGCCAAGACAAGGTCTCGTCTACGCTTATCTTCCAGCCGGTCCTTGTCTGCAAAAGTGTTATGCACATGATTGATCCAGTGAACGCGAATTTGGTTCGATTGGATAAGGTCAATTTGCTCCTTGAGGCCATCGACAAAACCTTGCAGTGCATATTTGATAAAAGGGGCCACGTGACCGCCGGACTTGGATGAGATGTCCAATTGCCGGTAATACTCGGTCCGGGTGATATTGTAGTGATTACTCATCAGGTGCGCTGATGCGGCTGGCACACCGTAAGAAAGCAGAATCTGAAATTCAATCAAGCGCGCCGTTCTCCCGTTACCATCTCCAAATGGGTGGATCCAGACGAAATACAGGTGGGAAAAGATCGCTTTTTGTATCCCGAAAACGAGTTCCTGACCTTTCGGCGCGACAAACCCATCATTTAACCAATGAATGTATCTCTCGAGAAGGTATTCACAATCCTCGGCTGGAGCGCCCCGGTAACCTCCCACACCCACCGAACCATGGCGAATTTCGCCAGGGACGACATCTTCCTTTGGAGGTAGATCCTCCAGAACTAGTTTATTAAATTCTTTGATGCTTGCCAAGTCCAACCTGGTAAAGTCCTTGTCAATGACTTTCCTTCCGATCAGGTTATATGCTTTGATGATATTGTCAATCTCTTTCCCTAAATACTCCTTGGAAGGCGGCAGTTCCAATTCACCTTTAATACGGCGATCCACTTCCTCCTCCGACAGAGTATTGCCTTCAATGGCCGTGGTGGCTCGAGCCCCTTTGACCAGGTATACATGAAAAAGGTTTTCCTGAATCTCCGGTAAAAGAGGCGCGCCATTAATATGGGCGCATTTGGACTTTGCCTCACCCATGAGTATCCAGGTCTGGTAATCCAGCAACCTGGCATCGAATTGAAAGGTTATCCAAGGGTGACTATGTAGATAAGCCCTTTCCCTGTCATTTGTGGTCATAACTCCTCCAGTAATGAAAGGTTGTCCATAATATTGTCTGAAATGTAGGGTAAATTGTTGTCCAATAACTTGTCTATTATAAATCATATTCTTTGGATTGACGTGCTGGTTTTACTAGAATGCAATACAGATCTACCAGGTGTAAAGCGGACAATTGCACCCAACGCAGGCGCGGTGTGAGTGGATGGGAATGGAGTCGAGTGAGACGCTAGTTCATCCGTTTACATCGTACCTGCGGTGGGTGCAGGTATCCGTTTTCACTTCTGCTGGCCATCTCTCACAAAGGAAAGGTGTAAGACTTTGCGCTATAATACTACTTTTGCTGGCTTATGAGCATTGCCACCAGCTTCCTGAACATTGTCTTATTCTCTACCACCCTTGCCAGGAGGCTGCTGATGAATAAGACTACTGCGCCAAGCACAAGGCCAACGAGCGCGCCATAACCCCAACTGACAGTATGCAAGAACGGATGCAAGAAACTGAAGGCCAAGGCCAGGAGCGGGAAGTGGATCAGGTAAAGGGTATAGGAGAACGGGGCCAGTCTATCCGCATGGAAGTAAGTGAATGTTCCCTTCTCCAACCAATGGGCAATTTGAGCGGTCATTAGCATGGCTAACCAACAGATCATCGTTTGTACGATCAATGACGGGGTAGCACGATACGGGTGAATGAGCGCCCAAAGCCCATTGGCGTTGACGAGCACGATTATGGCAGCCAACAGCCCCCCGATCAGCGGCCAGAGATAAGGGCGGAGAATGTCCTCGCCAGCGCGGCGTTTACGGTAAATGATCGCCCAGGCCGAGCCGGCAAGCCAGGTGGATAAAAACGTAAAGAAACTGTTGCGGTCGAGGTAGAGCACGGCAACGAGAATCGCGACGGTGAAAAACCCGCCCCAAAATTGTTTTTTATTCACGATCCAGAGTGTAAAAAACATTGCCAGGATGTAAAACCAAAACTCGAAGCTCAGACTCCATAAGGCGCCATTCATGGACGGGCCGGTTGATTCCACGAATATCCCTTGCAAGAAAAATGTGCTTACCAGGATGGATTTCCAATCCAAGACGGCTTTTTCCCTAAATACGAACAAATCCCCTGGAAGGTAGAAATTATCGCTTGCGGGAAAATGGGTGGCATGGATCAGCGCATAGACGCCAATGGTCAATAGCATGGCAAACAGTAAGGCAGGGTACAACCTGACCAGGCGGCTCTCCAGGAATTCCCACGGCTTGAACTTCCCGCCGTTACGCTCGATGTTTTCCAGGATGCTGATGGTGATCACGAAACCGCTGATGACAAAGAAGGCCATCACTGAATACGAAGCGAGTATTTCCCACAGGCCATCGAAGAAACCGGAATTCGCCATGTGCGGTAAGATGTACATCTGGACCACGTGTGAGAGCATGACGAGGATGGCGCTGATGCCTCGGATGCTGTCCAGGAAACGCGAAGTCTGCGGGTCAATGCGGGAAGCATCGGTCATGGCTGGCCCTTGGCCTCCTGCCACAATGCTTCCATTTCATCGAGGGTCATCTCCTGCAATTTCTTCCCCTGCTTCTTTGCACCCTTCTCCACGTAGGCAAAACGTTTCTTGAAGCGCATATTGGTGGCGCGCAGCGCGGATTCGGCTTCCACTTTTTTCCAGCGCGCCAGGTTGACCAGGGCAAAGAACAGGTCGCCAAGTTCAGCCATCAACTCTTCTTCATTCGTTGTCGCTTTCACTTCCTGGATTTCCTCGGCGATCTTATCCAGCACCCCTTCCACCTGCGGCCAGTCGAAGCCGACGCGGGCAGCGCGATCCTGGTATTCCTGCGCCTGGGTCAGCGCGGGCAGCGCCAGCGGGACGCCATCCAGCAGGCCCTTTTCGCTCTCGCCATTGGCCTCACGCTCGCTGGCTTTGAGCTTCTCCCAATTCTTCAGCACGCCGCCGACACCATCCAGTTTCAGATCGCCGAAGACATGGGGATGGCGGCGGAGGATCTTGTCGTAGATGCCCTTCAATATATCCGCCATGCCGAAATCGCCCTGCTCGCTGGCGATCTGGGCATTGAGGACGATTTGCAGCAACAGGTCGCCGAACTCTTCAGCCATCTTGAGCGGCTCTCCGGAATCCAGCGCGGCGAGGGTCTCGTAAGCTTCCTCCAGCAGGTGCATACGGAGCGAGGCATGGGTCTGTTCGCGATCCCAGGGGCAACCATCCGGGGCGCGCAGATGGGCGACGATCTCCTGGAAGGCCTCGAATGAAGTCCCTTCACCCAACGGCGGAACATAGAGCGCAGTGAGCAGGCCGATATGCTCCGAACGGTCGATTTCGTAGAGGGGGATATCCTCGACAACCTGCTCCTGCGTACCGGCAGCGTGGACGAGGCGGACGGGATGCTCATCGGGGTAGACGGCATTCAACGTGCTCTTGACTTCGGCGGCGACCAACTTGGAGTAGACCTGGGCAATCAATGCCGGCATGTCCGGCGGGAAAGAGGGAACATGTGCCTGACCCAGCTCCAGCGCGTCCACCAATACGAGTTGTGGGTACGGGTCGAGACCAAGGGCGGCGAAGACAGGCTCGAGAAAGGAAAGGTCGTTCACAATTCTCAGCGGCAGGCCCAAGTTCCGACAACGACGCGCAATTTCAGGGCAGGTGGCTTCTGCTACGAAAGGGTCGCCCGGCACGGCATAAACCACGCCCTGTGGGCGTTTCCCCAATTCCAGCACCTTGTCTACAATTGACTGGTAGACCGCCTCGAAAGTCTCCCCTTGCTCGTACAGGTCATCGAAAGAGTGGATTTCAAGTGAAGGAGGCAAAGCGGCGACGACTGGATGCTGGATGGTGCGCAGCCATACCTCGTCCGCGAGGCGAAGCACATCCCAGGCTTCACGCGTCAGTTTGGCTGCATCGCCGGGGCCAAGGCCAAGGAGGGTGATACCGGGCATGTTAATCTCCATAAAGCAACTGAGAAGTGGAGTCCAAAATCTTCGCGAAGCACCCTGAAAGGGCCAGATTTTGGAGGCAGTCCGACGACTGGAGTCGTCGGACTCCGGGGTACCGGTCACACAAAAGAATACAGAAAGAAGGTTGCTTAAAATTAGAACCGCAGAGCACACGGAGGTCGCAGAGATTTTTAATTTTCTCAGCGTTCTCCGCGCACTCCGCGGTTAGAACAGTCTTTCAGATCACACGTGACACGTGAACCGTGACACGTGAAACGCAACACAGGATTAACGCTTGGTGTAGGTGGGCGCCTTGCGGGCACGCTTGAGGCCGGGCTTCTTGCGTTCCTTGACGCGCGGATCGCGGGTCATGAGGCCGTTCTTGCGCATAACGGGACCCCACTGGTCGTTCATCTTGACCAGGGCGCGCGCCAGCCCCAGGCGCACGGCATCCGTCTGGCCGCTCACGCCGCCGCCGTTGACATGGACGCTGATATCGTAAGTTTTCGCGTCCTGACCGGCAGCCCTGAGCGGCGCAGTGATGGCTTCAATATCACCGATGCGGGTGAAATAGGCTGGCAAATCTTTCTTGTTGACTGTGAACGCGCCCGAACCACTCATCACGCGCACACGGGCGATGCTTTCTTTGCGGCGTCCAACGCCTTCGAAATATTGAACAGACATAAGTTCCTTCCTGATTTCTTTATGTCATTGCATGGAGCAGAGCGACGAAGCAATCCCCAAGCTAGAGGGAAATTGCTTCCCTGGCCTAGCCCGCCAGGGCAGGCGGGCAAAGAACGCCCTCGCAATGACCTGCAATTTATGTGAACTGCGCGGCGTGAGGATGTTCCGCCCCGCCATAGACCTTGAGCCGCCCGATAATATGACGGCCAGCCTTGTTGTGCGGCAACATGCCCCATACCGCCGAACGAATGACACGCTCGGGGTATTTTTGCAGTTGCTGGCGCAGATTGATGCTTTTCATGCCTCCGGGATACCCTGAGTGCTGGTGATACATCTTCTCGTCCAGCTTGGAATGGGTTTTGGTGCCAGTCACGGTGATATGCGCGGCGTTGATCACGACCACGAAATCGCCCATCTCGACGCCAGGCGTGAAAGTCGGTTTGTCCTTGCCCAGTAAAATTGCGGCAATGCGCGTCGCCAGGCGGCCCAAATTCTGGCCGTTGGCATCGACCAACACCCATTGGCGTTCGATATCGCCAGCTTTAGGATAATATGTTTTTTGCACTTTCGACTCTCCACTTACGTTCAGTGATTCACCGCGAAGGAGCGAAGTTCGCGAAGGTCTTTTTGTTCTTCGCGAAGGATAATCATCCTGCGCGCCTTCGTTTCTTCGCGGTTAATTCTAATAACAGACTTCGACGAGCGTCAGGCCACATGCCGGGGCAAGACCGGGCAGAAGCTGTTCTTTACTGATCAACGCCGCAGACAAATCCTTTGCCTGAACCTTTCCCTGGCCGGCAGCCACCTGGAGGTAGACCAGGCGGCGCACCATGCGATAGAGGAAAGCGTCGGCTTCGATCTCGAAGCTCCATTCGTCTCCCTGGTTTTGCCATTCGGCGACCAGCACCTTGCGGACGGTGCTGCCCCCGGGCTTCATTGGCGATCCAAAGGCGGCGAAATCGTGCTGCCCTTGCCAGATCTTTTCCAGCGGCCTTAAGTCTGCGACCGGAGGCCAGACTCGCCAGGCATAGCGTTCCCGAAGTGGATCACGCACCTCCTGGCAAAACAACCGGTATCGGTAACGGCGGGATTTGGCAGCGAAGCGCGGCTGAAAGTCTGCCGAGGCCACTTTCACCTCACGCACTGCAACGTCGTCCGGCAGGCTGGCATTCAGGGCATTGCGCAGCCCTGCAAGCGGATGAGGCCAATCCAGGTCGAAAGCGGCGACCTGGCCTTTGGCGTGGGTGCCTGTATCGGTACGCCCAGCCAGAAAAACCGTGCGCCCCTCCCAGCCCAGCTTGCGCAGAGCTTTTTCCAGTTCGCCCTGCACCGTGCGACCGCGACCCTGCCGCTGGCTGCCGACAAAACCTGTACCGTCGTAAGCCAGGATGATCTGGTAACGTTCTATTCTTCCACCAACTCCAACAGAACCATTTCGGCGGCGTCGCCTTGGCGAGGACCTAGCTTCGAGAGGCGCGTGTAACCGCCGTTGCGCTCAGCAAAACGCGGCGCGATCTCATCGAAGAGCTTCTTGACAGCTTCATTGCTGCCCAGCCTGGAGGCAACCAGGCGACGGGCGTTGACCTTCTTCGCATCATCCGCATCCTTGACATTGCGCGCCAGAGTGATCATCCGCTCGGCCTCGCCACGGATTGCCGCGGCTTTGGTCGCAGTGGTGCGGATGCTTTCGTGTTCGAAGAATTGTTTGATCAGCGTGCGGCGTAGTGCGATGCGTGCGCCTTTGCTGCGATTTAGCTTGTAACCGGATACTTGGTGTCGCATTGTTCGATTACTCCGAATCTTTCTTGTCATCTCCCCGCGAACCAAGCGGGGCTTCGTCTCGCGAACCGAGCGGGGCTTCGTCCTTAAGATAGCCTTTCTCACGCATCCTCAGACGCAGTTCTTCCAAGCTCTTTTCGCCGAAGTTACGGATGGACATCACGGCCTGGTCACCCTTGTCGAGCAACTCCAGCACGTCGCCAACGGTGGTAATGCCAGTGCGCTTCAATGAGTTAAAGACGCGCACCGACAGGTCCAACGATTCAACCGGCGTCTCGGCCACCTCACTGGTCAGGCGGGAACCAGCCACTTCCTTTTCGATGGCAATCGCGAGAGTCTCCTCGCTGATGCCCGCCACATAGCGCAGGTGTTCGATGAGCAACTTAGCCGTGCTGCTCAGGGCGCTTTCGGGCGACAGTGTGCCGTCCGTCCATATTTCCAGCACCAGCTTATCGTAGTTGGTGCTTTGACCGACACGCGCTGCCTGAACGTTCCAGTTGATGCGCTTGACCGGGCTGAAGACTGCGTCCACCGGCAGCTCGCCGATGGGCATCCGCCCGCGCTCGTTGGCCGGCGAATAGCCACGTCCGCGCTCGACAATGAACTCGATATCCAGGCGGGTCTTGGCGTTGTCAGCGGAAAACAAGTACAAATCCGGGTTAATGATCTGAACCTCTGGCGGCGCGATGATATCGGCCGCAGTCACAACACCCTCGCCACGCACTTCCAGGTGCATGCGTGTGGAATCCACGCCATCCAGCTTCATGCGCAGTTGCTTGATCTGCAGCATGACCTGGAGCACATCCTCACGGACGCCTGGAATATCGCTGAACTCGTGCAGCACATCCGCAATGCGGATGGACGTTACTGCGGCACCTTCCAACGATGAAAGCAGCACCCGTCTCAGCGCGTTGCCCAGTGTAATGCCATAACCGCGCTCCAACGGACTGATGATGAATTTGCCATAGTTCCGCGCTTCGTCTTCACGCTCGATCTTCGGCATGACCATGTTTAAAATACCAGTCACGGTTTACCTCTCCCCGGCGCACCAGGAGTGCGCCGTATCCAATAGAGAAAATCGCCTCGGATTATCGCGAGTAGTATTCGACAATCAACTGCTCGTTCAGGTTGCCGTCAATCTCGGCGCGTTCCGGAACGCGTAAGACGCTACCCGACAGGTTGTTCAAATCACGATTCAACCAGGGCAACACATTGCGGGCTTCTGCCACAGCAACCAATTCCTTGAAATAGGCGCTGTCGCGCGAGCCATCGCGCACTGTGATCACGTCGCCGGGACGCAGCACCATCGAGGGTACGTCGGTGCGGCGGCCATTGATCATGAAATGGCCGTGCGTAACGAGCAAACGAGCATGGCTGCGGCTGGAGGCAAATCCCAGCCGGAAGATGACGTTATCCAAACGGGATTCGAGGATCTGCAGCAGCGCCAGGCCAGTGATGCCGCGCCGGCGCAAGGCCGTCTCGTAATAGCGGCGGAACTGGCGTTCGAAAATGCCGTAGATGCGGCGCGCTTTCTGCTTGGCGCGCAACTGGCGGGAATAGTCCGACTCGCGGCCGGTGCCGGCTCCACCGCCGCGCCGTCCGCCCGTGGAGCGTCCGTGCTGGCCGGGGGCAAAGCCCCGTCGCTCGAAGGCGCATCTCGGGGAGTAACACCGCTCCCCTTTCAGGAATAATTTTTCTGCTTCACGCCGGCACAGTTTGCAGGCCGGCCCAAGATCTTTCGCCATATCAATCTTACCTCTCTCTTAAACTAGACGCGGCGTTTCTTCGGAGGCCGGCAGCCATTGTGTGGAACCGGCGTTTTATCCGAGATGGAGCGGACTTTCATACCCATGGCCTGCACCGCCCGGATGGCCGATTCGCGCCCTGGGCCGGGGCCTTTCACGATCAAGTCCACTTCCTGGATGCCAATGGCCTGCGCGGCCTTGATAGCCTGCTCGGCAGCCAGGCGGGCAGCAAACGGCGTGCTCTTGCGCGAGCCTTTGAAGCCAACCGAGCCGGCGCTGCCCCAGGTGAGGGTGTTCCCATCCGTATCGGTGACGGTTACGATGGTATTGTTGAAGGAGGCAAAGACATGCACCTGTCCTGAAGACAAGGCGCGCTTGCCCTTTTTGGCGCCGCTGGTGCGACGCGCTGAACGTACACTTTGAGCCATAGAACCTCGCTAGAACTCCAAATTACTTCTTCCCGCCGCGACGGCGTCCGCGCCCGGCGACGGTCTTCTTTGGTCCCTTGCGGGTGCGGGAATTGGTGCGCGTGCGCTGACCATGCACCGGCAAGTTACGGCGGTGACGCAGACCACGGTAGCAGCCAATTTCGATCAGCCGCTTGATATTCATCTGTTCGGCGCGGCGCAAGTCGCCCTCGACTTTCCAGGTCTTGCCGATGTAGTCGCGGAGAGCTGTCACATCGGATTCGGTCAGGTCCTTGACGCGCGTATCCGGGTTGACTTTGGTCGCAGACAACACCTGACGCGCCCGCGCAGGCCCTATGCCAAAGATGTAGGTCAAGGCAACTTCGACCCGCTTATTACGGGGAAGATCAACGCCTTCGATTCTTGCCAATGCTGCCATAGATCAATTATCCTTGTCGCTGTTTGTGCTTAGGGTTATCGCAAATGATGAACAATTTGCCTTTGCGCTTGACGATCTTGCACTTCGCGCAGCGCTTTCGAATGGAGGGGCTTACTTTCATAAATGCACTTTCTCCTTACCTTTGGTCTTTCAGCCAAAGTTTGAATTATACTGGTTCTTTTGCCATCCGTCTAGTTGCATGTAGGACGAAATTAATTTCGTCCTACATTCCGCTCGCGCTGGACAGCCATGTCCAGCGCCAGGATTTGGCAACACCGCACTTGCGCACGGTGCAAGTGTCCTGGCAGAGCGGTGTGTCACCGGGTCAAAGGACTGTCAGGATGAGAGGTTCTCCTTCGGTGACGGCAACACTATGCTCGAAGTGCGCCGTCAATGACCCGTCGGCTGAAACAACCGCCCAACGGTTGGGCAGGAGGCGCGTGCGGTGCGTGCCGACCAGTACCATCGGCTCGAGAGCAATGGTCATCCCGGCTTGAAGCGGGATGCCTGTACCAGCCCTGCCATAATTCGGCACTTGCGGCCCTTCGTGCATCTGACGCCCGACGCCGTGCCCCGTATATTCACGGGTGACATGGAAGCCATGTCCCTCGACGAACTTTTGGATCGCCGCCGAGACATCGCCGGTGCTGTTACCGACGCGCATCTTTTGGATGGCAATGTACAACGCTTTCTCGGTCACCTCGAGCAGCTTGCGGGCGGTTGGCGAAATTTCACCGACGCCCTTTGTAAAAGCAGCGTCACCGATGTAACCTTCCAGCACCGCGCCGCAGTCCACCGAGATGATATCGCCCTCTTTGAGCTTCCGCTTGCCCGGAATGCCATGCACCAACTCTTCATTGACACTGGCGCAAATGGACGCCGGGAAAGGCGGGTTGCCATAATGGTAAAAGGGCGAGTAAGCGCCGTGCTTCCGCAGGATTTCCTCAGCAGCCGCGTTGAGGTCTGCGGTGGTGACGCCGGGTCTGACTGCTTCACGAACGGCCGCCAGTGCTTGGGCATTGATGCGGCCGGCCTCGCGCATCAGGGCGATCTCGGCCGGGTTCTTTATACTGACTTGGCGCGCCCAATCTTCCATAACTACTTGTCTACTCGTTTACTTAATGCTGTAGCACCGCAAGCAGGTCAGCGGTCACTACTTCAACCGGGCGCTCGCCATCAATCTCGACCAGAACATCCTGTTGCCGATAATAGGCGATCAGGGGCGCAGTCTGATCGGTATAAACCTGGATACGCCGCTTGACCGTCTCAGCCTTATCGTCATCGCGTTGATAAAGTTCGGAACCATCTACATCACATACGCCGGATTTCTGCGGCGGGTTGAAGACCTGATGATAAATGTGGCCCTGGAGGCGGCATGTCCAGCGTCCGCTGAGGCGTTCCACCAATGTAACAGCCGAGGCGGTGATGCACGGTACATGCTCCACCTTGCCGCCAAAATCCGCCAGCATCCTGGCGAGGGCGTCGGCCTGCGCCGGGGTACGCGGGAAGCCGTCGAGCAGCGCGCCCGCCTTACAATCCGGTTGCGAAAGGCGGAGGCGGATCATGGCAATGGTCACATCGTCCGGCACCAACTCGCCCTTGTTGATGTAAGCCTGCGCCAGCTTGCCAAGTTCCGTCCCGCCCTTGATATTCTCACGAAACAGGTCGCCGGAAGAAACATGCGGCAGGCCGGTTTTCCCGGCGATGATCTTCGCCTGGGTGCCTTTGCCAACACCGGGAGGGCCAAGAAGGACAATGTAAGTGGGCATTGAAAGCTTCTAGCGAACCAGGAGCGAGTCGTCGTAACCGTGCAATTTCAGCTCGGCGTCAATGTTCATGAAGGTATCGCGCACCACGCCGACGACGATGAGCAACCCCGCCGAAGAGACGAGAAAGAGGCCGGCGCTGCCTATCGAGGGCATGAGGATACTGATCAGGTAGGGCAACACCGCGACAATGCCCAGGAACAATGCTCCCGGCAGGGTGATGCGCCGCTGCACCTTGGTCAGGTATTTCTGTGTCGGCGCGCCGCGATTGACGCCGGGGATCTGCGCGCCGATCTTCTTCAGGTTATCACCGTAATTTTGCTGAGTGAACAGCACATCGGTGTAGAAGAAGGTGAAGAGAAATACACCCAGGAAGTACATGAGCCAATACACCCAGGCATTGGCGCCGCTACCGCTGAAGGTATCCTGGAGGAACGTCGCAATCTTCTGCACCGTCTCATTCTTGGCGCCAAGCATGTAACTACCGATGATCGCCGGGAATTGCAACAGGGCGCTGGAGAAGATGAGGGGGATCATCCCCGCCATATTCACCATCAAAGGCATGGTGCCTTTGACCGGCATGGACATACGATTGCCGATACGCCGGCCCGGGTACATCACCGGCACATTACGGCGTCCCTGTTGGACGTAGACTATGGCAAAGATGGTCAGGACGAGGACCACGACCATGACCGTCAGGTTAAGCCAACGGGTGTTCACATCGCCCATCATCCCGGCGAAGTTGGCGGGCATACGAGCGACGATGCCAGCAAAGATGATGAGCGATAAGCCCTGACCGCGGATGCCGTACTCAGAAATCAGCTCACCCAGCCAGATGGCAAACATGGTTCCAGCCACCATGCTTAATAGCATGGCAAGCGAAGGGATAAGCTGCGTTCCTGTCCAACTGAAGTTCAAGATGGCCGGCAGGTTGAATTTCTGTGCGTATGAATTGAAGATATTGATCTGGCCGATGGCAGATAGGGCTGCCATGGGTACAGCCAGGTAATAGGTCCACTTCTCCATCCACTTGCGCCCCTCACGGGGATCTCGCTCCTGGATGCGCTGCAAGGCTGGGATGATCGGCACAAGCAGTTGCAAGATGATCTGCGCGGTAATGTAAGGGTAGACGCCCATCGAGAGCAGCGAAAAATTCGAGACCGTGCCGCCAGAAAGCAGGTCGAGGAAATCAAAGAAAGTGCCAGTCGAGCTAAACTGGCTGCGCAATTGCGCCAACGCCTGCGTGTTGATACCCGGCACGGGTACATTCGCCGCCAGGCGATAGATGACCAGCAGCGCGAGGGTGATCAACAATTTGCGGCGAATATCCTGCGATTTCCACAGGTAGCGCCAACCGGAAAATGCGGTTTTCATAACAGCTCTCCTCGTTCAGACGAGTTACGCAATCAACTCCACACTGCCGCCGGCCTTTTCGATCTTGGCCTGGGCGCCCTTGGTGACGCGCTGGACGCGCACCTTGAGCGGAGTTTTTAGCTCGCCGCGTCCCAAGATAGCAACCGGGTTACGCGGGTCGCGCAACAGGCGCGCCTCGGCGAGGATCTCAGGCGTGATTTCGGCATTCGCCTCGAACGCGGCCAATTGCTCCACGTTGACTTCGTTGTACTCAACCTGGTGGATGGGGGTGAAGCCGTAGCCGCGCACGAAAGGCAGGCGGCGGAAGAAGGGCAGGTTACCGCCCTGCCGGTACAGGCGTCCGCCCGTGCCGGAGCGCGCGCCCTGGCCCTTGGTGCCCCGGCCAGCGGTCTTTCCCTGGCCAGCGGCAATACCGTGCCCGATGCGCTTGCGGTTCTTTTTCGACCCCGGATTGGGTTTCAGATCGTTCAGTTTCATATTCAAGCCTACTCTTCGATGCGAATCAAATGGCTCACCGCCGCCAGCATCCCGCGCAGGGCGGGTGTATCGGCGTGCTCCACGGTCTGGTTCATACGGTGTAAACCCAAGGCGCGCACGGTAGCTTTCTGTGGCTTGGGGTAGCCGATCGCGCTGCGCACCAGTGTCACTTTGATCGTCTTTACGGCGGTCTTCGCTTTAGCCATGCTTCTTTCTCCTTTCCCAGAAGGGCAGAAGCTCTTCCACCGGCTTGCCGCGTCGCGCCGCCTCTTCCTTTGGCGACTTGAGCGAGTCGAGCGCCTCGAAGGTTGCCTGTACCACGTTCAGCACGTTGGCGCTGCCCATGGATTTGGTCAGGATGTCGCGCACGCCAGCCGCTTCCAGCACGGCACGCACACCGCCTGCGGCAATAACGCCCGTGCCAGGCGAGGCCGGCCGCACCAAAATGACCGCGCCACCCACCTTGCCCTTCGCTTCGTGCGGGATGGTGGTGCCGGAAAGAAAAACCTGGTGCAAGTGCTTATGGGCGCGCTCGGTGGCCTTGCGCATGGCATCCGGCACGGCATTGGCCTTGCCCACACCCATGCCAACCTTGCCATGGTTGTCGCCAACCACCATCGTCACCCGGAATTGGAAACGGCGGCCGCCTTTGACTACTTTTGCCACGCGGGCGATCTCAATGACGCGCTCGTCGTATTGTTTTTCCTGTTGCTGCTCGTTTTCTATAACCTGCGATTCCAACATAACCTTCTCCAATCAGGCCTTAGAATTCCAGGCCGCCTTCGCGGGCGCCATCAGCCACAGCCTTGATGCGGCCAGTGTAACGGAATCCGCCGCGGTCGAAAACGACTGCCTTGACGCCCTTGCCCTTGGCGCGTTCGGCAACAGCCTTGCCCACCAGCCGCGCCGCCGCGGTCTTCTTGAGACCCTTGACCTGGGCGCGTAACTCGTGGTCAATCGTCGAGGCCGAGACGAGGGTATTCCCTGCCTGGTCGTCAATCACCTGCGCGTAGATCTCTGCAAGGCTACGGAATACACTCAAGCGCGGCCGTTGCAGGGTGCCTGCCACCTGTTGGCGGACACGCGCGTGCCGGCGGATGCGGGCAATAGAACGGGATTTATTCGCCATAGCTTATGCCTTCGCCTTTCCGGCTTTTCCAGCCTTGCGGCGGATCTTCTCGCCCAAGTAATGCAGGCCTTTGCCATGATATGGCTCCGGCGGGCGGATATTGCGGATGTTCGCCGCCACCTGCCCCACCAACTCTTTATCGAAGCCACGCACGATAACCTGGCGCGTCTTGGCATCGGCCGCAAAGGTAATGCCATCCGGAGGCTCCATTTCGACGGGGTGAGAAAAACCCATATTCAACACCAGGTTCTTGCCACTCACCTCGGCGCGATAACCAACGCCTTCGATCTCCAGCACTCTTTCGAAACCGGCGCTTACGCCATGTACCATATTTGCAATCACTGCCCGCGTCGTCCCATGCAGGGCGCGCTCAGTGGATGCTTCGGAAGACCGCTTGACCACAAGCTGGTTATTCTCCATCGAGATGGAGATAGCCGGCGAGAAAGTGCGGTGCATTTCGCCCTTGGGACCTTTCACGCGTACGTGCGACCCGTTGACATCCACTTGCACGCCAGCCGGGATTACTACAGGCATGCGTCCAATTCGAGACACAGTTCGTCCTCCTGTCTCACCAAACTTTACAGAGTATTTCACCGCCCACGCCAAGCTGGCGGGCGCGATGACCGGTCATGATTCCCTTGGGCGTGGAAAGGATCGCCACGCCGAGGCCCGAAAGCACCCAGGGAATATCCTGCTTTTTGGTGTATATACGCCGGCCGGGGCGGCTAATGCGCTCCAAACCGGTCAAGACGGGACGCCGCTCGCGGCGTTCCCCGATGTACTTGATGCGCAACCTCAGTACTTTCTGGCCGGGTTTCTCACCATCGGCCACCTCGAATTGCTCCAAGTAGCCTTCATCCTTCAATATCTTAGCGATCTCCAGCTTGACTTTGGAAAGGGGCATCGCCGTCAAGTTCTGGCCGCCCATCACCGCATTGCGGATGCGGGTCAGCATATCAGCAATAGGATCAGATATGTTCATACGTTCACCTTTACCCGCTTACCAAGAAGCCTTGATAACGCCGGGGATTTTTCCTTCCAGAGCCAGCTCGCGGAAGCAAATCCGGCACAATCCAAAACGGCGGATGTAACCGCGCGGTCGCCCGCAGCGTGTACAGCGGTTGCGTACGCGATGGTCGTATTTACGTCGCATTTCGCGGTACTTCATGCATTTTTGCGCCATAGATTATTCTTCCTTCCTGAACGGCATACCAAGTAATTGCAACAGCAGGCGTGCATGGTCGTCTGAACCAGCGGAGGTCACAATGGTGACTTCCATGCCTCTGATCTTATCAATCTTGTCGTACTCGATCTCAGGGAAGATCAACTGCTCCCGCAGACCGAGGGTGTAGTTGCCGCGTCCGTCGAACGCATCCGGCGAGACGCCGCGGAAATCACGCACGCGGGGTAAGGCGGTATTCAATAACCGGTCGAGGAAGGACCACATGCGCTCGCCGCGCAGGGTCACCTTGGCGCCGATGATGCGTCCTTCGCGCAATTTGAAGTTCGCAATGCTCTTGCGCGCCTTGGTCGTGATCGGCTTCTGGCCGGTGATCTGCGTCAGGTCGCCGACGGCGGCTTCGAGGGCTTTGGCGTTTTCCATGGCTTCGCCCAGTCCAATGTTGACAACCACCTTGTTGACGCGCGGCACCTGCATCACATTCTTGTAATCGAACGCCTTGACCAGCGCCGGAACGGTTTCTTTTTGGTATCTCTCTTGTAACCTGTTCATTCTTTCGCTGCTCCCAATTGGCCTAGTCAATCATTGCCTGGCAGTGCTTGCAGATGCGGTGGGAGCCATCTTCATCGCGATGAACTCCGACGCGCGTCGGTGTGTTGCATTTCGGGCAAACCAACATGACGTTGGAAATATCCAGCGGCGCTTCGAACTTGATGCGCCCCGGGTTCATCTGGCGCCCGGCTTGGGTTTGCACCTGTTTCTGGTGCTTGGTGTGAACGTTGATACCCGATACGACCAAACGGTGCTCATCAGGCATCACTTTGATCACCTCACCGCGCTTGCCCTTTTCTTCCAGGCGCCCGCTGATGACTTCGATGGTATCACCTTTACGAATCTTGACTCTCATCCTTCACTCCTGCGTCACTGGCTAAAGCACTTCTGGCGCCAGCGAAACGATCTTCATAAAGCCTTTTTCGCGCAACTCACGCGCCACCGGGCCGAAGATACGGCTACCGCGTGGATTCAATCCATCTGCGTCCAGGATGACTGCTGCGTTGTCGTCGAAGCGGATGTAGGAGCCGTCTTCGCGGCGCCATTCCTTGGCGCAACGAACGATGACAGCTTTGACAACCTCGCTCTTCTTCACCGCGCCCTGCGGCGCGGCCGACTTGACCGTTGCCACCACAATGTCACCGATGGTACCATAGCGCCGCGTCGAGCCGCCGGCCACATGAATGACCAGCAACTCACGCGCCCCGGTGTTATCGGCAACTTTCAATCGAGTCTCTTGCTGGATCATGGCTGGGTCTCCACAGTGGCAGACTGCCCGGCGGTCTCGACTACAGGTTCGGCTGCGGCTTCGGCCACAGGTTCAGTCGCAGGTGTGGCCGCAGGCTCTATCACGGTTTCGATCACACCTGTATCCGCCGTGCGAATTTCGCGCTTTACGATGTATTCGACCACCCAGCGCTTCTTTTTGGAGATGGGACGGCTTTCCACGATCTGGACGCGATCGCCAACCTGGCAGCCCAACTCATCATGCGCCATGACGCGCTTGCTCGAATGCACCACCTTATGATACAGGGGGTGCTGGAAAGTCCGGGTGATCTCGACCAACACACTCTTCGTCATCTTGTTACTGGTGACGAGACCAGTAATGCGACGTCGCTGATTCATGCTTCACCTTCCTGTACGGGCGCCGTAGAACGTTCCCGGAGAATGGTCTCCAGACGCGCAATATCGCGGCGCAAGAGACGCAGACGGCTGGTATCGGTCAACTGGCCGGAGACCTGCTGGAAACGCAGTCTCATCAGCTCGTCGCGGCTGTCGTCCAACTTGCTGGCCATTTCTTCCACAGATAATTTTCGAACCTCTGCCGGTTTCATACACGCTCTCCTGCGGCTAGATCGAGACGGGTAATGACCTTCGTCTTGATCGAGAACTTGTGTCGCGCCAGGGTCAGCGCTTCATAGGCAGCCTGTTCGGGCAAACCGCTGACCTCGAACATGATACGGCCCGGCTTGACCACCGCCACCCAGTACTCCACATTGCCCTTGCCTTTACCCATACGGGTTTCGGGGGGTTTGCGCGTATAGGGCTTATCCGGGAAGATGCGGATCCAAATCTTCCCGCGGCGTTTCATCGAGTGGACGATGGCTCGGCGCGCCGCCTCGATCTGCCGGGCGGTGACCCAGCCTGGCTCCAAAGCCTGCAAACCATAGTCGCCAAAGCTGATCTCTACGCCGCGCGACTCCTTGCCTTTCATGCGGCCGCGCATTTGCTTGCGCCACTTTACACGTTTAGGCATCAACATAATAAAAACCTCTACTCACTGACGTACACACCTTCCGTGGTCTCGGCCTTTTCCTCGACCTCGGGTTTCATCTCACCATGATAGACCCACACCTTGACGCCGATCTGGCCGTAGGTGGTAGTGGCTTCCGCTTTGGCAAATTCGATATTGGCGCGCAAGGTTTGAAGCGGGACGCGCCCATCGCGCAGCCAGACGTTACGCGCCATTTCGGCGCCGCTCAAGCGTCCTCCCACTTCGATCTTGATGCCTTCCGCTCCCTGGCGCATGGCCTGCTGGAGGGCACGCTTCATCGCCCGGCGATAGCTGATGCGGCGCTCGAGCTGGTCGGCGATGTTGTGCGCCACCAGGTAAGCATCCACGTCAGCAGACTTGATCTCCTTGATATCGAGATCGATCTTTTTGCCAGCCAGCGCTTCCAGGTCCGCGCGGATCTTCTTGACGCCCTCGCCCTTGCGCCCGATCAGGATGCCGGGTTTGGCGGTGTGGACGGTCACCTTGACTTTGCCGGGATAGCGTTCCACTTCAATGCGTGAGACGCCAGCGCGGCCAGAGTCCTTGCGGATCAGCTCGCGGATGGCAAAATCCTGCCGGAGCTGCTCACGGTACTGTGCGCCCTCGGCGAACCACTTCCCCTGCCAGCCCTGAGTGACGGCGAGACGAAAACCAACTGGATGAACTTTACGACCCATAAAACCTCCTTATGCGCCTTCACGCTCGCGCAAGATGACGGTAACGTGAGACGAGCGGCGCAAGAGCGGCTTGAAACGTCCGCGCGCACCGAAGCGGCGCCATTTGCGGGTGGGGGCCTCATCGGCAAAGATTTTGGCAACAAACAGATCGTCGCGGCTGACGCCGAAATTCTCCTCGGCGTTGGCAACGGCAGAAGCCAGCAACTTCAGCACCGGTTGAGCGGCGCGCTGAGGCATAAAACGCAACGTCTCCAGCGCAGTGTTGGCGTCCTGACCGCGGACGGAGTCCAAGACCAGGCGCACCTTCTGCGCGGAGATGGACAGGAATTGCAATTTTGCATGAATATCATGAGCCATTGCCAACTCCTAGGCCGCCTTTGTCGCTTTTTCTGCGGTCACGTGGCCACGGAACAAGCGCGTCGGGGCGAACTCTCCCAAACGATGCCCAACGGTATTTTCCGTGATGTAAATCGGCACGTGGCGGCGTCCATCGTGGACGGCGATGGTGTGTCCCACCATCTGCGGGAAGATGACACTCGCCCGGCTCCAGGTGCGGATTACTTTCTTCTCACCGCGTTGGTTCATCGCTTCGATCTTCTTCAAGAGTTTCGGGGCAACATAAGGCCCTTTTTTCAATGATCTCGACATATCTCTCATCCTTTACGTATCACGTATCACGTAATTAGCGATTCGACTTGCTCCGCCGCCGCACGATGAACTTGTTGGATTGTTTGTTGCGGCGCGTCTTGTAACCGCGCGTCGGCTTGCCCCAGGGACTTTTCGGGCCTGGCATACCGACCGGCTGACGACCTTCGCCGCCGCCGTGCGGGTGATCGCGCGGGCTCATGGCATAGCCGCGTACCGTTGGACGGATGCCCATGTGGCGCTTGCGTCCAGCCTTGCCCAGCTTGATGTTGCTGTGTTCCAAGTTACCCACTTGACCGATGGTGGCATAGCACACCTGGCGCACCAGGCGTACTTCGCCCGAGGGCAAGCGGATTTGGGCATACTCACCTTCTTTGGCCAGTAACTGCGCCGAACCCCCGGCCGAACGCACCAACTGACCGCCTTTGCCTTCCTTCAGCTCGATGTTGTGAACCAGCGTGCCAACCGGGATATTCGAGAGCGGCAGGCTGTTGCCGGGGCGGATTTCGGCCTGTGCTCCGGCCAGAACTGTGTCGCCGACCTTGAGACCCAGCGGGGCAACGATATAGCGTTTCTCTCCATCAGCATAATGAAGCAAAGCCAGGCGTGCAGTGCGGTTTGGATCATATTCGATGGCTGCGACCTTGGCTGGAATTTCGCGCTTCTCACGCTTGAAATCCACCACACGGATGAAGCGCCGATTGCCACCACCGCGATGACGAACAGTGACACGTCCATTGGCGTTGCGACCGCCATATCGGCGCGGCGAGATGAGCAGGCTGCGCTCGGGTTTATCCTTAGTGATCTCGTCGAAAGTATATCCGGTCATCATCCGCTGACCGGGCGTAGTTGGTTTATATTTCTTAACGCTCATTTCTGCACCCCTTCGAAGATCGGGAGTGTATCACCCTCTTTGAGGGTGATAACAGCTTTCCTGAAACCCGGCCAACGCACGAGAAGGCGTCGGCTCTTGGCGCGGCGTCCGCGCTTGGCAGGGGTATTCAAGATATTCACACGCACCACGGTGACATCGAATATCGTCTCGATAGCATCCTTGACCAATGTCTTGGTGGCCTGCTCGGCCACTTCGAACGTGTATTGATGCAGCTTGCTCGACTGGTAATTCGATTTCTCGGTGACCAGCGGGCGGCGGAGTACATCGTAAATCGTCGTCATGCCGGCCTCCTATGCCAGGTTTGCCTTCAACACGTCCAATGCCGCGAGCGGCATGACGAGTTTTTCATAGATAAGGAGATCGCGGATGTTCAAATAGTTAGCTACCAACAGCTTGGCATCCGGGATATTACGGCTGGAGCGGACGACCACATCGTAGGCCGCGTCCTTCTCAGCCACCAGTACCAGGGCGCTTGCCTCCCCAACCAACGAGTTGAGCGATTGCGCCATCAGGCGAGTCTTTGGCTCGGCAAGTGCAAGCTCATCCACCAGCACAATGCCCGCATCCGCGGCCTTCGCAGAGAGCGCCGAACGTAAGGCGGCGCGGCGCATCTTGAGCGGCATGTGATGCGTATATTTGCGCGGCTGCGGCGTGTGGACACGTCCACCACCCTTCCACTGGATGGCGCGGGTCGAGCCCTGGCGTGCGCGGCCGGTGCCTTTCTGCTTCCACGGTTTCTTACCGCCACCAGAGACCTCGCCGCGCGTCTTGGTCTTATGCGTGCCCAGGCGTGCATTTGCCATTTGCTGCAAGTATGCCTGGTGCATCAAATCCACATTGACCGGGGCTTCGAAGATCTCAGCAGGCAAGTTCACTTCCTTGATCTTCTCGCCCTGCATGTTGAATACATCTACTTTCATAGTAACTTTGCTCCATCACGCGCGGCGACTACTGCTTGCGCGCGTCCTTGATCATGACCAGGCTGCCTTTGGTGCCTGGCACCGCGCCATGCACACCGAGCAGGTTGCGCTCGGCGTCCACCAGGACAACCTTGAGTCCCTGCGAAGTGACGCGCTCGTTACCCATGTGGCCTGCGCGCCGCGAACCTTTATAGACACGACCTGGAGTGGTCGTCGAGGAGCTTGAACCGGGTGCCCGCAAACGGTCCGAAGCGCCGTGGGTTTTCGGTCCGCCAGCGAAGTGGTAGCGCTTGACCACGCCAGCAAAGCCCTTGCCTTTGCTGACGCCAACCACGTCCACCCGTTCACCCGTGGTGAAGATGTCCACGGTAACCTTGTCGCCGACCTTGAATTCAGCAGACTTGATGCGGAACTCACGCAAAAAACGCAGCGGAGGCAGTTCACTCTTCTTGAGGTGGCCTAATTGGCCGCTGGCGAGGCGTTTCTTCGTCTCACCAAACCCAAGCTGCACCGCTGCGTAGCCTTCCTTTTCAGGGAGGCGTACCTGTGTAACGTAACATGGCCCAGCTTCGATCAGAGTGACCGGTACAGCCGCACCGGCCTCGTCGAAGATCTGGGTCATGCCGATCTTCTTTCCAATCAGCCCTTTCAACATACTCGTTTTTCTCCTTTTCTTCAGGTGTAGGCGAAATTAATTTCGCCTTACCGGGTGTAGGGCGAAATTAATTTCGCCCTACCGGGACTGTCAGCCGGGGCTTCGGCTGCATCATCCCGGTCGCAACACAGTCAACCAGTCTGCCGCGGCACACGGGGTCGTGGGGCCTACGTACAGGACTGTTCTTGTGCTGCCTTAGTTTTGTAGTTTTGTAGTTGTGTAGTTTTTTAGTTGCGTAGTTCAACTACCAAACTAGCTAACTACCAAACTACCTAACTACCCAACTAAATCTTGATCTCGATATCCACACCCGCCGGCAGGTTAAGGCGCATCAGCATGTCAATCGTCTTCGAATCAGGATCGAGAACGTCAATCAGGCGATTATGCGTGCGGATCTCAAAGTGCTCATGCGAGTCTTTGTCTATGAAAGTCGAGCGGCGTATTGTAAACCTTTCCATCTTGGTTGGCAAGGGTACAGGGCCAACGACGTGGGCGCCGCTGCGCTCAGCCGTCTCCACAATCCGCTTGGCGGACTGGTCCAGCACACGATGATCGTACGCTTTGAGGCGGATGCGGATTCTTTGTTTGGGGGACATACCTCACACCTATTCTATGATCTTTGTAATGACGCCGGCGCCGACGGTGAGACCGCCTTCGCGAATGGCGAACTTCGAGCCTTGCTCCAACGCCACCGGCACGATCAACTGGACCGTCAGGTTCACGTTGTCTCCTGGCATCACCATCTCCACGCCTTCCGGCAAGGTGATGTCGCCCGTCACGTCCATCGTCCGGATGTAGAACTGCGGACGATACCCCGTGAAGAACGCCTTGTGCCGCCCGCCCTCTTCCTTCTTCAGCACATACACTTCCGCCAGGAACTTCTTGTGCGGCGTGATCGAGCTGGGCTTGGCAATCACCTGCCCGCGCTCCACGTCCGTGCGCTCGATGCCGCGCAGCAACAGACCCAAGTTGTCGCCCGCAATACCTTCATCCAGCGACTTGTGGAACATCTCCACGCCCGTCACCACCGACGTGCGCGTCTCGTGCAGACCCACGATCTCCATCGGATCGCCCACCTTGACCCGGCCGCGATCCACCCTACCCGTCACCACCGTGCCGCGCCCCTTGATCGAGAACACATCCTCCACCGACATCATGAACGGCTTGTCCACTTCACGCTTCGGCTCCGGAATGTACTCATCCACCACCCGCAGCAGCTCCTTGATGCTCGTATACTCCGGCGCATTCGCATCCGTGCTCGTGCTCTCCAATGCCTTCAAGGCACTGCCGCGCACGATCGGCGTCGTGTCGCCGGGGAAGCCATAGCTGTTCAACAACTCGCGCAGCTCCAGCTCGACCAGCTCCAGCAGTTCCGGGTCGTCCATCATGTCCACCTTGTTCATGTAGACCACGATCGACGGCACTTCCACCTGCCGCGCCAGCAGCACGTGCTCGCGCGTCTGAGGCATCGGCCCGTCCGGCGCCGCCACCACCAGGATGGCACCATCCACCTGCGCCGCGCCCGTGATCATGTTCTTGATGTAGTCACGGTGTCCAGGCATGTCCACGTGGGCATAGTGACGCTTGTCCGTCTCGTACTCCACGTGCGCAATGTTGATCGTGATACCGCGCGCCTTCTCTTCCGGCGCATTGTCAATCGAGTCGTAGGGACGAAATGCCGCCTTCCCCAAAAACTGGCTGTATTTCGTGATCGCCGCGGTCAACGTGGTCTTGCCGTGGTCAATGTGCCCCATCGTGCCCACGTTCAGGTGCGGCTTCGTCCGCTCAAATTTCTGCTTGGCCATGAATGCCTTCTCCTTTCAGAGATAATAAATAGTAAGTTTCATACAGATGGAGTACACCTTACAAACGCACTCCGACTCAACATTACAAAGCAAGTATTTCTTTTGCCACCGATTCAGAAACCGGCGCGTAATGCTCGAACTCCATCGAGAAGACGCCACGGCCCTGCGTGCTGGAACGCAACTCGGTGGCATATCCGAACATCTCGCCCAGCGGAACCATCGCGCTGACAGCCTGTGCGTTGCCGGGACGAGGCTCCATACCGCGGATGACAGCCCGCCGTCCACTCAGGCCACCCATGACGTCGCCGACGAACTCCTCCGGGGCGATGGCTTCCACTTTCATAACCGGCTCCAGCAATACCGCGCCGCCTTTCTGAACACCTTCCTTGAAAGCAAAGGTGGCGGCCATTTTGAACGCCATTTCGCTGGAATCCACTTCGTGGAACGAGCCGTCGAAGAGCGTCACCTTCAAATCAACCACCGGATAACCAGCCAGTACACCGCTCTCGGAAGCTTCCTTGATGCCTTTCTCCACCGCCGGGATGAACTCGCGTGGGATGGAGCCGCCGAAAATCTTATTCTCGAAGACGATGCCGCTTCCACGCAGCCCCGGCTCCAACGAAATGACCACATGCCCATACTGCCCATGACCACCGGTCTGCTTGACGTACTTGTAGTTGATCTCCGGTACTGGGCGGGTGATCGATTCGCGGTAGGCTACGCGAGGTTTCCCAACGTTGGCCTGCACGCGGAACTCGCGCATCATCCGGTCTACGATCACATCCAGGTGCAGCTCGCCCATGCCAGAGATGATCGTCTGGCCGGTGTTCTCATCCGAGCGGACGCGGAAGGTGGGATCTTCTTCGGATAATTTCTTCAACGCCTCACCCATGCGGTTCTGGTCAGCGGTCGTCTTGGGTTCGATGGCCACCGAGATAACCGGCTCAGGGAAGGTGATGGCCTCCAGCATGATCAGCTTGTTATCGCAGAGCGTGTCACCGGTAAAAGTTTCTTTAAAACCGAGTACGGCGCCGATGTCGCCCGCCCGCACCTCGCTGATATCCTCGCGGCGGTCGGCATACATACGGATCAGCCGCCCGATGCGTTCACGCTTGCCTTTGGTCGAATTCATGACCATCTGCCCCTGGCTGATCGCGCCGGAGTAGACACGGAAGTAAGCTAAACGTCCCACATAAGGGTCTGTAACAATTTTAAAGACCAATGCGCTCAAGGGTGCATCATCCTGCGCCGGCAATTCGATGATCTCATCATTGCGCGGATCCGTCCCATTCACTGGTGGAACATCCGCCGGCGAAGGCAGGTAATCAAGGACTGCATCCAAAACAAGCTGGACGCCTTTGTTGCGCAACGAGCTGCCGCAAAAGATCGGCGTGGCCTTGTTCGCCAAAACTGCCTGGCGGAGAGCAGCTTTCAACTCCTCAAGGTTGATCTCCTCCCCCTCGAGATACTTGAGCGTCAGGTCGTCGTCCAGTTCGGCAATACGCTCGACCAGCGCATGACGCATCTCGGCAGCTTGGGATTTCAGGTCTGCCGGAATTTCCGCTTCGCGCGGCTCGCGTCCCAGATCGTCATCCCAATAGACTGCTTTTTGATTGAGCAGGTCTACGACACCCTTGAAAGAGGCCTCCATGCCAATCGGCAATTGCATGGCAATGGGATTCGCGCCAAGGCGCTGCTTGATTGATTCGATGGTGCGCTCGTAGGATGCACCCACCCGATCCATCTTGTTGACGAAACAAATCCGTGGCACATGGTAGCGGTCGGCCTGGCGCCAGACCGTCTCGCTCTGCGGTTCAACACCCTGTACAGCATCAAAGACAACCACGCCGCCATCCAACACACGCAGCGAACGCTGCACCTCTGCGGTGAAATCAATGTGTCCAGGCGTATCAATGATATTGATCTGATAGCCCTTCCACTCTGCCGTAACCGCTGCTGAGACGATGGTAATGCCGCGCTCGCGCTCCTGCACCATCCAGTCGGTGACTGTCGTGCCATCGTCCACCGAACCCATGCGATGGGTCTTGCCAGTGTAGAACAGGATGCGCTCGGTCGTGGTCGTCTTACCGGCATCAATATGAGCGATGATGCCGATGTTTCGATACCGTTCGAGCGGGTAAGCGCGTGCCATAGGATCCAGCTTTTAAAGTGCGAGTCCGCCGATTTACAGGCGGTAATGCGAGAAGGCGCGGTTGGCCTCCGCCATCTTGTGGGTTTCTTCGCGCTTGCGGATGGAGGCGCCCTCGTTCTTGGCAGCGTCCATCAATTCGTCGGCCAACTTTTCGGCGAACGACTTGCCGCCGCGCGCCCGCGCTGAAGTAAGGATCCAGCGGATCGCTAACGTGGTACGCCGTCCCGGTGGAACTTCCATCGGGACCTGGTACGTGGCGCCGCCGACGCGGCGAGGACGAACCTCCATCACCGGAGCCACGTTCTTGAGGGCGGTATCGAAGACCTCCACCGGGTCCTTCCCGCCGCTGCGTTCCTTGACCAAGTCCATTGTATCGTACATGACACGTGTGGCGGTGCTGCGCTTGCCACGCGTCAACATGTGGTGGATCATGGTTTGGATGATTACATGGTTGTAGCGGATATCCGGGTGGATCTCACGCTTTTCTGGCTTTGCTCGACGCATGAAAATTCTCCAATATTTACGAAACAGCCGATTCCTTGGGACGCTTGGAACCGTACTTGGAACGACCCTGCTTCCGCTTCTCGACGCCGGTCGTATCCAACGAACCGCGCACAATGTGATAGCGTACGCCCGGCAAGTCCTTCACACGGCCGCCGCGCACGAGGACCACCGAGTGTTCCTGCAACTGGTGCCCTTCACCAGGGATATACGCGGTCACCTCGATGCCATTGGACAGACGCACGCGGGCGATCTTGCGTAACGCCGAATTCGGTTTCTTCGGTGTCATGGTGCGCACCACCGTGCATACACCGCGCTTTTGCGGGGCGCCCTTGGCCTGACGAACACGCCGCTGCTTGTAGGTGTTCAAAGTATACAGCAGCGCCGGCGCTTTGCTCTTGAGCTTCTTTGACTGGCGGCCCTTGCGGATCAGTTGATTAATTGTTGGCACGTTCGCCTCCGAACAAGAATACATAACGCGGAATTCCTTCCGCAAACATCGGGCGATATGAATATCGCCTTACACTATCGGCATTTATTCAAAAAACGAGGCCATCACCAAACGCGCCTGATGGCCTCAGTCAACTCTCGTACTACGTAGGGGGCAGGGCGAAGCATCAGCCCTGGTTGGCAACGAGGGATAATTCTAACATGCGGCTAGAGGCACGTCAAGGAAAAAGACTATCTATGCTTGAACTTTTCTCCTAAGTCGAGCAGACCGGTGTCATATTTCGGTGGATGAGCTTTTTCTTCATCCTTGCCGAAGCGTACCACCTCGCCGTTATCGCTGACCGCTTCCACCGCCAAGCCAAGGCTTTGCAGTTCTTTAACCAGCACGCGGAACGAAGCTGGAATGCTAGGCTCCTCGATAGGCTCGTTCTTAACGATCGCCTCGTAGGTATTGACGCGCCCCTGAACATCATCGGATTTCACGGTCAGCATTTCCTGCAAGGTGTAAGCCGCGCCGTAAGCCTCCAACCCCCACACTTCCATTTCGCCGAAGCGCTGTCCACCGAACTGCGCCTTGCCACCAAGCGGCTGCTGCGTGACCAGGCTATATGGGCCAGTGGAACGGGCGTGGACTTTATCCTCCACCAAGTGGTGTAACTTGAGGATGGTCATCACGCCGACTGTAACCGGTTGATCGTAAGGTTGGCCGGTTTTTCCATCTCTCAAAGTCTGCTTGCCCAGCGTGGGAATTGGATCACCGGTTGCCAACATGATCTTCTGCGCTTGATCCATTAGTTCAGCGTCGGGTACATTGTCAAATTCGCGATCATGCAACCACATGCGCAGGCAGATGCGCTTAACTTCCTGATCGAACGCAGCGCGCTTGTTGGCCTCCGGGATTTGGTCGAAGAAGATCGTATCGGGATCGTGGCCATGGTCGCGCAGCCACTCCTTGACCGTGGCATGGCGGGCGTAGTTCACATCAGATGTAAAGCGATACACATCATAGCCGCGCTCGCCCAACCATTGTTCCAGATATAGGCGACGGACTTCATCATCGTCTTCGATCATTTCCGGGCTGTATTCTTGTTGCTTGAGCCATTCCCAGGCTTTACTGGCGGTCTCTTTCCAAGCTTCATCCACAAGCCAGGAGCGCGCCAATTCAGCTTCGATCTCTTCCTCTTTCGCCCCATCGAAGACTGGCGTAAGAGCGCGATATCCCAAGCGGTTGGCTGCCCAGCCCAGGTGGACTTCCAGCACCTGTCCGATGTTCATACGGCCCGGCACACCCAACGGATTCAGGATGATATCCACGGGGGTACCATCTTCCAGGAAGGGCATATCCTCCACCGATACGACGCGCGAGACGACGCCCTTGTTGCCATGCCTCCCGGCCATCTTATCGCCGGCGGTGATCTTGCGCCGCTGAGCCACGGAGACGCGCACCATCATATCCACACCGGCCGAAAGATCGGTGTTATCTTCGCGGTTGAAGACGCGCACATCCACCACCTTGCCGCGCTCGCCGTGCGGCATGCGTAGCGAGGTATCCTTCACGTCGCGGGATTTCTCGCCGAAAATGGCGCGCAAGAGGCGCTCTTCGGGCGTCAACTCTTTCTCACCTTTCGGCGTGATCTTGCCCACCAGGATGTCGTTCGGGCTTACTTCCGCGCCAATGCGGATGATGCCACTCTCATCCAGGTCCTTGATGGCCTCCTCACCCACATTAGGGATATCACGAGTGATCTCTTCAGGGCCGAGCTTGGTGTCGCGCGCTTCCACTTCGTACTTCTCGATATGCACCGAGGTAAAGCGATCCTCCTGCACCAACCGTTCAGAGATCAGGATGGCATCTTCGAAATTACCGCCCTCCCATGAGATGAAAGCTACGGTGACGTTCTGCCCAAGCGCCAACTCGCCACTCTCGGTGGAGGACGAATCAGCGATGATATCACCACGATGGATGACCTGGCCTTTGACTACCGCTGGGCGCTGGTCGATGCAGGTGGATTGATTGGAGCGTTGGTACTTGCGCAGGTGATACGTGTGCGTTTCACCGCTCTTCGGTTTCACCACGATAGTCGAGCCGGTCACCGAGACCACGTCGCCATCTTCCTCGGCGATGATCACCTGACCGGAGTCGAGCGCGGCGTAATATTCCATACCGGTCGAGACTAGGGGAATCTCCGGGCGCACCAATGGAACAGCTTGGGCCTGCATGTTCGAGCCCATCAACGCCCGGTTGGCGTCATCGTGTTCCAAGAAGGGGATCAACGCGGCGCTGATTCCGACCACCTGGTGCGGAGCAACATCCATGTAATCCAGATTTTCAGGTGCAGTGAAGAGGAAGCCGGAATGATGACGACTGGAAACGCGCGTATGCTCAAATTCGCGATACTCATTGAGGGGCGCGTTCGCCTGGGCAATGACAAATTTATCCTCGGCGTCGGCTGAAAGGTATTCCACCACATCCGAGACGTAGGGGATAACGGCCACATCACGCTTGGTCTTGGCAATTGTTTTTAGCACCTTGGGTGTGATGCGCTCACCCGCTTTGACAAGCACCTCCCCGGACTTTGGATCGGTCATATCAACGGCAAGGGCGCGGTTTTCCAAGAGCGGATCAGTGCAAGATAGTGTTTTTACGACACGCCGATAAGGAGTCTCGATAAAGCCGTACTCGTTGACGCGGGCGAAGGAGGCCAGGCGGCCAATCAAACCGATATTCGGGCCTTCGGGTGTCTCGATCGGACAGATGCGGCCATAATGCGAGTGATGCACATCTCTAACGTCGAAGCCGGCGCGCTCGCGCCGTAGACCACCAGGACCCAGGGCAGAAAGCGTTCGCTTGTGGCGTAACTCGGCTAAGGGGTTGGTTTGATCCATGAACTGCGAGAGCTGGCTGGAGCCAAAGAACTCGCGTAGCGCGGCGACCACAGGGCGGATATTGACCAGCGTCACTGGCGAGAACTGCTCCTGATCGCGGATGGACATGCGCTCCTTGATGACACGTTCCATACGCCGTAAGCCTATGCGCAGTTTATTCTGGATCAACTCACCCACCGTCTTGACGCGGCGGTTACCCAGATGATCAATATCGTCCGGCGGCACAACGCTATTGTTGATCAGGATCATGCGCCGCACCAAGTGGATAATATCCGCCTTTGTCACTGTGCGGTGCGGGATGGGAATCTGCAGGTCGAGCTTCTGGTTGAGCTTGTAACGCCCAACGCGTTCCAAATCGTAGTGGCGCTGGTCGAACAATTGCTCTTCGAGGAATTGGCGGGCGTTATCCAGCGTTGCCGGGTCGCCAGGGCGCATACGCTTGAAAAACTCGATCAATGCAGCTTCGGCAACGCTCAAGCTGCCGGAGAGGTCCCATTCTGGTTCTTGACGTAGCGTCGAGGGGATGAACATGCGATCCGGGTTGTTGTCTACATCCTGGAATAGCGCCAGCAGTTCCTCATCAGTACCAGCCGTCAATACCTTTTCTCCATTCCCATCGTCAACCGCCGACAAAGCACGCAGGAATACCGTGATCGGCACAGTGCGTTTACGATTGAACTTGAGGATGATGTAGTCGCTCTTGCGCGTCTCGAACTCCATCCACGCCCCACGATCCGGGATGAGCTTGGCCATCGCCAATGGGCGGCCGGTAGCCCGGTCGGTGGGGGCTTCGAAGTAGACGCCTGGCGAACGGATCAACTGCGAAACGACGACGCGCTCGGTGCCATTGATTATGAAAGTCCCCTTGTCGGTCATCTGGGCGAAGTCACCCAAGAAGATGTCCTGCTTGATCGGCTCCGGCACATCCGCGCCAGCCAGCAACACTGAAACATATAATGGGCTTGCATATGTCAGGTCGCGCTCGACGCACTCCTCGATGGTATGTTTCGGCTCACCGAACCAATACTTCAATCCCCACTGCTCCGCTTCGGGGCCGCGGCTGGGAAAATATAACTTCATCCCCTTGTTATATGATTCGATAGGGGAGATTTCGTGGAATAGATCCCCCAAGCCTTCCTCCTTGAGACGAACGAATGAGTCTAGTTGTACTTCGATCAGGTCGGGGAGATCCAACGAAAAAGGGATACGCGCGTAGTTCTTGCGGGGCAGGGCAGATGCCATTTATGTCTCCTGGTTTTGCGAACCTGGTCAGCGCGATGCACTGTCGATTCTTTCATTCCCCACTGACAGCAGTGGGCTTGATGAATATGCAAACTAAAATTATACCAAAATATCCCTGTATTTTCAAGCATTTTTAAGATATTCTAATCTTTCTTAGGTAAGGAGGCGTCTGAGTTGACAAAAATGCTCCCACATAGTAATATCTACGCCGCTTGCCGAGGTAGCTCAGCGGTAGAGCAGGGGACTCATAAGCCCTTGGTCGTGGGTCCAAATCCCACCCTCGGCACACCAAGTCCGTCCGAAAGGGCGGACTATTAATTGAGGGTCGTGGGTACCCCCCATTCAGGGGGCAGGCAAATCCCACCCTCGGCACACCAAGTCCGTCCGGAAGGGCGGACTTTCGTTTGAAAGGGGGTAGCTAACCACTTCAAAATTGGATATAATCCACACAGCAGTTATTGGAGTGAACCATGAATAACAAGTCAACCGCCGACGCCGCGCGGATTTCGAGCCTGCCCCTCATTTTTCGGTTCAATGCCCAGGAACGCAATGTCATCATTCCCTATCTCATCGGCCGCTGGAAATCCGAGGGGAATCTTGCTACGGTCATTCATCGCGCCCTGCTCATCGCGCATGAGCACGAGTCCGCACTGGAAGCACGCGAGCGGCGCGAGCCATTCGTTGATATGCCTTAATAAAATAAGCCATGCTCCAGTCAAATGATAAGAATACCGCAAAAAACACAACGCCCATCACATGGATATTGGCATCCTTATTGGTGTTAGTCATCGTGGGTATCTTCCTCAGCATCAAATATTTGCTGCCCAACAACGAGGAACAACAGCCCACGCAGCAGGTTATCCCCTCCCTAACAGCATCCTCGCGTGAGCCAACTTCCACACCCTATCTAGCTGGCAATGTCGAGATATTCGCCAACAAAGGATGGCAAAGCACAGGCCTCCAAGTGGAAACTGGCGATATCATCGAAATAACCTACGTCAGCGGTTTATGGACTGGAAAAACAGGAAATAACATTTTCAGCGGGCCAGAAGGAGGGCATCCGAGCCAGGATTATCCCTGCAATCCAATCTCGCACAAAGCTTCAGGTTACAACGCCCTGATCGGGAAAATCTGGTATGCCAGTCCATTCATGGTTGGGCGGCACTTCCTGGGGACAACCGATGTGGCGGGAACGCTGTATCTGAGAATGAATGACTGTGACGAGTGGTTGGTGGACAACGAGGGGAGCATAATCGTCTCCATTCAAGTCAGCCAGAAGTGAAAGATTGGATGAAATCTTCAGGCATTTCCAGCCGAAGGGGCTACGACCAATTCCTTGTTTTCATCGTTGTGATGCTTATCTTGCTCTCGGTCAGCCCGCTGGCGATGCCCTTCGTACGGCGAGACTCGGGGGTCTTTCTCTACGGAGGCTGGCGCATCCTGAACGGCGAGGCGCCATACCGGGATTTTTGGGATAACAAACCGCCGGTGATCTTCTACATCAACGCGGCCGGGCTGGCAATTGCGGGCGGCTCCCGCTGGGGAGTTTGGCTGATCGAACTCGTTTTCCTCTCCTGCGCGGCATGGATCGGCTTTGCGCTGCTCAAGCGGACCTTGGGCCGAACTCCCGCGCTGCTCAGCATTGGCTTGTGGGCTTTGGCTTTGGTCAACATCCTCTCAGGCGGGAACTATGCCACAGAATACACCTTGCCCATCCAATTTACCTGCTTGTGGCTGGCCTACCAATCTGAGAGAAAAGGGCGTTACTCCTGGCGGGGCTATTGGATCGGCTTCTTGTGCGGTTTGGCCTTCTTCACGAAACAGAACACCATCGGCATTGGCATCGCGATCAGCTTGTATATCCTTTTTCACCGGCTGAGGCCTGCTTTATGGAAGAGCGCAATGCGCGACCTGGGCTTGATCTTGTTGGGAGCTGTGACCGCGCTGGGTGTCGTTGTGATCCCTCTGGCGCAGCAGGGCGCTCTCTTGCAACTTTGGGATAATGCCTTCGTCTACAACTTCGTCTACTCGACAACCACTCTCCTGAGCCGCATCCAATCCATTGCCAGCGGTTTGATCTACCTGCCTACGCTCAGCCTCCTGGCGCTCATCGGCTGGGGAACATGCCTGGCAGTGCATAAGCTCAAAAAATTGCACCCGGCTCAAGAACTTGCGCCAGACGCAGCTTCGCTCTTCTCCATCGGGTTGATCGATCTGCCCATTGAGGTGCTCCTGGCAAGCTTTTCCGGTTATTCTTTCCGGCATTACTACCTGGCACTTTTACCGATCTACACGCTCTTTTCCGGATACAGCTTCTGGCTGGCCTGCGGGTGGCTATCCTCCCCCACCAAATCTATGCAGCTCAAGCGGCTGCTGACGGTCTCCCTGGTAACGATCTTCCTTATATCCGTTGCGGTGGCGAGTATTGCGTGGATCGCGGATATTCGTTACCTATCTACTCGCGGGACTGCTTACAACGAGGTGATCGCTTACGTCGAGCAGCACACCTCTCCAGATGATTTTGTCCTGGTGTGGGGCGCGGAAACGGGGATCAATTATGAGACCCAGCGTCGCAGCCCGACGCGCTTCGTATACCAATATCCCTTATACGAGGCCGGTTACGCCAGCCAGCAAAACGTTGAAGAGTTCCTCGACGCAATCGTGCAGCAAAAACCGCGGCTGATCATTGACACCCTCAACTCCCTAACGCCGATCTATGATTTCGGCATTACCTCGCCGCGCATCGAAGGCAACCTACAGTTACTGCAATCCAGCTACAAAGTATCAAAACAGCTTGGCCCCTGGACCATCTATGAATATGCCGGGAATTGAGACCATGGAAATCCGCCGCATCGCCGATTTGCAGGGCTTCGCCAGCCTGCGGAATGACTGGAAGGAACTGCACCAGCAAAACCCTAACCAGGAAGTTTTTCTCTCCTGGGAATGGTTGTATGCCTGGTGGAAGCATTACGGGAAAGGGCGTGAGCTTTGGCTCATCACTGCCTGGCGCGATGGAGATTTGATTGGAATTGCGCCACTGATGCGGGTGGAGAGGCGGAAATACGGTGTGAGGTTGAACGTGCTTTGCAACATTGGAACGCCAGATGTGGATGAGGGTGGTTTTATTGTCAAAGATGGCGAGGCGCAGGTCTACGCGGCGATAGGTGATTATCTGATCACTCAAAAAAGGCTTTGGGATATGCTCGAGCTAAACGAGCTGCCCGCCGGCAGTCCTGAAATGCGCTACCTCCTCCCACAGCTCGCGAACTCCGGTTTCGGGTTCCGCCAGAGCAACACACCACATTTGTATCTGCCAATCCCCACCAGATGGAATGAATACATAGAGAGGCTGCCATTGGAGTTCCGCCGCAAGAGATTGAGGAATGAGCGCAAACTGAGTGAGCAAAACCGGCTCACCATTGTGCATCATCTCGGCGAGGAAGTGACCTGGGAGGATATTGCGACCATCTTCGAGGTCAATGAACATGGTCATTTTCCCGATGTGTATCGCCCGGCGGAGGAAAAGGCTTTCCAACGCGAGATCTTCGAGTTGGTGAAGGAAAAAGGTTGGTTGAATATCCATCTGCTATACGTAGACGACCTACCCATCGCTTATAATTACGGCTTCGTTTGCAATGCGCGTTACGGATATTGGCGCTCCGGCTTCGACTTGCGATATGCAGAGTATTCTGTCGGGAATATGCTTATTTTCAGAACCATCGAAAATTGTTTGGAGCGCGAGATCAATGAGTTAGACTTCCTGAGTGGTTACGAGCCTTACAAGGCGCGCTGGCAAACGCTGGAACGCGTCTATACTCAATTGCGCTTCGTACCCTACAGCAGATTAACGGCTATGCTGTCCTATATCTGGCTACCCAGGCTGAAAGCACGGCTCAGTAAACGGAATGCTCCCGCTTGAAGAAGCGATAGACCGGCGTCAGGTGGAAGTGAAACGCTGCCAGCGAGTGATTGGGCCACAAGCCAAGGCGCGGAAAACAGAGGGCATTGCCCGCGCTGAGCGTCGCGCTCCCTTCGATGGTCGAAACGGCGAATTCGATCCCTTCCTGGCGTAAGAAGTTGATCAACTCTGCGCTGATGAATTCGGGCTTGCCATCCGGGAATGCAAAGATGGGCAACGCCTGGCCGATCTCACGCCGAATAAGCTCCTGCGAGGTGCGAATTTCCTGGCAGGCTTGCTCGAAGGGTATGCGGGTGAGGAGCACATGATGATGCGTGTGGGCGGCGATCGTCGCGCCAGCCGCGGATAGCTCCCGCAACTCGTCCCAGTTCAGGGTGCAAGGAGTCGGGTCGAAGTCTCGTGGGGCAAATTGCGCATAAAGCGAGGCGACGAATTGCATCCCTTGATCAAAGGGCAGGGTTTTCACCGCCTGGCGCAATCGTTCGAGCGCCTGCTGCTTTTCCTCCGGCGTGCGCAAGGAGAAGGCGCCGAACTGCGTGGAAATCTCCTGATGGGGGCAATTGCAGATGGCAATGTAGAGCTGGTCCCACCAGAAAACTCCCTGTCCCACGAAAGCCGTAGGAACGAACAATACCGGCCGGATGTTATAGCGCTGCGTGATTGGATAGAGCACTTCCTTGAAATCCCGATAACCGTCGTCCACGGTGACAAGCACCGCATCCTTGGGCAGGCGGCGATGGCCATGAAGAGCTGCCAATACCTCCTCCGCCGAGACAGGGTGATATCTTTGGGCGATCAGCCGCATCTGGTTCTCGAACTGCGCCGGTTCGGCACTGATCAGTGTCGGTTCGAGATAGGGGCGGTGGGCGAACTCATCCACGCGATGGTAAGCCAGGACGTAGAGAACCTCTCCCAGGAAATGCCCTGATTTCTGGAAAAGTGTCATCACCCCCAGCTTCTCGACCATATTGTGTACAGTCGCCTTCCATTTTCTTCTCCGGTTCGGGCGGCTGAGCTGGATCATCTCATCGGTCATATGAAGCCGTTTTATCTCGACAGTTTCTTGCGATTGATGTTCGATAACACACCAACGAACAGGATAACAACCATCAGGACAAGCAAGCCGATCACGATCACCGGCAACCAATCACGGGCTGTAGCGGTTGTGGGGACTTGCGGCGTGGGCGCCCCGTTGTTGATCGGCGCGCTGCTGGTCGGTGTGCGGGTGGGAACTGTGGCAGTCGCAACGCTTTCGACGACCGCGCCGCTGCGGGTATCGGTGCTGGAAAGGGTCTCGTCGTTGATCAGGGTAAAGTCACCTGTGATCTTGCTTCTCTGCGCCGTGGTGGTTAACGCCACTCCCGCATGGTAAACGCCGCCGGTTTCATTTCCCAACACAGCCAGGATCGTACGTGCCCGGCTCCACGGCGCGGGCAACAGCTCCAGGTAGCCCAGCTCCACACCGGCCGGCAGACGGTATTCCACCGGCAGTTTCGTCAAGATTGCGATGTTGCTTCCTTCTGCGAAAGGAGCCGGCAGGGTGTCGCGTAGCTCGGTGATAATCGTCAACTCCGTCGGCAGGCCAATGACGATCCAATCATGCTCCTTACGCAACTCGTCGGGAATCTGTCCATCGTATGCTATGGACAAGTCGAACGGTGGCTTACTGGCGCTCATCCCCAGATCGAAAGCCACCTGGACAGCGACTTCCCAGGCGGTCATATCATTTTGCGGCAGGATGAAGGCGACGTTGGAAAGAGCAGGATCGTTGATATAAGGATAAGGATAAGTTGCCAGGTTCTGCAGTGCAGCAGGAGCTATCGTTATCGGGCTTATTGGGATATGGAGCAACGACTCGGGTTCGATCACCGCGCCAGGGGTTACACCGGCCTCTGCCCCGGCATAAGGAGTAAGGTTCGCAACGATCGTGATGGTATTGATGCCTGTTACCACAAAGCCAGTCCGGATGTTGCAGCGCAGGGTACTGGTATTGATAGTTCCAATGGAGAAGCGTGAGCTGGTGATGTAATGGCCGTTCAGGTAGATTTCCAAGGAAGAGGAGGCATCCAATAATGTCGTATTGCCAAAGACGAGATCGAGATAAGGTTCTTCCCTCGCCAGGTATCCTGGCGGAACATCAAAATAGAAATCCACCTCGCTATGGCGGCCAAAGACGAACTTCCTCTCGTAGCCAAGGTTGGAGAAGGTGCGATCGGTGGAAGGAGGCGTGGGGGCGCTGCCGGAAGTGGAACTACCGGCGCGCACGCCGGCAACAATCGCCAGACGGGGGTCCGCGCCGGTCTGGACCTTGGCCGCGCTCACCGCCTGGGCTGCCTTGACTACCCCAGCATCGCTGTTCCCCCCCACCACCAGGATAACGTGCGCCGCGTCCCACGGCGAGACGATCATTTGCAAAAGCCCGTCGTCCGGTTGCATCTCCGCCAGAGAATAACTTGTATTCACAACGGGGGCAGGCAACCTCGCTTGCGCCAGCATCGCAAAGTCAGCCGGTTTCCCCACGAAAATGAGATCATAACCGCGCGCTCCCGCTGCTGAGAACTGGCTGGCGGTCAGGAAGGCAAGGGCTAGCTTGCCATTGCTCATCCGCCCAAAGCCGGCCGCGACGATGAGCGCTGCTCTCATCTCGTCCGCGCTGGGGGCATCCGGGAGAATCAATGCGGCCGCGCCGGAGAGATTCAGGTTTGGTTCGTAGATCGGGCGCGGTAATAGACGCAGATCCGTAGAAACCGCAGGCGTAGATGGAGTGGGATTGGGCAGCTGAGCGTAGCTATTCGAGACGTGCACCCCACCAATCAGTACGGCCAGCACCAGCGCCAGGGCAAAAATGCGAACGAATTTATTCATTGGCGGTCCTTTACCGGTGATCGGTCATCGAGAAACATCGCTATTGTACCCTCTTCGCGGCGCTTTTTGCCAGACAACGCTGTTTCTGCCGGTCAGGTAACCAACCAACCCCAACAACGCGGCGTAATTGCTATTGAACAGGAAGGTGGGCAGGTACAAGAGCTTTCCCAAAATACCTTTCACTTTTAGATGTTTACCGAGCCAGGCTGCAAAGTAAAAGATGACTTGCAACCCAAGAATAATCCAATGATAAGGCGGGGCAAGAGAGAGCAGCGGAAAGATCCCCGGGGAAGATACCCATATCAAGGATGCCAGGCTGGTCAACATTGCACCGAGCATGAAGAACGGCGCTAGCGGACGCATGAACTTATGGGAGACGATTTGCCATACCAACAGCGGCTTGTTGTAAGGCAGCTTGCCGAGGGACATCCCCAAAATTTGGTAGCGACCGGCAATGATGCGCGTCCGGCGGACGATCTCGGCCTGCTCATCTGGAGCGACGGGTTCGCGCGAGCAAGCTTCCGGTACATAGACGATGCGATAGCCGCTGCGCAGGATGCTCAAGGCCAGGAAAAAGTCGTCATTGATGACCGCAGCCGGCGGGGGAGTGAACAGGTTACGGCGGATGGCAAATACTTCCCCGGAGACGCCGGTGCAGGAACCGAGCCGCGTTTCCTGCTTCTTGATGAACGACTCGTAGCGCCAGTACAGGCTATCTGCCTCGCCCAGGGCGCTGCCTTCTGCGAGGACACGCTTGCTGCCCGCTGCTGCGCCGACGCGCGCTTCTGCAAAAGGCTTGACCAACTCGCGCAGGGTCTGCGGTTCGTAGAAATTGTTGGCGTCCGAAAAGACGATGATCTCGCCGCGCACGAGCGGCATGGCGCGGTTGATGGCAGCCATCTTGCCGCGTCGCGCCGGTTCGTAGTTCAAATCCACACCACGCTCTGCAAACGAGCGGACGATATCGGCAGTGTGGTCATCGCTGCCATCCGCGGCGACGAGGATCTGCAAACTGTCGGAGGGATAGTCCAATGAAAGGCTGTTCTCCAACTTGGCCGCGATCACCTCTTGCTCGTTATAGGCGGCGATGAGCAGCGTCACTGTGGGGAAGTAAGGTGAATAGGGGCGCGGCTTTAGGCGCAAGCGGGCAAGCAACGCCAAGACCAGCGGATAACCGGCGTAAATGTAGAAAAAGCCCAGCACGCACAGCCAGAAAAGGATGCCGATCATACTCCGTTTTTATCCTTCGGGTCAAAGCCGAGAACCTGACGGTAGAGCGCAACAAGCCGGTCAGCCATTGTTGCCAAAGAATAGCGCTGCACCACCTGAGCGCGACCATGCTCGCCCAGCGAACGACGCAGCTTATCGTCCGCCAACAAAGTCCGGATTGCCGCGGCGAGCGCGGCGGGGTCATCGGGAGGCACCAGCCAGCCGTTCTCGCCTTGGGCGATGACCTCCGGGTTACCGCCTACCGCAGTGGCGATGGCTGGCAAGCCACAAGCCAGGGCCTCCAACAGGGCAAGCGACAGCCCCTCCGCCGCCGAAGGCAGCACAAACAGGTCAGCAGCTTGCAAGTAAGGGAGCACATCCGGCTGGCTTCCCATGAAAAGGACGCCTTCACCTGCCTGCTGCTTCAACGCGACCTCATCCGGCCCGCCGCCAACGATCATCAAACATGCCTGCGGGATGGCCGCACGCACCGTCGCCCAGGCGCCGGTCAACAAGCCGACCCGCTTTTCGGGTGAGAGGCGGCCAACGAAGAGGGCGAGGGGTGCATCCAACGGCAAACCTAGACGAGAACGCAACGCGGCCTTCTCTTCGGCAGGCAATGGGATGAAACGCGCCGTATCCACCCCATTGGGGATCGAGACGCGCTTCTCGACCGGCACACCCTCGGCAGCCAGTTCGCCGTCGATCACCGAGCTGATGACGCAAAAAGCGGCGATCTCGCGGCAGAGGACTTTGAGCCTGGTCCTGCCCAGGAACCTGCGCTTCAGCCGTAGCACGTCGCTGGAAAGCCCGCTGCCGTGAATGGTGGCAACCACCGGCTTCCCGAACAGGAACTTGGCAAGGACGGCAGTTGTCGCCGGGGAGATCAGCTCGTGGGCATGGATCAGGTCGGGTTTGAGGTGTGCAATCTGCGCTAGCGCGGCCAGGGTAAACATCAGCGAGGCGAGCGGCTTGGGGCCTGGCGCCGGCAAGCGCTGGACAGGGACGCCATCCACCCGCTCGAAGCGCACCGTACCGGGCAGGCGGCGGGTGAGCACAAGAACATCCACGCGGCGCGCTTGCAGCAACGGAGAAACCGCGCCCAACAGGCGTTCGGCCCCACCGATGCGCGGGAAGTATCCATGACTGAGCATGACGACGCGGAGAGGAGACATTGAGGTCGAATTCATTCTACGGACTGCGGGCATTCGGCGGCGCAACAATGGCGGGCAAGATGCCCGCCCTACGAGAGCAATTCCCGATACAAATTCAAAAGTTTCTCCATCCAAGCCTGCGGAGAATAATCCCGTAAGGCCAGGGCGCGGGCAGAAGCGCCCATCGCGCGCATCCGAGCTGGGTCACTGAGAAGCTGCTCGATGGCCACGGCAAGCGCCTCGGGCTGGCGCGGCGGGACGATCCGACCGCTCTCTGCCGTGACCAGGCGCGGCATATCGCCGACATGCGTGGCAACGACCGGCAACCCGGCCATCATCGCCTCCAATAGCGCGAGAGGCAATCCTTCCCAATGCGAGGAACTGACGTAGAGATCACTGGCAGCCAGCAAGCGCGGCACATCGCGACGCGCCCCCAGCAGCAGCACATTCTTTTCGAGGCCAAGCAGCGCCACCAGGTCGCGAATTTCACCGAACAGCGGCCCATCGCCAGCAAGGAGTAGGAGGATATTTGGATGAGAAGGAACCAGACGCGCGATGGCGGCGATCAAATCAGCAAAACCCTTGGGTGGGGCGAAGCGGCCAACACCGATGAGCATCTCCCTGCGCGCCTCGCCAGCCAGTCCCTGCCTGAGCGCCAGGCGTTCCTCGGCGCTGAGTGAGACCGGCAGCGGGACGGCATTGGGGATCACGTCAATCTCCCTGCCGCCCAAGCGCGCCCGGAAGGAGTTCGCGATGGTGTAGCCGACAGCAAGGACGCGCTTCGCCAAGTAACGCAGCGACCAGATCTCCAGCGCGCCAATCATTGGGTGAAATGAGCGTAACTCGTCCACGGTGGAGTGCAGCGTCGTCACGACCGGTAAACCGAGCGAGCGGGCGCACAGCGTACCGAGAATGTTGGCATACGTCAGATGGCACTGCACCAGGTCGAAACCGCGCGAAGCCATAAAGCGGCGTAGGTGGATGAGACGTTTGAAATCCAGCAGATGCGGCGCCGAGAAGACAGTGACTTTCACCCCCAATTCAGCCAGATCGTCGAGGATGGCGCGATCTTGCGCCGCGCTGAGCGAGACGACTGTCAGCTCCAGGCCATGGGCGCGCGCCTCTCCAGCCAGCGTCACGAGCAGCTTCTGTGCGCCGCCGATGATGAGATTGTCGATGATCTGAACGACTTTGATGGACATCGCTTGGCGGTCAATCGAGTAACAGCGACTTGCCCCGGATGAAGACCTGGAACAAGCCGAACCATTTATCGTATTGGCGCGGGTAGCGCGGGTCGTTGGGGATGGCGGCGGGAAGTGACATCTCGATCAGGTATAGGGTCAACAGCAGGTAGACCGCTTGCGGCGGGAGGCCCCATTGCTGGAAGAAGAGGCATAGGGTGTCGTTAATTATATTCGCCAGCCAGTTCTTTTCAAGGAAGCCACGCGCAAAAGCCTGCTCCTCGGGGCACTTATCCCAGCCGCGCCAGGGATAGAACAACGCGTAGGTGGTCATAAAGAAAAAGATATCGTGAAAGATCGGATCGGGATGGGCGTATCCCTCCCAGTCGATCACGCCCAGACCTTGCGGTGAAACCAGCAGATTCCCCGGCCAGAAATCACCCTGACGGCTGCACCGCCGGAAGGATAAGGATTGACAGGCGCTGGCAATCTCCAACAAGCGTTCTTTGGTTCTCTTCGGCAGATCGAGCGGACCGTGAGCAACAGCCAGTTGCTCTACTTTGCTGTTCACAACGTCGGGGCCTGGAAAAGGCAGGCTGCCGTCATTCGTCGCCTGCTCCAACTCGCAGAGGAAGTCGCACGCCAGGCGAAAGTCGCGTTGCACCGACGCCGGATGCATGTGTTGCCTGCGCGCCAATAGTGCGAACATCGAGACGCCTGGCAGGTATTTCTCCACGGCCACCAGCGAGCGGTGGAGTTCGTACAAGCCCAGCGGGAGAGGGATCGATTTCGACAGGCAGGGGTTCCCGGCCAGGCCACTCAAAGCCTGGTACTCTTTATTCAAAAAAACCTTCTGTTCTGCGGTATGGGCGAGGCGCAACACCAGAGCGGGATGCTGCGCGCGAGCATTGAACACAAGAAGGTTGATCTTGCAGTTCATTGAGCTAAGATCACCGATCTTCAATACGGAAAGCGGCGGGCAAATGACGACCCCGGCTTGTTCCAGGGAAGCACGCCACTCTCCTTCGATTCTTGCCAACAACATATCAATCACTGTTGCCTCCGTTGGGGCGTCCGGCAATAACCACCAGGCCGCGAAAGAACCACCGCTGCAGGCCAAAGGAGGCAAATGAGGCGGCCATTACTTGCTCCCAAGCGCCAACTTGCTTGGCTGGGATATAGATATTCCGGAAATAGAAGGAAGTGGCTCCCGTATCCAACGGGACCAAGATTTCTGGACTCTCCAAGCCGCCTTTTGCTCCATAGCAGCTCACAAGACGCAATCCAGCCCGATCCAGAAGGTCCCTGACCTTTCTAAGAGAGAGGAAAGACTTTCCAGGCGGCCTTTTCTTCGAGAAGAGAAAGTAGATGGCATCGGAATTGTAGATGCCCAATAGCAACCGCCCGCCCGGTTTCAGCCGCTTTAGGAGGGGAAAAAGCCGGGTACCGCCACGATCCGAGGCACATTCCAGGAGGATCAAGTGATCCAGGTCGGGAGGTACCTCTGCGCCAACGTCGGGAGACGTTGGACTACGCTGTCCGATTCGGAGTCCAAAATCTCCAGATTTTGGCATGTTCTCATCCGCTGTGGATAGCAAGATGACCCCCACCCCATCCGCGGCCAACGCCTCGACCAGGGGCTGGGACTCACCCAATACACCAACCCGCTGGCCCGCTTCGATCGGCAGGAAAAAGCGCAAGTCCGCCTGTGAATAACCCGTTTCGGGGTTGCTCATGAACTGGTTTCCACTTTCGATTTCTTGATGAACGTGCGGCGCAATATCTCCAAGCCTTTGAGGGCGACCTCGCGATTGGTCAGCCAGAGAGCAGCGGCATAGACCACCCCTCCGACAAGGGGCAGAAGGATCAATGAGAGCAGCGATGGGAGGTTCTTCAGCCAGAGGTGGAATGCGTAGGTACAAACGAACATTGCCAGTGTGCTGGTCACGGCTGGCTGGAGGGCAGAAAAAATTTCCCGCCAGCGCAACTTGATCACACTGCGGATGACAAGGAAGCGCACCACGGTTAGGATGGAATGAGCCGCGACCTGCGCCAGCCCGACATAGTAGATATTGTAACCGCCGGCAACCCAAAGCAAGGGAATGACCACGCCGAGCTTGAAGAGACCCAGGATGTTCATCAGGTCGGGCCGCCCGATAGCCTTGTAGATGTCACCGGCGTTGAAGCTCAACGAGTAGATCACCGCGTAGAGCGAGATCGCCTGCATCACCGGGATGGCCGGCGCCCATTTTTGGCCGAAGAGCACATCGACGATCTCGGGAGTGATGAGAAACAGTCCCACTCCCACTGGCACGGTATAGATGGCAATGTAGCGCAGCGTCAACAGGAAGCCCTTGCGCAGGGCATCCAGGTCATTTTGCAGCCGCGCATAGGCCGGGAAAAGCGCATTACTGACTATGTAACAGGTATTGATAATGAGCAGCTCCGGCACACGGAAGGCCATGGTGTAAAAGCCCAGGTTATCCGGGCCGAGACGTTTACCGACGATCAGGTAATCGATATTGCCCTGGATCGCGCCCATGAATTCGGAGAGGACCGTCTGGGAGCTGTAACTCACCAATTGACGCGAAGTTTTGAAATCCAGCGTCAGGCGCGGTCGCCAGCGGTAGACGATCCAATAGAGGGTGCTGGCTGCAATGTTCGCTGCCACCTGTCCCCAGACCAGGCTCCAGACACCGAATCCGGCAAAGGCCATGCCAATGGAAACAACGGCTTTGGCAGCAGCCTTGCCGAATTCGGGCAATAACGTCTGGCGGAATTGCATTTCCTTCTTGAGACGCGCCGCGTGAATATCGCCCATCCCCCAGATGATAAAAACGAGCGAGAGGACGCGCAGGATATCCGTTACACGCGGCTCCTTGAAAAACGCGGCAACCCACGGCGCGCAAAGGAAAGTCACTGCCGAGATGATCACATCGAATATTATGCCAATCGTAAAAGCGACGTTGGCATTGTATTCGGTATTATCCTGCCGGTAGATGACGACGTTCTCCATCCCCAAGCCGCCAAACGTATCCAGGTAGCCGATCACCAACAGGCCAATTGCCATCAGGCCGAATTCGTCTGGCGAAAGGAGGCGCGCCAGGATGACCGTGGTTACAAAGGTCACCCCCTTGCTCAGGCCAAAGACCAGGTAGTTCCAGGCGGTTCCCTTTATTGTGGCAGAGACGAGGGCGCGATTCTCATCCAATTTCAGTGAGCCTTTTCCAACTCGTTCTTGACGATATTCGGCATACTGAAGGCCATCGCCAGCAGCAGCCAGAAATAGCGCGGATAAGCGGAATGGACGAATACCGCCGCGCTGAAGTAGCCCACCAAGGCCGCCGCGAGCGCGGCAGTCATGCGGGCAAGCTCATACCTTTTTTTCTCTTTTAACTTCCTCCAAGATTCGATGACATCCTTGCCAGCAGCCGCTAACAGGAGAAGGAATACCGCCAAACCGATCAGGCCGGTTTCGGCAGCCGCCTCGAGGTACAGGTCGTGAGCGGCCCTGGCTGAAGCCGAGGTAGCCAACCCGATGCTCTTGGAGTACTTCATATAATGCAAAGCATAATTTCCCAGCCCAACCCCCAGGAAGGGATGCTGCCTGATCATCGCCAAGCCTGCCAGGGTCTCGCTGGCGCGGCCACGCAAGGAAAAATCTTGAGTATGGAAGCCTACCGAAGGCGCGGAAATCAATTCGGTCAGCGCTGCAATCCTTGCAATATACTCTTTGGGAATCACGAAGAGGAGAGCGATGCCCACCAAGATGAAAATCGGGATCGATTTCACGCTGGGACGATAGATCACGAACCAGGCGAACACCGCGGCCGCCAGAGCAAAAAAGCCACCGCGCGAGTAGGTAAAGACCACCGTCAAACCCGAAACCGCCAAAGCCCAGGCCGCAGCCAAGCGCAAGAGAAGGCGACGTTCATCCAGTAACCTCTCCAAGGCCAGAGGGACTAGAACGACCATCACTTGGGCATAAAAGTTCGGGTCGCCGACCGGTCCGAAAATACGGTAGCCCTCCTTCTCTCCGACATACTGCATGTAACCGGTTTGGGCAAAGCCCCCAAAATCGCTGCCAAAGCTACTGGTGAGGTATTGGTAGACGCTGAGGGTGCCGACGAAAATCCCCGCAAGCAACAACGCCCAAAAGACACCACGCAGCCGGCGACCATTATTCATCATCACGATAATGATGAATGCGATAAAAACGTCCTTCACAAAATCGCCCAAGGTCTCGCTGACAACTTTTGTGTCGGAAGCATAAAGAAGCGAGATGGCGCGTACCAAGCCCAAAATACCGATAACGACCGCCGCCCGTTGCCATCCCTGCGGGCGCTCTCTGAAGACCGCCCAGCGGATGAGCACCACAATCCCCATCAGGAAAATATAATATTTGGCAATCGAAGGCGCATTATGATAGTGGACGACAATATCCGAAAAGCGGGTATAGGTCAGGAAAAAGAGCACCAACAAACCGATCTCGATGGAGAAAATGCTGGCGATAAAGAGTCCACCCCCAATTATGCCAACGACAATATACAACGGATTACTGAACTGGCCCACCGCAAACCCCAATGCACCCCCTACCACCAGGGCTAAGACCGCGAAAGTAACTTTCAACCTTTCATACGGCTGCTGGATTCCGTCGGTAACCATCTTATGCGTGCCCCGAATAAACAAATAACTTCATGTCAGAATGGGACGGATACTCCCCGACTTTTCGGAATACCCCCGTGTCCACAATTACATCATGACATTTGGGATTATTGTAAAGGATGAACACATTCCTTGGCATCCGGCCTACGGATGTCAATAAATTGGTCATAAATTTGATCATGACACTGGAAGGGAACGGGTTGAAGAAGTAGATGTAATTATACGGATCAAGGTCTTGAAACAGGGAAGCATCCATAGTGATCATTTGACATCGTTTAGAGGGGATTCGCAGAATCCGGAAATTCTTCCTGGCAATAACCGCCAGACGATCTGAGATCTCGAGGCCATCCACCCGGGAAAAGGGAAACTTGAGCATAATCCGCATCGCTCCGCCTTTTCCGCATCCGATGTCAATGATCTTATCTGCCGTGGAAATTCTTAAATCCTTTAATACCTTGGAGAGATATTTATTTCCGGAAGATGAATAGCCGAAAGACAATGCAGGGTCATTAGAAATCCCAACAGCACTTAGATCGCGAGTAAAGTCCAGCCCCCTGAGGTCCTCCGATACAAGGCGGAACTTCCAACTCAAAGAGTTATAGGAAAGTTTTCTTCTAGCCCATTCCAGGATATTCATAATCAACCTTTGCCGTTCGACAATTTTCCATCCGAGCGAACAGCGTCTGGTTGTAACGGCCCTAACCGGCGGTAATAACCGACCCGCCAGAAAATATACTCAAACAGCTCTGTCCAATCGCCGCGGAAGTTACGGCCCGATGTCAAAACCTCCAGCGTTTTGTCTCCTGAATAGGCGACTTTCCCGCCGATGGATTTGATCGTTGTACCGAGCTTGATATCGTAATTCAACGATCCTTCATCGTATAGCTTCAGCAGCAGCGAGCGCTTGACGGCATAATTGCTTCCACGGCTCACAGGAATGCGAAGGATGACGCGCTTGAACCATCTGGAGGAATTGTATAACGCCATCCGCACTTGCATGGCTGCGCGGGTTGGCAGGTTGTAGTAACCGACGTAAGTATAGGCCAACTGCGCGCCCGCCGCGAATTGCGCGATATACCAATCGATCAGAGAAGTGGCATCCGGCAAGTGGCAGTCCGCGTCGAAATGGATCGTGCATTCGGCGACGGTGCTACGCGCTCCCGCGACGCGAACCGCGAGATAGACCTCAGCGCGCGTCTTTATTTTCGGGATAGCCAATACACCCAAGCCAAATGCGCGGTACTTATCGATTTCTCCTGGCGGCGCATCCTCCGGATAATTGTTGATCACCAGGATGATCTCCAGGCGATGCTTCCCATGGTAGGATGAAATATCTTCCACCAGCAGCAGAACATTCTGGAGGTCATTTTGGGCGTTTACCGGAACAACGATCGAAGCCTCTGGAGGTAAAGCCGGATCGCCTCGCAGCCTGCGAAGATGTTCTGTCAGGACCAACTCGTCACTTTTTGCCATCAACCGTAGATGATCTTCTTGTTCGAATCGATGATCGTCAGACCTTCGCCACTTGTCAATGCCCGTTCGAGCGCCACCTCGGTTAACTTTTGCAGTTCCTCGGCCGTTTCGCCGGGGTTGTGTTCCTTGATGCCGATGATAGGCTTGAGGTACAAGTCCTCGCTCGAAACGGTCAGCCTGACTGGCACAGAAAGAGAGACACGCACCCGTCCCATGGTATTCAAGGCTTCAGCCGGCGTCTCGGAAAGCAGCACAACAAAGGTATAGTCGCTCCAACGTCCGATAATGTCCGTGCCGCGCAGTTGAATCTTCATCGTATTCGCTGCATCGCGCAAGACCTGTTGCAACGAAGAGCGGGGCAGCACCTCCATGTACTCCTTCAACCCTTCCAGTTGAACCAGACACATGGTGAGGTAGCCCGCGATCGCAGTAGTTCTCGAAGAAGCCTTCAGCTCCAAACGTCTCTCGAACGATTTCCGATTGAGCGTCGAGGTGACATCATCCAGCGAGAACTGCTGCATGATGTTCCCGATGGAAGAGGTCAGCGTTTCGTTCAGGAATGCCAGCGCGATGCCAACGCCGAAGCCCAATGCCAAGGCGATGCCAGCGTCACGGAAAGGCTGAGGGCGGAGCGGTTCGATCGGGGGCACGGCAGGATCCAAGACTGCCATATCGAAAATCTTATAGGTGCTCTGCACGTAATTGATTGCGCGCGCGCCGATGCTGTTGGCTAACGTAACGATCAAAGCTGGGTCTGGACCTTCGACAGATAGCTGGATGATGTTCGAATCGGGCAGCACCACTGTCGAATATTTATAGTCTATCAAAGCCTCCTGGGTGTAACCCAACTGGCTGAGCGTTTCACGATAAATGCGTGGACTGTTCAATATCTCGGCATACGTCTGGGAAATGGAAGGCTTATCCAACGTAGCCAGGCTATCGAGCAGGATACCACTGCTCTCCGACAACAAGTCCGGGTTTGGGATGACGATGAAGCTCGTGCTTACCAGGTAGGTCGGCGTCGAGACGTAAGAGATGATCAATGAAGCCGTCAAAGCGGCAAGCGCTGTCAACAAGATCAGCCACCAGCCGCGACGTAGAATTTGAAAATACAGTTTTATTTCCATAGGATTTCCTACTTACGAAATGAGGTCAGGAAAGTCTCCCTGACCCAGGAGTTGCTCGAATAGAGCAGAAAGCTGCACGGCGCTGTGGTGGATATCGAATTCTTTTGCAACTAGCGCCCGTCCGGCTTGAGCCATGCGGGCAGCTTCACGAGGATTCTCATAGAAGGTTATCAGCGCATTTGCCAAGGCTAGCGGATCGGCGGGCGGTACCAGCAGCCCGGTTACGCCGGGACGCACAAGCTCAGGAATGCCAGAGAGTTCCGATGCGACCACCGGCAGTCCACTGGCAAAGGCTTCCATGATCGAGACCGGGATACCTTCCATCTTGCCCGAAGGGGTGACAACGCTCGACTGAACGTAGCAGTGGGCGCTGCGCAATAGCGCGGCTACCTCGGTTTGTGTGCGCGCCCCAAGCAGTTCCATATCTGCAGCCAGACCACGCTCGGCAATCATCTGCTGCAAGAATGGCTGCTCCTCACCGCCCCCGATAATGCGGCAATGGAACGGGACGCCCCGAACGCGCAGGATGGCGCAAGCCTCGATGAGGTAGCGCATCCCTTTATAGGGTTGCAGGCTGCCAATGCTGATGATCTGGAAAGGTTCGTTGCCATTGCGGGGAGGCGCCTGCTCCACGTAGAGGACAGGCTCGATACCACAATGCACCACATGGATCTTCACAGCGAGAGCTGCGCCGACCTCGCGGATCAGATATTGCCGATTATAGTCTGAAATTGCGACAATGAAAGCCGCCTCTCTCATTTTGGTCGCGAGCATCGCTTTCTCAGTGAATATATCGTGCGCGTGGACAGTGACGCTGAAACTGATACCTGTCAGCCTATGGATCAACCATGCCGCCAATGCTGGGTGACTGGCATAGTGTGCGTGAATATGGACCACTCCATCCTGCATCATTTGCTCGGCTATACGAACCGTCTTGGGGAAGAGAAGCATAGCTCGCAGTAAAAACTTCGGACTGGAACGGTTTTCCCACACGACACGCCACCATAGGGAATTGTATCGTCGCGGGCGCTTGATGAACTGGCGCAGATTGGCAGCCAGGATGTCGAGAGAGAGCCAGGGGAGGTAGTGTGCCCGCTCCACCCACACCTCAGCCTCAGCGTGGACCAACGATTGGTTTTGCCTGATCAGCGGATAGAGTGCAATCTCCCACCTCAGCTCTTCCATCGCGATCATCTCCCTTAAGATGAAAGTCTCCGGGAGATGGGGAAAACGCGACATGATATAGGCGATCTTTGCTCGCATGAAAGTATCATACCTTAAAGAAGGGAAATATGGGAGTGCGCAGGCGATTTTATCCCCCAATAAAAGATTCATCCACCGACGACGCTGATCACTTAGAAGGTTTTACTACGCATAAATCGGAAGAAGGCCAGGAGTGTTTTTATCAGAATCATGATATCGAACCACAAGCCGCGCCGCTCGATATAGGTGATATCGAGACGCAATCGTTCGTCGAACTCTGAATCATCCTGCCGGACGACTTGCCAGAGGCCGGTGAGACCCGGCAACACATCCAACCGCTCCGTCTGCCAAAGGCGGTACGTTTCGGGACCAAAGGAAGTGGGGCGCGGGCCAACCAGGCTCATCTGCCCACGCAGGATGTTGAAGAATTGCGGCAGCTCGTCCAGACGGGTCTTGCGCAAGAATCGTCCGACCGGCGTCACGCGCGGGTCGTTGATGATCTTGAAATCCGGCCACTGGAGTTTGTTCAAATGGGCATATTCCAGCTTGAGCTCTTCCGCGTTTTTGACCATCGTGCGCACTTTATACATTGTAAACATCCGCCCCCCCTTCCCTGTGCGCCGTTGGGCAAAGAAGACCGGCGCGCTCGGGTCGCTGAGCCAGACAACGAAAGCGACCAGACCCAAGACCGGCAGCCACACCGGCATAAACAGGAGGACCAAGCTTACGTCCATGATCCGTTTGGCAATATAATAAGAACGGCCGCGCAGCCGAATCTTCTTGGGGTCGAATTTCTTGATCCACTCCAAATCAGATGAGGCGTCAGCGAAGCTCATGGTCCAAAGCTATGCTCAAGACTTGCCCTGATCTGCAATCGCGCCAGCGGATTCTGTTGGCGAAGGGAATGTATGGGCGGCCGGTGATAGGAGATTCAGCTCGGCCTTTCGAAGCAGCTCATCGAAGGTGACGGCCTCTTCTGGAAAAGCAGCCGCCCCCCACGAGATCGCGATCCCCAGGTTGTCGTGTGCGAGGGACTGGATACGATTGGCCAAGATAGTGGAGGCGTGCGGCTCGGTCTCGGGACAAAGGATGACGAAGCGCCCTTTTTTAGATTGCTGAAGCACCGGGTCTGTACGCCGCGCCGCCTCGTTAATGATCTGGCAAAGGCGGGCGGTTGCGTAGCGCTGGGCGATATTGAGCTTGATCTCGTGTAATGTGCGTTGCAGGCTTGTCTGGAGCGAGTCCGGATCGGGCTCCAGCACCAGCACCGTCAGCGGGTGATTGTAACGGCGGCTGCGGGTCAACTCCACCTTGATCGCCTCGGAGGCGTCTTCGAGGAAGGTCGCTCGTCCTGGTATCTCGCCAAAAGCGAGGTTCTCGATGGTATCTTCCACCTGAGTGAGTTGGCGCGCCAGTCCATGCGCCAGCATTACGCCAGCCATGATGAGGATAAACTCGATGATCGCCACTTGCAGCTTATCAGGCGTGAAAGAGGATAATTCGCCCACCACGAGCGCCCACACCGCAAGATAAATCCCCCCCCAAAGCGGGATAAGAATGTAGATAGAAGCACGGCGCAGTTGAGGAATGAGAACGGTCACCACCATTGCCAATCCAATGAGGATATAAGCAAACGGATGAAGGTTTAACATGCCCGGGGTACCAACATCCAATCTCTCCAATGAAAAAACAACCACCAAATAGATCAATACCAGAATAATCTGCCGCTTGATGCTACCCATTTCAATACTCCCGAGCGATGAATAGAATTTCTCTGGCTAGAATACGTGCCGGAGACATTCAAAATGTATGACAATAATATCAGAAATCAACCTTCCGAACAAGTCCAGGTTGATTTTTGACAGCATCGGAAATAAGAGGAAAGGTGGGGTGTGCGGGCGGCTACGCCGCCCGCACACCCCCATTCTCGTTATTTCCGATATAGTCTATTGAATGTTAGGGAACTGAAAGGTATCTGAACGCCCTCCTAACCATCATGTTAAGGGCATTCGACACATAGTATTGTATACTGTTGACAGTGAAAGAAGCACGGCGCATGTAAATTAACAATCGAATTCCGATAAAGGCAAACCCGGCAAAAGCCGGGGACGCAAAGCCATGGATCTAAAGCTGGAACCCAGCTATGACCGCCAGGTTGCCGAAGAAACAAGTGCTTTTCAAAGTTCTCCTCAGCAGCCTGGCAAGAAAGCCAGGCTGCAAGTTTTTTGCAAACAAAGCAAGGAAAACGCCATGAAAAGCACACTCTTCCGACTAACAGCACTCATCACCCTCATCGCCACCATTCTTGGAACGAACACTACTGCCCACGCCGCCAGCGCTCCTGCACTGGTTACGAACAAAGTGGTCAACCTGATCTACTTCTATAAGCCGCCGGAAAACGCAGACGCCTCCACCCTCGCCCAGAATTTCAGCACCTATATCCTGACCCGCGCTGACGAACCCTTCCGCGATCAACTGATCGCCAACGGCGTCACTTCCCCGATCATGCAATACGTCCGCATCGAAGCGATCATGGATCCCGGTTCCTGCACCGCCCAGCCCTACCGCGATAACGTGGCTTACAAGATCGGCGATTTCTGCAACATCAGCCAGAATCATCCCGATTGGTTCCTGCTGAACGCGGATGGCAGCCGCATCAAGGTGGACGGCAAGTACTTCCTGATGGACCCCGGCAACCAGGCCTGGCGCGAGTTCTGGCTGAGCCGCACGCAGGAGAGCCAGGAGCAACTTGGTTGGTACGGCGTCTTCCTGGACAACGTCGAGGGCAGCCTGAGCAAGGTTTACAGCCTGGGCGGCAAGCCGGTCAAGTACCCCACGGATGCTTCTTACCAGGTCGCTGTCAAGGGCTTCCTGCAATTCCTCTACACCAGCTACTTCAAGCCGCAGGGCCGCCCGCTGATGGCGAATATCATCTCGGTGGACACCACAGCTACCTGGTTCTCTTACCTCGAGTATCTCGACGGCGCCATGGACGAATCGTGGGGAGTGGATTGGCACTCTGGCTACCACAGCCTCACCGATTGGAACGAGGAAATGGGCCGCGCTGAGAAGACCCAGAACAATGGCAAGTACGCCATCCTGATTGCCCAGGGCGATCAGGCAAACAACAACCGCCAGACTTTCGCCTTTGCCTCCTACTTGTTGATCAGCAACGGAAACGCAACTTTCCGCTACGCCTACGCAGACAACTACGAAGAATCCTGGCTGTACGCCAACTACAACAATGATCTCGGTAATCCACTCGGCACTCGCTACCAACAAGGTAACCTGTGGAAGCGCGATTTCGCCAACGGTTCCGTGACTGTGGATCCGGTCAACCACACCGCCAACATTTCCATCACCCCCGCCGCCACACCGACAGCTTCACCCACCGCCGCTCCCACCGAGCCTACCGCCACACCGACAGCTTCACCCACCGCTGCTCCCACCGAACCTACCGCCACACCGACGGCTTCACCCACCGCTGCTCCCACTGAGCCCGCCACACCGACGGCTTCACCCACCGCCGACCCCAACCGTCCCACCAATCCAACGGCTTCACCCACCGCCGTTCCCACCAAGCCCGCCAGCACACCGATTGCTTCACCTACTGCCTCTCCTACACCCAAACCGACCAAGACTACCATAACCTACGACAGCAACGATGCCGCCTTCACTTACTCCGACGCCTGGAGCAACTTCAACGACAAGTCTGCCTTCAACGGTAGCTACATGGTCGCCACCACCCAGGATGCATCCGTCACCTTGACATTCACCGGCACCTCCTTCAGCATCATCTACACGAACGGCCCCAAGTTCGGCAAAGTGAACGTCTTCGTTGACGGAGTTCCAATGGGCTCATTCAACCAGCAGGGACGCAAGGTCCACTACCAGCAACGCTGGGATTGCCCCAAGCAACTGACCTCCGGCACGCACACCCTCGAGCTGGTCTTCAGCGGCCCCAAGGACACCCAGGTTTCACTGGATGCAGTGAAAGTAACAAAATAACCTACTTCAACAACACCGGCCTCACCAGGCTACATCCCCCTCCCGTGACGATAGGATTTCGCAGTCACGGGAGGTTTCATTTCTGGAATCGGAACAGGCTCTCTGGGACTCGCCGTGATAGATCGGCATATCTGGTACTTGATGTAGGTCGGATTGGCAATCCGACCTACATATGGTGGTGCATCACGGCAATTCCATGAGAACCATCGGAACATTGCACTGACGTGCAGCGTCAACAGCGTATAATCACAATATAAGAAACATCGTTGGGGTGCGAAATCTCTCGACTTTTTCCGAAGTCAGGAGACTTCGGACTCCAGGTGGAGGAGGACCCCATGACCATATCCCGCCGCGATTTTATAAAGCTGTTCGGTATGTGCGTCGCCTCGCTGCTGCTGACGCGCTGCCAATTTCCTGCCATCGCCGCCTGCTACGCGCCGATGCCGCCGCCGGAATTGCGCACCGCGCGCGGCCGTCTGCGCGCTGGCTGGAGGCGCTTCAACGAACTGGCCCAGGCAACTGCTGCCGACTACGAGGCAGGAGATCGCCTCTCCCAACAACTGGCTTCCGACCACCGCCTCAACCTCGATGAGTTGGTCGCCAATGGAGAACTCTTTGCAGCGGTCGCGGACCTGGTGCAAGAGGCCTACAGCGCGGCCCTCTACCATGTCTGGCGCTCCAATGCCCCAATCACCTGTTATGAGCCGGTTATAGTAAATTACGCCCCCTCCAGCGCCGGCGTGTTGGTGCAGCAATCCGAAGCCCTCAACCAGGCCGCGGCGCAAGGTGAGATCGCGCCCGAGACGCTGGCCAAAGCGCAAGCCGCCCTCGAACATGACATGGCATTCTACGCCCTGAGCGACGCCGATCTGCAGGCCTTGTACGACCGTCTCATCGCAGAGTGGCAAACCACAGGCCAATCTACCCCTTCCTTCGATGCCGTCGAGCTGGAAATAACGCCCGACGCCAAGGCCGCGGCGCAGTTCATTGTGGACCTGCTGGCTGGGAAATGACCGCCAAACCGCGCCTTCTTTCGCTGATCGTTGAAGTCACTGAGCGCTGCAATCACGCCTGCTTGCACTGCTACAACGTCTGGCACGGCGATGGCTACCCGCGCGGCGAGCTTGATACTTCCCGAACTCTCGACTTGCTCGCCAAAGCCCTCGACGAGACCGACTGTTCCCATGTCACATTGACCGGCGGCGAACCGCTGCTGCGCCACGACCTGCCCGCCATTCTCGATTTCCTCTCCGAGCGCGGCGTGCGCGTGACGGTCATCAGCAACGGGCGTCTGCTCGATGAACGCAACACCATGGATCTACTCGGGCGCGGCGTCGGGTTGTTCGAGCTTCCCCTCTTAGCGGACCGGCGCGAGGTTCACGATACGCTTTCAGGCGCGCCGGGCGCGTGGGATGCCGTCCTGGCCGCAATGGCGGACCTCCGCATCCGGCGCGGGCAATTCATCGCCGTCTTCGTCATCACCCGGCTCAACGTGGACCGTCTCTACGAGACGATCAAGCTGGCCTTTGCCTTCGGGGCGCGGGCATTGATGCTCAATCGCTTTAATCCAGGCGGACGGGGACGGGAACACATCGCCGAGCTGCTCCCCACCCCCTCACAGGTGCGGCAGGCGCTGGAGACGGCAAACGCCGCCTCTGAGGAATTCGGCCTGCCCATCTCTTGCTCCATCCCTATCCAGCCCTGCCTGATCGATATGCACGCTTACCCCCGGCTGGGACACGGCTACTGCGCGGCCGGCAGCGAGCGCGCTTACTACACCCTCGACCCGCTGGGTAACCTGCGCCCATGCAACCATTCCACCACCATCCTGGGCAACCTGTTCGGGAGACCGTTCGGCGAGCTGATCGCCTCCGAGCAGATGAGCGCCTTCACCTGCGCCATCCCACCCTTTTGCGCCGCCTGCGACCGGCACCTGGAATGCCAGGGCGGATGCAAAGCCGCTGCGCAGGTCTGTTATGGTTCGCTGACGGCTGAGGAGCCATTCTTGCAACAAACCCACGCGTTGCATGAAACGTGAAGAAAGAAACTCTTTGGATACGGAGATTGCCATGGACCATAAGGTATTTCGTTTCCTCGCATTTCTCGGGCTCATTCTTCTGGTCGCCTGCAACAGGGAGCGCTTACCCAATACGACCGACACACCGATTCTGCTCCCGACCGGCAACAGCACGCCGACTTCCACCTCATCGCCAACACCGACCTCCACCGCCACCCCCATCCCTCCCACAGCCACACCAACCCCTCCCTCAACACAACGCTACACCCCGGTAAATGTAATGGCTGGCGCGGCAACTCCGGCTCCCGGCTGGACGATGTACGTCAACGATTTCTTCGGCTATACCATCAACATTCCCGCCGATGCGATCATCCATGAAAGAGGCGCAGAGGGAATGGACATGAAAGAGTCGATCCCACCCGGCTTTACTTTCGATGAATATTTCGATTACGTACTGGCTATTCTGCCGAAGAAACTGTGCGTCTCATTCGAAATCCCCGGTGCCCACATTACAATCGCCCCGCCCTATGAACCGTTCGGCAGCTTCATGGGGCCTTGCCCGGGATGGGGCATCGGGAGCCAATACAACATGGAAGGGGCTTTCGAGACATTGTGGATCGCCGGCCAGCAGTACAAGAATTACCAGGGATACAAACTATATTTACAAAGCACCGGTGCTTTCGATACTGAGTTGTACTCATTCAACCTGGATAACGGCTTCTCAGTCCGCTGGAGCGGCGGACCGCGCGGGGAAATGTCCTACGAAAGTTACCTTGCCCAGCGGGGGAGAGCTTTGGATATTATGACTACGCTGCATTGGTATCGCCCTCCCGACTTGACAAAACCCGGCACGACTTGCGCCGGCAAGTTCACCCGCCTGACACGCACCGTTGACGCCATTGTTGTCAGGGATGGAGGCGTCGTGGCGCACTCCAATTCATCGGCTGACAGTTCCCCAATCGGACAACTGCCATTCGGAACCATCGTTAAAATAATGGAAGGCCCGGTCTGCACAAATGAGCGGGTGTTATGGCAGGCAGCCAGCGACCTGATCGAGGGGGGTGTGGGCTGGATCGCGGAAGGAGACGGAGTGGAATATTATTTGGAACCGTACAGACCATAGGGTATACCTTTAGCAGATTGGCAACATTACACGGTTCCGTCGCGCCCGCGTTGATATAACGCCACCACCTGTTCCGCAAAGTCAACCATGCTCCTCCGCAGCGGCTCCGGCGCCAGCACTTCCACGGCGCGGCCAAGGCCAAGCAAGCGGGTGCGGGCGGTCTCAAAGGACTCGAAAGGCAGGTCGAGGGTTACCCAGCCGTCCGGGTCAGGCTTCGAATTTGTCGCCGGAAGGTTCCGGAAGCGGTCATCGAGAAAGTAACGCAGGCTGCCCTGGATTTCCGGCGAGACGCGCACATGCGCCACAAAAGGCGCCTGAGACTCGAATTCTGCACACCATTTTTTCCAGAAGGCCGGCAAGTCAAAATCGCTGGGGCGGGTAAAAGTTTCGGAGGTCATCTCGATGCTCATTACCCGCGAAACGCGCACTGCCCGGAGAGTTCTTTCCCAAGCATATACCACATACCAGACATTCGCCTTTGCGACCAAGCCATAAGGAGCAACATTCTGTTCCACCCACCGGTTGAAGTATGTGCGGAATTTCATCCGTACCAGGCGGTCGTTCCAAACTGCCTGCTGGATGACTTGCAAGGCTGGGACAGCCTCGTCTGCTTGAAACCACCAGGATGCATCCAGGTGGATTCGTTGACGAGCGCGCACTTCATCGTTGCGGCGCGAGTCCGGCAGGGAAGCCGAGAGTTTAAGCATGGCTGCCTTAAGCTCCTGCCCAACCCCCAACTGCGCCAGCGGCGCGGGGACGCTCACCATGAACAATGCCCGCACTTCATCAGGCGTGAGACCGGTGAGGCTGGTGCGGTATTCCTCCACCAACCCCACGCCGCCTCCCGGTCCGCGCTCGCTGTAGACGGGGACGCCGGAGGTCGAAAGGGCGGTCAGGTCACGGTACACGGTCCGCACCGAGACTTCCAGTTCAGCAGCCAGTTTCTCGGCGGTCGTACGACCGAGCGTCTGGAGCAGCATCAGAAGGGAAAGTAAACGGTCAGCGCGCACGTCCTCATTCTACCAGAAATTCCTGACAGGAGATGTCAGGTAATGCGTGCTATTATGGAGGCGTACTCCGGAGAACCCCCGAGCGGGAATGCGCATCCCGCGATAACGAAAAGGAGAAAATATGGAAGAACTCAAAGTTCGGATCGTCACCCTGCCCCCATTGCAGGTGATCTGTTTCAACGGCTTCGGTCCCAGCCCGGAAGGGCAGGCCTACACCAAAGCTGAAAACTGGCTGAAGGCAAAGGGCATGTGGGAGGATGGCAAGGAACGCCGCTTCTTCGGCTACAACAACCCGGACCCCTCTCCCGGCTCCCCGAACTACGGCTACGATGTCTGGGTGACCGTGGATAAGTCCGTCCAGGCGGAAGGTGATGCCCGCATACTCTCGTTCGCGGGTGGGCTCTTTGCAACGACCCGCGTGGACGCAGGACCGAAGGGCGAAGGCATTTACGAAACCTGGCAAAAACTGGCTGCCTGGGTGGAGCACAGCAAGTACACCCCTGAATTCTCCAGCCGGCAATGCTTGGAGGAATCGCCAAACCCCTTCAATTCGCCTCCCACCGGATTCACGCTCATTCTGTACGAGCCGATCCGCGAGTAGCGAGAAGCGCCAGCTTGAACAAAAGCCCTCCTGAATTCAGGAGGGCTAAATACTTGATCGAAACCTGGCTGCTTACTTCACTTCCAACAATTCCACATCGAACACCAGGGTAGCATTCGGCGGGATTACGCCGCCCGCGCCGCGCTCGCCATACGCCAGGTGCGGCGGGATGGTCAGCACGGCCTTGCCGCCGGCCTTCATCAGGGCGATGCCTTCATCCCAACCCTGGATGACGCGCCCGGCGCCGAGCTTGAACTCGAACGGTTCGCCGCGGCTGATGGATGAGTCGAACACCTTGCCATCCGGGAATTTGCCGGTGTAGTGCACTTTCACGGTCTTACCGGCCATGGCTTGCGCGCCCTTCCCAGCGATGATCTCGGTGTATTCCAGTCCAGTAGAAGTTTTCATGGGGGTCTCCTTTGTAAGGCGCAATTGTAATCCATATCCGTGCAGGCTCATGTTTCTCGGTATAATGCGTTCGATTGGACTCCAACGAAGGAGAAACCATGAGAATTGTCCTTATCCTTCTCATTTTCTTGCTCGCTGCCTGCGGGAGGAATGTTTCACCCGCAGCAACCCAAACGCCGATTGAGACGAAAACAGCCACAGTTACTTCGTTAACCACCAATACCCCCACCAAGAAACCTACACTCACACGCGAAACCAAAGCCGTCACCCCCATTCCTTCGGCCACCGCCAACCTCGCGATTACTCAATCGGCTTCTCCTACGCCAACCAAGGTCACCTGGTCTTACAGCGGATTGGGTCCCATCGCCTATATCCAGGGTTATGAATACGAAATTCGCATGACAAACTCCGGCAGCTCCGGCGACCAGGTTCTCTACAGCCTGCCAGCGGGGAATTACGATATTGACTTAACTGCTGGCCTCTCCTGGTCTCCAGATGGCTCGCGCCTGGCATATGCCACAACCATCTGGGCAGATATTTACCTTATCTTCATCGACGATTCACGGGTTCGCAACATCACCAATACCGGCGACAAATTCGAGACCGACCCGGCCTGGTCGCCCAATGGCGACAAGATCGCTTTTTCAGCTAATCGCAGCGAGGATAAATTCAACATCCACCTCATGTCCCCCGATGGCACGAACATCGAACAACTGACCAATTGTCCCATTTATTGCAGCCAGCCGACGTGGTCGCCGGATGGTACAACTATCGCCTTTGTATCTGAACAGAATGCGTCGAGCTATGATATTTTCACCATAAAAGCGGATGGTTCGGGGCAGAAACAAATAACCCACGGAGGTGCCAACCTTTATCCCGCCTGGTCGCCTGACGGCCAGTATATCGCTTTTGCGAGATCGCTTGATGTCAACGAGACGGCTTATCTATACTTGGTGAAAACCGACGGAACTGGTCTCACAGCATTAACCGGCGATCCAGACAATATCCGGCGGCTGAGCTGGTCACCTGATAGCCGGTATATTGTCTACGAGAATTTCCCGACAGTGGGTCCGATTGCCGCACTATGGATCATTGATGTCCAGAGCAAGCAGAGCAAACCACTGACCACCAGCAGTGGCTTTTATGCTCCGGCCTGGCAAGCAGGAACTGGAATAAGCCAGGAAGATATCATCCAGCACCCCGATTGCAGTTCCGGCTGGACGCGGCTTGTCGCTGGTGGTCAAGTGCGTGTGATGGGCGCGCCCACCGATCCACCCAACCGGGTTAGATCAGAACCAGTCAAAGCCAATAACACCATCGGGCAAGTTTATCCGGGGGCGATCCTCCGCTTGCTCGAAGGTCCCGTCTGCGCGGATGGACTGATCTTCTGGAAGGTTTCAAATGCTACCATCCCCAGTGGTGTGGGCTGGACTGCGGAGGGGGATGGAAAGGAATACTGGCTTGAGCCTTACAACCCATGATATAATCCGCTCGCCGTAATAGTTCAGGAGCCAAGGAATGACAGACATCCTGTAAGAAACCAAGTTTTTTCGGGCAAACCAACCTGCTGGTTCTCTTTTGGATTCACCGGCCGGGGGCGTCTGCCCCCGGTTTTAGTTTATAGGACTGTCTATGCTCTCTGCACATCAAATCACCAAAACCTACGGCCTCCACACCGTCCTTCAAGACATCACCTTCAGTATCTCTGCCGGCGAACGCCTCGGGCTGATCGGCCCGAACGGCTGCGGCAAGACTACCCTTCTGCGTATCCTGACCGGCGAGGAGAAGCCGGATTCGGGCATAGTGACAACCACACGTCCAGGCTTGCGGATCGGCTACCTAGCCCAGGGTTTCAACCTTGACCCGGCGCTGACACTGGCTGAAGCCTGCGCGCCTGCTGCGCGCCCCGACCCTGAACAAATCCTCGTCAAACTGGCTGCGTCCCTGGCCGCGCAGCCCTCCGATAAAAACCTCCAGGCTGAGTACGATGCCGCATTGCTCGCGTTCGAACTTTCCAACCTGCAACCTGCCAACATTCTTACACCTCTCGGCTTATCTGCACTAGCACCGGAAACAAAAGTTGGCACGTTGAGCGGCGGGCAAAAAACTCGTTTGTCCTTGGCGCGCCTGCTGCTCTCTGATCCACACCTGCTGCTGCTTGACGAACCCACCAACCATCTCGACATCGCCATGCTCGAATGGCTGGAGGATTGGCTCAGGCAAATCCGCGGCGCGGCGCTCATCGTCTCCCATGACCGCACCTTTCTCGATAACACCGTCTCGGCGATCATCGAGCTCGATCCGCTTACGCACGGACTCAAACAATACGGCGGCAACTACAGCGACTACCTCTCACAGAAAGAAGCAGAACGCCAAAACCAGATGCAAACCTACCTCGACCAGCAGGCCGAGATCCGCCGCATGAAAGCCGACATCGCCCGCACCAAACAGCAAGCAGCGCACACCGAGCGCGCCGCCAGCTCCATCCGCATCGGTGGGCCGGATTACAAGGTCAAAGGCTACAAGGCATACAAACAAAGCATCGCCAAGGGAACGGCGAAGAAAGCCAAAGCGCGCGAGAAAAAGCTGGAACGCTTCCTGGAATCGGAGGAGTTGGTCGAACGACCGCAAGCGGCCTGGCAGATCAAGCTGGAGTTCGCCGCGCCAGAGCATCTCAGCCGGGACGTGCTGGTGACCGAGAACCTGTCCATCGGCTACCCAGGCTACCCGCCGCTCCTGTGCGGACTACGCCTGCACGTGCGCGGCGGGGAACGGGTGGCGCTGACCGGGCCGAACGGCTGCGGGAAGACGACCCTGCTGCGCACCATCGCCGGGCAAGTGGAACCTCTGGCTGGCTCGGTGCGACTCGGGCCATCGTTCAAGCTCGGTTACATGACGCAGGAGCAGGAGCATCTCGACCTGACGAAGTCACCGCTGGAGGTCATCCGATCCGCAGGCCTTTTCAACCAGACCGAGGCACGCGGTTTCCTGCACTACTTCCTGTTCGGCGGGGATGATGCGCTGCGCCCATGCGGGGAGATGAGTTACGGCGAGCGTTCGCGGTTGGAACTGGCGCGGCTGGTGGCGCAGGGGTGCACCTTCCTGCTGCTGGATGAGCCGATCAATCATCTCGACATCCCAGCGCGCGCCCGCTTCGAGCAGGCTCTGAGCCAATATCACGGCACCGTACTGGCCGTTGTCCACGACCGTTACTTCATCGAGCGCTTTGCTACGAGCGTTTGGGTGGTGGAAGATGAAAGGATACGCAGCAGGTAAGTCGAAATTAATTTCGATTTACCCGCGCTGCCGCATGCCCCCAGCCCACAGACGGGTATCTTTCCGAGGAAACCTTCACCGCCCTTAGGGAGATGCACACCCTGCTACACGCCGCCGGACCGAAGTGGTCGCGAAAATTGGAAGGCGCGTATTTCCCGCAAGAAGACCTGCGCCGCCATAACATCGCGGATCGCCCAATTCCCTGGCTAGGCACAGATGGCCACTTTGCGAGGGAAACCCCCGGCAGCGACTGGGTCATCCAGCGTTGGATCCTGCGCGAGAAAGGGATCGCCATTGCAGGGCCGCCGCTGAAGCCGATGATTGACCCGATCAGAATGGGATACAATCGGGCAATTCCACTCTTGGAGACTCAAATGCCTGACACTGCTACATTGCCCCCTCGCTCCGAAGTCCCACTCGAACAGACCTGGGCGCTCGAAAGCATCTTCGCCACGCCCGCGGACTGGGACGCAGCCAGCAAAACGCTGAGCGATCTGCTACCCACCCTGACCGCCTACCACGGGCGCCTGAAAGAAGGTGCGCAGGTGCTGTTGGAGGCCATCCAAAAACTCGAAGAAACCGGCATCCTTTACGGCAAAATCCTCACTTACGCTTTCGATGCCTATGCCGTGGATACCGGGAACCAGGCCGCGGCCGCCCGCCTCGGTCAGTCGCGCAGCCTGGAAGCGCGTTACGCCGCAGCCATCGCCTTCTTCAACCCGGAACTGATCGCGATCGGCTTCGAGGCATTGCGCCAATGGATGCAGGAAACACCCGAGTTAGCCTTCCTCGCCCATTACGTGGATCAACTGGAGAGGGCGCAGACCCACGTCCGCTCGGCTGAGGTGGAGGAAGTCCTGGCGCTCACCAGCGATCCGTTCACCGGGCCGATGAGCACCTATTCCTCGCTCAACAATGCCGACCTGACCTTCCAGCCGGCCACAGCCTCCGACGGCGCCCGCCTGGAGGTCGGCCAAGCCAGCATCGGCGGGCTGCTCACCCACCCCGACCAACAAGTGCGCCGCACTGCTTGGGAACATTACGCCGACGGCTACCTGGCCCATAAGAACACCCTGGCTGCCACGCTGACAGCAGCAGTTAAACAAAATGTGTTTACCATGCGCACGCGCCGCTACGCCTCGTCGCTACACGCCTCGCTCGAAGCCAGCTACATCCCGGTCGAGGTCTTCCACAACCTGATCGCCGTCTTCAAGAAAAACCTGCCCACCTGGCACAGATATTGGCGGCTGCGCCGCAAAGCGCTCGGTCTCGAGACCCTGGGCGTGTACGATATCAAGGCTCCACTCACCACGGCCAAGCCGTACATCCCGTTCGCCCAGGCGGTGGAATGGATCTGCGCGGGCATGGCTCCGCTCGGGGAGGAATACGTCCGGACGCTGCGCCGGGGCTGCCTGGAAGAACGCTGGGTGGATTGGGCGCGCAATCGCGGTAAGCGCGAAGGCGCATTCTCCAGCGGCTCGCTCGGCACGCGGCCATTTATCATGATGTCCTACGCCGACGACCAGTTCAGTCTGTCCACGCTGGCGCACGAGCTGGGCCACTCGATGCACTCCTACTACTCGCGCTCCAACCAGCGTTTCCTGTACAGCAACTATAGCCTGTTCGTGGCCGAGGTGGCCTCCAACTTCAACCAAGCCACCGTGCGCGATTACCTCCTGCGCACCCAACCCGCACCCGATTTCCAGCTTGCGCTGCTCGAAGAGGCCATGTCCAACTACCACCGCTACTTCTTCATCATGCCCACCCTGGCACGCTTCGAGCTGGAGGTCCACAGCCGCGCCGAGAAGGGCGCGCCTTTGAGCGCCGACATCCTGATCGGCATCCTGGCTGACCTGTTCAAAGAGGGATACGGCGACGAGGTGGCCTTCGACCGTGAGCGCATCGGCATCACCTGGGCGCAGTTCGGGCACATGTACATGAACTTCTACGTCTACCAGTACGCAACCGGCATTTCCGGCGCGCATGCCCTCTCCCACGCCGTCACTTCCGGCGAGCCGGGGGCTGCCGACCGTTACCTGGGCTTCCTCAAATCCGGCGGCGCGTGCTACCCGCTCGACGCGCTCAAGCTGGCCGGCGTGGATTTGACGGCCCCCGCGCCGGTCGAAGCTGCCTTCCAGGTGTTGGCCGATTACGTGGATCGGCTGGAGAAGCTGGTCGGTTGACCGATAGAGGAGGAATTCTTCACTCCTTCGTGGCGCACAGCGGGAATGGTCAAAGAAACGGGTTTCTCAGAGAAACCCGTTTCTTATTTAGTATTATTAACCTTGACATACTATGCGATATACAGTATACTGTCGCCAATGGTGATAATATGACAAACGAATCTCTCGACAATGTAATCCTCGAATTGCGGCGCGGGGTGATCGTGCTGGCCGTGCTGAGCCAGTTGGGCGAGGAGCGCTACGGCTACTCGCTGATCTCCAGCCTCAAGGAAGCCGGGCTGGAGATTGACCAGGGTACGCTCTACCCCCTGCTCCGGCGGCTGGAAAGCCAGGGGCTGCTGCAATCCAACTGGCGGGTCGAAGCCGACCGGCCGCGCCGCTACTACGTGCTCAGCGCTGAAGGCAGGCAACTCCTGCCCAGGCTGAAAGAAGAATGGACCGGCATTGTGTCCATGATGAAGAAGATGCTGGAATAAGGAGAACGAAAATGAATCTGATAGACACTTACGTTTCTGAGGTTGGGCGCCATTTGCCGCAAAAGACGCGTGGCGACATCGAAGCCGAGATCCGCTCGGCGCTGCAAGACCTGCTCGACGAGCGCAGCCAGGCCTCCGGCAAGCCCATTGACGATGAGATGACCTTTGCGGTCCTGGATGAATACGGCGACCCGGAAAAAGTGGCTGCCTCCTACGAACCGGAGCGTTATCTCATCGGCCCGAAGCTGTACCCAGCCTATGTACAGGTTCTGGAGATCATTCTTCCCATCTGCGCAGTTCTATCCCTTCTGGGATTGAGCATCTCTTTAGGCCAGGTGCAGCTCAATGCCGGGAAGATATTCGAAACCTTCGTCAAGTCGCTGGCTGAGTTTCTATCCACATTGATCTCAGCAGTCGGCAGCATCACCCTCCTGTTTGCCATCCTGCAATGGACGTTGCCTGATTTTAAGGAGAAACCGCGCCGCTGGGATGCGCACAGCCTGCTGAAAGTAAAAAAGCCCGAGGCGATCAAGACCGGCAGTGTAGTCATGGATATCTTTTTTACCACGCTGGCGCTCCTGCTCTTCAACTTCTTCCCTCAAATGGTGTTGAATGTCGGGTACCATGCCAATGGCAGTTGGTGGGTCGGTTTTATCTCATCAACCACCGACTCGGCTTGGAATATCACCATGCTCTCCCCCGCCTTCTTCGCCTACCTGCCCGCCCTGAATACTTTATGGGTGTTGACCATCACCCTGGGCGTCATCCTGCTCAGCATGAGAAGCTGGCGCAACTGGACACGCTGGTTTGCCCTTGCGCTCAAGGTCATAACCATTGGCCTGGTCGCGGCGATGCTGGCTGGCCCCTCCCTGATTGCCGTAACAAGTGAGTCGCTTATGGCATCTGGATTTCCGGATCCTTCGGCGGCGAAAATAATCGTCAATCTAATGCAGCAGGGTATCGTAATCGGGTTGGTCGCGACCATTATCTTCACCATCGTAGAAGCGGCCAAACTTATCATCCGCCTGACCGGGAAGAATCTACCGCTTGCACTGGAGAAATTCAGCCAGTCGTAATTTCTCACCCTTGCGAAGTTTACCGCAACCTTCGCAAGGGTGAAGGAGAATCAAAATGAACCTGATTGAACGTTACGCCGTCGAAATCGGTAAACATCTGCCGAAGAGGTACCGCAGCGACATCCAGAAGGAAATCCGCTCGACCCTCGAAGATATGCTCGAGGAACGCGTCCAGAAGAGCGGGCAGCCGGCAAACGATGAGATGGTCGTGGCGCTGCTCAAGGAATTCGGCAAGCCCGGAGAGGTCGCCGCATCTTACCTGCCTCCAAAGCAACTGATCGGCCCGCAACTGTACCCCATCTATTCCCTGGTCGTGAAGATCGTCCTGCCGATCCTGGCTGTGGTGCTGCTGCTCACGATGGGACTCGGCATGGTTTCAGCCGGCATGACGCCCGCTCAGGTGGTCCACGAATCCGTCCAGGCGCTGCTCCAAACGGCCACTGCCCTGCTCTCGGCCTTTGGTAGCATAACACTGACCTTCGCAATACTGGAGCGCATCCCGTGGAAAGGGATCAAGGAAGAGGTGCAGGAAGAGATGCAGGATAAGGACTGGGATCCGCATACCCTGCCCGAGGTGCGGGATGTGGAGAAGTTTAGCATCCCCGGCCTGGCGGTGGAGATATTCCTCAACGCCGTGGTGCTGGTTATCCTGAATTTCTTCCCCCAGATCATCGGCCTCCACATGATGCAGAATGGCGAGTGGATCTCGATGCCCATCCTTTCGGAAGCCTTCTTCCGCTATGTGCCGTTCATCAACGCCCTGTTCGGGCTTGAGATCGCCCTGAACCTGTACCTGCTGCGTGTGGGCCGCTGGCAGACCGTCACCCGCTGGCTGCAAGCCGCGCTGAAAGTCTTGTGGATCGCGCTGGCAGCCGTGATGCTGGTTGGTCCCGAGCTCGTACGTACCAGCGCGGAGGCTCTGGCGCAGTTCGGCGATGGATTTTCATTCCTTCTCCTGCTGCCACAAGCAGTTGCGAAAGGCACACTGGTCTTGATCATCGTCTTGAACAGCATCGAGGTGATACAATTTGGCGTTCAAGAGATTCGCAGTAAAACCTAGACCAAGAGAGAAATGCCGACCTTCAGCAAACCGATCACCGAAATCATCCCGCAGCGCTTTTCCTGCCGCCTCTACCTTGAAACGCCAATTGACAAGGCGACGCGGCAACAGTTGCTGGACTTCATCGAGACGCTGCCGCCCGGACCCTTCGGCGCGACGCCGCGCTTCAGCCTGGTCGCCGCCGCCGAGCAGGACCGTCGCGCCCTGCGCGGGCTCGGCACCTATGGCTTCATCCGCGGGGCGAGCGGGTTTATCCTCGGCGCGCTGCAACCTTCCGGGATGTGGCTGGAAGATTACGGCTACCTGCTGGAGCAGATCATCCTCTACGCTACCGACCTGGGACTGGGCACCTGCTGGCTGGGCGGCACTTTCACCCAGAGCAGCTTCGCCCGCAAGATGATGCTGACCGCTGAGGAGATCATGCCCGCTGTGGTTGCCACCGGTTACATTGCCAATCCCGAGAAGGCGCGCCTCGGCCTTGTCCGCAAGTTCGCCGATTCCCAACACCGTCTCCCCTGGGAAAAGCTGTTTTTCAAGGAAACGTTCGATTCACCGCTGCGAGGCGAAGAAGCCGGCGAGTACGCCATCCCGCTGGAGATGGTGCACATTGCCCCATCCGCTTCCAATAAACAGCCGTGGCGGGTCGTGAGGAAGGGCAATAAATGGCACTTCTACATGCAGCGCACGCCCGGCTACCGGCGTGGCTTCTTCCAGGTGCTGCTCGACCTGGTCGACCTGCAACGCATCGACCTGGGCATCGCGCTGTGTCACTTCGAGCTGGCGGCGCGCGAGGCCGGGCTACAGGGTAAATGGGTTATGGAGCAGCCAGGCATCGTCAAGCCGGATGAATTAACGGAGTATACGGCGAGTTGGGTCGTCGGGTAGATTAATGTTACCCTGCGCTTTGCCTCGCTTGGGTCTGCACCTTATTCAACTCGATTACCAGCCGCAAAGCGTCATTGACCGCCTTCTCGTTCGGGAAGGCTTTGGCAATCTCTGGCGCGAGCAAGACAAGATTTGTCCCCTGGCGGTATCGCTTCGCATACTTCCCCCGCACGCCCCCCTTTAGCAGCGATGTCAAATCATATTCGGGGCGAAGTTCGTCATTCATTTCATCGGTGTGAGACACTATCAACAGTTTACCGCGATTTGACCATCCAATCGTGATGAACAGGTCTTCTTCATCCGAGTGGTCAGGATCAGAGACGGTGATGGCAAGGTCGTCTCCAAGCACCGTTCCAGCTTCAGTAAATGAGACGCCATGCTACCTTAAATTGACTTCTGCCTTGCTTGGATCCCATTCGAAGTTCATCTCGTCATTTCCTACGGCAAATATACAACAGTTGAGAATATCAGGCAAGCAGGTATCTACATGTCCCGCAATACCCCATCTCTCTGCCCATCCGTGCCTTATCTGCTGACCACTACCCCCACAGTCAACACCCCAGTCGGGTAAAATATGCCCATGCCAAACTTCTCATCAACTTACCCCAACATCGCTGCATGGATAGAAGCCTAAGGCTGGATCGAAATCGGCTAGAATGAATATTCCACATCCTTCATCCGCGTTTTAAACGATGGTGGAACCGTCTGGGAAAATAAGCCTAAATGCAAATCCTTCAATGATGCTTAGGCGAGAAACCTAGTAGAAATACACATACCCCAAATCTAATTGCTTCTGTTTGCTGCTCACTGATGAATGAAAACTGCTCACTTATAACTGTAAGAGTCGGCTGCCCCGCCCACAACTGCGGCGGACGCTGCCTGCTGGTCGCCCACATCGAGAACGGGCGCATCACCCGTCTCGACGCCGACGACCGCGTGGAGTGCAGCGACTCTGTCGCTGCAAATAAAAGCAACGTCGGAGACGTTGCACTCCGCATCGCCGCCCCCCAACTGCGCGCCTGCCCGCGCGGACGGGCTTACCTGCGCCGCCAATACCACCCCGACCGGCTGCTCTATCCATTGAAAAGAACCGGAAAACGGGGGGATGGGGAATTCAAACGCATTTCCTGGGACGAAGCACTCGACACCATCGCTGCCCAATTCGAGCGCGTCAAAGCGACCTACGGCAACGAAGCCCTCTTTGTCCCCTATGGCACCGGCTCCTACAACCAGCTCAACGGCTCGCACGTCGCCCGCCGTCTGATGAACCTGTACGGCGGTTGTCTCGGCATCTACAACTCCTACTCGTGGGCCGCGATCAACGCCGCCACGCCCACCGTCTGGGGCACGCTCATCACCGGCAACCAGCGCCAGGACTGGCTCCACAGCCGCTACATCCTGATGTGGGGTTGGAACCCCGCCGAAATGCGCGACGGCACCAACTCCGACTACTTCATCAAGCTCGCCCGGGAAAAAGGCGCGCGCGTCGTCTGCATCGACCCGCGCCACTCGCTCTCCGCCGCTGCCCTGGCCGACGAGTGGATCCCCATCCGCCCCGGCACCGACGCGGCGATGATGACCGCCATGGCCTACGTGATGCTGACCGAAGGCCTGCTCGACAATGCGTTCATCCGCAAGTACTGTCTCGGCTGGGACGCCGCCTCCATGCCTCCCGGCCACGAAAGCGCCGAAAGTTACCGCGCCTACCTGCTCGGCAGCCGCGATGGCACACCCAAAACCCCCGCATGGGCTGAAGCCATCACCGCTGTGCCGGCTGCTACCATCGCCCGCATCGCCCGCGAATACGCAACCAATAAACCTGCTATACTCTACCAGGGCTACGGGATGCAGCGCCGCGCTTATGGCGAGCAGGTGGTGCGCGCCGGGTGCGTCTTGGCCGCCATCACCGGCAATTTTGGGATACCAGGCGGCTGGGCCAGCGGCGTGGGTTTACAAGCCCCGGACGGCGCTGGATTGTGGACTGTGTTCCCAACGGGGGAGAATCCCATTACAGCGACGATCCCCGTCTTTCTCTGGACTGAGGCCGTGCTCCGTGGAAAGGAAATGACAACCGCTGATGGCATAATCGGCGCTCCCCGCCTCGAAAGCGACATCAAACTGATATACGCCGTCGCCACCAACTGCCTGATCAACCAGCACGCCAACGTTAACCGCTCCGCCGCAATCCTGCGCGACGAATCTAAAGTGGAATTCCTCGTCGTCCAGGACAACTTTCTGACCCCCACTGCCCGCTTTGCCGATATTGTTCTCCCCGCATGCACCCAATTCGAAACCTGGGGGGTGGAGAACGGCTGGAAATATACCGATGAAGTGCTGCTCCAGCCCAAACTGGTCGAGCCTCCTGGCGAATGCAAGAGTGATTACCAGATCTGCGCTGACATTGCCCAGCGCTTGGGTATCGGTGACGCCTACACCGAAGGGCGCGATGAAAAAGCCTGGGTGGAATATTGTTTGAATGTTTACAGGTCCTCACGTTTTCCCGATTTGCCGACGTTGGATGAATTCATCGAAGAAAACCTTGGCGCATGGAGCAAGCCGGTTATCAAACCTGCGATTGCCTTTGAAGACTTCCGCCGCGACCCAAGCGCGCATCCCCTGGCCACGCCGAGCGGAAAGATCGAAATTTTCTCGAAGCAACTATACGACTTCGGCAAGCCGAACGAAGTCCCGCCGATTCCGAAATATATCCAGGAATGGGAAAACCCATTTACCACAGAGAACACTGAGAACACGGAGAAAAATAAAAAAGGCTCTGTGGACTCTGTGAGCTCTGTGGTGAAAATATACCCTTTGCAGGCCCTCGGGCACCACACCCTCGCCCGCGTTCACTCCACCCACGATAACAACGACTGGCTTTGTGAAGCCTTCCCGCAGCGCGTCTTCATCAACCCGCTCGACGCCGCCGAACGCGACATTCGCGACGGCGACCTGGTGCGCGTCTGGAACGAGCGCGGCGAACTGGTGCTTCCCGCCCGCGTTACCGCGCGCATCCTACCCGGTGTGGTCGACATCCCGCAAGGCGCCTGGTGGGCACCAGATGAAAGCGGCGCCGACTTCGGCGGCTGCATCAACGTGCTGACCTCTGAGAGATGGACACCGTTCGCCTTTGGCAGCGCGCAACATACGATCATGGTGCAGATCGAACAATTTCAACACAAAGGGCATTAAGGACACGAAGGAACACAAAGAATCTTTAACTTTGTGCCCCTTTGTGCTCTTTGTGTCCTTAGTGGTAAACGATTTTATGACCTACGCCTTCACCTTTGACGCCTCCGCCTGCACCGGCTGCAAGGCCTGCCAGATCGCCTGCAAGGACAAGAATAACCTGCCTCTCGGCGTTCTCTGGCGGCGCGTCTATGAGGTTTCCGGCGGCTCGTGGAATAACGTAGGGGCGGGGTTTCCCCGCCCAGAAACGTGGGCGAGAGAACCTCGCCCCTACGACCCGACTCCGGTTTGGGAAACGGACGTTTTCGCCTACAATCTTTCCATCGCTTGCAATCACTGCGTCCACCCAAAGTGCGCGGGCGTCTGCCCCACGGATGCGTATGTCCAGCGCGCAGACGGGATCGTCTATATAGACGAGTCCAAGTGCATGGGCTGCGGTTACTGTGCCTGGGCGTGCCCCTACGCCGCGCCGCAGTACAACCCCGCACGTGGTCACATGACCAAGTGCGATTTTTGCTTCGACAATCTCGATGCCGGTTTGCCCCCCTCTTGCGTCTCCGCCTGCCCGCTGCGGGTGCTGGATTGTGTCGAGATTAGAGAGCAGAGAATAGGGAATAGTGATCAGAAAGTGGAGAGTAGCGAGTGGTCACCAGCGAACAAATTTCAGCCGTTGTGGGAAACAGCAGGGACAGAGCACCCCTTCCCACTGCCAACTTATTCACGCACGCAGCCACATCTGGCGATCAAGTTCCATGCCGGGATGGAAAATGGCTTGGAGAAGACGATTTCCAACCGGGAGGAAGTTAACCCGCCGCACTCCAAAGTCTGGCCCCTACAGGGTGCTTCGCTAAGACTTTGGAGTCCAAAATCTCCCGATTTTGGACTGGATGAACTTCCCCTCATCATCTTCACGCTCTGTGCACAGATGGCGGCTGGGATGGCAGTGGTCTCGCTCTTCGCTGGGCCACTCAGCATGCCCACACTCATCACCATCGGCGGGTTGATCGGAGTGGGCGGGCTGGCGTCCATATTCCACCTCGGCGCGCCGATGAACGCCTGGCGAGCGCTGAACCACCTGAGAAAATCCTGGTTGAGCCGCGAGGTCTTGATGTTTGGGTTGTTCGGCGCAACATGGCTGGCCTGGACTCTGGAACACTGGTTACTGAAAACTGATCACAGTTCACTGATTACTGCGCTGACCGGTATCGGACTGGTGTACAGCATGGGACAGGTGTACCGCCTACGCAGCGTCCCGGCGTGGAACAATTGGCGGACCTTTACCGGCTTCTTCGTTACCGCGCTATTGTTGGGGGAGGCGTTGACGGCTGCGCGGTTATCCCCACCGGCCGTGCTGATCGGCGCCACCTTGGCGCTTCTGCTCGCACTCCAGTTCTGGCTTGTTCGCTATAGAGGGGTAGCAGTTCAAGACACGGCGATGACCAAACTGCGGCTCGGCTTGATTTTTACAGGGGTGCTGGGGGCTGACTTCTTGACCTTGGCAGCTAACCAAACCGCCACATGGATGAAGGTTTTCATCATCCTGATGATAATAACGGAAGAAGTATTGGGGCGTTGGCAGTTCTATCGCGCGCGCAGACTCACGAATCCTCACGCGCATTTATGATATTCCGAGTGAAGTGTTTACCGGTTATGTAGATATAAAAATCAGAGGCTATCTGAAAAGTCATGCTGAGCGCAGCGAAGCATCTCCCAGTTAATGAGGAGACCCTTCGCTCCGCTCACACCGTCCCGGTGTCCTTCGGGAGGGTGACAGGTACTTTTGGGACAGCCTCTTGTAATGGTTCAATCACCGAAGAACAATTTCCACCAAATTTGCCAGTTGGATGGTCGCGGCGACGGAGGGGGAGGCAAGGGGAAAGGCGTCGGTGTGGGTGTCCCGATCTGTACGGGTTGGACTTTGTGTTCTCCCGGTTTCGCCAAACCATTATCATCAGTGTAATCTATTAGTGCGTTAATCGAGGTCGCGTAAGCGATCTGTGTATGCAACGCGAGCTGGGTTTGCGCAATCGCCGTCCCCTCGACGCGCACCGTCGCCACCTGCGTGGAGAGCTGGCTCAACAATTCCAGCCGGTTGTTGAAATCCATTACCAACACCACCAGAACAGACAAGCCAAGGAAGATGCCGATCTGCTTCGGTTTGATGGGCAAGCGCTTCATGCCTCTATTTTACCTCCAAAGCAAGATCGCGGTGTAATAAATCGGTGACCGTCTCGCGCCGCTGAATCAGGGAGACGCGTTCATCTTCCAGCCAGAGGACAGCCGGACGCCGCGCCGCGTTGTAATTGCTGGACATGCTCAACTGGTACGCGCCGCTGACCGGTATGGCAATCAGTTCACCTTCCTGAACGGAGGGCATGGGCAGCGCTTCGATCAACACATCGCCGCTCTCGCAGTACGGCCCGGCGAGCCATACCCTTTCTTCAGCGGGTCTTGCCGGACTCTTGACTGGCAGCGCGCTATAACGCGCTGCGTACAGCGCTGGGCGTGGGTTGTCCGCGATGCCTCCATCCAACAACAACCAGGTACGATGTGCTGTCCGCTTGACCGCGCCGACGCGGTATATAGCCACACCAGCACGCGCGATCAGGCTCCGTCCCGGCTCCAGTTGCAGGCGAGGCAGGGAAAGCCCACTTGCTTGACAGCCAGTCTTCACCGCTTCACAGATGGCACGCACATATTCGCCAACAACTGGTTGTGGCAGATCGTCCTCATCGTAAGCCACACCCCAACCGCCTCCGGGCGAGAGCACCCAATCCGCGCCTAGGCCGAGCGACTTGGTCAGATCGAGCGTCCTTTCGATGGCTTCCACCAGCGGCGCAGCCTCGCGAAACTGCGAACCAAGATGAAAATGCACTCCTTTCAACGGCAGCCCAACCTGGTGACAGACTCCTGCCGCTGCGAGGATTTCATCCGCGTTCATCCCGAACTTGCTATCCTGCTGTCCGGTTTGGATGTGAGCATGAGTGGCGACTATCACTCCTGGTTGGAAACGCAGCCACAAATCCGGCAGCGGGCGACGACGGGATAGCTCGGCCAAGCGCCCTAGCTCGGACAGGTTGTCCACCACGATCACACCGGCATATTCCACGGCTGTTTCCAGATCGTCCGCCGATTTATTCACTCCATGCACTACCAGCCGTTCGCGCGGCACACCGCCGGCGCGTGCAATGGCGATCTCGCCCAGGCCGGAAGCATCCAGCCACAAGCCTTGCTGCCGGGTCCATTGGGCAATGGCTGTGCAGAGGAAGGCCTTGGCGGCGTAGGTGAGTCCGCCCGGAGAGGGATAATGTTCAACCAACGCATTACGGTAACAAGCCACGGACGCATCGAGCGTGGCGCGGTCATAAAGATAGAGCGGTGTGCCGTATTCATCCGCCAACGCGGAAAGGTCGCAACCGGCAATGCTCAGCGTATCGTTCTCGATCTGTGTCGTGTCGGGAAAAAGCTCAAGGCGGCTCATGGGTTTGTTTTACCACAGAGTACACAGAGCGCACAGAGATTCTCTGAGTATCTCTAAAAAAACTCCGTGTTCTCCGTGATCTCTGTGGTGATAAATAAAAAAAAAACCGCGTTTCCGCGGGTCTTCCGGGGCTGTATAAAAAGCATTCCGTCACCCTGAGCGAAGCGAAGGGTCTCCTCATTGTAATGGGGATGCTTCGCTACGCTCAGCATGACTTTTTAGACAGCCCCCCTGTGTGCCGAAGGAGGGACTTGAACCCTCACGGGCGCAATGCCCACTAAGCCCTGAACCTAGCGCGTCTGCCAGTTCCGCCACTTCGGCTCTTGCGGGAAGTATTTTATCCGAAAAGCCCATTTTGTCAACCTGATTTTTCTCAGCATCACTCTGCGCTCATCCGCGTTCGGCAACTCTCCCTACCGACCGGTCGGTTGATTGGGAAATTTTGGGATATAATTGAATCAATCCCCCAACCTGGAGAAGCCATGGACTTCAACCTCAGCGATGAACACCTGATGACGCAGAAAATGGTGCGCGATTTCGCCCAAAAGGAGATCGCGCCGGTCATCAAAGAGTACGACCGCAAGCAGGAACCGATCCCCTTTGCGCTGCCGCGCATGGGCGAGTTGGGCATCTTGGGCATCTGCTTCCCCGTCCGTTACGGCGGCCAGGGCATGGACTACATCTCGCTTGGCCTAACCTGCGAAGAGCTGGAAGCCATGGATACCACCTTGCGCGTCGCCATGTCCGTGCATGTCGGCCTATGCGCCGGTACGCTTTTCCATTGGGGTACTGAAGAGCAGAAGCAGAAATTCCTCGTACCGCTCGCCAGCGGGAAGAAGCTTGGTTGCGGCGCATTCACTGAACCCGGCATGGGCTCGGATGTGGCTGCGATGAGGACCACCGCCAAACGCGATGGCGACCACTACATCCTGAACGGCGAGAAGATGTGGATTTCGCTGGCGACCAAAGCCGACTACGCCATGGTCACGGTACGCACGGATACGAAGCCTAAGAAGCCATCCGAAGCATTGTCCACTTTTGTCGTAGACCTCGCCAGTCCCGGCGTGACGCGCGGCGACATTCATGGCAAGTTGGGTGTGCGCGCCGGCTCCACCGGCTGGATCAATTTTCAAGATGTACGCGTACCGGTGACCAATCGCATCGGTGAGGAGGGCGAAGGCTTCAAGATCACCATGTCGGCCTTCGACCGCGGGCGGTACACAGTCGGCTCGGGCGCGACGGGTCTGGTGCGCGCCGCTTTGGAGGCCAGCGTCAAGTATGCCAAGGAGCGAACGGCATTTGGCAAGCCGATAGCCGAGCACCAGCTCATCCAGGAGAAGATCGCTCGCATGTCTCAAGATTATGAGATTGCCCGTGTGCTCTACCTGCGCGCCGGCTGGCTGCAAAACCAGGGCAAGCGCGCCACGCGCGAGATCTCCTTCTGCAAGAAGTTCGCCACCGAGGCCTCGTTCAAGGCTGCTGACGACGCCATCCAGATCCACGGCGCTTACGGTTTCTCGGATGAGTATGATGTGGAACGTTATTTGCGCAACGCACGCGGCGCGGTCATCTACGAGGGCAGCAGCGAAATCCAGACGCTCATCCAGGCCGGTTACGCCCTCGGCGAGCGGAGCGATCGGCCGCTGAGGTGTGAGCAGCCGGGATATAATGCAGAGGAATGGCAATCATAGCGTTACAGGTTGAAGGTCGAGAGACCGGGAGGCAGTATGGTAACCACAACACTTGACCAGCATATAGAAATCTCGCCCGGCATTGTCAACGGACGCCCTCGCATCGCGGGACATCGCATCACGGTGCAGAATATCGTCATCTGGCATGAATGGATGGGACGCGATGCAGACGAGATTGCGGCAGAATACGACCTCAGTATCTCCGATATTTATGCTGCCATTGCGTATTATTATGACCACCGTGAAGAAATTGACCAGTCCATTCGTGAGAGTGAAGATTTGGTAGCAGCTTTACGCCAGCAGACGCCATCAAAAGTCAACAAGAAAATCCATGGCGATTAAGTTTTACACAGACGAGCATGTATCACCAGCAGTTGTCAAGGGATTGCGCACGCGCGGCATCGAGGTGCTTACGGCAAAAGAAGCGGGTATGCTAGATGCCCGCGACAAAAAGCACATCGAATTGGCAGTCACCCAAGGAATGGTCATTTTCAGACAAGATGCCGATTTCTTACGTTTGCACGCTAGCGGCATATCTCACGCTGGGATCGTCTACGCACACCAGCAAACGCCCATCGGCACGATCATTCGAGGGCTGATGTTGATCTATCAAGTTTTGACACCTGAGGAGATGGAAAACCACGTTGAATTCATATAAATCCCATCGGATATTGAAATCCCCGTCTGAGATCGTAAAGTCCGCATAAGCGGACTCCGCCCGGCGAACAGCCGCCTTCCTTGGTCTCTGACGAGGGATTAATCCCCGCATCCAACACCCAATCGTCAATCGTAAATCGTCAATCGTAAATCGTCAATCGTAAATCGTCAATCGTAAATCGTAATGTTCCCCCTCTCCGACCTCCTCGTCATAGACCTCTCCCGCGTCCTGGCCGGCCCCTACTGCACCATGATGCTCGCGGACCTGGGTGCGCGCGTCATCAAGGTCGAGCAGCCCGGCAGCGGCGACGATACCCGCGCCTGGGGACCGCCATTCCTGGCAGGCGAGAGCGCCTATTATTTATCGGTCAACCGCAATAAGGAAGGCATCACGCTCAACCTGAAAAGCGAACGTGGGCGTGAGTTGCTGCGGGAATTGCTCGAGCAAGCAGACGTGGTCGTCGAGAATTTCAAGCTGGGAACGATGGAAGCCTGGGGGCTTGGCTGGGAGATACTGCACGAGTTCAACCCGCGCCTGATCTACTGCAACATTTCGGGCTATGGCGTGGACGGGCCTGAAGCAGGCAAGCCGGGTTACGATTTCATCATCCAGGCTGAAGCAGGCCTGATGAGCATTACCGGGCCGCTGGATGGCCCACCCATGAAGGTCGGCGTAGCTATCTCGGATATCACCGCAGGCATGTTTGCTGCCAGTGGCATCCTCGCCGCGCTGCACGCCCGCCAGCGCACTGGTTCCGGCCAGCGCGTGGATGTCTCATTGCTGGAGGCGCAAGTGGCCTGGCTGGCTAACGTCGGCGAAGGTTACCTGGTATCCGGTCAACCTCCGAAGCGCTACGGCAACGCCCACGCCGCCATCGTCCCTTACGAGGTCTTCCGCGCCAGCGATGACTATTTTGCCTTGGGCGTGGGCAACGATGCGCAGTTCCGCAAACTGTGCCAGGTCATCGCACGCCCATCCCTGGCCGAGGAGCCGCGCTTTGCCACCAACCCGGCGCGCGTCGAAAACCGCATCGAGATAATTCCGCTTTTGCAGGCCGAATTCGACAAACAGACGGCTGCTTATTGGCTGGAAAAATTGACTGATGCGGGCATCCCATCCGGTCGTATCAAGAGCATCGACCAGGTGCTGACCGACCCGCAAGTGTTGCATCGCCAAATGGTCGTTGAGGCGCCACATCCGAAGGCCGGCAAGGTCAAGCTACTCGGCGTCCCGTACAAATTCAGCGAGACGCCCGCTGAAGTCCGCGCCGCGCCGCCCCTGCTCGGCCAGCACACCCAGCAAGTGCTCACCGAGATGCTCAACATGAACGTTGCCGATATTGCCAGCCTGCAATCCGCTGGCGTTGTGTAATCCACCGTAGGGCGGCTTTCCATAGCCGCCTGGCTTTCCATAGCCGCCTGGCTTTCCATAGCCGCCTGGCTTTCCATAGCCGCCTGGCTTTCCATAGCCGCCTGGCGGGTTGGAAACCCGCTCTACCATTCTCTACTCTCTAATCTCTATTCTCCAAGGAGGTGTTTCTTGAAAATCATCGTGTGTGTCAAACAAGTGCCAGACTCGGCGGCCAAAGTGGTCGTCGAAGGAGGCAAAGTCTCTTGGGGCGATGCGCCGCTGGTCATCAACCCGTGGGACGAGTATGCGGTGGAAGCTGCCCTCCAGCAGAAGGAAGCGCTGGGAGGCACTGTCACTGCCATTACCATCGGCGGCGAGGGCAGCAAGGAAGCCCTCAAGCACGCCCTCGCCATGGGCGCGGATGACGCCATCCTGATCTCCGATCCCGCCCTCGCCTACTTGGATACCCAGGCCACTGCTCAGGTACTGGCGGCGGCGATCAAGAAGGCCGGCGGTGTGGACGCGGCTTTCTTTGGCCGCCAGGCCATTGACGCCGACTCTGGCCTCGTCCCGGCGCAGGCTGCCCGTCTGCTCGGTTGGCCGGCGCTGACCCTGGCCGCGGTCATCAAGATGGACAGCGGCTCGGTCAAGGTCGAACGCGGCGTGGAAGAAGGCCGGCAGGTCGTCACCGCCAAGCTGCCCGCCGTCTTCAGCCTGGTCAAAGATTTTGGCGAGCCACGTTACCCCTCGTTCATGGGCATTCGCAAGGCCAGTCGCGCCGTCATTCCGGCGTGGACGCTGGCCGACCTGGGCATCAGCGCACCGGCTGCGGTCATCTCCTGGCCGGCGATCATGAACCCGCCCAGCCGCGAGGTCAAATGCGACCTCATCACCGGCAGCAGCCCGGCCGAGATCGCCGAAGCGCTGGCCGATAAAATCCTGGCGGAGAAAGTCCTATGAACACCTTTGTCTACATTGACCACTTCAAAGGCACGGCTCTCCCCGCATCATGGGAGGCCATCGGCGTCGGCAAGACGCTCGGCGCCGTCAAGGCGCTGGTTTTCGGTTCCGGCGTGGAAGCGCTGGCCAAGACCTCATTCGAATATGGCGCGGACGAAGTGCTCCTGGCGGACGACGCCTCTCTGGCTGACTACCGCGCCGAGGCGTTTGCCTCCACCTTATCTGCAGCCGCAACCTCCGGCTCCCCGGACCTGCTCCTGTTCCCGACGACGACGCGCGGCCGCGAGCTGGCTGCCATGGCCGCCATCGACCTGAAGACCGGCGTGATGGTGGACGTGACCGCGCTGGAAAGCGCGGATGGCAAGATCACCGTCACCCGCCCAATCTACGCTGGCAAACTGCTCACCAAGGAGACCTGCTCTGCGAAGCCGCTGATCATCACCCTGCGCGGCCGAGCTTTCCCGAAACCGGCGCAGCAAGCCGGCAAGAGCGGCACGCTGACCAAGATCGCCGCAGCAACCGGCGACTTCCCCACCAAAGTCGAGGGCTACACCACCGGTGAGGGCGGCGTCAGCCTGACCGATGCAGGCGTGATCGTCTCCGGCGGGCGCGGCGTCTCGAACAACCCGGCGCTAACGCCTCCCGGGGGTCTCGACGAGAAGCAGGCCGAGATCTGGCGCGCCCAGCAGGGCTTCGCGCTGGTCAAAGAGCTGGCCTCCGTGCTCAACGCGGCGGTTGGCGCCTCGCGCGCTGCGGTTGACGCCGGTTACGTCCCCTACGCCCACCAGGTCGGGCAAACCGGCAAGGTCGTCTCGCCGGATGTGTACATTGCTTGTGGCATTTCCGGCGCCATCCAGCACCTGGCCGGGATGCGCACCAGCAAGGTCATCGTCGCCATCAACAAGGACGCCGAAGCGCCAATCTTCAAGCTGGCGCGCTACGGCGTGGTCGGCGACCTGTTCCAGATCCTTCCCGCGCTGTCTGTGGCGTTCAAGAAGAAATTGGGGAAGTAAGTATACCCAAGAGAGATACCAGGTTTCTTAGAGAAACCTGGTATCTTACCTTTTCGAGAAAAGATGCCTCAACGCCTCACTCCCTTTTTTGGTGGTGGCTATTATCACATCTTCAATCGCGGCAACAATCGCCAGCCGATATTCTTCGAACGCGAAAACTACTTTTATTTCCTGCGGCAGCTACGAAAATACTTTACCCCCGATAAGGTAGAGATTATCGCCTATTGCCTGATGCCTAACCACTTCCATTTGCTTGTTTGCCTCATAGCCGGCAATTTCGCCGAATTGGTACACCCATTTGCCTTGTCGTACGCAAAGGCGATAAACAAGCGCTTTGGACGGACAGGTTCTTTGTTCGAAGGCCCATTCAAATCCATACTTGTGGATAAGAACGAATACCTGTTACACCTTTCTCGCTACATACACGCTAATCCGGTAGCAGCAAAATTGGCTAAACACGCCGAAGATTGGGATTTTTCCAGTTATCGGGATTATCTGGGTTTACACAAGGATGATTTTATCCATCCAGAGATTGTGATGGAACAATTCGATATATCAACCTATCGCCAGTTTGTAGAAGAATACCAGCCAGCAGATAATAAAAAGTTGTCCCACCTATTATTCGATTAGCAAGCCAAGAAACCAGGTTTCTCCAAGAAACCTGGTTTCTCTGATTCTTACCCGAGAAGAGGACATCCCCATGCCATCTACCTAGATGGCCTGGGGATGTTTTCTTCTTGACAAACCCTGAAATGTATGTATAATCAGCCATATACCATCTATACACCATCCACATAGATGGTGCAAAGGAGATAATATTATGGCAGAAACAGAAAAGATCACCATCAACATGAGCGCGGTGGACCTTGGCAAGGTTGACCTGCTGGTGCAGGAAGGCTTGTATTCCAACCGCACCGACTTTATCCGCACCGCCATCCGCAACCAACTGGACAAGCATAACCTGGAGATCCAACAATCGGTGAGTCGCAACGCCTTTGCGATTGGCGTACTGGTCTATTCACGCTCGGACATGGAGCATTTCAAGGCCGAAGGCCAGAAACTCAATATCAAAATGATCGGCATGCTCAGTTTGGCATCCGACATCCCTGCCGATTTGGCGCGTGAGGTGATCGAGACAATAGAAGTACTCGGTATCCTCATTGCCAGCGATGATGTCAAGGCTGCCCTGGCAGACCGGATGAAGTAATTCATTGGAGAATTCATGACAACTGCTTCGATCACCCCTTCTGATTTCCAATCCAACTGGAAAGCCAAATTCTTTACCATTTGGGGCGGACAGGTCTTTTCGTTGGTCGGCTCGGCTCTAGTGCAGTTCGCTTTGGTCTGGTGGCTGACCAAACAGACCGGCTCCGCCACCATCCTGGCAACCGCCTCGTTGGTCGCTCTCCTGCCGCAGATCGTACTAGGCCCCTTCGTCGGCGCGCTGGTGGATCGCTGGAACCGCCGCAGCATCATGATCGTGGCCGACACCTCCATCGCTGCCGCGACCGGCGTGCTGATCTTTTTGTTCGCAACAGGCATCGTGCAGGTCTGGCACATTTACGTTATCCTGTTCATCCGCTCGTTGGGCGGCGCCTTCCACGGCCCAGCCATGACAGCCTCTACCTCGCTGATGGTGCCAAACAATCACCTGACGCGCATCTCTGGCCTGAACCAATTGCTGCAAGGCTTCCTGAGCATCTTCGCCCCGCCGCTCGGCGCGTTGCTCATCAGCCTGTTACCTACCCAGGGAGTATTGGCCATTGACCTCGGAACTGCCGCGCTGGCCGTGCTGCCGCTACTATTTGTTTCCATCCCCCAGCCGCCGCGCCAGGCAGCTCAGGCGCATGGAACGGCGAAGAAGACTTCCTACTGGCGCGACCTTGGGGATGGCTTTACCTACGTGATCAAGTGGCCTGGATTGTTGGGATTGATCATCTTGGCCATGCTACTCAACTTCCTGCTCAGCCCAAGTAGTTCCCTGCTGCCGCTCCTGGTGATGCAGGAATTTCACGGCGGGGCAGCGGAACTGGGTTGGGTCGAATCCGTCTCCGGCGTAGGCGTCATCCTGGCCGGACTGATGCTCAGCGCCTGGGGAGGTTTCAAACGGCGCATCATCACTTCTTTTTGCGGCATCATTGGGATCGGCATCGGCGTCATCCTGACCGGCCTCGCGCCGGCGGAATGGTTCTGGCTGCTCCTGGCAGCCAGCTTCATCCTTGGCTTCACCCAGGTATTTGCCAATGGGCCGCTCGGCGCTATTTTCCAATCCAGCATCGAAGCCGATTACCAGGGACGCGTCTTTTCGCTGATCGGCGCCGGCGCGACAGCCATGATGCCGCTCAGTTTGCTGATCGCCGGCCCGGTCTCTGACTGGTTGGGTGTGCGTGTCTGGTACGTGTTCGGTGGGACGGTCTGTATCCTGATGACGGTGGCGGCGATGTTCATCCCCGCCATCATGAACATCGAGCAGAATCGGCAGCCGGTTACCGAACAAACCGATACGGGAGCAGTAGAAATATCGTAACTGCTCACCGATCGGCCTCCGGCGGGGGGTTCATCCACCGGCTATACAAAATAAGTGTAAAGTATATTTGGACAAACCATGAAGATAGTGTAAAGAAACAGGAGGCGGCTAACCGCCTCCTGCTTATATCGCTCAATCGGCAACACCCCCTCCTCAGTCTCCATCGCCGGGATTGTTGCTGTCATGGCACTTCAGGCAGGTTGCAGAAGCCAGGGTATTGGGGTGGCAATCACGGCAGGTCGCATGACGGTGATTGAGACAGCTCCCATCGCAATTGTTGGGATGCGGCCCGCTATAGGATGCCGACCAGTTGTTGGTGTTATGGCATTGACCGCAGTTTGTGCCGAAGAGACCTGCATGGTAAGCCGGTTCGGCGTGACAGCCCACGCAATCGGTTGGCGGGCTGGACAATATGCTGCCTCCGTGGCAACGACTACAAGCCAGGCCGGCGTGCGCCCCAGTCAACGGAAAGCCGACGAGGTTATGGTTGAACGAAGCGGGACTCCAGGCCGAGGTCGAGTGACAGGTGCTGCAATTGGCGCCAAAGCGTCCGCCATGAGGATCATTATGGCAGCCATTGCAACTGGTAGGCGTGGGTCCCAACAGACCGTTGGTATGGCAGTTCGCGCACGGCACGCGAGCGTGCCGGCCGGTCAGCTTGAAGCGCGCCAGGTTGTGGTCGAATGTGGCGGGCTTCCAACCAGATGTGGTGTGACACAAACCGCAATCGCTGCCAAAGCGGCCGCGGTGCGGATCGTTGCCCGAATGGCAGCCGGAGCAGGACGTTGGCCTCCCAACGAAAGTCTTGTCGGGATGACAACTGGTACAGGCGACAAAGGCGTGTTTGCCAGTCAGCCTGAAAACCGAGTTGTTGTGATCGAACGTGGAGGGGGTCCAGCCATCGGTGGTGTGGCAGGCTGTACATTCGCTGCCCAACTTGCCTTTGTGAACGTCATCCTTCGCATGGCAGTTGGCGCAGCTCGTCGGCGTCCCCTTGAAGATCTTATCGGTGTGACAATCGTTGCAAGCGAGGGGGAAGTGCTTGCCGGTCAAAGGAAAGATGGAGGTATTGTGGTCGAACGTGGAAGGGACCCAGCCGGCGGTGGTGTGGCACTGCTTACAATCGCTTCCCAAGTTGCCCAGGTGAACATCGTCCTTCGCGTGGCAGGAAATGCAGTCCGTTGGCGCGCCCTTGAAGCGTTTGTCGGTATGGCAATCGGCGCAGGCAACCGGGACGTGCTTGCCGGTCAAAGGAAAGATGGCGGTATTGTGGTCAAATGTGGAGGGCTTCCAGCCATCGGCAGTGTGGCAATCGGCGCACTTCGTTCCCAACGCGCCCTCATGAACATCATCCTTTGCGTGGCAGGCGGCGCAATCCGTTGGCGTCCCCTTGAATATGTCGTTGACGTGGCAATCGCCGCAAGCCAGCGGCGCATGCTTGCCCTTCAGCTTGAAAATGGCCGTGTCGTGGTCGAATGTCGGTGGCTTCCAGCCGCTTGGACTATGGCAAATGGAACAATCGGTGAGCTTGCCTTTGTGAGTGTCTTCCTTGGCGTGGCAGGAAACGCAATCCGTCTTGGTCTGGATATAGTCCTCGTTGGCGTGACAATCGAGGCAGGTGGCTTCGGCATGTTTGCCCAGCAGAGGGAAACCGAAACCCAGGTGCGGGAAGTAAGCCGGCAGGAAGTTTGTGGTTTTGGCCGTTGCGCCGCGATGCTCGTGGTGGCAATCCTGGCAGTTCATCGCGAAGCCATTGTTCACCAAAATGGAATGCAGCGATTGTGAATCGGTCAGTTCCCCGGGGATATTGGTGTGACATCTCATGCAGAGGTCGGCCATGCGCACCGCTCCCCAGAACGGAGCGTGGCAGGCGGAACACTTCCCGCCGATGGCAGCATGGGAGGCCGCGCCGCCCAACGGCGCGCCGGTGAGCGCGTTGAGCGCGCCGGGGTTGAAGATGACCCCGCCCTGCCAGACGCCGATGACCACGACGACCAGCACCGTCAAACCAGCCGAGATCAAACCGGAAGGGGTCAAAAAACCGGGACGGGAGTGGTTCATTCCTGCCTCCTAGCGCAGGAGCGTGGCGTAGTATAGCGCCGCGCCGATGTGGATGAACGACGCAGTGAACAACGCCATGCCAATAGGAATGTGGATTGCGTGCCAAAGCGAAAGCAGCCGCCTGGCACGCACCAGCGCGGCCTCCTGCTGAGGCGAGGTGGTGGCGTCCATCTCCAAACCCTCCAACGAGCGTGGGATGAGGGTGTAGATATATCGCCCAACGAAGCCGCTCACCACGATGATCAGCGTCGCCAACGTCACCGCGCCGGCCAGCCCGTTGAACTTCCACGAGGAATGCAGCAGCACCATGTAAGGCCCCACCAACCCGGTGAAGATGTGGAATTGCAGCCAGTCGCTCATGCGCCCCCAACGCGCTGTGCGACTGCGCTTGCGCAGCGAGTAAAGGATTTCGGTCATCAGCATCAGGATGAAGCCCAGCACACCCAACAAATGCCCGAAGAATCCGCTGGCGGCCGGAATGGCGCTTGCGCGCCAGGCGACGAAAGCATAGATTCCGGTGATGAGCAGGATGGCGAGGAGCGATAACCAGAGTTCCTTGTTCCTACGATACATTTGTCCTCCACGCTTTCCAAAAATCCATTACCCGATCTCCCAGGGTATTATCCGGTGCAAGCAGCGCGCTGCGCAGCGGCGTGATATCGACTTGCGCCGCGATCAACTCCTGCAGCGGGCGCGAAAGTGTCTGGTCGCCCATCACGAGCGCGCCGAGCAGTGTCTGCTCGCCGACCATCAGGCGCATGTGGTTGACCGCCTCGCCCACTTCCCGCGCGATGGCATTGGGCAGCAGCCTCCAGGTCTCGCTATCGCCGCGCGCAATGCTCACCAGGTCATCGTCCCGCCCGCCACCCACCGCGCCGATGATGGTGGTCGTCAGCCCGGCGAGGCGTGTGACATTGAAGGGGGCGGTCTTGCGGTAGGCCTGCGTTTGCCCGGCCATGTTCGCGCCGGCGGTGCTGCCCTGCTCACGTGCCGGGTTCCACAGGCTGTCAAGGATGAACTGCCTGGCCAACGGATCGTATACCTGGGCCACGTCGCCAGCCGCGAAGATATCCACCTCGCTGGATTGCATATATTCGTTGACCAGGATGCCCCGCTCCGTCCTCAGACCTGTGGTCTGTGCCAACTCCAGGCGCGGGCGGATGCCGATGCCGACTGCCACCATTCCACAATGGATGGTTTCTCCTGAAGTGGAGCGCACGCCCGTCACCTTGCCCCGTCGCCCCAACACCTCAGCGAGTTCGGTCTGATAGTGCAGGCGGATGCCCTCCTCCTCCAGCCGTTTTTCGACGATGCGCGATTCGACCTCGTCCAGCACGTTGCCCCAATAGCGGTTCCCGCGCAGGAAGTAATGCACAGCGACTTTCCGCCTCGCCAACCCCTCCGCCAATTCCAGGGCGGTGATCCCACCTCCGACGACAACCGCGACGCGCGCTTTGCGTGCCAGGCGCAGGATTCGGCGGGCGTCCTCGAAATGGTCGAGTTTCACCACTCCGTCCAGGTCTGCGCCTGGCGCGTTTAGCTGGACGGCGGTCGCTCCGGTGGCGAGGAGCAAGCGATCGTATGGAAGCGCCTCCGCTGTTCCCAGATCCACCAAATGTTCCTGGGGGAGAATGTTGACAGCGCGTCCCTTCACGTAGGTCAGGTTCAACTCCTGCCAATCCTGCTTCGAGTTGAGCAGAAGCTGCTTTTCGGGTAGCTCGCCGGTTAGGTAGTAGGCCAGCCCCGGCTTGGAGTAGAAGCCGTACGGGTCATCCCCTACCAGGCTGATCGTGGCGTCCCGGTCGCGGGCGCGTATCGCCTCAGCGGCAGCCATGCCCGCCACGCCCATGCCAATGATGACATACCGTCTCATCCTGATGCCTCCGCGAACAGCTCTGTGCGCTCGAAATGTAGCACACCGCGCGGGCAGCGCCTCACGCACTCGCCACATGTCAGGCAATGGCTATCTTTAACCGGCTCGCCAATCCAGACAGCACGGCGCACGTCAATGCCGATCGGGCAGTTAAACGTGCAAATGCCACACTGGACGCAACGCGCTGCCTCTGGCACCACCACGCCCACAGCCAAGGCCTCACGGCGGCTGGTTTCAGGGTGAAATATTTCACTAAGTCTCATAATATTTCACTGAAGTAATTCAAAAAAGAAGAAAAGCATTATTTCATCTAAAAAAAAGGGGGCGGGCAGGTTGGAGCCTTCCACATAACCCCCATCTTCCCCTTCCTTTTATAAAGTCGCAGAGGAGAGACTTCTTCAATAGCAAAAAATCTTACTCGAAATTGCAAAAAATGGCAAGGAAGCTACCTTACAAAAAAATGCCGGATTCCACCTGGAACCCGGCTTTTTTGAGGCGAGAGAGATTATTCGATGGGCTTTACGTTGGCAGCCTGTAAACCTTTCGGCCCCTGCTCAACGGAAAACTCGACTTTCTGGTTTTCTTCCAAGCGTTTGTAGCCTTCCATCTGGATTGCTGAGAAGTGGACGAAGACATCCTCGCCCTCCTCGCGGCCGATGAAGCCATAACCTTTGGTGGTATTGAACCACTTAACGGTACCAACAAAACGATCGTCTGACATCTTACCTTTCTCCTACACGAATTTTTATGGCCCAAACTCTATGAGCCTGGCACAATAGGCGCAAGATTATCACGGTTATAGAGAGGTGTCAAGGTGTCGCGTTCTACCAAATATAATGTTACCGAAGTAACATCGTTCCGTCAAAAGAAAAAGTTACCGAGGGAGCGATGGCCGAAACTGATCCGATGAGCGTAGCAGAGCGCCGGAAATATCTGCATAAGAT